>Ga0207761_1000282_pt1 | contig 17825 bp, 16 predicted proteins | sample LuqExpMetageno34_FD_187792 | JGI IMG/M metagenome (GOLD analysis project Ga0207761, IMG submission 187792) | Tropical forest soil microbial communities from Luquillo Experimental Forest, Puerto Rico - Sample 34 (SPAdes) | ecosystem: Environmental > Terrestrial > Soil > Tropical forest ... | reverse complement strand
GGCGTGCCGGTGATTGTTGGCGAAGATCGTTTCGCGGCGGGGCAGTTCGCCGAAGCGAAGTTCTGGCCTCAGGCGCACCTGCTCGACGACGGTTTCCAGCACCGGCAGTTAACGCGTGATTTCGACATTGTTCTGATTACGCAGCGTGACCTGCACGACACGCTGCTGCCGAAGGGACGTCTGCGGGAGCCGCTGTCGGCGCTGGCGCGGGCATCGGCGCTGGTGTTTATGGACGACGCCTCTCCGAAGGGAATTGCAATCAGAGACGGCCAGTCGGTGTGGCGAGTTAGCCGGGGCATCGTTCCTCCGGAGACGAAGGAGACGTGCTTCGCATTCTGCGGCATCGCGCGGCCCGAGAACTTCTACACGCAGTTGGGCAAAGCTGGCGTGAAGGTGACAGGCACGCGGGCATTTCGCGATCACTACGCTTACACCGCGCAGGACGTGGAAGCGCTATATCGGCAAGGCCAGCAGGCGGGGGCCACCGCGTTTATCACCACTGAGAAAGATGCCGTGAACCTGGGCGAACTGGCCGGGCGGTTACGACCCCTTTACGTGGCCGAAGTGAAAATGGAGTTTGCGGAGGGTGCCGCGGCGGCGATGGAGCGAATCTGCGCGGTGATTCGAAGCGAGGACAAGGGCGCGTGAGAAAATAGCGGATTGCCTGCAGTCTCGTAGCACCTGACCCCATCCCGGCGGCTAATGAATAACGGGCCGCTGCGCCGGGGCATTCTCCAGGCATCACGCAAAGGCGATGAGCAAAGCCAAGACAAAAGCGGAGCGGTTGAAAGCGATTGTACGGACGCTGTCGAAGGTGTCAGTGACGGTGCTGGCCGACCTGGTCGCCGACGAGTTCGTCTTTGGCGAGATCGCGCGTGTGTCGCGCGAAGCACCGGTGCTGATCCTAAAGCACCGCGAGCGCACGGTGGTTCCGGGCGGTGGCGGCAATGCGGTTATGAACCTGGCATCGCTGGGCGTCAAGGTATTTCCAGTAGGCGTAATCGGCGACGACGAAGCCGGCGAACTGCTGCTGGCGGAGTTCCGCAAGTCCAAGGTCCCGACCAGCGGCATTGTGAAGCTGAAGGGGCACATCACCACGACCAAGTCGCGCATTCTGGCGGGCATGTCGCACAGCAGCCGTCAGCAGGTAGTGCGCGTGGACCGCGAACCAGAACCACTGGCCGAGGGCCATGCCGTGCTGGCGAAACTCGCGAAAACAGCGCGCGAACACGCGATGGCGTCGGATGGATTGCTGGTCTCAGACTACGGATATGGCGCGGCCACTCCGAAGCTGCTAACGCAAATCAAGGGAAATGGCTGGGCAAAGGGAAAACCCATCACGCTCGACTCGCGCTATCGCATGCTGGAGTACACGGGCGCGACGGCGGCGACACCCAACGAGCCGGAGGTGGAAGAAGCGCTGGGAATCAAGATTGGCGCCGACGACGGACGGCTGCTCGCTGCGGGCGCGCAGGTGATGCAGCGCATGGGGCTGGAATCGCTGGTCGTCACGCGCGGGCGCGATGGCATGGTGGCGTTCGAAAAGAACAAACCGCCGTTGGCGATACCGATTTTCGGTTCCAACCAGGCGGTGGACGTGACCGGCGCGGGCGACACTGTGATTGCAACCTTTACGGCGGCACTGGCTGCGGGCGCAGACACACCGTCGGCGGCGCAGCTCGCGAACCTTGCCGGCGGCATCGTGGTGATGAAGCGCGGAACTGCCACCGTGTCGAGCGCAGAATTGCTGATGGCAGTCGATCAGTTTGCAGCGGCAAAGAAATCGTGACCAAGACCACCAACAAGATTGTTGCACGGGAAGAACTGGCAGCGCGGATTGCAGAGTGGCGTCGAAACGGCGAGCAAGTCGTGTTGGCCAACGGTTGCTTCGACCTGCTGCACGTGGGGCACGTCCGCTATTTGCGCGGCGCCAAAGCGCTGGGCGGGAAGCTGGTGGTGGCGATGAACTCCGACAGCAGCACGCGGCGTTTGAAGGGCGAGGGGCGTCCGGTGATGCCTGAGGCCGAGCGCGCCGAAATCGTTGCCGCTCTGGCCGACGTGGACGCCGTAGTGATCTTCGATGAGCCGGACGTGCGGGCGCTGATAAGCGAAATCCATCCTGACGTACAGGCAAAGGGCACCGACTACACCCGCGACAGCGTGCCCGAACGCGACGAAGTGCGGGCGTACGGCGGACGTGTGGAGATTGTCGGCGACCCCAAGGACCATTCGACCACGGAGATTCTGGGACAGATGCGCACCTCCTCACCGGGAGGTCAGCGCAAACCGTGAGCCGTCCGCTTGCCCAACAAGACCTCGATACGGTGGCGTTGGAAGAGCTGGAAGGCTCGGGCGACGCCACACTGCGCGTGCTGGTGGTCCGGCTGAGCGCGATGGGCGACGTAATCCACGGCATCCCGGCTATTGCGGCGCTGCGGGCGTCGCGGCCCAAACTGCAAATAGGCTGGCTCATCGAGCAGCGCTGGATGGAGTTGCTGTGCGCCCATCCCATGGAGCGATTGCAGCCGCGCTCCGAGCTGAAACCGCTGGTCGATTGGATCCATATCTCGGATTTCAAGGGCTGGCGCAAGGAGCTCTCAGCAGGCGCTACGTGGAGCGAGATGCGAAGCTGCATGCGAGAGGTGCGCGCCATGAAGTACGACGTGGCGCTGGATCTGCAGGGCGCTGTTCGCTCGGCAATGGCGGCACGGCTGTCTGGGGCGAAGACGCGCATCGGATCCGCGGCGCCGCGTGAAGCGCCCGCGCGACGGTTCTACACGAAGGCTGTCCCAACGCCCGGTGCGCATGTTGTTGAGCACGCGTTGTCGTTGGCATCGGCAGTGGCGGGCGAAGATCTGGCGTACGAGGAGCCGGAGTTTCCGCAGGATGACGCCACAGAGGCCTGGGCCGACCGATTCTGCTCGTCGGTGGGACTCGCCCCGCTGGCGATCGTTAATCCGGGCGCGGGTTGGGGAGCCAAGTGCTGGCCGCCGGAGTCGTTTGGTGCGGTGGCGAAGGCGTTGGCTGGTCGCGGCATGGCCGTCATGGTGAACTACGGTCCGACCGAAGAGCCTCTAGCGCAGGCAGTGCGGGAGGCGAGCGAAGAACTCGCGCGTCCGGTGAAGTGCTCGGTGAGCCAGTTGATTGCGTTGACGCGGCGGGCGAGTCTGTTCGTGGGCGGCGACACCGGGCCGATGCACCTCGCGGCGGCGCTGGGAGTCCCCGTGGTGGCATTGTTCGGACCGACGCGGCCAGAGCGCAACGGGCCCTACGGGACGCGTTCGGTGGTGTTGCGCAGTCCGCAGAGCGTGGACAGCCTGTCGCACGTGGACCAACCGGACGCCGGATTGCAGTCGATCACAGCGCAGCAAGCGATCGCGGCAGCGGATTCATTGCTGCAGGAGCAAGATGAGTAGCACCACTGGTGCAGGCGGAGTGTCGTGGAGCCGCATCGCGCGCCGCATCCGTGTGCCGCTGGGTTTTCTCTTTGCCGCGTTTTACTTCCTACGGGCGCGGCCCGATTGGACGTCGTTGGCCATGGGCGGCGCTGTGGCAGCGTTGGGCGTGTTCATTCGCGCGATGGCGTCCGGCCACGTGAAGAAGAACCAAGAGCTGGCAACGACGGGGCCCTATGCCTACTGCCGCAATCCGCTTTATCTTGGCTCGATCATCATCGCCATTGGCTTTGCAATTGCCGCACGCGACGTCTGGGTGGCCGTGGGCATCGTTTTGCTGTTCACCTCGATTTATGTGCCGGTAATCCGCGCAGAAGAGACATTTCTGCGCGAGCAATTCGAAAGCTACGAGGACTACGCCCGCCGCGTGCCACGTCTGCTGCCGCGGACTCTGTGGATGAGCGGGCTCACCGCCGGGTTCTCGCGCGAGTTGTATTTCCAGCATCGCGAGTACAATGCAGTAATCGGGGCCGCCGCCATGCTGGCGGCCCTTGTCGTAAAGGTCTTCTGGTTCTCTCATACATGGTGAAGTCTCCGACTGGTTATTTGACACTCCTATTGATGCTGACGGTTTCCGCCGGAACGCCCGGTTTGAGCGGGCAGGCTCAATCCCCTTCGCAACCCTCGATGAGTTCGGCTGCCCATATCCAGCCGCTGCGGCCGGGTTTCGAGTTTCCGCGGCAGACATTGCGCTATGAGGCGGAGTACCACTTCGTCACTGCCGGGCTGGCCACGCTGCGCATTGAGCGAGAAGGCAACGAAGAACACATAACCGGCAAGGCTGACTCGACGGGCGTTGTTGCGCTGCTATTCCGCGTGCAGGACCGCTTCAACTCGTATTTTGGCGCGCAAAACTTGTGCTCGAACAAGCTGGTGAAGCACACCGAAGAGGGTTCGCACTGGCGCGATACCACCATCACGTTTGACTACAAAATCGGCAAAGCCGTCCTGCAAGAAAAGAACCTGAAGACCGGCCAGACCAAGCGCACCGAGAACGACATACCCGGCTGCGTGACCGACGTGATGTCGGGGATTTTGTACCTGTCGAGCCTGCCATTGCAGCCCAATGCGACCTACGACATTCCCCTAAACGATGGCGGAAAGACAGTCACGATTCGGGCCCACGTCGAAGGCAAGGAGCAAGTGAAGACCCCAGCGGGAACGTTCCAGGCAATTCGCGTCGGCCCCGAAGGCGACTACAGCGCCTTGAAGAACCGGGGCCGGATTTTGATGTGGTATAGCGACGACGCGCGGCACCTCCCGGTCCAGATGCAAGCGCGAATGTTCTGGGGGACGCTGACCGTCTATCTGGCGGGGATCGACAAATAGCACTACTGTAGCCTGAAGCGTTCGGCCATCAGGCGCTGCAGGCGCGGCTTGTAGAGAATGTCGAAGGCCAATTCCTTGTCGGGAAACATGGCCAGGGCAGCGCGCTTGGCGTTGGCTGCTAGCTCCGACGCTTCTTCCACGGAAAGATCGGCATCCTGGCTGATGACCGACATGACCATGCTCATCATGATCTGCAGTCGGCGCAGCTTGCGCCGCTCTTCCTCCTGCTCCTGAAAGTTAGCAGGAGTTGTTTGTTTATGGGCCGATTCGGTCCTTTCAGGCTGATCCATGGGGTTCCTCATTAAAACAGGCAAAGCGCCTTGCCCTAAGTTAAAGGGGCGAGGCGCGCGCAGTTGGTTACAATTTGAGTGTTGACCGCCATCCCTCGCCAGTGATGCTGTTCGTGGCGGCATGATACAACGAAATGACATCGCTTCCAGCGTAAAATGCGATGCCGCATTCACAGCGTAATGTGACGACTGACGGAGGACGTATGGCACAAACACCGGAACCACTGGAAAAGCTGGTCAAAGTATTCGACACCGACGTGGAATCGGAAGCGATGGTGGTGCACGGATTGCTGGAATCGGCGGGAATTGAAGCGGTGGTCAGCAACCGCGAGGCGCCGCAGGACATCCTGCCGGGCGTGGGCGGAGTTGTGATCCTGGTGCGGGAGGAACAGGCCGCCGAGGCCGAGGCGATGATCGAAGAGTTCCGCTCCCATCCGGCGACCGACGAGGACGAACAGGTCAGCGAGGAACCGGCTGAGCCGAAACCGTAGTGCCGTCGAGGTAGAACGAAACCGCCCCAGCCAGGTCGGTGCGGAAGGTGCGGACGCGGCGGTCGGCAAAGCGTTGCATAACCTCGGGCCGGGGATGGCGGAACGAGTTGTAGTAGCCTGCCGATACCACCGCATACTGCGGCGACACCGCCGCCAGGAACTCCGGCGAACTGGAGGTGAGGCTGCCGTGGTGCCCGATCTTCAGCAGGTTCGCGCTCGGATCTTCACCCTCCATAATCTCCTCGATTCGCTTATGCGAATCGCCCACCAACAGAGCTGAAGTCTCTCCGTATTGCAGACGCAGCACCATCGACTCGTCGTCCTGCATGCGGTTGCCGGCGACGGCGCCGGGTTGAGGATTGAGGACGCGGAAGTCGACTCCACCAAAGTCGAACGCGTCGCCCGCCGTGTGCGACACGAAGGCGACATGAAATGACTTGGCCGCTGCTGCCAGTTCCGCGAACTCCGGCGTCGGCGAATCCAGACCGTACCACAACTCTCTGGGCCGGAAGTTGGCGATGACCGTGCGCATGCCGCCGATGTGGTCCGAGTGCGGATGCGAGATGGCGACGGCGTCGAGATGATCGATCCCGCGCTGCCAGAGGTAAGGAGAAACCACTTCCTCGCCTACGTCGAAATCGGAGTGGTTCCCGCCACCGATGCCGCCGGAGTCCAACAGCAGAGTCTTTCCTTCCGGAGTGACAATGAGCAGCGAATCGCCTTGACCCACGTCGATGGCGGTAATCTCCAAGGCGCCGGGACGCCACTGCATTTTGGCAGGCACAAACACGATGGCGAGAGCTGCAGCCAGCAGCCCCGCGATTCCCAACCAAGCCAGTGGCAGCCGTCTTCGGGCAAGAATGAGCGCCAGGCCCACCGCTACCGCCGCGGCGAAGCAGACCGCTAGGCTGGGCATGGGCAGCCGGACGTCAGAAATGCGGAAATGACCAATGAGTCGAATGGTGCCGGTGAGCAGCGCGAGCGAGTATCCGGCGACGAGTGCGGGTATATGCGCCAGCCAGAATGAGATGTACGAAAGCGCCACCGCGAGCACCGCGGCGGGCATCAGGATGCTTGCGAGTGGAATCATCAACACATTCGCCGGCAGCGACATGGTAGTGGCGCGGTGGAAGTACCACGCCATCGGCAGCGCGAGTGATAGCTCGATGATGAACGAAATCAGGATGAGTTCCGACGCTGCCAGCGCAAAGGCCAGACCCTTGCGCAGCAGGAAATTGGCCGATCGAAAGCCGACCAGCAGGGCCAGGTATTCGCGAATCAACCGCACGTCCGTGCGAAACTGCGCCGCCGCGGTCGGCAGGCTGAAGTCATAGGCGGGCGAGTCGAGATTGCGCAGCGCCCGCTGCAGCGGGTAGAGCGTGCGCTGCAGAATCGGCACAGCAATCCCGGCTACCGCAATCACCGAAAGAAACGTTAGCTGGAAGCTGGCCTCGAACAGCGTGCGGGGCGCAGCGACCAGAATGCCCAGGGCCGCGATGCCCAGTGCATTCAACCCGGCGCGGTCGCGGAAGAGCAATCGGGTAAGCAGATACACGCTAAGGGTGATGGTGGCGCGCACGATGGGCGGTCCCAGGTCGGCCAGAAAAGCATATCCCCACGAGAACAGGATGGTCAGCACCGTCGCCGCAGTTTCGCCCATGGGCAGCCAGCGCAGCGCCCAGAAGAAGGCGAAGGCCAGAATGCCGACATTGATCCCCGACACGACGAGGATGTGATAGGTCCCCGTGCGTTGGAAGTTCGTCTTCAGTTCGCGCGCAAAGAAAGCGCGCCCCCCGATCAGCATGGCCTGCATCAGCGCTCCAGGTTCGCCAGGCCAAAGCCGCTGGATGTGATTCAGCACGCTGCGTCGGGCGTTGCTGCGCCATAGTCCGACGCGGCTGCCCACGAAGCCAGGGAGCACCTCGACCTCGGCCGTCCGGGCGGAGCCGGTCAGTCGAATGCCCTGCGACGCGAGATACCCTACTAAATCGAGCGCCCCCGGGTTGCCGTAGTTTCGCGGCGCGCGCAGCTTGGCGGTAATGTGCAGGCGCTCGCCGTAGTTGTAGACCGGCAGCGGCGACTCGACGCCAGCGCTTTGCGCCTCCTCCTCGTCCTGGCGCTTGCTGAAGACGGTCAACCGGATGCCGACGGGCGCGGCTAGACGCACGTCTCCGGTCGAAAGCTCTTCTGCCTCAACGTCCACCGACTCCTGCTTCCCTCCGAAGGGACTGTCGCGCACGATCCCTTCGCGCATGACGTGCGCCGTAACTTCTACCGTGCCTTCTCCCGTCGCAAAGGCTTCGAGATTCGGAGCCGTGGTTTGTGCGGCGTCGTAAAGTTGGAGGTAGAAGGCTCCCAGCGGTAAAAGTAAGACGAGCGCAAGAGAAAATGCCATTGACGGCGCTCGGCGGTATAGCAGGCAAACTCCGGCAGCCGCAACAACGAACGCAATCAGCCAGATGTGCGGCGCGCGCCACGCCACATTTCCCGCAACAATACCCGAGGAAAAAGCCAACGATGCAATGAACAGAGGTTCACGGCCGCCGCAATAGACAGGCGTGGGCGCACGCGCGGAGACATGCGCTCCAACCGGGGGAGGGGTGGATGATAGCAAGTCCGCTTACAGGCGGTCCAAGTCCTCGGTACCAATCGTCGGGGCCCAGGGCCACAGCTCATATTGCGCGATTCCGAACCGAGTGAACGGGTCGTTGTCGCGGATACTGTCGAGCGTCGCCTGAACTTCGTCGTCGGGAACACGCAGCAACAACATGCCACCGTTGCGTGGGACCAACGGGCCCGAAGCAATCAACACACCCTCCTGCTTCAGTCCGGCAAGGTAAGCGCGGTGCGAGTCCACGTGCTTCAAGACATCTTCCAGCGGCTTGCGGTAACGAAGTATGGCGATCGCGTACATAACTCAACTCGAGGAGCGGATTAGCGCACCAGGCGAACCACCGTTTCCATGTGGGCGGTCTGCGGAAACAGGTCGAACAGGTGCGCCTGCTCCACCCTAAAGCCCGATTTTAGCAGCTGGCGGAGATCGCGCGACAAAGTTGCGGGGTCGCAGGAAACTAAAGTAACCTGCCCGGCCGAGGTGCCGCACAGTGCAGCCGTGGCTTTGTCGCCCAATCCGGCGCGGGGCGGGTCCAGCAGGATGAAGTCGGGCTTGAGGCGGGCGGCCTGCTGTTCCAGAAAGGCCTCGGTGGTGGCTCGAAACGGTTTCACGTTCCCTGCCGCATTGTGCTTCAAGTCGGCGACCGCATGGGGCGAAGCCTCCACGGCTACTACCTCCGCGAACTTGGCAGCGAGCGGCAGTGTAAAGAGTCCGACTCCAGCGTAGAGGTCCAGGGCAGTATTGCCAGAAACCCCCGCAGTCGCGGCTTGCACCAGTTCGTCCACCAGAAAGCGGTTGGTCTGGAAAAACGATCCGGCGCTGACCCTGTAATCGTGTCCCGCAGCGTGGTAGGTGAGGCCGGCCGCGCCGGTGACGGTTGCATCTTCGTTGTGTATTGACGTGAGGGGAGCGAGTTGGCGCGACTCGTCCTCCACCGGTGACGTGGCAAACAGAGCCACGCCGGTGATAGCGCCCAATTGCGATATCAGCACCCGGGCGAAGCTCTCAGCCTCGCCGGCTTCGCTCTGAGGCCGGACATAAACCTCCACCAGTATCGCGCTATCATCGTGGTTGGCAAAGAACTGCAGGCCGTGTACGGTAACGGGCACTTTTCCTGCCCAGCCCAGCTCCCACACAGCGGCGATGGTCTGGTTGATCAGCGGCGAGCTAATCGGGCATTGCTCCACCGGCAGCAGTTCGTGCGAGTTGCCGCGAAAGTAGCCCAGCCCGAATGCAGGCGCAGGTTGCAGCCTCATCCGCGTGCGGTTGCGGTACTGCCACGGCTCGCTGGGGTGAGCGACGATCTCCGTCGCGAGGTCCAGCTTGGCGGTTCGGCGCAAGGTCTCGCGTAGGATTTCGGCCTTGAACCGTAGCTGCGCCTCATACGAGATGTGCTGATACTGACAGCCCCCGCAACGGCCGAAGTAGGGGCATTGGGGCCCGATTCGATCAGCCGAAGGCGTGACTACCTTGTTCAATTTGGCGCGGGCGAAGCCTCTGCGGCTCTCGGTGAGCGTGGCGTCCACTCGCTCGCCGGGCAGCACAAAAGGGAGAAACACGGTTTTGCCGCGTCCGTGCTCGTCGGCGGGCAGCCGGGCCAGTCCGTCACCGCCGTAAACGAGCTTTTCGACCTGCAGTTCCAAGGGTTCTTCCTTTGTCTCACAATGTGAGACTCACTACATGTAAAACAGGCTCAAACGCGGAAGATGGTGCCGCTCCAGCAGTCGCTTGTGGACATATTGCCGGTGCAGTTGCTCGATCTGCGGCGCCGTCATGCGGCTGCGATACGGAGCCAGTTCGCGGTCGGCATCAGTCCGGACTTGCAACAACGCTGATTCCGGCGTGTCCGCCAAAAGCGCCGCAATCAGCTTTTCTTCCATCACGGTCAAGCGACGCTCAATGTCTTCCATGGGCGGTGGCGCCTCCAACTCGAACAAAGCAGCGATGTCACGCAAGCTGTTAGAAGTCTTGCTTGCCAGGCGTTGTGCACCGCTCGGCATTGTAGCGGCCTCCAGTTCGTCTGCATTGCGCCGCAGATATTCAGTTACCGCATGCATGTCCAGTCCCGGTCCACGCTTGTCGGAAGGTTCGCTGCCCACCGCCGCTTCCCTCATCTCTTCCGCGGCCGCCAGGACTTCCTGCGCGCAGTATGCCAGGCCGTTGATCTTGCGCGTATGTTTGGGTCGGCGCTCCCACTTGTCGAACGACGCATCGATGCCGCGCAGCACTGCTTCCAGCGGAATGCCTGCGTCCTTCCAAACCTCCATCAGGGCCCAATCCAGCGGCGACAGCAGCGTGAGGGTGCCACGCCGCCGCTGGAAATGCTCCTCGATTTCGGTGAAGTAGTTGAAGTAGTTTTCCACGGCGAACACATCGGCGAGAACACGCCTGTTCCGACGGACAGGCGCCGACTACGAGTGTAGTCTTATCCCTTTTTGGAGGGAGGAGGTGGCCCGGGCTCTGCGGTCGCGTGAATGTGCTCGCTGCGGCGGCGCAAATGCGGCAGGTTGCGTTCGTAAATGATGCGCAGTCCTTCCAGGGTCAACAGGTCATCGACTTCGCGGATGTACTTGGAGCCGCCGCCCATCAGCGCAGCCAGTCCGCCGGTCGCGACCACTTTCACTTCGTCGCCCAGCTCGGCGATCAGGCGCTCCAGGATGCCGTCGATCAATCCGAGATAGCCGTAGTACAGGCCGGCCTGCAGGCTGTTCACGGTGTTGGTGGCGATCACGGTCGGAGGCCTGCGAATGTCTACGCGCGGCAGTCGCGCGGTGCGCTCGAAGAGCGCGTCCGCCGAAATACCAATGCCGGGGGTAATCACGCCCCCCAGATACTCGCCCTTGGGCGAGACAACATCGAAGGTTGTCGCCGTGCCGAAATCCACAACGATGCACGGTCCACCGTACTTCTCGAACGCCGCCACGCCGTTCACAATGCGGTCGGCGCCCACCTCTGCCGGATTATCGTAGTGCACCGGCATGCCCGTCTTTACCCCGGGCTCGATAAACAGCGGCTTCAGCTGGAAGTATCGCTCGCAGACTTCGCGCAAGGTCGAGTCGAGCGGGGGCACGACCGACGAAATCACGATGCCTTGCACCGCGCCCACCTCGATGCCGTTCATGGCGAACAGATTGCGGAACAGGACTCCGTACTCGTCCACCGTCTGCGACTTGTTGGTGCTCACGCGCCAGTGGGCGATCAGCTTGCGGGGCTTACTCTGCCCCCCTGGGTTAGCTTCAAATAATCCGAGGACGGTGTTGGTGTTCCCGACGTCAACCACAAGTAGCATGATCTATCTTCCGTGACCGATGACCGCGCGAACTCCTCCGGACAGCACCGTACGCAGTTCGCGGTCGGTTCGCACCAGCAGAAATCCGCGGCTGTCCAAACCTTCCGTGACGCCTTCGTAGCCGCCATCTTCGTCGACGTGGACGAGCCGCGCCCGGGCAAACGAAGAACTCTCCTCGAACTGCTTCAAGATGGTAGCGCGGCCTTCGGTGCTGCCGGCGGCGAGCTTGCGATACCAGGCGTCGAGCGATTTTAGCAGAGCGGCCGCGAGCTGAACCCGCGACCACTCGTGACCTCCGGCCAGGCGCAGCGATGTCGCGATCGGATCAAGTTCTGCGGGGAACGATGACTGGTTCACGTTGATGCCGATGCCCAGCACCACGAAGCGCACACGCGTCGCTTCGGCATTCATCTCCGTAAGGATGCCGCAAAACTTGCACTCTTCGAGCAAAACGTCATTGGGCCAGCGCAGGTCCGGATGTAGGCCCGTCGTCTGTTCCACCGCTTCGACGACCGCTATGCCTGCGATGAGGGAAAGCAGAAGTGCGTCGGCCGGCGATAGTTGCGGACGCAAGACCACAGAACAATAGATACCTTCCGACGGCGCCGACTCCCAGCTGTTACCGCCGCGGCCGCGGCCCGCGGTCTGCTGCTCCGCGAAGAACACGCTGCCCTCGGGTTCGCCCGCAGCCGCGGCTTCCATGGCAGTGGCATTGGTCGATCCGATGCGGAAGTAATGATGAATGCGCGAGGCGAAGAGAGTGCCGGTAACCATCGGCCCAACGATGTCCGGCAGCAGCAGGTCGGCGACTGACTCAAGCTGGTAGCCCGACGCCGGATGCCCTGCGATGCGGACGCCCAGTTCGCGCAGGTGTTGCACCGCGCGCCAAACTTCCGAGCGCGTCGTGCCGAGCTCCTCCGCGATGCGCGTTCCGCTGATAACCAGCGTCGCGTTGTCGCTTAACAAGCGAACGATATGGCCGAGGCGGGCGTCCGTAAGGCCTTCCGCAGAAGACGAATCCATGCGAGTTGGGCCGGGGCGTGCGATACCAGAATTATGCGCGTAGACGGCGAATAGGGAAAGACATTGATACGCACCCTACACCGGCGCAAAGCGCATGCTCAAGTCCACGGCATGCACCGAGTGCGTGAGTGCGCCAATGGATATGAAGTTCACTCCCGCCTCCGCGTAAGCCCGCACATTCTCCAGCGTGATGCCGCCCGATGCCTCAAGTGGAATCCTGCGCTCAAGTCCGTCGACAAACTCCACGCAGAGCCGAACCTGCTCCGGTGTCATGTTATCCAGCAGGATGGCCTCGGCGCCGTGTTCGAGAGCGAGCTTGAGCTCGTCGAGCGAGCGCACTTCGATCTCGATGATCTGCCGGCCGCGACGGTTGCGTACCGCTCGCTCCAGCGCCGGCACCACGCCCCCTGCCAGCGTGATGTGGTTGTTCTTGATGAGCACTCCGTCGCTGAGATCGAGGCGGTGATTGGTGCCGCCGCCGCAACGCACCGCCCACTTGTCGAGTACACGCAGCCCGGGGGCCGTCTTGCGGGTGTCGAGGATGGTAGCCCCGGTCCCCGCCACCGCATCCACGAACTTGCGGGTGAGCGTGGCAATGCCGCTCATGCGCTGCATGATGTTCAGAATCACCCGCTCGCAGGAGAGAGTGACGCGAGCGTTGTGGACGATGACTGCCACCGAATTCCCCTTGTGCAGGCGCACGCCGTCAAACACCTCGGAGTTCATCGTCACCTCCGGATGCGACGTTACCGTACCATCCAGTGAGGCGAACACGTGGAGCACGCGGGCGATGCAGCCGATGCCGGCGAGCACGCAGTCCTGTTTGGCCAGGATTGTCGCCGAAGCGCGCTGGTTCACGTCGATGCAGGCGTAGGTGGTGGCGTCGCTGGTGGCGCGGTCTTCCTGCAGTGCGGCCTCCAGGATGGCTGTAACTCGGCGGCTGTTCCAGTCCACTAGGGTCCTCAGTTCTCTTGGGCTGTGCTCAGCCCAATTCCGCCAGGGCCGAGTTGGCCTTGGCGATCAAAACTTCCAGCTCGCCTTTGCGCTGCTTCAGGCCGTTCACGACCTTCTCCGGCGCCTTGGCGAGAAATCCATCGTTGGCAAGCTGCGCAGTGGCGCGGTCCATCTCGCCTGTCATCTTGGCGAGTTCTTTGTTAAGGCGCTCGCGCTCGGCGGCGGCGTCAATCTTGCGCTCGTACATGACCCGCACGTCGAACCGCGCTGTGCTGCGCGCACCGGCGGCGTTGGCCAGTGACTGCGCCACGAACGCCACCGATTCGACATTGGCCATGCGCTCCAGCGAAGGCCGATCGCGTTCGATCAGGCCACGGATCTCGCCGTTGGCGTGGATTTCAATCGCCAGCTTCTGCTTGGGTTCGATCTTCAACTCGGCGCGGATGTTGCGCACCGCGACGATCAGGTCCTGCAGAATCGCCATCTCCGTTTCAGCGGCAGCGTCCACCTGCGCCGGTTCTCCTTGCGGATACGCCGCCAGCGCTATGGACTTCTTCGGCGGCCTACCGTCATAGACGGCGTGCCAGATTTCCTCGGTGATGAATGGCATGAACGGCGACAGCAGCCGCAACGCAGCTTCGAAGATGCTGATCAGGTTGCCGTAGGCGGTGCGGGCCTGTTCGCGATCGCTCGACACCAGCCGCGACTTGATCAGCTCCAGGTACCAATCGCAGTACTCGCCCCAGAAAAAGTGATAGACCACGTGCGCTGCTTCATGAAAGCGATACGCCTCCAGCGCATCGTGCACTTCTGCGGCGACACGATTGAAGCGCGACAGGATCCAGCGATCTTCCAGCGTCGCGGCGCTGAATCCGTCAATGCCCTTGGCTGCGAAATCCGTAGACGGCGCTTTGAACTCAGCCAACGACCACACGCCCGCTTCCTGCGCGCGGTCAACGTTCATGAACAGCAGTCGCGAGGCGTTCCAGATCTTGTTGGCAAAGGCGCGGTAGCCCGCCGTCTGGCTCTCCGAAAACGCAATGTCGGTCCCCGGTGCGGCCATTGACGCCAGCGTGAACCGCACCGCGTCGGTGCCATAGCGCTCGATGATCTCGATGGGATCGATTACGTTGCCCTTCGTCTTCGACATCTTCTGCCTGTCCGCATCGCGAACCAGCGCGTGGATATACACCGTCCTGAATGGCACGTCGCCATGTTTATGCCCGCGCATGAAGTGGCAATTCATCATGATCATGCGCGCCACCCAGAAGAACAGAATGTCGAATCCGGTGATGAGAAGCGACGTAGGATAGAAAGCATCAAACTCGGGTGTTTGACTTGGCCAGCCGAAGCCCGAGCACGGCAACAGTCCTGATGAAAACCACGTGTCGAGCACGTCTGTATCCTGCTCGAGTTTGCTGCCGGCACACTTCGCGCACTTCGTCGGCGTCTCTCGCGCTACGATGATCTCGCCGCAATCCTTGCAGTACCATGCCGGAATGCGATGTCCCCACCACAACTGGCGCGAGATACACCAGTCATGGATATTGCGCATCCATTCGAAATACGTCTTGGCGTAGTTTTCGGGGACGAACTCTACCTCGCCCTTTTCCACCACCTCGATCGCGCGGTCGGCCAGCGGTTGAATCTTCACGAACCACTGCGTCGAAAGCCGCGGCTCAATGATCGTTTTGCAACGATCGCACTTGCCCAGCGGCACCACGTAATCTTTTGCGCCGACGAGGAATCCGCCCTTCTCCAGCTCCTCCAGCACCTTCTGCCGCGCTTCGAACCGGTCGAGTCCCGCGTAAGGTCCGGCGTTCGCCGTCATCTGCGCGACTTCGTTCATCACGTCAATCTGCGGCAGCGCATTGCGCAACCCGGCTTCGAAGTCATTCGGATCGTGCGACGGCGTCACCTTTACCGCGCCGGTGCCGAACTCTGGATTCGCCAGAATGTCGTCGGTGATGATCGGAATCTCGCGATTCATCAGCGGCAGCAGCACCTTCTTGCCGTGCAAGTGCTTGTAGCGCTCGTCGGCCGAGTTCACCGCAACCGCCGTGTCACCCAGCATGGTTTCCGGACGCGTGGTGGCTACCACGATAAACTCGTCGAGGCTGCCCACTACCGGATAGCGTATTTCGTAAATCTTGCCTTGCGTCTCCTCGTGAACCACCTCGAGGTCCGATACGGCGGTAATGCACCGCGGACACCAATTCACGATGTACTTGCCGCGATAAATCAGCCCTTCCTCGTGGAGCTGCACGAACGCCTCGCGCACGGCATGCGACAACACGTCGCTCATGGTGAAGAACTCGCGTGACCAATCCACCGACGCACCCAGCCGCTTCATCTGGTCGAGAATCGCACCACCGTAATGCTTCTTCCAGCACCAGACGCGCTCAATGAAGTCCTCGCGCGTCATGTCGCGCCGGTTCTTGCCTTCGGAGGCAAGCGCGCGCTCCACCATCATCTGGGTGGCGATGCCGGCATGGTCGGTGCCCGGCAACCACAGCGTCACAAAGCCACGCATGCGGTGCCACCGGACGATAATGTCCATCTCCGTCTGGTTGAGCATGTGCCCCATGTGCAGGCGGCCGGTAACGTTGGGAGGCGGCAGCGTCAAGGTAAAGACTGGCTGCCTGGAATCGGGAGCGGGCGTCTCGACGTGAAACAGCTTTTCTTGAATCCAGTAGTCGGCCCAGCGGGGTTCAATGGCTCCGGGTTCGTAGGCCTTGGGAAGATCGTGGGGCATGGGTTCCGTTCGTAAAACGACGCGTTACTCCTTTGATGTTACAGGATTACGCGCCGTTCCGAGCGGCCTGAAGACAGCTAGGCCGCCCTGCTGAGGGGCGGCCTGCGAATTCACCCAACTCGAAACCGCTAGAACACTAGCAGGTGCTTTTTCTTCTTCTTTTTCGACGAGCTTTCGGTGCTGGTGTCTGCCGGTGCTGCTGCTTGTCCGGCCGCATCAGCCGATGCCGGCGCTCCCGCCGGTGCTGCAGCCTTGGGAGCGTCATTCACCTGAGTAGGAGGAACCGGCGCCGCCGTCCCGTCGGCCGGGGCACTGGCTGCTGGCTTCAAATCGTTGCCCATCTCCTCTATCCCCGTGTCCGGATTGGCAGCTGCTGGCTTAGTGACCACCTCGGCGGCGGCGTTGGCTGTGGTCCCGGTTGCCGGGGCCGCTTCTGCCCCCGTCGTCGAACCAGCTGCAGCATCGGAGCGGGGCGCCGCCGCATTCTCCGGCGCAGGAGCAGTACCCGTGCCCGCCGTCGCGGTCCCTGTTGTGGCGGCGCTCAAGGCCGACATAACGTTGGCCGTCGCCGCCCGAACCAATTCAGGTGCACTGGTCTGCTTGGGATCCACCAGCGTGGGCTCCCCTACCTTGGTCGCCTGCGAGACATCCGGCCCCTTCTTGAAGTTCAACATCATCTTGTTGTAGGTGCTGAGAGAACCGCGGCTCTCCTGCTCCTTCTTGTTCTGCGCAATGGCCGCTGCGGTCGGTTTGGGAATCGGCTTGCCCAGCGCCTGCAATCGCTTGCGAGCATCGTCGGCGCGGTCTTCCTCCGGATACCGGGTAAGGATCTGGTCGTACGCAGCAGCCGCTTGGTCGGTGTACTGCTTAATCAATCCCGCTTTGGCCGCCTCCGAAATCTTCGACTTGCGCAGCAGATCGGCTTGCCGCTCCAAGGCGCCGCCCATTTCGTACAGTGCCTCATCGGCGCCGCTGTAAAGAGGATAAGTGTCAACCAACGACTTGAAGCGGGCAATCGCCGCCGGCCACACCTCCTTCAGATAGTAGTAGTGTCCAATCATGAACTCGCGCTCGCCCAGGACCTCCTGCACCGCCAGTAGTTTCTTCTTGGCTTCGGGCACCAGCGGGCTGTCGGGGAACTGCATGATCAGCTGGCGATATTCTTCCTCTGCGCGCTTGGCGTGGGTGTAGTCGCGGTCCGCCTTCTCCATCTCGTTGTAATGGATGTTGGCGATCTTCATCTGGGCCTCACTCGCCTCTGTCATGTTCGGAAAGAAGGTGATGAAGTCCTTGTATTCGCTCTCCGCCTGGGCCATGGCGGCTGAGCCGCCCTCGGCGTACCACGAGTCGCCAATGGCCAGCTTGGCGCGGGCCACGTACTCCGAGTCGGGATAAGTGTTGATCAGAGTCTGCAGGCTGAGGCGCGCCACATCGAACTTGTTGTGCTTCATGGCGTCCATGGCGCGGTCGTACAGCACCTTGTCAGGCTGCTTCGAGTTGACATCAGCAATCGGGTTGTTGACTTTCTTGTTGGAGAAGCAGCCGGCGAACAGCAGCGTGCTGAGGATCAGAACCGATAGGAGAGCACGACGAAACATCCTTACCACCTTTGGAGTACTCGATAA
>Ga0207761_1000280_pt1 | contig 17935 bp, 13 predicted proteins | sample LuqExpMetageno34_FD_187792 | JGI IMG/M metagenome (GOLD analysis project Ga0207761, IMG submission 187792) | Tropical forest soil microbial communities from Luquillo Experimental Forest, Puerto Rico - Sample 34 (SPAdes) | ecosystem: Environmental > Terrestrial > Soil > Tropical forest ... | reverse complement strand
CGTAAGCCATCCACTGGCCGTCTTGGGAGAAGGCCAGATCGGTGGCAGACAAGCCCGAGAGATAAGGAACAAAGACCTTTTTCGGGGAGTCGTAGCGAACGAGTTGCGCGCGTGGCAGGGTCGCCTGAGCAAAGAGCCGGTTGCCGTCCGCCGAGGAGATGACCAGGCTGTAGCGCAAAGGGCCGGTGGTGAGCTGGATGGGATTCGGAGAACGCCGGCGCAGGAAACCGACGCGATCTTCCACCGCGAAGATATCGCCAGACATATCGGCGCCGCTCAGGAAAATGTAGTAGCGCCCGTCGGGTGTCCAGTCGCCACAGCACTCGCCTGGCGGATTGTGCCAACCGGCGAGGAGCGGATGCAAGTTCTTGCCGTCGAGGGCGACTTCCCAAAGCGACTCGGTGAGCTTACCTGGATCCCAAAGGGTGAAGCGGAGCCGGCCGCCGTCGGGGGAGAAGCGCGTGAAGCGCGGAACTCCTTTGGTGGAAACGAGCAGCCGAGGCTTGGAGCCGTCGGCGTTGGCGAGGTAGATGTCCGAGCCATGCACATAGGCGATGCGCTTGTTGTCGGGAGACCACGTGGCATAAGTTGTGGTGAAATCGCCGATACGACGCGGTGAACCGGAGGGGAGCGGGACAGCCCATAAGCCGACCTCAAAATTGGTGCCTTCGATGTTTCCCACTAGAAGCTGGGAATGGTCGGCGGAAATGTCGTAAGCAAACGGATTGCGGAACGGAGTGGGCATCTCGAAAGTCTCGCCACCGCTTGCGGAAACCTGGGACAACACCAGCCTTCCATGCGAGAACTCAGAGAAGTAAATGCGCGACCCGTCCGTGACGAGGGCCCCTTTAACCGCGCCGCCCTTCGTGACCTGAGCGGAATCGATCACCCGCGGCGGAGGGAGCGGGAAATAGTATCGGAGGAAAGCAGCGCTGGCGGCGATCACCACGAGAGCGGCGACAAACCACACGCGGAAGCGGTGTTTGGCCGGCGCAGCGGTGACCTCTGCGGGCCGGGAAATGCGGTCGGAACTGGTATCGCGTTTCAGGCGCTTGAGTTCGGCGCGAATTTCGGCGGCGCTTTGGAAGCGCATATCACGGTCCTTTTCGAGCGCGCGGCCGATGATGTGGTTCAACTCATCCGGGATGGAAGGATTCAAGCGCTGCACGGGAACAGGCTGTTTGTTCAGGATGGAATCGAAGATCGCGGCGGTGGTGTTGCCGAAGAAGGGAGCGACGCCGGTGGCCATCTCGTAGAGAACGGCGCCGAAGGAAAAAAGATCAGAGCGCGAATCGAGTTCCTTGCCAAGCGCCTGCTCGGGCGACATGTAGCCCAGCGTGCCCATGACGGTCTCCGGGCCGCTGAGTGCATCGTGAGAAATAGTGGTGCCGCTGCTGTCTGAATCGACGTTGACAAATTTGGGGGCGTTGATTTTCGCGAGGCCGAAGTCCAGCAGTTTGGCCTGACCGCGTGGCGTGACGAAAATGTTGGATGGCTTGATGTCGCGGTGGAGGATGCCGCGCGCGTGGGCGGCGTCGAGCGCATCGGCAATCTGCGCGCCGGTGTCGAGGATTTCGTTCAACGGCAAGGGACGGCCGGAGATGTGCGTGCGGAGGTCGCGGCCTTCGAGGAGTTGCATGGCGAGGAAGGCTCGCCCGTCCACTTCGCCTACGTCATAAATGGTGCAGATGTTGGGATGGTCGATGGCAGAGGCAGCGCGGGCCTCACGTTCGAAGCGTTCCAGGCAGCGTGGATCCGTAGCCACTTGCTCAGGCAGAAATTTGAGAGCCACATGGCGGCCCAGGCGCAGGTCTTCGGCTTCGTACACTTCTCCCATGCCGCCCGCGCCCAGCTTTCGAAGAAGATGATAGTGAGAGACAGCGGTATTCAGCATGGCACACCTATTCGTGGCGAATAATAATGTTGAGTGGACCAGGCGTCTGTGATGTGGGGCTGGGGTGCGGTGAGACCCGTCACCACGAGATTCGATGAGCTGGGCCTGCTTGAGGGAACTGAACTTACGCTGAACGTAGCAGACGCGCGGCACGCATACGGAACGTTGGGGCCGCAGCCGGGGCGGTTTGCGCCGGCGTGATTACCCGCCGCGCGAAGGGGAAGAGTTTCTCGGCCAACGATTCGGCGGACTGCATACGGAACTGCGGCTCCTTGGTGAGGCAGGAGGCGACGATCTCATCGAGTGCGGAGGGCAGAGAAGGGTTGGCGTGCGATGGCGGAAGAGGCTTGGTAGAGAGAACCAAATTGCACGTGCTCTGCAGGGAATCACCGGCAAAAGGATTCACACCGGTTAGCATCTCGTGAAGGACGACGCCGAGGGAGAAAATGTCGGAGCGGGCGTCCTGAGCGCGGCCAAGGATTTGTTCCGGGCACCAATAGGCGGGCGTGCCTTTCAGGGAGCTGTCGTTGCCGGAGTGGCTGGCCAGGCGGGCCATGCCGAAGTCCGTGAGCTTCACGCGGTTTTCGTTGGTGATGAGAATGTTGGCGGGCTTGACGTCGCCGTGAATCACCGCGCGGCGATGGGCGACGCCCAAAGCGACAGCTACGTGTGCGGCGTATTCGCAGGCACTGGGGTAAGGAATGCTGCCCTTGGCGATCAGTTTATCGAGTGGCTGTCCTTCGACCAACTCCATTACGAGGTAGGGAGTCTGCGTGGCTTCTTCGATGCCCATGTCGTGGAGCGTGACGACTGCGGGGTGAGAGAGTTTGCCGACAACGCGCGCCTCGCGCAGGAAACGATTGCGGGCCTCGCCGCGCGCCAATTCCGGAGAGAAAAGCTTGATGGCTACGGCGCGATCGATAAGCGGATCGTAGCCGCGAACGACGCGGCTGTGGGCTCCGGTGCCCAAAGTTTCATGAACTTGATAGCGGCCGACTTGCAAGATGACTTCTCCTCAGTGCGCGTCGAAGCTGCGGCGCTCAAGGAAGAGGATAGAAGACGGGCTGGAGTTGGGAAATGATGCGAGAGTCACGTAGGCGGCAGTACTTTGGTACTGGTAGAAAAGAGCAGTGTTTTCAATGATTCGCAGGCGGGAGGGAGGCGGCCGCGGATTCGTGGATGGAACGGTAAGGGGCGAGCGCCTCCGAGGTAGCCAAGCGATTCGGAAAGTCGCGAATGTAGTCCTTCATCGCCGGGTGCCAGAACGATTTGAAATGGAATTCGTGCATTTCCGCAAGAGCCTGCGCGGAAGTCCAATGCTCGAAGGCAATGCGATACGCGGCGAGAAATACGCCGGTGCGATCGCCGCCGAGCCAGCAATGAATGAAAATCGTTTGCTGGGGGCGTTCGGCAATCGCCGCGAAGAACTCGGCCATTTGCTTGTCGGACGGCGGAGACCAGCCATTGCCCGGAATCAAAATATATTTCATTCCAAGTTCTTCCGTTTGCTTTCTCTCGTGCTTGCTGTTGTGAGTGAATTCGCCGCGCAAATCGACGATGGTGGTGACGCCGCGTTTTTTCAATTCTTCCAATCCCTTTTCGTTCGGTTGCGTGCCGCGATAGAGATGATGGTTCAGTTTTCCGGCATCCTTGACGCCCTTGATGTGAATTTTTCCGGCGAAGGCGGGATTTCTCTGCGAAGCGTAGGCAGTTTCCGTTTGCCGCGCGGAAGTGTGCGGAGGAAAGGTGAGGAAAACTGAGAACGCAATTCCAAAAAGAAAACGAGTCATAGAGAATTGGATGCAAAGAGTTTAGAGAGAGTCGACGAAGAAATGGGAGTCCGCAATTTGTGAAACAGCACCACAAGATATAGGCGCTTTCGGGAAAAGTTAACCAGATTTTGTGATTTTCTCTTGACAGCACTGTTGCACGGATTGATACTTCGATTCCAGATTCGGGGGACGTGGAAGCGCCAGACGGTCCGAGTCGGGGATGCTCCTTGGACCGACTACCCACGAAGCCAGCCCGTGATCACCGAAAAAATACGAGCGCGAAGTTGAAGGCTCCGCGCAGTTCGTAGTAAGGCGCGGGGTGACGGCTGTTCGGCCATGTGCACAACACAGGCTTAGGGCAGTCCGTTCGCTTTTTTGCGTTTTTCGGCTTCACGGACCGCTTCCACGCAACCAGGAATCAACCATGTAGGGCCAGAGTGGGGCTCCGCATCCCTGCTGTGCAGGGAGTAAAATATTTAAGGTTCCTCCCTCGAATCATCGGGAACCTTCTGGCGGGAGGAATCGGGATGGCCACGGTGAAGCCGGCGTTGAATGGCAAGGCGGTGGGCAAAGGGGAGTCGGTGAAGGCGGCAGGGCTCGTGTTCGAGCGCTACTTCACAGATGGAAAAGTCTCGCCGTTCGACAAGCTGGAATGGGAAAAGCGCACTGCGCTGATCGGCAACGAAAAAGGCGTAACGATATTCAAGCAAGAGAACGTAGAAGTGCCGAAGGGCTGGTCGCAGACGGCGACCAACATCGTCGCGAGCAAATATTTCCACGGTAAGCATGGCACGCCGGAGCGCGAAGGCTCGGTGCGGCAACTGATCAGCCGCGTGGTGAATACGGTTGTGCGGTGGGGCCAAGAAGGCGGCTATTTCGCGGACCATGCGTCGCGCGATGCGTTTCGGGATGAGCTGACGCACCTGCTGGTCGAGCAGAAGATGAGTTTCAATTCGCCGGTGTGGTTCAACGTGGGCGTGCAGCCGAAGCCGCAGTGCTCGGCGTGCTTCATCAATTCCGTGCAAGACAGCATGGAATCGATCATGGGATTGACGCGCACGGAAGGCATGCTCTTCAAGTGGGGCTCGGGCACCGGCACGAACTTCTCGACGCTGCGGGGCAGCAAAGAGACGCTGTCGGGCGGCGGAATCGCATCCGGCCCGGTGAGCTTTATGAAGGGTTTCGACGCGTTCGCCGGCGTGATCAAGAGCGGCGGAAAGACGCGGCGCGCGGCCAAGATGGTCATCCTGAATATCGACCATCCGGACATCGTGGAATTCATCGAATGCAAGATGAAGGAAGAGCGCAAGGCCCACGTGCTGATCGAGCAGGGTTATGACGCATCGATCGACGGCGAGGCGTACGCCTCCATTTTCTTCCAGAATGCCAATCATTCCGTGCGGGTGACCGACGATTACATGCGGGCAGCGGAAGAGAATCGGGACTGGTGGACGAAGAACGTCACGGATGGCCAGCCCAACGAGAAGCTGGGCGCGCGAGACCTCCTTTACAAGATCTCCGATTCCACCTGGCATTGCGGCGATCCGGGCATGCAGTACGACACCACGGTGAACCGTTGGCACACCTGCAAAAACACAGCGCGAATCAACGCCAGCAATCCTTGCAGCGAGTACATGTTCCTGGACGACACCGCGTGCAATTTGGCATCGCTGAACCTGATGAAGTACCTCGGTTCGAATGGCCAGTTTGAGGTGGAAGCGTTCAAGCATGCCGTCGACGTGACCATCACGGCGCAGGAAATCCTGGTCGACAACGCCAGCTATCCGACACCGAAGATTGCTGAGAACTCGCACAACTTCCGGCCGCTCGGCTTGGGCTATGCCAACTTGGGCGCACTGCTGATGTCCATGGCGCTGCCGTACGATTCTGACGAAGGCCGCGATGTGGCCGCTTCCGTGACCGCGCTGATGTGCGGTGAAGCGTATGCGCAGTCGGCGCGGGTGGCGGAGAGAATAGGGCCGTTCACCGGCTATGATGTGAACCGCGAGCCGATGCTCGACGTGATTCGCATGCACCGCGACGCAATGCGCGGCGTGAAGCCGGAGAATGTGCAGCCCGAACTTTATATGGGCGCGCAGCAGGCGTGGGACGATGCGCTGGATCTCGGCGAGAAGAACGGCTACAAGAACTCGCAGGTCACCGTGCTCGCTCCGACCGGAACCATCGGCTTCATGATGGATTGCGATACCACCGGCATCGAACCGGACCTGGCGCTGGTGAAGATGAAGAGATTGGTGGGCGGCGGGGTCATCAAGATTGTCAACAACACCGTGCCACAAGCGCTGATGAGGCTGGGGTACACGCCGGAACAGACCAGCGAAATCGTGAGCTACATCGACAAAAACGGCAAGATCGATGGCGCGCCGTTCATGAAGGCGGAACACGTGCCGGTCTTCGATTGCTCGCTGGCAACCACAGGCGGCCGCTCCATTGCCTGGCGCGGTCACGTCAAGATGATGGCGGCGGCCCAACCCTTCCTCTCCGGCGCCATCAGCAAGACGATCAATATGCCCGAGGAATCCACGATCGAAGACATCATGAACGCGTATATTGAGTCGTGGAAACTGGGGCTGAAGGCCGTGGCCATTTACCGCGACAATTCAAAGCGCTCGCAGCCGCTCAACGCCGCGGGCAACAAGAAGGGTGAAAAGAAGGCGGAAGCACCCGCAGCGACGGAACCGCTGCAGCGGGAACTGTTTGCGCGCGCCCAGCGGGAAAAAATGCCCTACGAACGCGCGTCGTACACGCACAAGTTCAGCGTCAGCGGGCATGAGGGGTACATCACCGTCGGCATGTATGAGGACGGGCGGCCCGGCGAGATCTTCATCAAGATGTCCAAGGAAGGCTCGACGCTCTCAGGCGTGATGGATGGTTTGGCGTTGACGCTTTCCATCGGTTTGCAATACGGCGTGCCGCTGAAGGTGCTGGTGGACAAATTGCTGAACACGCGCTTTGAGCCGAGCGGGATAACCTCGAACGCGAACATTCGATTTGCCACCTCGGTGCTGGATTACATCGCACGCTGGCTCGGCGGGAAGTTTATTTCCGCTGATTACTTGAAACTGAACGGCGGACCTGCGATCGAGAATGGAGCGACGCATCCTCTGGCCGGGCTGCCGAAAGTGGCTCCGGCAATATCCGCGGGTAGCGGCGCAAATTGGACACCGGGTCCGATGAATCCCGTCAACGCGCATGAAGGCGCGCCGACGTGCTCGGAGTGCGGGATGCTGATGGTGCCGAACGGCGCGTGCTACAAGTGCGAGAATTGCGGCAGTACGAGCGGGTGCAGTTGATGCGGGAAAGGCGAGAGGAGGACACGCGATGAGCGCACTTCCCACCGGATCCGCAGCACTGGCAAAACTGGCGTCGAGGCAACCGAAAACCCGCGGGTTTCTTCATATCGTGCGACACGGCGCGGGGCTGAACGCGTTCTACATCATCACTTACCACAAACTGGATCGCAGCGGCTCGCGGCCGAAGGCCATGCTGGCCGAGGGTGCGCAGATGCTGATCGATCTGCTTGAAAAAATTGGCGTGGACTTCCGGCTGCACGAAGTGCGCGGCGCGCTGGAAGACATCCTGCGGCTGGGCTCGGCGAATATTCCGGATCTATGGCTCAGCGACGAGGAGTTGCTGGAAAAAGGAATGATCCAGACATAGAGGCGATTGTGGATTTGACTAAGATGCCGGGGCGAAATGCTCCGGCTTTTTTGTTTGGCGCAACGGATCCGGTACTGACAACGTCTTATCGTCAGGTGTTCGCTGGAAAAACTGAGCGGCGGCAGCATCGAATGGAGGAATTGTCGATGAAGGGCGTCGCTTACCTCGCTGTGTTCTTGCTTATCTCTCCCGTTGTTGTTGCCGCGCAGAATTCGCACAAACCCTCGGACGAAATCGAAGAAGAGGAGTTGAGCCGATACCTGTCCGAGAAGGTTGGGTGTGCCCATCCGGAAGAGGACATTTACTACGCAACGGTCGACCAGGTTGATCTACTGAAGATCGGATACAACCAGGCGGTTGTAGTGGCATCGACCTGCATGACCGGAACCGCCGGACCGGATGTGCACGGCGTCTTCACGCGAAATGCGCATGGGGAAATCGAAGAACTACCGATGGAAGAAGCGAAGCTCGCGCATCGCGTCATTTTTGGCAACGCCAACTCCGGCTACCGGATTGATGGCGACACGCTAGTGGAAGTGTTTGTGGATGGCTCGGAGCGCGAGGATCCACTGGTCATCAAGTACAGGTGGAACGAGGTGAAGAAAATCTTTGCGGTTGTCGAGATCAAAGCGGCAGGCAGGTATCAAACGAGCTACGACTGCGACAAAGCGGAGAAGGCTGGCGACGAAACCGCGCTGGCGATTTGCTATGTCGAATCGTTGGCAGATCTCGATCGCAAACTGGCGGAACGGTACAAGGCATATCTGCTAATGCTCACACCCGACGAGCGGAAGCAGGTGGTTCAAGAGCAACGAGCCTGGATCGAAGAACGCAACAAGAGTTGCGTGATTTACAAGTTCTGGGTCGACTGCCTCGACGAAGCCTACAAGAAACGAATCGCGGAATTGGACGCCAAGCAAAACGAAAAGAAACTAGGGAAGGAGCATATCGTGCCGCAATGAGGGGCAGGGATGAGAAGCTACGCCGCAGCCACACCACAGGGCGGAGAGCGGGTTCCGCCGGTGGTGGTGCGTGGGCGGAGCGGCTAACGCGGCCGCAGTGGCGGACGCGAGGGGGCGGGCCGTGGGCGCAAATGGTGACGGGGCATCAACGGAGGAGGGACGAAGCGCAAAGCCTGGCCGCAAGAGGGACAATTTTCTGAACCGGCCTGCTCGACACGCAACCAATTTCCCTTCGCTTCGCAAGACGGGTTCATACACTGAACCGTCGATCCCGGCATAAGTGCCATGAGCACGCTCCTTGTGTGGCCCTTCCTCACTAGCGGAAGTGAGTCCCTGAAGAGCCGACCAACCGACCGAGCCGAGAAAAAGGATGGGAAATTGTGTTCTTGCGGTGCGGCGCCGTCAATTGGAAAGAGCTACGAACTGTGGAAAACGCGTGGATGATTCAAGGAAAAATGGCGCACTGTCAGCATCGACGACGCAGAGAGATTGCTCGCTTCGCTCGGAATGACGGATCTGGTTTCTGCGGCTGCGAAAAAGAAAAAGCAGATTGCTCGCTCCGCTCGGAATGACATAAAGCGATTGGTGTGTTGCGAGATTCCTGGGAGGACGAGGCTACAGTGCTGCGAGACTTTTATTGCGGCGGAGGAGCGTTCTGCGTGATGGATTCTTTTCGGGCCGGTGGTTTGGACGGGACTGTTTCACCGAGATCTTCCAGTTTTGCTTTCAGGTCCGCCATTTCCTGCTGCAGGCGATCAAGGGCGGCCTTCTCGCCGTCGATCTTGGCTTTGCCAGCAGTGTCGCGGACGTAGTCGGGATTGCTGTAATAAGTGGTCTGGTCCAGTTGGATCAAACCCTGCTGCGTGTTGATTTCGTCCTGCTTTGCAGTGATCTGTTTGCGCAGGGATGCGATTTCCTGCTGCTTCTGTTCTTGCTCCTCGGGAGTTGCCGGCGCTTTGTTTGTTTCCGTCCCGGCAGCAGCATCGGGACTGGCGGGCGTGGAGTTGTTGGCCGGAGTCAACGGAGCGGCGGAATCGCTGGGAGGTGCCGCGGGCAGGGAGTCGTTGGTGATTACTTTCGCGGGCTTGGACGCGTCTTGTTTCTGTTGACGCGCGCGGCGAGCTGCTTCGGCGACGGAAGGGGCATCTTGCGCCGCCAGTTGAAGCGCAACCGCCGATGAGGCGACGAGAGCTAGCCCCAGAATTCGCGTGACCGTTCCTTTGGACATAAATCCCTCCTCCCCACGGGCAAACGGGCGCAAAACACCGGTCCCCTTCTATGGAGGATTCTTCCTAAAGAATACGACCGGTGGGCCTGCCGCTCAATGGAGAAGGGAAGAACGCGGCGAATCAGGCAACTGGCGGTATAAGTATAGGAAGGAAAGGGCGAACGCGTATGCCAACCATGCCAACGATCGCTAGAGTTCGCTCGACTGTCTCGTCGTATTCGCTGTGTCTCGGAATCATTCTCGCGGCGGGACTATTCGGCTTAGTGAAACCGAGCTGGGCGCAATCACCGAATCCTTCTCCGGCGGAGTCGACTACATCGCAGTCACGGGGCTCGTCAGTCCCGGCAGCCGATACTCCGAAGCAAAACACTAGCGAATTCCGGCTGAGCAAAGAGACTTACGAGAAAGCAGTGGCCTATTCGCGGGCAGGCTACACGCTGTACTTCGTTTCGGTGGCGTGGGGAATCATCGTGCTGGTGGTTCTTCTGGGATGGCGGGTAATTGCACGTCTTCGCGATGCGGCGCTGAGTGCGGGAAGCAATCTGATTTTGCAGGCGGCGATTTTTGTTGGCGGGCTCACCCTGATTACTGGCGTGCTGCGCCTGCCCATCGGGATCTATTGGCATCACCTTTCCCTCAGTTACCAGCAATCCGTTCAGGGATGGGGGTCGTGGTTTTGGGACTGGAGCAAGGGCGAATTCATCGGGATTGTCCTGAGGACCATCGTCGCGCTGATCTTGTTCGTGGTGATTCGCTGGAAGGCGCGTACCTGGTGGCTTTACTTCTGGTTCGCGTCCATTCCGCTGTTGCTGGGGATCGTGCTGATAGCCCCTTGGGTGTTCGATCCCATGTTCAACAAGTTCACGCCGCTTGCCGACAAGCATGCGGACCTGGTGCGGTCGATCGAGCAGTTGACGCAAAGGGCGGGGATGCCGATTCCGCCGGAACGCATGTACTTGATGGAGGCCAGCGCCAAAACCAATGAGATCAATGCGTATGTCACGGGACTGGGCGCCTCGAAGCGTGTGGTCGTCTGGGACAACACCATCAAGAAAATGGCGCCCGACGAGGTGTTATTTGTGGTCGGCCACGAAATGGGGCACTACGCGCTGGGACATGTCGTGAAGGGGATCGTCTTTGGGCTGGCTGGGATTTTCGTTGCGTTGTACTTCGCTTATCGCGCGCTGCAATGGTCGTTGGCGCGCTGCGGCGAGAAATGGAATGTGCACGGGCAGCAGGATTGGGCGGCGCTCGCGGTGCTGGCGTTGATTTTCAATGTGATCGGATTTCTGGCCGAGCCGATTGGCAACGGTTTCAGCCGGATGCAGGAACACGCCGCGGACGTCTATGGCCTGGAAGTGACGCACGGCGTGATTCCGAATTCCAGTGAAGCGGCGGCTCACGCGTTCCAGGTCATGGGTGAACTCGACCTTGCCGATCCCAACCCGTCCCCTCTTATTACGATTTGGCTCTACAGCCATCCCCCGTTAGCGCAGCGGCTGGAGTTTGCGCATAACTATGATCCATGGGGAAAGGGCGAGCAGACAAAATACGTGAAGAAATGAAGTAACGAAGTAGAGAGGTGAGGAGGTAAGGAAAAGACGGACCAAGGTCACCATTTGCGGTCGAGAATTCCTTTACTTCTTTATGTCTTTGCTTCTCTGCTTTCTTTTCAGAAATGCCGCTACTTTATGCCTGTTTCCGCAGGTCGTCATGGAACACCAGCGGCGGCGGTGAGTACGCGAATCGTCGTAGAAGAACAACTTGCATTGTGGGTTCGCGCAACGGCGGATGGGGGCACGCGGACCTTCGACGAGAAGTTCCGCAGCCGAACGCGCAATCGCGGCGAGCAGCCACTCGAGGCCGCCCTCGCGCGCCACGTATTGCAGCGACCAGCCGCCGTTGTGGGGCACCAGTTCGTCGTGGCCTTCGGTGATGCGCAGAATCTCGTTCACGGGTTCGACCCAGGAAGCGGGGAACGGCTTTTCATTGACGATCGAGCCGAAGACGGAGCGGAGGCACTCGCGCAGGCGCAGAATGCGCAAGATCACCGCGTCGATGGCATGCGGCTCGGAAAGCAGCAGCGGCCTTAGACGGGCGGCGCGATCTTCCGTGACCAGCTTCGCATCTATTAGAAAGGCTACGAACTCTTCCCAGGAGAGATCGTGAGTGGAGGGAGCGAGGTTGGCGAAATCGAGAGCGAGACGGCCGGCGACCAGCGAGGAAGAGGGATGGGAATTCGGCATAGTTGCAGTGAGGATAACCCGTATCTCGGCTCTCGCTGGTTATAGCATGAATCGGCGGAATTGGATTATGGCGGAGTTGCTTGCTAAGGTGAATTGAGTTTAAACGATGGCTGAACCCGAGAGCGAAGCAAGAAACAACAGCGAGCCGGAGGTTCCTCTCGAGGCTCCAGTGGTTCCTCCCGGTGAGCCACGCGACTCCGCGTCATTGCCGGGGCCGTCCTTTGCGATCGAGCGGCATCAGGCCGGCCCCACACTCGAAAAGCTGCAGATTGCCTGGCGCGTATTGCTTTATCTCTTTTTGGCGATCGCAGTCGCGCCATCAGGAGTGATTGCCCTTGCGGTCAAAGTTTTTGGCCGTCCCCATGGAGGCGTCGGCCCACAGTTCCTGTTATTTACCGAGGCCGTGAATTTCGCGCTTCTGGTGGGATTGACGTTCCTGCTCGCGCTCATGGAGCGGGCGCCGTGGGAGAGTTATGGGTTGCCGCTGCGCGACGCGTTCAAAGGGAATTTCTGGGTGGGGCTGCTGCTGGGGCTGGCGGAAGCGTCTCTATTAATCGGGCTGATCGAGGTGTTCGGCGGCTTCTCATTGGATGGTTGGGCGTTGCAAGGCAAAGCGATCCTGGGGTGGGGATGGTTTCATTTCGTCCTGTTTGCATTCGTAGGTTTGTATGAGGAATTTTTGTTCCGCGGCTATCCCCAAGCGGCCTTGAGCAAGATCATCGGTTTCTGGCCGGCCGCGATCGCGCTGTCGATGGGATTTGGGCTGGTTCACCTGTACAACCGCGGAGAGAATTGGGTAGGCGCGGTCAGCGTAATGTTTGTGGGCTTGTTGTTCGCGTTCACGTTGAAGCGCACTGGGAATCTCTGGTATGCCGTCGGCCTCCACGCGGGATTCGACTGGGCGCAGAGCTTCATCTACTCGGTGCCGGACAGCGGGGAAATCCTGCAGGGGCATCTCTGGAATTCCTCGTTGCAGGGCCCGGACTGGCTGACGGGAGGAACCGTTGGCCCAGAAGGCAGCGTGTTTTGCTTCCTGACGATGGGTTTGCAGTTTCTCGTCGTATTGTGGTTGTTCCCGGCCAAAACGGCGAAAGAGAATTCGGCGCAGGTGAGGGAGCAGTCGACAGTCAACAGTTAACAGCCAACAGCCGACAGCCTACAGTTACAGAAGAGAAGAAGCACCGCAGAGAAGACAGAGGGTGAACTGAGACCTTGCGCCTGCGGTAAGGGGACCGGGCGCGTTGGCACACGCCAGCTAATGGACCAGCTCTGAGACATGGACGAGGCGAATACCCTGAGATTGCGCTTCGGGGAGCATCTCGCTCAGAGCGCGGAGCGTTTCCGGATGCGGATGGCCGATGGCGATGGCTTCGCCCTTCTCCTTCGCATCCTTAAACGCCAATGACAGCTCGTGGCGGATCGCGGCGACGTCGCGAACGTCGTCGAGAAACGGCACATTGCGGAACGCTGTGCGGACGCCGTCGCTACGCGCCGTGTCGAAGGCGACCGTTGCAGCGGTGGTGCGGCTGTCGATGAAGAAGAGGTGGCGGTCGCGCAGCAGCGGCATGAGCTCGTTCATCAAACGTGCGTCGGAAGTGGCCAGCGAGCCTTGATGATTGTTTACACCGACGGCATAGGGCACGGATTCCAGCATTTCTTTCAACGTGCCTGAGATTTCCGTAGTGGACATTCCCGGCCGGAGCTCGTGTGCTTCTGGAATTTCTTTCCCGATGGACTCCATTGGAAGATGCAGCATGACCTGGTAGCCGCGGCGATGCGCCTCTGCGGCTAGCTGCGACGAGTGAGCGTGAGCGGGGAGAATGGAAAGGGTGAGCGGAAAGTTCAGCGCAAAAATGGTGTCGAGGGACGCTTGGGAGTCGTCACCGCCCACGTCATCGAGGATGATCGCCAATCGCGCACCTGAAGCGGCAGCGTGAGGAGGTCGGGGCGTGGAGGGGGCCGTCTTCGCAGTGTGATGACGATGAAACAGGGAGTCGTAGGCAGACTTAAGCCTGCCGCAACCTGTCAGGCATACAGAAGCTGCTAGCAAGCCGACAAATAGAATTGGTCTGATTGAAGGAGCAAGTCCCGAGGATTTCGACTTCACGAACGAACTAAGCGGCTTTCTTCGCCGCCGGAGCGGGGGCCTTCAAAAGCTCGATGGCCTTACGAAGAACGGGATCATCGGCCGAGAGCGGCTTAGGAGCAACGGGCTGATCTTTCGAATTGGCGGGTGTGGCGGACACATCTTCGCCATCGGAATCGTCATTCTGCGCCGCGGCAGCGTGCACTACTTCCGTGGGAGTTACGCCCTCTTCGAGGATCGACTTGCCGTCCGCATTGTAATAGTTGGCCACGGTCAGGATCAGCGCGGAACCATCGTCCACCGTAATCAGCTTCTGGTCGGAAGCCAGACCGAAGGTGCGCTCGCCGACGATGTCGCCACGCTTGGTATTCGCAAATGACGCGGCCAGAATCTCGCCCGCGCCCGCCGTGGAAACATCGGTCAGGACGGAGACTGGACCCTTCCAGAGGACCTTTGAGGGATCGGCGGAAAAGACCTTCTCGGGGACAGTTTGGCCGCGCAGAGTGGCCAGCGTGCCTGATGGAATGAACAACTGGGCCACGGCGATCGCTTCCGAATCGGTTCCGCGGCCGCAATCACGCACGTCGAGAACGATGCGAGTGATGCCTTGCTTTTGCGCTTCCTGGAGTTTGGCGCGGACTTCGTCGGCTCGCCCGGATTCAAGTGTCGGGAAGCGGATCGCCAGGGTTTCGTTGTCCACTCTCTGCACAGTCAGTTTCGCCGGCGCGAGCTTTTGCCGGATTAATTCCACCTCTTCCGGCTGGGTGCGGCCGCGGCGGATCGCTCCGACTTTGACCGAGGTACCGGGCTGGCCCGCCAGGAGGTTCTTGGCTTGGCCCACCGACATTTCACGGGTCGTGAAACCCGCAACCGATTCCAGAAAATCACCTGTGCGCAAGCCGGCCTTTTCAGCCGGGCTATCGGGCAGAACAGACACAACTACGATATAGCCGGAGCGCTTGCTCAGATTGAGTCCGGTTTCAGCAGTACCGGGATTGGCGGTCTTTTCTTTATACTCGGCATACTCACGAGGGGTGAGGTAGCTGGATTCTGGATCGAGAGACTCCAGAAGGCCGTGCAGGGAGCCCGCGGTGACGAGATGCATATTCGGCTCGTCTACGTAATCCTGCTGGATCTTCTGGAGCACTTCACTGTAGACGACCAGCGACTTGTACGCCTTGTCGTTGGCGGTGCGCCCGAGGACGTGCCCGATGCCAACCCAGCCGACAATCAGCATCGAGACCGTCAGAATGCTGTAACGAGCGAATCGATTCATCCGGCACCGCCTTGTTTGAGGCCAAAACGCAAGTATACCATTCCGATGTGACGGACCAACCGAAGAGTTGGATAGGGAGTAACCGCAAGAGCAAAGCACTTTTCGTCAGGCAATGACCGATCAATTTGTTGTATGGATGCCACAGTTCGCTGCAATTTCTGTGGTTATTTTCCCATAACTGATTGAAAATAATAGAGAAAGTTTGGCGATTCCCACTCGACATGTGCTGGATTTCTGCGGCATCATAGTAGTACCGACATGTTTCAAACCACGATTCAGCGGTCCGTCTCCGCCCAAGGCGTCGGACTCCACACGGGCGTGCAGAGCAAGCTGCGCCTGGTGCCCGCTCCTGCGGACGCTGGAATTGTGTTCCGGCGGTCGGACTTGGATTTCTTCCGGATCGAAGCGCACGGCAGCAACGTGGCGCGGGTCAGCTATGCCACGAGCTTGATGAAACAGGGCGTATTGCTTTCCACGACCGAGCACCTGCTTGCTGCGATCTACTCGTGCGGAATCGATAACGTCTACATCGACATCGACGCGATCGAAGTTCCTATCCTCGATGGCTCCGCCGAACCGTTTATGCAGTTACTGGATGAAGCGGGTGTGCGCAAACTGCGGCGGAGGCGGCGGTACCTGAAAGTGGTCAAGCCCGTGGAAGTGGTGGAGGACGGGAGGCGCATCGGGATTTACCCTGCCAACGAATTCCGCGTGAGTTGTTACGTGGACTTTGCGCACCCAATGGTTGGCCAGCAGGTCGTCGAAATGGCAGTTAATCCAGAGCATTTCCGGAGCGTGCTTTCCCGCGCCCGGACCTTCTGCTTTGAGTCGGACATCGAGCCGCTGCGCGCGATGGGCCTGATTCGAGGTGGATCTCTCGAGAACGCCATCGTGCTCACGAAGGACGGCGTATTAAATGGCCCGTTACGCTATGCCGATGAATTTGGCCGCCACAAGGCGCTGGATCTGATCGGCGACCTGGCGCTGGTCGGTTTGCCGCTGCTCGGAAGAGTCGAGGCCCGCAAGGCCGGCCACGCATTGCACACGCAACTCGTCAGCAGCCTGCTTGCGGACACCAGCGCCTGGAAGATCACCACCGCTGAGCCAGGCGTCAGATCAGAGATTTCCACTGCGGATCAGTTTGTTCCCGCCCGCGCGGCGGATTAGCTATTCGGCAGCGATCACCTCTGCATGGCAGTTCGTGCGCGTAAGACGGAGCGGATCGCTCCTCAGGAACTCATCGTGTTGCTTCAATTACAGCGATTTGCGCCTCAAGGCGACCCGTTTCGTTTTTTGCTCGTGTTTTTGTGCTTGGCAATTCCGGTGAGCGCGCAAAATTGGGATGACCCGGTTTGGGCTGATGAATTCGATGGCGCGTTGGGGACTTCGATTGATGCATCGAAGTGGACATTCGAGACCGGCATCCTCAACGTGAACAACGAAGTCGAGTATTACTGCGCACCGTCGACGGCGAGCGGCGGATGTAACGCTAGCAAGCCGAACGCCTACCTCGACGGCACCGGCCACCTGATCATCCAGGCCACTAAAGTCGGCCCGAGCACTAAACCATATAGTGGCAGTTGGACTTCCGCGCGCATGACCACCAATGGCACGAAGCAGTTTCAGTATGGCCGCGTGGAATCACGAATGATGCTGCCAATGGGGCCGGGGATCTGGCCCGCTTTTTGGGCGCTGGGCGCGAATTTCGAAATCAATCAGTTCGGGAATCCGCCTTTGCCGTGGCCGGCCTGCGGCGAAATCGATTACATGGAAAACGTCCCTGCGCACGGCGGTCAAGGGCCGAGCAGATTTTCTTCCACGATGCATCAGAGCAGCACCACAGGATTGTTCAGCCGCGGTCAGACGTACACTTTTCCCGCCGGCGACGTGACCGGTTACCACACCTACGGCGCCATCTGGTCGCCTAACATGGTGCAGTTCTATGTCGATGATCCCGCGAATATTTTTTTCGTGCAGACTGCGGCGGACATTCCGCCCGGCAACACTTTCGCGTTTAATCACACATTCTTTTTGCTCTTGAATCTGGCGGTCGGCGGCGAGGGCTCGTGGCCGGGCCCCACAGACGCCACGACACCGAATCCGGCCGTGATGACCGTAGACTATGTTCGAATCTACCGCCCTTCCATTGTGCCTCCTCCCGATTTCGGCAATCCAGCGAGCATAACCGTCAAAGCGGGTGCGACCAGCGGGAATAGCATGGTTCTGACTGTCAGCGAGACCCCGGGAAGCGGGCGAATTTTTCTTTCCTGCAGCACCGGCGCTCCCAATGCGACTTGTTCCGTCATAACGAAGGACGCGTTGAATCCCAGTACTCTGGATTTTTCCCGTGCCAGCTCCGGCAGCGCTGTGGTGACCCTGATGAGCACCGCGCCAACCGGTGGCGGTGGCACACCAACTGGGAGTTACAGCCTCACGGTAAATGCGTTTACGGTAAGCGGGAGCGGAAAAGCGCCGGATGCGACGGTTCGCATCCCTGTCACAATAAATTGACGCTGCCGTAGAGCCTTTACAGGCCCAAACCGTTGTCAAAATTCCGGCTACACGGGACAATGCTGGCATGCCGAATAACAAAGATGTCGCCATCCTCATTCTCGCCGCCGGCAAAGGTACTCGCCTTAAATCCCATCTCGCCAAGGTTCTGCACGCCGCCGGGGGGCGCCCCCTGGTTGAACATGTAGTCCGGGTTTGCGTAGGTGTCGGCGCGAAGAAAACCATTGTTGTAGCGGGCCACCAGGCGGAAAAAGTGGAAGCGGTGGTCGAGCCATTGGG
>Ga0207761_1000279_pt1 | contig 17951 bp, 20 predicted proteins | sample LuqExpMetageno34_FD_187792 | JGI IMG/M metagenome (GOLD analysis project Ga0207761, IMG submission 187792) | Tropical forest soil microbial communities from Luquillo Experimental Forest, Puerto Rico - Sample 34 (SPAdes) | ecosystem: Environmental > Terrestrial > Soil > Tropical forest ... | reverse complement strand
TACCTGCCCGAATGGTCGGAATACCGCGACAAAAACTCAGTGCGGCACCTTTGGAAATGCGAAGCGTGCGATTATGCGTTTGAGACCACCGTTCGTTTTCAGCAGGTGGCCGCGTAATCGCTGGGCCACGCACGGATTTTTCTAAGCAACCGATAAGGCACTTCGGTCTAGAGGCCGCCCGATGGATGCGCTGCATCCAATATTTGAAGTTCCTCCGATGTCAATGTCAGTGAGAGCGCCACGGCGTTCTCCTTTACATGCGCCACTACGCCGGATTCGGGAATTGCAATGACGTTACCGCCGCGCATGGTCCAGGCCAGCGCAACAGCGGCCGCCAAGCAAGCGTGTGCCGCACCAATACGGGCAAGCGTAGGATCGCGCAGCAGATCGGAACCTGGGCCGCCGAGCGGTGAGTAGGCCATCACCGGCAAGCCGTGCCGCTCGCACCACGGTAGCAGGTCACGTTCAATGCCGCGGTCGCCCAGGTTGTACGGGACCTGATTAGTCGCGCAGCGATCGCCTTGCGGAACACGGAAAAGAGCTTCCATGTCATTGACCTTGAAGTTGGACACGCCCCACGCGCGAATCTTCCCCGCCGAACGCAGATTTTCGAACGCCGTCACAACGCCGGCGAGGTCGGTAACCCCATTTGGCCAATGCAACAGGTAGAGATCGAGATAGTCAGTCCCGAGACGGGCAAGGCTCGCCTCGCAAGCCCGGGCAATACCGTTTCGCGGCACGTGTGGGCCAGACCTTGGAGACTATGAATACGCGATCACGCTGACCGGCAATCACATGGCTGATCAATTTCTCGGCGCGGCCGTTGCCGTAGACCTCCGCCGTGTCGATCAACGTCATGCCGAGCGAAAGGCCTGTGCGTAGCGCTTCTTCCTCAATAGCTTCCGGATGTCTTCCTTGTCCTAGACGCGCGGAGCCCTGACCGAGTGCCGGGACGATGGTGCCATCGTGGAATTTTACGGTGCGCCCTAGGCTGTTTGAAGCCAAGCTAGCGGCAAGTGCCGATGCACCTGATAGTGCCGCAGTCGTTGCGCTGACCGCGGTCAACGACACGCTCAGAGCCGTGCAATATCCAGCAAACTCGCGCCGATTCAGCGATCTCGTATCTTCACTCTTCACTGTGATCCCCTTCCCGCTGCTTCAATATGGGGTTAGCCCCTGCGCGACACCACAACGCGATTAATGCGAAGATCGGCGAACGACCGGCGAAAGATGCATTGCAGTAGAATTTGAGAATTTGTGCAATGCAGCACGCGGCATCGCGTCCGGGCATGGCGCATAACCGCAAACAGCCCTAAGCTTCCGCCCGCCCTAGAGGGTGTCTAGTCATGGGCGAATTGCTGATCATGGTAGTCGTCCCGCCGCTCGTCGGCCTCGTGGCTTACGCTGTTGTCCGGCTACTTCGAAGGAACGACGAGGATTTGGAGAACGGCGGTGACCGGTCAGCGCCAGTGTGACGCCTGAGGCGCAAGACATGAAGGCCTTCATCGTTGCCTGCATTTCCGCCGCCATCATTGCCATAATCGCGGGCTTCGTCCTGAACATCATTCAAGAACCGGTCGACAAGGCATTTACAAGTTCCGCGGTGCGCCTTGGCACGTAAAATCTCGGTATTGAAGGAGCGAATAAGTCCAACCGCTTGGCAGGAGATGGGGTTTCGCCGGCGTTCATGCCGGAAAATACAATCGGCACTTTATCATCATAGGTGACGTGCTTCCGGATGCCGTCAGCGCGTGGTGTGCCACCTTGAATGAGTTCCCTGCAGAACTATCTCTGCCGCATAGCAGACAAGGGCTTGTTGTCCCCAACCAGCCCTTGTCAGCCTTTGAGGCCGCCGCACCCCCCAGCGGCGGCCTTTTTTGTCGCCGAGCCGCGTCAGGTTTGATAACCCACCTCACGTCTTGGATTTTTGTTAGCCCACCCCATATACGCAACAGGCGGCTCGGGACTGCCCGACGCCGGTTCTCTTGATATTCGACAGCTATGCTGCGACCGGTTGCCGACGGCGCCGAACGCGCGCGATACAGCAATTTTTTGGACCTGATGTCCCAGCGTCGTCGCCGTGTCTATATTGATACCCCGAAAGGGCGCCTCAGCGCCGGGTTCACCGTGCCCGGAACGGCCGACGCGGCGGACGTGGCGATGCAGCTGCGCGAGAGGGGCTGGGCGCCGTATAAGCTACGTCTCGATCTCGAGCAGCATGCTTGGATCGCCGTCGTGATCGATTGGAAACGCGCCGCCTGATTGCCTGGCGATGCCTATCGCCGCGGCGGCTCAGCACAAAATATCCGCTTCCCGGCAATTGGGAATACCGCTAGCATCCCGACAGGATCGCGTGACATCCGGGAGATCCCGGACCCAAGCTGATCTCTGGCACTTGGATCAAAGGATGTTCCCGGCTGTTCGCAGCAACAGGGAGCTTTTGATCATGTGCGACTATAGCCTTCACCATGTCGCGTCGCGTCCGGCACGCGTGGGCGACCAGCTAATTTCGACTCGATTTCGCAACTCGCTGACGCGCGGTTTCGCCGAGGTTGGATGTCCGGACGTGGCCGTCTGTCTGCGGCCGGGGACCGAGTTGGCATTCGAGAGCGACGTCAAGCGCTATGCATTATTCCCCTTCATGCGGCATCGCCGTCTCAAACAGAAGGTCGCGCGCTTTAGACAAATCAATGTAGATAAGCCAGACACACATCATGACGCGCTGGAGTTCCCCGATGGAAAAATCGTCCGCGTCACGGAGCTGTGCGAAGGACAGCGCGCTACGGTTCTGCAATTGCCGGCGTCGGTGCAGACGCAGACCGTAGCAGAGCCGGCGCATGCTAAATCGGATGACCGCGCGATCCGGCAGTCGAGGCGTGATTTAAGGCTCGTCTGAGAGCCGTCCAGTTCCTCGAATGTTTTGTCTAATGCCGGGCGACTTAGTTGTTGTGCTAGGTCGCCCGGCCGGCGTGAGAGGTGCGTTATGGGATCACCGCGTAGCCCTTCTTCGTAACAGCACATCGCCATTGCCAGACAAAATCCTGTCGCCGACAGATCCTAATTTACGCATGTCGTTCACAAAATCGCGCACCACCTCGCGCCCGCGAATTTCTTGCGGATAGTCAGTGGCGAAGATCAGACGTTCGGCCGAAATCTCCACTAACGCTGTCTTAATGCTACCAATGGCTCCGCAGAAACCGGCCGTGTCGAACATGAACTTCGTGCGCAAGTAATAATCGAAGTCATTCAATGAAGTTCGACCATGCTTGGCGTTTCCACGCAAACCCCAAAAGTCCTTGTCTTGATAGCTGCGGATGCGGCCAAGCATGGAAGCGATGCCGCCACCGAGGTGCGCCATGTGCACCAAGAGCGATGGATGCCGGTCGAAAACTCCACTATTGATTAGGCGGATCGTAGCCATGATTAGCGAAAACTCTCGTCCGACGGAGCGCGCCGTATCGTAAGCATCGAACTGCTGCGGGAAATTCAGCTTTAGCGCTGGGTGAACAAAAATAAACAGCCCAAGTTTCTCGACTTCGGTCCAAAATGATTCAAACTCCGGGGCATCAAGGAATAGTCCATCGACTTCCGACGTGATTACCACACCCGGAAAGCCATGTTCGTACGTGCACCGCGCTAGCTCCTTGAAGGCGTCTGGACCGCCGAGTGGATGGACATGGGCGGCACCAATAAAACGCCCTGGGTAGTCGCGCTCGGCTTGCTTGGCCTTGTCATTGATAAATTTCGAACGATCGAGATTGGCGCACATTCCTGCAGCGCTTGTGAGGAAAGCGGCATCGATGCCGGCCAAATCCATCATTCTAATGTGTTCATCAAGATCATATAGCAATTTATGTGACGTGTAGCTCGGCGCGCCACTCTCGTCAAAAGTAACGATGAGCTTGTCGCCCAGGTCCTCTTTGAACAATTCACGCGGCGTGAAGTGGTGCTGAAAATCGACGATCATCGGCATTTCCTTTACACAATGGAGTTGGATTGCTGTGTGACAGAGCAGCGATGTGAGGCTGATGTGTCGAGCGCTGTTCAAGTCGCGGCGCCATACGGCTGGCTCACCATATGCACGCGCGCCCGGTACAGCTGCTTCTCCTTTTGTTACTGAGGCTTGATGCCGATGGCCTTTACGATTGCCGCATTTTGCTCGAGCTCCTTGCGGACATATTCGTCGAACTGGACAGGCGTCATGGGCATCGGCTGGACGGCTAGTTTTGCCAACTTTTCCTTCACGTCCGGATCGCCCAGCGCTTTGGCAATCTCCTCGTGCAGTCGCTCAATAATGGCACGCGGCGTTTTGGCGGGCACGAACACGCCAAACCAGAAATTGTATTCAGAGTTTGGAAATCCTGCTTCGGTAGTCGTCGGCACATCTGGCAAATCGGGTGATCGCTCCGAACTGCTCACGGCGAGCGCAGTGAGCCTGCCATCGCGAATTAGCGGAAGGGCAGGCAAGAGTGGACTGAAATAAAAATCGACCCGCCCGGTCATGACGTCTGTGAGCCCGGCTGGCGACCCCTTATATGGAATTGGCTCCGCTTTGAAATCCGCTGCACGAAGGAATCTTTCTGAATTCAGTTGCGCCGCGCTGCCCTCCCCGATTGTGACGTAGTTCAACGATCCATGCTGTGCCCGCGCCGCTGCGACGAATTCTCCGACGGTTTTGATCCCCTTTTGTGGCGAAATCACCAGGACGTTGGCCATATTGGCCAACGGGATTACGCTCGATAGATCACGCAGCGGATCATAGGGAAGATTAGCAACAGTCGAAGGCACGATGGTATATGCCGACGACGCAACCAAGATTGTGTAACCATCGGGCTCAGCTTTGACGACCGCTGCGGTGCCAATCGTGCTGGACCCACCAGGCCGGTTTTCTACGATAATCGGCTGGCCCAATTGCTCTTGCACTTTGGCAAATACCGCACGCGGAATGATATCGGTGGCGCTGCCAGGGCTGTAGGGAACGATCGCCCGAATTGGCCTTGTCGGCCAACTCTGCGCCATCGATTGGGATAAAAAGCTTACTGACAGCAGGGCAATTGCGCATAGCCACCGACTCACCATGTCAGCCTCCGTGTTGAACTAATTTCTTTCCAATTTTCTTGTCTTTCGCTTGATGCCGCGCCGGCGCGCCTCCGTAGCCCTAACCCAGTTGATTAGTTGCACAAAAGCGCCAGGTGGACCGCACCACCAAGGCGTTCGGTCCACCTGTTATTCATTCATCAATCCGCACCATTCGCTGCTATTTACGCTGATTAGCGTCGCCCCAATAGCTTTGATCCGAAAAACATGGGAGAAAGAGCACGAACCAATGGTAGCGAACTTTCTGCGGCAAAATCTTCGAGCCGCAGTTGAGGATTATGAGGCCGGATGCGCTCGAACATCGCACGAGCATCAGCATCGGCTGGAGGCGGTATCGTCGCATCGATCAGCATCTTCGAGCCGTAACGTTGCCATAGTTGCGTCCCCGGCGCACCGAGCTCAGCCAAACTCGCATCCATGGCGTGATTATGCGTTCCCGCGATGATACTCACGTCTTTTTGCGGATCGACACGCGTCGAGAGCGCCCACATCAATTCGGCCGGGTTAAAGATATCGACATCTTCGTCGACCGCCATTGCGATTTTTGGATGCTGGTAGGGTGACGACAGCGCGGCAAGCAGTAGATTCTTGGCTTCGCCATAAGCCCGGGGAGTCATCTGCACGACGATTCCGAACACGCCAGGTTGCACCATCACATTGTGCAAGTTTGGACCGCCGCCGACATCCTTGAGCCGTCGGAAGATCGCCGCACTCATGGGGATCTTATGGAAAACGCAGCCCTCCATTTCCGAGCCGTTTTGAAGATTCTTAAAGATGGCATCATGGCGGCGCGTCATGTGCTGGTATTCGACGATCGGATTCTTGCCAGTCCCCGTCACGTAATAGTCCTGAAACTCGGAGAACGGTCCCTCCTCTTCGCGGTAATGCGGTGGGATGTAGCCCTCTAGAACGATCTCCGCGTCGGCTGGTACCTCGAGGTCTACCGTCTCGCACTTCACCAAGCGCACCGGCTCGCCGAGATAACCACCGGCGATCTCAAATTCATCAAGACCGTAGGCAGCCGTGGTCGCTGCTGCAGCGTAGTAAAGTGGATAATGACCGATGAAGATTGCGACCGGCATTGGCTCGTTTCGTGCCTGGTATTTTAGATAGTTTTTCCAGGTATGACGCGGGTATAGCAAAATGCCTGACTTGTTGGGTCCTTTGATTTGAAGGCGATGAAAGCTCAAGTTTCGCTGCCCGGTATCGGGATCTTTCGACACAACCAACCCCGATCCGATCACTGGTCCGCCGTCGCGTTGCCCGGCGACGTGCACGGGAAGATGCGTAAGGTCGAACTCGCCCTTGTTTAGTTTGACCTCTTTGACCGGGCCATCACTCACCATCACCGGAGGAATACAGGTGCCCATCCGCTCGGCAATCGTGGGCACCATCGCATCGAGGGTAGTACCGAAGGCAATAGCCGCATGCCGGACGTTCGCCGGTGCCTGCCCGAGCGAGCGCCAACCGTGCGGCAGATGCTCAAAAAAAAGCGCTTTCTCCCGCGATTGGTATAGTAGCGAGCCCATCTGCGTGAGCGGGTCTACCGGTTTGGCGATACGGATAAGCTCCCCCGCCTGCTCCAACTCTTCAATCCACGTTCGCATGTTTTTCGGATGGACATTGGCAGCCATGTAGACCGATCTCCAATTCGGTAATGAGCGCGGGGCACGATGCCCTTCACGACAGTACGACGGCGATTGTGAAAATCGGTTGACTTCGGTCAAGCAGCCATGAGGCTGCACTTGGTGTTGCGCGAGCCTGCAGATTGAGTGGCGTCGCGCCGCTCTTCTCAAACGAATTTAATGCTGGTCTCAGTTATTTCGCTGACGCGCGTTTGTCGTTTGTCTTTCGCGTCACCAGCAAGGTGGTCCCGCGCACAGCATTCACCACGATCGGCGTGCCCGCAGGCATGTCATCACTCGCCTCTGCAAGCCAAACCGTATCACCAATGCGTGCCTTACCCTGGCCGTTTCGAAAGGGCCCCGCCGAAGTGCCTATAGCGCCCACCAATTCCAAATCGCGCACATTTAATGTCGGACTACGTAGCGCACTAAAATGCCGGTAAATGAAAAAACCAATCAAGCAGGAAGCGACACACGATACGGCAAAGATCGTCAACTGGCCCGACAACGATATAATCGTAAGAAAACCGGCTAACGCCGTGATTGCGGCGGCACAAGCGATCCAGATCAGGTAGGAGCCGGGCGTGTGCAACTCCAATATAGCAATTGCGACGGCAAGAACGGCCCAAACCCAAGGGCTTATGGTCGAAGGAATTTGCATCACTTTTCAGTTGCGCTCTTTGTGAGTTCGGCAATTCCTGCCAACGCCCCTACCACGCTGGCCATCTCGACAGGCATCAGCAACAGCTTAACATTCGGTGAATGACCGATCTGGTTCAGCGCATCGACATATTTTTGTGCGACGAAATAGTTGAGCGCCTGTACGTTACCTTCTTGGACTGCCTTTGAAACTGATTTGGTCGCCTCAGCCTCGGCCAATGCAAGTCGTTCGCGCGCTTCAGCGTCTCGATTAGCTGCCGCAAGTCGACCTTCAGCGGCGAGTATCTGTGATTGTTTGTCGCCCTCTGCTTTGAGAATCGCCGCCTGTTTTACGCCCTCGGCCTGGAGGATTGAAGCCCGCTTCTCGCGCTCCGCAGTCAATTGCAGAGACATCGACGAGACAACATTGTCTGGCGGACGAATATCTTTGAGTTCAACACGTGTGATTTTTGTGCCCCAAGGCTGAGTTGCAGCATCGAGAACGTGAAGTAATCTGTCATTGATTTCATCGCGCTTCGACAATGTCTCATCTAGGTCGAGCGCGCCGATAGCTGTTCGGATATTGGTCATCGCCATATTGGTGATGGCTAAGTTTAGGTTTTGTACCTGGTAGGCTGCCTGCGCAGGCGTCAAAACCTGATAGAACACGATACCGTCGACGGTCACCGAAGCGTTGTCTTTGGTAATTACGGACTGGCTCGGGATCTCCAGCACTGTTTCCTGCACGTTTATTTTGTGCCCGATACGATCAATAAACGGGATGATGAGGTTTAGGCCAGGAAGAAGTGTTGCTCGATACCGGCCAAAGCGCTCAATTGTCCATTGATAACCTTGGGGAACGGTCTTTACCCCGGCGGCAACGACTACAATTGCTAAGAAAATTAGAAAAACAAGAAAGACAAGCGTTTCCATATCGTCCCCCACCTGAGGAATAGAGGACGCACGAAATAACACAAACACGGTTTGCGGCCAATCTCTCTGCCAGCTCAAAAATCGTCGCGCGGGCGTTGTAGCTATAGCGTTTAGCCCATTAATCGAGCTAAAATTTTTCCAAGTGGAAAACCTAGACCAGCCGGGAGGAATCGCATGATCAGTCGACGCACACTTCTCAAGACGGTAGCCATTGGCGCGACTCAAACTTTTGCACTTCCCTACCTTGCGCGTGAAGGTTTTGCGCAGGCGCCGGCACATGTTCTCAAACTAACCATGGCCGATACCCGCAACCACCCCCTGTATCAAGTGCTGTTGCGGTTTGCTGACGATGTAAAAAAGAAGACCAATGGTGCCGTCGAGGTGCAGGTCTACGGCACCGGCGAGCTCGGCAGCCAACTCAACATCCTCACCGGCTTACAGACCGGCATCATTGATCTCTGCGCCCACACATCCGGCTTCATTGATACTCTCTTCCCGCAATTCCAGGTTATGGACCTGCCGTTCCTATTCCCTGATCTTACCAGCGCGGAAAAGGTGCTCGACGGCCCTGTCGGCAAGCAACTTGCCAGTCTGATGCCGTCAAAAGGTATCTACGCCCTCACTTATGGCCATTGGGGTTGGCGCGTGACTTCGACTATCGACCGCAAGGTGCCGGAGCCGACCGACATGAAGGGCTTGAAAATCCGCGTACAGCCCGGATCGATTTTTGCGGCCATGTATCGCGCCCTGGGCGCTAATCCAATCGCCATCGACTTCAGCGAGATCTATCTGGCGCTGTCGCAGCGAGCGATCGAGGCAATCGAAACGCCAATCATTTCGCTACCCGCCGCCAAGCACTACGAGGTCGTCAAGGTCGTCAATCTCACCAACCACGTCTACAATTCCGGCGTGCTGATGGTTAGTAAGCGCAAATTCGATTCCATGCCCAAGGATCTGCAAGAGGGCCTGCGTGCCGCCGCCGTGGAGATGACGCCCGACTGGCGCAAGACAATGGCGGAGAAGACTACTGAGACCACCGCGTTCCTCAAGGAGAAAGGACTCACCTTCGTCGACGTTGATCGCGCCGCCTACCGCAAGCAGACGCACAGCGTGTACGACGAGTTCCGCCCCATCATTGGTGCCGAACTCTTCGACACGGTGATCAAGCAAGTTGACAACGCCTGATCTGGCAGGCCGGAACAGCGCCCGTGAATGTTGCAAGCGAAGGTCAGCTATCGACCGCGGCCGCCACGGTGCCGTCAGCGCCCGTGCAGGGGCGCGGCATAGCGTGGCGCAGCGAGCGACTAGCTCTTGGTATCCGTCGGCTACTCGACGGCATTGACGCGTCGGCTCGCTATATTGTCGTGGTGGCACTGCTGAGCGAACTCAGCGTCGTCCTCACCGATGTCACGATCCGCTTCCTGTTCACGCAATCACTGCTGTGGTCAGAGGAGGCATCCAAGCTTTGTCTAACCACGCTGGCGTTTCTTGGCGGGGCGCTCGCGTATCGCTCGCGGCATCACACCGCAATCCAGTTCGTCACCCGATTCTTTCCGCTGGCGATCCAGGATGGCATCGCTGCTGGCGTCGACATGCTGATTCTTTGCATTGGCCTGGTGACGCTCTACGTCTCATTCGACCTGTTTGAAGTGGCGGCCACAGCGCTCACGCCCATCCTGCAGATCAGTACCGCCTGGATCGTCTTGCCGTTCAACGTCGGACTGGGCTTGATCGTGCTTTTTGCCGCCGAGCGGCTCGCCTTCGATCATCCCCCGCGCGTCGTATTGACGGTCATCCCGACGGTTGTCTTGCTCTTTGTTGTGGTCGGAATGTTGCCGTTTGCGCTGAACAATTCGACGGCGCTCGGCATCATGCTGCCTCTGTTCTTCATTACTGTGCTGCTCGGCCTGCCGGTGAGCTTCTCGCTACTGCTCGGGTCGCTGTTCTTCCTCCAGCTCACCGATGCGGCACCGCTCATCGCCGCCGCCCAAAACACCGTTGATGGCACCAGCCATTTCATTTTGCTCACACTGCCGTTTTTCATCTGGGCCGGACTGATCATGGAGAAGGGAGGCATCAGTGTGCGCCTGGTGCGCTTCGCCATGGCCTTGGTTGGCCATTTGCGCGGCGGACTTTTGCAAGTAGTGGTGGTCACGATTTATCTCGTGTCCGGCATTTCCGGCTCCAAAGCAGCCGATGTGGTCGCAGTCGGCTCGGTAGTGAGGCGCGAACTCAAGCGTCAGGGTTATCGTCCCGAGGAAGGTGCCTCGGTACTGTCGGCGGCCGGCGCTATGTCGGAAACCATTCCGCCCAGCATCGCCATGTTGGTGTTGGGATCGGTCACGCCGATTTCAATCGGCACGTTGTTCGTTGCCGGCCTCCTGCCTGCGGCGGTCATCGCGCTGTTTCTGATGGTTTCGATCTATTTCTTCGCTTGGTGGCGCGATACGCCGCGCGCGCCGCGGGCCACTCCTCTCGAACTGCTGAAGGCCAGCGCCGGTGCGATCCTCCCCTTGATCATGCCAGTGATCATGGTAGTCGGTATCAAGTTCGGCTACGCGACGCCGACCGAGGTGTCCGCGGTCGCGGTGTTTTACGGCATTGTACTATCGGTCGCGATCTATCGTTCGATTGATGCGCGTACCTTTTTTACCATCGCCGTCGACTGCGGCCTGCTCGCTGGTATGGTGCTGTTTATTATCGCCTCCGCGGGGTCGTTTGCCTGGACTTTGACGGCGGCGAATCTGCCGGCCCTATTGATCAAGGTGCTACACCTCGCCGGCGACAGCCCGACGCTGTTCCTGATCGGATCTCTGGTCATTCTGATCGCGATCGGCTCACTGCTCGAAGGGCTGCCGGTGCTGATCATCCTTGGACCGCTGCTGTTGCCGATCGCTGCCCAACTGGGGATTGGCAGCATCCACTACGCAATGGTGATGCTGTTAGCGATGGGTATCGGGATTTTCATCCCGCCGATCGGCATTTGTTTTTACATTTCCTGCGCCGTGTCGGAAGCCGACGTCGAATCCACTGCCAAAACAATGTTGCCCTATCTCGCGGTGCTGATCCTGGGCGTCCTCGCCGTGGCTTTTGTGCCCTGGTTCACCCACGTCGTCCCGCGTTTGTTGGGAGACACCGCATTATAGCGAGCTTAGTGGTGCTGCTCTAAAGGGGAATCCGATGACAGTGCTGGCAATTGAGGCTTTGCGACGCATCCGCAGCGGTCAGCTTACGCTCGGATTCGGCGTGCACCATCTCCGTGGCGCCGCCGTGCCAATGTTAGCTAAGGCTGCTGGCTATGACTGGCTGTTCATCGATTCGGAGCACGGTTCGATCTCTACGCAGGAGATATCGCAAATCTGCCTTGCCGCGCTGCCCGCCGGCATCGCGCCGATTGTACGCGTCTGCCGCGGCGCCATCGACGAAGGCACCCGCGCCCTGGATAACGGCGCTTTGAGCATCGTCGTGCCGCATGTCGATACGGCGGACGAGGCGCGGCAACTGGTCAGCGCCTTTCGATTCCATCCGATGGGCCGCCGCAGCACCGGCGGAGCGCCGGCACAATTTGCCTTCCGCGCGCCGCCGGCGCCAGAGATGCAGCGGATCCTCAACGCGGAGCTTCTGCTCATCCCGATGATCGAGACGCCAAAGGCCGTCGAGAACGCCGAGGCGATCGCCGCCGTCGATGGAATCGATGTGTTACTGATCGGCACCAACGATCTTGCCTTGGAGATGGGCATTGCCGGTCAGCTTAATCATGAGCGTGTGCAGAACGCCTATCGGCGGGTTAGCGAGGCCTGCCGCCGGCACAAGAAGGTTTTTGCGATGGGCGGCGTCTACGAGCAAGAATTGACCGCCCGTTATATCGGCATGGGCGTGCGGATGGTGCTCGCCGGCAATGATCACGGCCTGCTGCTCGCGGCAGCGACCGCCCGCGCCAATTTCTTGCGTGCTCTGCCGACCACGGCGGATAGCTGAAAGAACCACAAGAATGACCGACTTTCCCGAACTATCTCAGGGCCCTGATCCGCATCCACGCAAGCCGCGCTTTAAAATGCCTGATGGCGCGACCGATACGCACTTTCATCTGTTCGGGCCGCAAAACCGCTATCCGCTAGTAACCTTACGCGAATACACGCCGCAGCTCATCACGCCGGCCATGGCGCGGCAGTTGTTCGACACGCTTGGCATTCAGCGGGCGGTGGTCATCCAGCCCAGCGTCTACGGTGAGGACAATCGCGCGCAGCTTGAAGGCGCCCGCGAGATCGGCATTCCCACCCGCGCGGTAATCGTCGCCCGGCATGACACGTCCGACAAGGAGCTTGCGGCACTGCATGAACAAGGCGCGCGCGGCCTGCGCTATGTGCTCGCGCATCCGGGCGGGCTGCCGCTCACAGAGCTCGAACGCTGGGCATTACGTGCCAAGGAGCTCGGCTGGCACATCCAGTTTTTGGCCAAAGGCCCGCAGCTCTTGGAGATCGCGCCGCGCCTGGAGAAGCTCGCCTGCCCCGCCGTCATTGACCACATTGGCATGTTCAAGCCGAGCGACGGTCTCCATCAGCCGGTGTTCCAGGCGGTCCTGCGCCTGCTGCGCCAGGGCCACTGGGTGAAATTATCCGGCGCCTACCGCCTGTCCGCGCAAGCGCCGCCCTATATCGAGCTTAAGCCTTATGTGGCGCGACTGGTGGGGGCGCGCCCAGACCGGCTGGTGTGGGCGAGCGACTGGCCGCACGTCTTCATCAAGACTCCGATGCCGAACACTACCGACCTGCTCGATCTTCTCGCCGATTGGGTACCAGACGAGGCGACGCGCAACCGCATTTTGGTCGACAACCCGGCGGCGCTCTACGGCTTCTGAGGCGACGATGTTACCGCGGTGCCAGCCGGCCGATCCCAATCCGCGGCCGCCCCGCTTTAAGGCTCCGCCGGGTGCGACCGACACGCATTTCCACATCTTCGGGCCGGAAAAGAAGTACCCGCTGGTCGCCGACCGCCGCTTCACGCCGCCGGATGCTTCCGTCGAGTCCTATCTGCATTTGCACCGTACACTTGGCTTATCGCGCGCGGTGCTGGTCCAGCCGAGCAGTTACGGAACCGACAATCGTCGGCAACTCGATGCGGCGCGCGAGATGGACATTCCGACGCGCGTAATCGTCGTCGTTCCACCCGCCATCACCGATCGCGAACTCGACGAGCTTTATCGCGCTGGAGCTCGCGCCGTGCGCTTCATTCCGACGCAGCCGGGAGGCTTGCCGCTCGCGCAGCTCGAATACTACGCGGAACGCCTGGCGGCCCTGGGCTGGCACATCCAGCTGATGCTGGCCCCTGCTCATTTGCTCGAACTCGCGCCGCGCCTGCAAAAGCTACGCTGCGATTTTGTCATCGACCATATGGGCGATATCCAGGCTGCGCTGGGGACCGAGCAATCGGCCTTTAAGGCCTTACTGCGACTGCTCGAGACCGGCCGCTGTTGGACCAAGCTGTCGGCGGGCTACCATGCCTCTCAGCAGCAGCCGCCTTATCGCGACGTTATCCCGCTCGCCCAGGCGCTGGTCGCGGCGCGGCCGGACCGGCTGCTTTGGGGCACCGACTGGCCGCACATCAATCCAGGCAAACCGATGCCGAATTCGACCGAATTTTTCGATCTGCTTTTCGATTGGGTGCCCGACGACGCAATACGCCGTCGCATTCTCGTCGATAATCCAAGCCACTTATACGGCTTTTAGGGTAAATACCGGCTTCGATGTCCGCGCAAATTGACTCGCCGACGCCCCTTTGGGTTAACCGATTGATTCATCCCTTGTTTATACGGTCGCCTGTATTGGATAATCTAGAGATGGAATCGCTAACTGGAATCAGCATGCGCGCACGCTTTGTTACTCTTTCTGGATCGTTGCTCGCGGCCTTCACTGTGGTCGCGGCAAGCATCGGTGTTGGACAGGCCCAGGAACGCAGTGGGCCGAAGGAAGCGACCCCCCTAGTTACTGCATCAATACCGATGCCGCGAAAGCCTGCCGTACCGGAGGCAAAGTTGCCAGCCAAGGACCTGTTTGCGGCCAAGCAGTTGCCGTCGCTCGGCAAGGCCATGGCTATCGGCTACTACCCGCGTGGCTGCCTGCAAGGAGGGATCGAACTGCCGCCTAATGGCCAGAACTGGCAGGTGATGCGTCTGTCACGCAACCGCAACTGGGGTCATCCGGAACTGATAAATTTTCTGGAGCGGTTTGCCCCACTCGCCGCCAAGGCTACCGGCTGGAAGGGGATCCTCATCGGCGACATGGCGCAGCCACGTGGCGGGCCGCTGCCTTACGGACACACGAGCCACCAGATCGGCCTTGATGTCGACATCTGGTTCATGCCAATGCCGGATCGAGAGCTAGACAGGCAGGAGCGCGAGGACATCGCGGCAAGCAATCTGGTCGCCGCCGACGGCAAACACGTCAACCCACAGACTTGGAGCCCGTCAGACGTCGAATTTATCAGAACCGCCGCGCAGCAGCCCGAGGTTGAACGCGTGTTCGTCAACGCAGCAATCAAGAAGGAGCTATGCCACGTCGTCGACAAGAAGGATGATGGCTGGTTATCGAAGGTACGCCCTTGGTACGGCCACGCCGACCACATTCACGTCCGGCTGAAGTGTCCGGACGATTCACCGAACTGCCGCGAGCAGCCAGCCGTGCCGGTTGGCGATGGTTGCGATAAGTCTCTCGACTCCTGGTTCACGGACGCGATTCTGCACTGGCAGCCGCCGGTCACCTCGAACAGTAGGCTAACACTCGCCCAACTGCCGCCTGCCTGCAAGACGGTGCTGGATGCACCGGGAGTAGCCAAGCTCAGCAGGAACCATTGATCCCGCGAACGCTTGGCCTACGTCGGTACCGATAGATCCCCTTCGTCACTGAGGGGTCGTCCAGTTTCTCACGCTGCATCCAGTCTTTCGCCGACTGCTTCGCCAGATTCAGATTCTGTCGAACCACGCAGCCCCATAGCACCAAGCAGGTTTTCTAGCTCCAGACGGGCCGTGGCATGCGACATTGTTGGGCGAGTACCGAGCGTTTTTTGATCGAGATCATCAACGGCCGTTATTCCGCGCGGGTAAAACTCTCGGAAAATCATCCGCTCAGCTAATCCCTCGACGTAGCGGAAGTTAAGCCGTCGTGAAAGCTGTTCCAGCGCGTCGCCGACAAGGCGTTTATTACGCGAACTGAGCATCGAAAGACGATTTCGTAACACGATCCAATCCATGTTGGCATTATCAAGATGCTCGCGTTGAGCCCGCGCCTCTTGCACCATCAGAGCGTAGTGGCTGATACCAGTGATATTGAAGGTTTCCGGATCGACATTGGCCAAAACGTCAAAATCCACAAAACTGTCGTTCAGCGGCGTAACCAATGTGTCAGCCAGCGAATGCGCTGACTGCACCAACTGGCTATCATGGCCGGGTGCATCAATGACAACAAAACCCGGAGAGCTTGCCAGCGCATCAACGGTATCGGTGAATCGTGCCTGCCGATTGTCCGCATCTGCGTCACTATCGAAACAAATATGGTCGGGAACTCCGAGGTCGCGGCCAATATGCTCTGCCCAGGCACGTCTGTTCTCGATGTAATTGGTGAAGGTCTTTTGCCTCGAATCGAGATCGATAGTGGCAACGCGTTGCCCCGATTTAATCAGGGAAATCGCAATGTGCATGGCGACCGTCGATTTGCCGGATCCGCCTTTTTCATTGCCCACAAGGATCACTTGAGCGGGTCGTACCCGCGCTGGCCTTTCAACCGACATGGTCTCTCCATCGAGAATTTGTGGAATTAGCGACATTGGGAATTGGCGGCATTGATTCTGATTCGTTGCGTTTGCACAACTAAAAGTATGTTCTCGGCGCAATTTTCCTGCTTACTAATGTTGCAAGGATGGAACTCTGTGCCGCCGTCGTGGGCAGGCTACTCGGTGCGATGGAGTAATGTCGTAAGTCCCTCGCGGAAGGTTGGATACCGCAAGGTCACACCGAGTATCGACTTCAGTTTGTTGTTTCGTACGCGTCTGACGTCGGTGTAGAAGCTAGCCCCCAACTCAGTCATCGCGGCCCGCGCCTCTGAAAAAGGCACTTCTGGCGGCGGCTCGACCCCGAGAAGTTGCGCGGCGAAGACAATCGGATCACCAGGTGATGCCGGCTCGTCGTCGGCAACATTGAAGATTCCATCCGAACGATGGCTGAAGGCGGCTTCGATCGCCTGCGCGATATCCGCCACGTGGATTCGATTGAACACCTGGCCGGGTTTGATGATCCGCTTAGCGGTGCCGTGCCGCACGTTTTCCAGCGCATTGCGGCCCGGCCCGTAAATGCCAGCTAACCGTAGAATGGCGACCGGCACCCCAATGCGTACGCCGAGATCTTGCCAAGCCCGCTCAGCGGCAAGGCGCTGACGGTGCCGCGGCTCACTGGCCAGGCATTCGCTTTCTTCGTCGACCCAAGCCCCGTCGTAATTTCCATAAACACCGACATTGGACAGGTAGATGATGGAGCGCAGCCATCTCGCGTGCCTGAGTGCATCGCCGCAGGTCATCAGGACGGGATCGCCTGAAGCATTCGGCGGCACCGATACCAATACCGACTCGGCCTGGGCAATGGCCGCTACTAGATCGGCGGAGGCTGTTTTGCCGTCAAAGGCGAGCACCGAGATTGCAGGTTGTGCCCGCGAGCTTAGGTCAGCCGCGCGCTTGGCGTCGCGTACAGTTCCCCAAATGTGTCCGAAGCGCTCGCCATAACTCGCCAAATAGTATTGCGCCGAGTAGCCAAGGCCAAAGCAGAGCAGCGTCGTCATCGCTATTTATATATACAAAAGTAGCCGCGCTCCCTATGTTTGCCGTCCTAGGAACACAGGGAGCATTAAATGCCGTATTTCGACCCATCTGCCGATCGCCTTGAGCGCATCGGCAAGGTTGTCGGCGACATATTTTCAGCTTTCATCTTTCTGTCGATCATTATTGTGATAGCGAGTCGCCTAGTGTGACGACGAGGGCGCTATTCGGGTTGTTCTTTTCGGTGACCAACCTGCTCCAGGGACGCCGCCATTCTCGTCAATGAATTCGACCTCCCCGCGCCAGCCAAGTTTGAGTTTTCTAATCCGCGGTTCCTGTTTTGTAATCGAAGGCTATTCGAGTTCAGAAATGGCGGCTATCTGCTTCCGCTGCCAAACAAAATTCGCTGCGGGTTCTTAGCCAGATCCGTCACTGCATTGTCGATATGTATTAATGTGCGGTGTGCGTCGTTGCCGACGGTGGATATTTGCTTGGTCGCGGTCTCCGTTAGTTTGTTGATACCGGTAGCGACGCCTTCGGTGCGCTTGTCGACGTTGTCAGCCAGTTCGCGGAGTGAGGCGGTGGCGTCCTTGGCGTTCTTCACGATTTCGTCGACGCTGTCTGAATTGCGTGCCAGGGCCCCGGTGAAAGTTGCCAGGTCCGCGATTGCCTTGTGCAGCGCCTCCTGATTTTCGGCGATGACCGCGTTAGCGTTGTTCAATGTTTCACGCACCGCTTGCATCAAATCTTGGGTGGCGTTCACCTCAGCAGTCAAGGTTGGCGGCTCGCCCTCATCTCGTTCGATCAGCGGGGTGGTCGCCGAGACGCCTTTGAGCGACACCGAGGCGACCCCGGTTA
>Ga0207761_1000277_pt1 | contig 18035 bp, 15 predicted proteins | sample LuqExpMetageno34_FD_187792 | JGI IMG/M metagenome (GOLD analysis project Ga0207761, IMG submission 187792) | Tropical forest soil microbial communities from Luquillo Experimental Forest, Puerto Rico - Sample 34 (SPAdes) | ecosystem: Environmental > Terrestrial > Soil > Tropical forest ... | reverse complement strand
CGCCTTGGCCGCAGACATCGAGGTCACTCCGATTACAAACAGCAGCGCGAGCGCTAGGCTCCTCGCTCCACTCCTTGGTGTTATGCCGTTCCTCGAATCGCGCTCTCAGCGTTCTCGCTTCTTCTTTTCTCGCCACGTACGGGCGTTTTCGAGAAATTCATCCTGCAAAAACATCATGCCCGTACGCATAACTGTCAGTCACTCATTTGTAAGCACAACGACGATTTCGACCAGCTCATCCGCCAGCTGCCCTGGCAATAGCCTCCGGAACGCCTTTGCCAACTCATGATAGTACCAAAGTGTCTCTTCTTCGGGCTTTTGAATCGCTACTGACCTCGCTAGAACGGCTGAGCTATCTTCGTGCCTTGGCCCGATCCGCCAGAAAACGACGCAAGCGCTCGCGGACTTCATCTGCCTGCTGCGGCGTCCAGTGGCGAAAGCCCTCGCCAGTTTTCATCCCCAACTTGCCTTCTGCGACCTTGCTGCGCAAATAGGGATGCGGGCCTGCCGTGCGATCGAGATGTTGGATCAGTGTTTCGTGAATATCGAGAGTCAGGTCAAGGCCGACGAGATCTGACTGCTCCATCGGTCCCAAGACCGCCATACGGGCGCCAAATCCGCTTTTGACGACATCGTCGATCGTTTCGGCATCGCATACTCCATCGGCGACGAGGGCGATCGCCTCGCGCTTCAATGCGTGCTGAAGCCGATTGCCTATGAAGCCGGGAATATCCTTGCGCACATGTACCGGCTTCATGCCGACGCTGCCTAGCAAATCCATAGTCCGGGCGATCACCGCGTCGCTCGTTTTTTCGGTCTGAATGACTTCGACTAGAGATACGAGATGCGGCGGGTTCCAGAAATGGGTGCCGACCACGCGCTCCCGGTGCTTAAGATGACGGCCGATCTCCGTCGACTGAATGGCCGAGCTATTGCTGGCGAGGATCGTGTCGGCGGCCACGTTCGCTTCGAGATCGCCAAAGATCTGCTGCTTGAGCGCGAGCTTCTCGGGTGCGGCCTCGACGACGAATGAGGTGTCCCACACCGCGGGTGCGAGTTGGTCATGGACGGACACGTGATCGAGACATGCCGGGTCATCGCCTAACAGGTCAGCGATTGCACGAAGCCGTTTTGAGAAAGTCCCCCGCAACTCGGCGGAAGGTTCAAACACTCCGACCTCATGACCGGCCGCGGCAAACCGATAGGCAATGCCGTGGCCCATCAGGCCAGCGCCGATAACGCCGACTTTCCCTTTCGGCATGGGCTAATCCTCCGGTGAGCTGTCAGCCGGCAGTATAGCCGCCGTCGACGTACATCACCTGCCCAGTGCAAAAATCGGAGGCGGGTGACAATAGGTAGATCGCCATGCCGATCAAATCCTCGACTTCGCCGAGCCGGCCGAGCGGGATGCGCGAGAGCGAGCGTGCCTTGGTCGCCTGGCCGACCTCATCGTCGCCATACATCCAGGCCGTGAGTTTAGAGCGGAAGACGGTTGGCGCGATGGCGTTGACGGTGATGCCGTATTTCGCCCATTCGGTTGCGAGCACGCGGGTGAGCGCGTCGGTGGCACCCTTGGAGGTGCAATAACCTGTGTAGCCCGAATAGTTGCCGTGCCGGCCGCGTACCGAGGACATCAACAACATCTTGCCATGCACTTTGTTCTCGATCCAATAGGTGCCTACGGCCTTAGCCATGAACCATGGACCGCGGACGTTCGCGTCCATCACCTTCTGCCAATCCTCATAGGCAAGATCTTGGATAAAGCCGGCCTTATTCATTCCGGAGGCGACTACAAGCTGGTCGACACGGCCGTAGGCGTCGAGTACCGCCTTGAGCATGGTCTGAGCATCGGCGAGGCTATCGGGCCGCGCGACCAGCGTGCGTACCTCGGCGCCAATCTCTTTGATCTCGGCAGTGACGGCGTCGAGTTCTTCCTTGCTCCCCGACACCAGCAAAAGCTTAACGCCGAGCGCACCAAGCGCCAGCGCGCAGCCGCGCCCGAAGGCTCCCGACGCTCCGGTAATCAGCGCGACCTTGCCCTTGACTTCGAACAACGACAATGGATTGCGTAGCGGCTCTGAGATCATTCGTCAGCGTCCAGTTGCAAAACGGAAAGTCTGCTTAGGATCGAGCACCGCGACCACGCGCAATGCGCAGCCTTCGCCATCCGGCCAGCGCCAAGGGAACGCAAAGAAGGTGCAGCGCTTACCGGTAATCTTGTCGATATCGCCGCCAATGTTCTCGATACCCGGAATTCCATTGGTCATCATTATTTTGTGGGCGGGCTCCCAATACGGGAAATCCTCGATGATCTCGCGCCCAGTCTCAGCCTTGTATTCGGTCAGCAAATGCGGCTGCGCCGGCCCCGGACCATGCGGACCAAGAAACGTGCCCAGCGGATGATCGAGTGCCTGCACGTCTACACCGACAAGTTTGACCTGATGTTCGACCAGCCACTCGGCAGCCTCTTTGTAGAGACCGGGCGAATAGGCATAGTAGTCGGGATTGTCGCCGTAATTGCGGTGACTACCGGTGTTGATCATCACAATGTCGTTCTTGCGGATTTTCGGCTGGGCGTTCTCCAAATCCTGCGGTGTGATGACACCCCATTTGCCTTTGGGGATGGAAACGGCGACGCCGGTGCCGAAAAAACGCCAGAGCGGATAGCCAGTGATAGTCGGCGTGTTCTCCTGCACATGGATGGGGGCATCCATGTGCGTACCGCGATGCATAATGCCTTCGAATTGCTGGACTAAAACGCCGTCTTTGGCGTGAAACTCCAAGGTCCGCACGTTCAAATTGGCGCGCGAGGGCCATTGCGGCATGCCATGACCCCAGCGGGTGCTGAGGTCGTAGAACTGCAGATCGTCGGTTGTGATCGGTGCCATGATCATTTGGTCCTGATATTGCGCGCTGGTGAACAACCGCGTCGTCAGACCGACGATGCGGCGCGCCGGCTCATTAGTTTGCTGTCCCCGGTTCCAAACGATAGGCACCCGACGGATCGAAGATCGCCGTCAGTCGGATAACGCAGGCGTCACCCTCGTGCCATTTCCAAGGGAAACCCTGAAAGGTGCAGCGCTTGCCAGTGACGGCGTCGAGGTCGGCGCCGACATTTTCGATAGTGGGAATTCCGGCGGCGAGCAGCGTGCGATGCGCCGGATTCCATTTCGGAAAATCGGCAATGGCTTCGCGTCCCGTCGTTTCCTTGTACTCCGGGAGCAGATATTTAATCTGTGGGCCGTTGCGATGCGGCCCGAGTGAAGTGGCGAGCGGATGGTCGACGCATGCGGTGTCGACGCCGACAAGCTTCACCTTCTTTTCGACCAGCCATTGAGCCGCAGCTTCGCTCAGGCCCGGGGCATAGCCAAAATACTCCTTGCTGTCGGAATATTTGCGATGCCAGCCGGTGTTGATGAGCACAATATCGCCGGCGACGACAGTTGGCTTCGCCTTTTCCAGATCCTTCGGCTCGATCAGCTCCCACTTGCCTTTCGGGATCGACAGCACCACTCCGGTACCGAAGAAACGATCGAGCGCCAAGTCGCCGACGGCGGGGGCCTGTGGAATCAAATGGATCGGCGCGTTTACATGTGTCGAGGTGTGGAAGATCGTGGTGATCTTGTGCGTCATCACGCCGTGCTTGGAGTGGTGCGTGATGCGCTCAAGCTTGATCTCCTCATAGCCCGGGAAGATCGGGGTATACACGCCCCAGGGGTGGCTAAGCTCGACAAAGGCGAGCCCGCTTTCCGGATCGTCCACTTGCGTCATTACATGCTCCCGGCGTCGTCGTGGAGTGCGCAAACCGATCGATCTGCGCGACCGCTAAGGCTGCGACTGTGCGGAGCACGGAGCCGTTCGTCCAATTCCTTGTCCGGCCAACGGCATGAAATTTGGTGATAGCGTCTGCGCCAGGCGTGACTAGCCCTGCACATTATCGGCTATGCGGCGTTGGCTTTGCCTAGCGCCGGCGAATTGCGCCCGCACCAGCGCGCAGAATGCGCTAACGGCCGGGGTCGGCGATTTGGTCGCCCGGTAGGCAATCCCGGCGGGTGCGTCCCATAGCGTGCCGCGGACGGCCAGCTTACGCAGTCCGAACAGCTCCGCATAGGGCAGCAACATGGTCGGAATATTGAGGATGAAATCGTCCTCCCGCAGCAGATTGAGCGCCGCCGAGATCGAGGTGGTTTCGACGCCGATGCGTGGCGGCTGCAGCTCATTCGCAGCAAAGAACGAGCTGACTCGACTGGTTCCGACATAATCGTTCACCAGCGCGAGCCACGCGTACTCGAGCAGCTGCTTCGCCGAGATTTCGCGACGGCCGGCGAGCGGATGTTCGGCGCGCGCGACCAGTACGTGCTGTAGGTCGATGAGTTGTTCCTTGACGAATTCCGGGTGCGCTGGGAAGTCGAGCGAGGCGCAGATCACATCGAGTTCGCCGCTAAGAAGCGCTGGGACTAGCGTGTCGATAACGCCGGTGCGCAGCTTGATCTTCACTTTCGGCTGCTGGCGGCGGAATGCCGCGATGATCGGCGGCAGGATACGCACCGCCCAGACTGGGCCGGCGCCGACATTGACGGTGCCGCCAGTTCCGCCCTTGATCGCCTGAATCTCGGCGACCGCATGCCGGTATTCGAGATCCATCAGTCGCGTGCGTCGCGCCAGGATTTCGCCGAAGCGGGTGGCGACAACGCCGGTTGGCAGCCGTTCAAATAACTCGACGCCGAGAATGTCTTCGAGTTGGCGGATGCTCTTAGTCAGCGCCGGCTGGCTGATGTGCAGCTCGGCAGCGGCGGCGCTCATTCCCTTATGATCGACGACCGCGAGAAAATGACGCAGCAGACGTGAATGCATAGCCTGGCCTTGGCTTGTGACGTTTCCAATGCGGCCGATTTTTCCGCTTGTTTATTGATTAGAATAGAACATTTAGCCGAATTTGCCTATTGCCGTAACGCCGCACGCCAATGATACGGCGCCGTTACTCTCTTTATTGCATTATCTATCGCGATCGATCCTAGGTCGTCAGCCGCGCAGCACAGAGGGCAGCCAGAGCGCCAGCGATGGAAATATCGTCAATAAGGCCAGCACGACAAGGTCGGCGACTATGAACGGAACGATGCTCTTGTATAGTTTCTGCAGCGGGATGTCCGGCCGCATGGCGTTGATAATCAATATGACAAGACCGATCGGCGGGATCACGAGCCCAAGCTCGACAATGATCACATTGATGATCCCCCACCAGATGGGATCATAACCAAAGTGAACAATGATCGGCAGCGCAAATGGCAGCGTCACGATCATCGCCGCAAGTTCGTCGAAGACTGAGCCGAGAACCAGATAAGCGCCGAGCATCAGCACAATAATGCCCATCGGCGGCAGATCGACGGTGCTCAGGAGCGCGATCAGCTGCTCTGGTATCTTCGCGAGGCTGATAAAATAGGTAAATACCGACGAGCCGATCAAGACAAAATAGATCATCCCGGCAATCACTGCCGTGTTTTTGAAACCGATGACGAGCTTATCCAGCGTAATCGTGCGACGAATGAGCGCAAACACGAAGGAGGCCACCGCGGCCACCGAAGACGCTTCGTTGACGGTAAAAATCCCGCTATAGAGACCAACAAAGACGATGGCGATCAGCAAAACCGCAGGCGCTGCCCGCCGGACCGCGACCAGCTTCTCCTGCAGTGACACAGGCTCCGACGTCGGCGCCATCGCGCTGTTCCAATGCACGACAATCGCGATCGTAATTACGTTGGCGGCGATCGTGATCAATGCCGGAATAACGGCCGCGATGAAGACGTCGAAGATGTAGGTTCGCGCCACCACGCAATAGAGAATCATGCTGAGCGAGGGCGGAATCAACGCTTTCAGCGCGCCACCGGCAGCGATGGTTGCGCCGGAGAAGCTTGGCGAATAATTGCGCTTCAGCATCTCGGGCAATGCGACTTGGGTGAAGGTGGCGACCGTCGCAGGCGATGAGCCGCAAATAGCGCCGAACGCGGCGCTGCCGCCGATGGTGGCGTAGGACAGTCCGCCCTTGCGATGCCCTAGCAAGGCGGCGGCCGCTGTATAAAGGTCGTTTGAAAATCCGGAAACGTTGACGAAGGCACCCATCATCAAGAACATCGGCACAGCAGCGAGATCAATGCTGCCGAGAACCTGCGATGGCTCCGATGCAAGAAATGTGAGCGCCGGCCCCCAATCGGTCTGCAGGGCGAAGGCAACGATCCCGACCGCAATCATCGCGAACGCGAGCGGTACATGCAGTGCAACCAGCGCGAATAGCGCGACGATTCCGGAAATGCCAATCGCGGTCGAGGTCATAACGCGCTCTCCGAAGACCATTCCGGACGAGAGCCGATGATATCCCGGACCAGGACGAAGGCCTGCACGGCCACAGCCACCCACAGGACCGCGTCTACCACAAACCAGAACGGCGCTGTCGGCAGGTTGAGACGCCAGGTCACGTCTCCTGCCCGCATCGTCTTGACGCCGTGCAAATAGAACTCCCAAGCCATGGCGATCATGACGATCTCCGTGACGACGCCCGCAAAAACGTCAATCGCGCGAACGCCCTTGGCGGGCAGAATCTTGTCGAAGGCGCGCAGGGTGATGTTGTTGCTGTGCAAGAGAACGATTGGCAGACAGCAGGCGCCGCAGTTCGCAGCCACTAGATCACCGATCTCGCGCACGATATCGAGGGGATAATTCGCGAGCGCACGTAAAAGTCCGTCGCTCAGCGTGAAGGTCGCGAGAATCAGCAGAACCGAAAGTCCGGCAACGGCGAGTGCGTTCGCCGTGCCGGTTACAATCTTTTCGATCGCCTGCACGCCTATTTTGACCTGATCTGGGCGAGCAATTCGCGCGCTTTGGCCAGAGTCTGCGCATTGCGTGGATCCTTGGCCGCCCATTCGGCGGTCACCTTCTCGTAGGCTGGCTTGGTGGCGTCCAGATCGCTATTCGACGGCAGAACAACCGTGCGTTTTTTGTCGGCCTTGAACTTCTCGATGACGCTATTGTTATGGGCGTCAAGCTCCTTTGCGTAGAGGTCATTGGCCCATTTCAGCGAGTATTTACTGATTACATCCTGCGCCGCCTTCGGCATCGATTCGAATTTGGCCCGGTTCATCATTAGCGTCAGCGGGCCAGAGCCGAGCGGCAACAGGTAGTCGTAACTGGTGACACGATCAATTCCGAAATCCACAACGGCAGTCGGCACCGCGACGGTGGCTTCAATCGTGCCGCGCCCCATCGCTTCAACCACCTCGTTCGGCGGCATCAGAACCGGCACCATTCCCAGTTCCTTCACGGTCTGACCGATGACCGGACCGACAATTCGCACTTTCATGCCTTTCAGATCCTGAATCGACTTGATCGGGCGGCGCGAAAAGATGTTGTAGTGCGGGTTCATGAACGACCCGATGACGTAATAATCGGAATAGCCGCGCAGGCTGTTCGACTTCACCAGCGCTTCATAAAGCTGCACCCCTTCCTTCAGATTGCGCAGCAAGCCGGGCAATTCGAGCACCTGGTCGTCCGGAAAGCGTCCAGGCACTAGGCTGGGATTTACCCAGGCGATATCCGCGACGCCATCCAGCAACAGTTGCGGTTGCGCGGGCAAACTCTTGCCTAATGCGCCATTCGGATAGGCTTCTATTTTCACCGCACCACTTGGGTCGGCGTTCACCGCGTCGAGCCATGGCTTGATTGCTTTGACGTAATTTGTCTCGGTATCTGACGCAAAAAAAGACAGTTTCAGAGTCACCGGCTGTGCGACCGCCGACATCGGTAGAAGCGCAGCCAAACACATCAGAACTTTCCAGAGCCTATTCATTCCGAGCCCTCCCTTCAGGCACCCAATCGGCCATTTGGCCTTTTGATTCATGCGAGGCCCACGAAAGGGCCCCACTGCTACGGCGAATCATATCTGATATCGCATCGGTTCAACGGACTTGAACATTTTTTCCTCCCCGGCGCATCCATTTAGCGCCTTCGCTCACCGTCAGAACATCGGTGAAATCAACCAAGCGCAACCAAATGCGGCGCCTATGAAGGTTACGAGATCATTTTAACAGAATAGGGTCCAATGACTTCCCGCGTCGAGCCCATAACTGCCATCTATAAGGTTTACCTCGCTTACGAGGTGCACTATCACAAATACCTAGGCGATTGAGGGGGCAATTGAGCGCGGGAGCAAGCCATCGCAAGTTTTCTCGTGTTCATTGAGCGCGCCGAATAGAAAAAAGCTATAGCGTCGTCAATTCACCTTCTATGCCAGAGATATCCAGCATGAAACGTCAGGTCATCGTAACCTGCGCCATCACCGGCGGAGGCGACACAGTTGCCAAGCATCCCGCCATTCCTGTCACTCCGGAGCAAATTGCAGTCTCCTCGCTCGAAGCAGCCGAAGCCGGCGCGGCGATTGTCCATATCCATGTGCGCAATCCACAGACCGGAAAGCCCAGCACCGAGTTCGAACTCTATCGCGAAGTAACGGAACGCATCCGTGCTGCGAACGGCGATGTTATTATCAATCTCACCACTGGTCCGGGCGCGCGTTTCGTTCCATCGAACAAAGATCCCGCCGTCGGCGGAGCAGGAACGAACATGATGACGCCCGCGGCTCGTGTGCGCCATGTCGAAATGTTACGTCCTGAGATTTGCAGCCTCGACATCGCCACAATGAATTTCGGTGAATTCGCTTTCGTCAATACGCCGGATTATATCCGCACCATGGCTCTTGCAATCGCGGACGCAGGAGTGATGCCCGAACTGGAAGTCTTCGACGTCGGTCATTTGCGGTTGGCGCTGCATCTTCTCGAAGCAGGAGCAGTGAGGACACCCGTCCTCTTCCAGATTTGCCTGGGTGTTCCATGGGGGGCGCCGGCCACATCGGAGATGATGATGTTCCTGCGCGGTCAATTGCCAAAGGATTGCGTCTGGACGGGATTTGGGATCGGAGGGCAACAGTTCCCCATGGTAGCGCAAGCGGTTTTGCTCGGCGGACATGTCCGCGTGGGGTTGGAGGACAATCTGTATCTCGAACGAGGTGTCTTGGCCCCGGGCAATGCCGCGCTCGTTGAAAAGGCTGTCAAGATAGTGACCGCGCTCGATGCTGTGCCAGCAAGCCCGGCAGATGCGCGTCGTATTCTCGGTCTACCACTTAAGCCATTGTCAGGTGGATCTCTTTGAAGTGCTGCGGCACACTCCACCGAAAATGAAATTCCGTGCGCTCTTACGGGTTCGGTTAAGGCGCGGCACGGTTGTGGTCTTTGACGGCTCCCTTGCGGAGATTGAAAGCTCGCCACACCTTTTCCGGCGTAAACGGCATGTCGATCATAATGTTTACGCCGGCACGAGCGAGAGCGTCCGCAATGGCGTTGGCAATAGCCGGTATCGACCCTGTTGTGCCCGCCTCACCACAACCTTTGATGCCAAGAGGGTTGGCGGTCGATGGCACCTCATGGAACGTCGCCTCGGGCTCGGGGAAATTAGATGCGCGAGGCATGGCATAGTCCATGAATGATCCAGTTACGAGTTGGCCGCGCTCGTCATATACGCAATGTTCGAACAGCGCCTGTCCGAGTCCTTGAGCGACCCCGCCATGAAGTTGACCGCGAACAATCATCGGGTTGATGATCACTCCGAAGTCAGCGACCACAGCATAGCGGGCGACCTTGATCACACCGGTTTCCGGATCGACTTCGATTTCGCAAATATGGCATCCGTTCGGAAAGTGGAAATCCTTGACCATGAACTCACCGCTCGAATCAAGGCTTTGGGGAAGGTGATCCGGTAGCTTACCCGGCGCCCGCACGCGCGCGGCGAGTTCGCGCACGCCGATCCCAAGATCGGTCCCGGCAGCGCGGAACATGCCAGCGTTGAACTCGATGTCGTTTTGCGATACCTCCAGCACGTGCGCCGCCAAGCGGCGCCCTTTCTCGATTATGAGATCGCAGGTCACCTTGATGGCGGAACCTGCCATGATCATGGAACGCGAGGCAAAGCTGCCCATGCCGCGCGGAATATCGAAGCTGTCGCCCTGGCAAATGCGAATAGAGTCGAGTGGAATGCCGAGCTGGCAGGCAACGACTTGTGAAAAGCTTGTTTCGTGGCCCTGGCCTTGCGATTGAGTCGCCAGCACGACCGACACTGTGCCGTCATCGCCAAAGCGAATATGGGCTCCCTCGAACGGAATACCCCCCACCGCCTCGATGAAGAACGAGATGCCGCGCCCGCGAATCTTGCCGCCTTTCTTGCTCGCCTTTGCGCGCGCATCGAAGCCGTTCCAATCCGCGAGGTCCAGCGCCTTGTCGAGCACGCTTTCAAAATCGCCGCTGTCATATGTGCGGCCCGTCGGCGTCGTATAGGGAATTGCCGAATTAGGCAGCACATTGCGCCGCCTGAGCGCAATCGGGTCCAAGCCGATCTCGCGCGCAGCTTCATCGACCAGACGTTCAACGATCAGCGCGCCCTGCTCGCGTCCGGCGCCGCGATAGGGGCCGATCGGGGTTGAATTCGTCACAACCATTTTTTGGCACACCTCCACCAGCGGCGTCTTATAGAGCAGCGGCAAGCCATTGGTGGTGTTGCGGATCGGCATGATCGGCGCGATGTAGGAGCAGTAAGCACCCATCGCATTCAGAATGGTGGCCCGCACCGCAAGAAAGTTGGCCTCCCGGTCGAGCGCCAGCGCGCAATCGATGACCGCGTCGCGCGCGTGATTATCGGAGAGAATTTGCTCGCTTCGGGTGCCGGTCCACTTTACCGGACGGCCGAGGATGCGTGCCGCGTAGAGAATCGCCACGTCTTCCGGATACGGCAGTTCCTTCGTTCCAAAGGCGCCGCCAACGTCATAGGTGCGAATGTGCATCTTGTCCGGCGACGCACGCAGCGTGTGCTCACAGAGACCGCGCAGGAAATAGAGAACGCCCTGTGAAGAAACCGTCAACTCGTAACGATCCGTCGCGGAATCGTGGGACGCAATCGATGTGCGAGGTTCAAGCGGGTTCGCTACCACACGGTTGTTGATAAGCTTCAGCCGCGTGACATGCGCGGCGCTGGCGAAAGCGGCGTCGACCTTGGATGTGTCGCCGAAACGCCAGGTCAGCACCACGTTATCGGGCGCCAACGGCCACAGGTTTGGCGCGTTCGGCTGGATCGCCTGCTCGATGTCAACGACGGCGGGAAGATCTTCAATATCGACCTCGACCTGCTCGGCAGCATCGATGGCCTGTGCAAGCGTTTCCGCCACAACCACCGCCACTTGCTCCCCTACATATCGCACGCGGTCAAGTGCGAGGGCGTGACGAGGCGTATCGACCGGCATGTCCATGGGGAAGCCCGGGATCGGCAGGTAGGGAATCGGACCAATGCCGGAGGAATGAATATCCTTGCCGGTGAATACTCCAATCACACCGGGCAAGCTTCTCGCACGGTCGGTGACAACGGAACGTAGAATGCCGTGCGCATGCGTCGAGCGCACAAAACAGGCATAGGCTTGGTGGGGAACATTGATGTCGTCGGTAAAACGGCCATTGCCGGTAATAAATCGAATATCTTCCCGCCGGCGCAGGGGTTGCGAGCTGCCGAAAGTTTCGCTCATCCGCGTTCCATTTTGTCGCAGCTCAACGACCGGGGTGATGGCTGAACAATGCCACGTTGGAACGATTCCCCGTTTTCGCGGCCAACTCCTCGGTCGTCCCGAATTCCATGCAACGCGACTGGCAATGGCGCACGCAGGCGGGCACCTTGTCGCGCAGACGCCTCGTCTTGCACAGGTCGCAGTGCTGGGTGAAAAATGGCAGATAATCGATCCTCACCCGCCCGCGCGCCTCATACTCGTATTCCCTCACCACGATGCCAAACGTGCCCGGAGCATAATTATGCTCCTGTTGGCAGGCGACCTCGCAGGTATGACACCCGGTGCAATAGTCATAATCGATCAAGATCGCGTACCTAGCCATGGCTTGCTCCTGACGCAGCGATCTTGCTCAGCGTGCAAAGCGTGGTCTTGTATTGCCCGCCGCCAAAGCCAGACTTGCTACATTGCGGACCGGGAATGATCTTGTTGATCTGATAGTCCCATAACCCGAACAGGTCGGGCTCCTTGCCGTCGCGCTCCGGCAGCCACCAACCGTGCATGGTATGGATATGGGCCGGCTTGACCTTGCGCGTGATCACCGCCTTACGCTTGACCCGGCCCATATCATTTTCGATGTACACCCATTCGCCGTCGCCGATGCCGTACTTGGCGGCGGTCTGCGGATGAATCTCCACGATCGGATCGGGCATTTTTTCGCGTAGCCATGGGATCATGCGATGTTCGGACTGGAAGAACAGTTGCGAGCGCGCCCCGGTGATCATAACCAACGGATATTTCTTGAACAGCGCCGGGGTTGAGACTTCGCTCTGGGGTGGTTCGGTATAGAACGGCAGTGGATCGAGACCCCATTGTCTGTAGGTCTCGCAATAGACTTCTATTTTTCCGCTCGGTGTATTGAAGCCCGGAGTCTTGTCCGCACGAAGCAGACCGCGTTCATGCCGCCGGTAAGGTTTGGATGAGCCGTCGGGGGGCATTTTCCAGCCACCCTGATCGACCAGCTGCTGGAAGGTCATGCCCGAGGCCTTCAGGCGGTCGTCGAACAGGTCTTCCGGCGTGTTCCACTGCTGCATGCCTTCCGGATTGAACCGTTTGGCCAGCTCGAAATTAATCTCCCAATCGGATTTGCACTCGCCGACCTGAACCCTCTTCTTGATGCCCGCCAGCGGCGCCCACCAAGCGCGAATACTGTCCTTCTCGGCGAATGTTGCGGCCGGCAGCACGATGTCGGCCAACGCCATCGTGGTCGGGTTGTGGAATAGATCGACCACGACGACGAAATCCAGCTTCTTGAGCGCCTCGTAATGAAATTTCGCCCGCGCCGCCTGGCCGCCGAGTATGTTGGCGGTCTGGATCCATGCCGCTTTAATCGGATACGGCTTGCCACTGTGGATCTGTTCAATGGCCATGTCCGGCTGCGCCCAGGCACGGAAGTTCTTCACCATCGGATAGGTGTCCGCCCCAATACGTTTCTTGGACAACCGGTTGATCAATTCCGAGCCGTACAGATCAAACAGTTCTTCGGTTGAATACGGATACGAGCTGACCCCGTGCGAAGGCCGTGCGATCACCTGTCCACCCGGAATGTCGATGTTGCCGGTGATCGCCCAAAGGCAAATGATGGCATGCGCCACCGCAGTGCCATCCGGACTCATATCGATCGGCACGCCCCAGTGGATTGCCGCCTGCTTCGCATTCGCAAACAGGCGCGCAGCCGCCACGATCTCATTGGCTGATACTTCTGTGATCGTCGACACGCGCTCTACTGGGTACTGCTTTACGCGCTCCTTGAGCTGCTCAAATCCCTCCACCCATTGCGTGACGAACTGTTTGTCGTAAATGCCTTCTTCGATGATCACGTTGAGCATGCCCAGCGCCAGTGCACCGTCAGTACCGGGCCGATTTTGCAGGTGATGCACCGCGCGGCCTGTCGTCCAAGTATTTCTTGGATCCACCGCAATGATCTTCGTGCCCATCCGCATGCAATCGACAATCCAGTGTCCATAGAAGGCGTCGGGACACCCACTTGTCGGATCCTGCCCCCAGGTAATGATGACCTCGGGCCGCACCCATTGCGGATCGTTGTATCGCGCTTCGAGAAACTGCGAGCAGTCGACGACGGCGAAGTCGCCCATAACCGCTTTCATCGCGCCTAAGCGCGGCGTGTAGCAGGATTGTCCGGACAGCCCCAGCTGACACAAATTGGGGCTTCCAAAACTATAGGCGAGGAACGAAAGCGGTCCGCCTATATCGCGGCCGGTGCCTTGCGCGAATATTACCGATTCGGCGCCGTGCTTTTCTCGGATCTCCTTGAGTCGGCGCTCGCAGAGATCGAAGGCTTCGTCCCAGTTGATCGGTTCGAACTTGCCCTCACCGCGCTCCCCTACGCGCTTGAGCGGTTTTGTGATGCGATCCGGGTGATACACATATTGTTTGAGCGCAAGCACCCGTGGACAGGACCTGCCTTGGTTCCATGGATTGTTTTCATCGCCCTCAACGCGCATAAGTTTTCCGTCCTGGACGAAAAGCTTCTGCCCGCACCCGCCATGGCAACCTGGCCCCGCCGACCACGCGGTTGTCGGATAGATTTCTGTCTTTTCCATCGCACAGTCCTTCTTGCCGAGACGTGCACGCGGCCGTGTCAGGCCGCAGTGGTTGTCAAAGGAATGCAGAATGTCAGTGTAGAATGCTGGTTCATGCCGGGGCGAGTCTTGACCTTTCTCAATTTTACGTCCGATTGAAGAGGTCCGGCGAATTCCAGAGCTTTTGCGCCCAAGACCGAGGATAATCGATGGGAATGAAGTCGCCGGAAGGGACAAGTGCCGATTATCGGGACAGAATGTTCACCTGGACGGCGGTTCCTATCCCGCTCTCGTGTGAGAAGAAGCAAGTCGATCGGAGACCGTAGAACGGTGCGTCCCAAATCACATTAATAGGTATGGGAGAATTTGATGGGCATCCCTCGGGCAGTATATCCGGCACCGTTCAATATGACGCGGGCGAGTCACGTCGTCGTTACGGTGAAGGATTTGGCCGCGAGCCGCGCCTTTTACGTGGATGCGCTAGGATTTGTCGTTAGCGACGAAGATGCCAACACGCTATATCTGCGCGGCCTCGAAGAAGTGTGCCACCACAGTCTTGTTCTCAAAAAAGCTACCGCGGCCCCGGTGTGTGAGCGAGTCGGCATGCGGGTCTATACGGAAGAAGATCTCGAAAAAGCGAAAGCCCATTTCGAAAAAGCCGGGCTACCAGCCAAGTGGGTTGAGGTTTCACATCAAGGGAGAACACTTCACCTATCCGATGCCGTCGGCACGCCGCTGGAGATTTGCGCGACCATGCCGACCAAGCCGCGCCTGATCGCCCAGTTCCAGCACTTCAAGGGCGCCCATCCCTTGCGGCTCGATCATTTCCAGATCATTTCGCCTGATGTTCGACGCGCCTGCGAATTTTACGCAGGAATGGGTTTCCGCTTGTCCGAATATGTCGCATTCGATGGCACGGATGATCTGGTTTTTGCCTTCTTGCAACGGAAAGGAAATCCGCACGACATCGTATTCGCCAACGGACCAGGTCCGCGATTGCACCACTTCGCGTTCAGCATCCCAGATTCTCATCAACTGATTCATGCTTGCGATGTCGCTGGCAGTTTTGGTTACGGAGCCAAGCTCGAAGCCGGACCCGGCCGTCATGGCCCTGGACACGCCTTATATGCCTATTTCCGCGATCCCGACGGACACCGGCTGGAGTTGTTCAACACCCATTACCAGATGATGGACATCGAAATTGAACCGGTGCGCTGGGATGTCTCGTATCTGCGCAATCGTCCCTGGGGACTTCCGCTGCGCAAGAAGTGGTACGAGGAAGCGTCCCGCTTCGCTGGGATCGAACCCCGCAACCCCGCGCGCACAACCAATCCAGCGACCCTCGAGAGCGTCTTAGCGGAAGAAGACTTGTGAAGGAAACTATCAGACGATGCGGGGCGAGCCATTCATCCGCACCGTGATGCTTGGATCAACGCATAAAAAAGCAACGGGAGAGCGCCATGAGAATCGCAAAACGTGTGGCCATATCGATGATAGGACTCTCGTTTGTGCTAACGATGGCCGCGCGCGCGCAAGACTATCCGACGCGGCAGGTCACACTCGTTGTGCCGCTCGGGGCCGGAGGGGCGCTGGACATTCTGGCGCGCACATTGGGCGCCAAGCTCGCCGATCGTCTCGGCAAACCATTCGTTGTGGAAAATCGGACGGGTGGCGGAACGGTAACCGCGGCGGCATGGGTCGCGAAGGCTCCTCCTGACGGCTACACACTCATGTTCACGCCGAGCGGAACTCTTGCAACCAACGCCACGCTTTACAAAAATCTGCCCTACAATCCGGCTGCAGACTTTGTGCCGATCGCCCTTCTCGTCAAGGTGCCTTTTGTACTGGTCGTTAATCCCTCTCTGCCAGTGCGATCCATTCCCGATTTGATCAAATACGCGAAGGAAAGGCCTGGGGCAATTTCATATTCCTCGACTGGAACCGGAGCCGTACCGCATCTTGCGGCCGAAATGCTGAAGAGCGCGATCGGGATCGAGATGACCCATGTTCCCTATAGAGGCGCCATTCCGGCTTTGACTGATGTCGTTGCCGGCCACGTACAATTGACTTTTGCCGATCCGTCGATTTCGCCCCCGCTGATCAAGGAGGGCAAGGTCCGAGCACTTGGTGTATCGTCGCTGACCCGTCTGGGCAGCCTCCCTGATATTTCTCCGCTCGCGGAAGTTGGAGTTCCAGGCTTTGAAGCCGTATCGTGGCATTTGGTTGTGGCGCCGGCGCATACTCCTCCGGAGATCGTGAACAAACTTCACGACGAGATAAAAACGCTCGTGGCGCAGCCCGAGATCCAACAGCAGATGATCAAAATGGGTTTGATTCCGGTTGATACCCCGTCGGTCGAGCAACTGCAGAGCTTTGTTGCATCCGAAATCGTCCGCTGGGGAAAATTGGTGCAGCAGGCAGGCATAGCAGGTTCGGAATAAACTAAACCGGGGGTGCGCGCCGATGCGTTCTACCGCCAGGGGCGGAAGTAGTGGGAACGAAGCTTGCCGGAACAAACTTGAGGTCAAAGCCGTCTCGAACAGGGATCAATCATGCGCCTCCGTACCCCCATCGCGTCTGCCGCCGTCCTGATTGCGCTCCTCGCCCCGGCCGCTGCGCAAAACTGGCCGACCCGCCAGCCGATCAAGCTTATCGTACCGTTCCCGGCAGGCTCCGCACTCGACACCGTCGGCCGGCCGGTATTCGAGCAGGTCAGCAAGCAGATCGGCCAAACCTTTGTGTTTGAGAACCGGCCGGGCGCCGGCGGTACGCTCGGTATGGCGCAGGCCGCCAAGGCAGACCCTGACGGCTACACTCTGCTGCTCAACTCCTCGATCCAAACCATCGTGCCGACGACGTACGCCAAGCTACCGTTCGACACCACCAAGGACTTCGCAGCCGTCATCCCGCTCGGCCAATTTCCAAACGTGCTAGTCGCGCCGGCCGGCCGCTTTAAAAGCGTGCAGGACCTGGTCACCAAGGCGAAAGCGAAACCGGGCTCGATCACTTACGGCTCGGGCGGAATTGGAGCTGCGACCCATCTCAATGCCGAGCGGTTCCGGCTGGCCGCCGGTTTCGAAGCATTACACGTGCCATTCAAGGGTGCGCCGGAAGCGGTCCGCGAGGTGCTCGGCGGCCGAGTCGATTTCTATTTCTCGCCGCTGCCTTCGGTTGTGGCCCTGATTCAGGGCCAGAAGCTCGACGGACTCGCGCTGTCGAGTCTCAAGCGCGATGACGCGCTACCCGAGATTCCAACCACGCTTGAGGCCGGCTATCCCAATTCCGAGTACACCTTCTGGCTCGGCGTGTTCGCTCCCTCCGGCACGCCGAATGAAATTGTGCAGAAGCTGCACGACGAGATCGCGAAGGCGCTCAACGAGCCCTCGATCAAGGCTAGGGTGAAGCAACTCGGAGCCGATCCGATGCCGATGACGCCCACCGAGTTCGAAGCATTCTTAAAGGCCGAGACCGCGTCCAACGCCACGCTGATCAAGGCCGCCGGTATCAAGCCAAATTGAGGTATGCCATGACCGACGCGATCCGCGCAGAACGCCGGGGCGGGGTGTACGCGATCACTTTGAACCGGCCCGAGGCCGGAAATGCGGTTTCGGATTCGATGATCGTTCAGCTGGGGGACCTTCTAGAAGCGGTCGATTCGACTGTACGTGTGATCACGATCGAAGGAGCCGGATCAGACTTCTGCGTCGGGCGAGAGCCACCGTCCCCTGGCGCTCCGCGCCGGCAGATGGAGGCGCTCGAACTTCGCCGTGCCCACGACATCGTGTTTCGAACCTATGGCTTGGTACGACACTCGCGCGCACCCGTCGTTGCGATGGTGCGCGGGCGGG
>Ga0207761_1000276_pt1 | contig 18067 bp, 16 predicted proteins | sample LuqExpMetageno34_FD_187792 | JGI IMG/M metagenome (GOLD analysis project Ga0207761, IMG submission 187792) | Tropical forest soil microbial communities from Luquillo Experimental Forest, Puerto Rico - Sample 34 (SPAdes) | ecosystem: Environmental > Terrestrial > Soil > Tropical forest ... | reverse complement strand
ATGCCATCAGCGTATGAAAGAATGTTTAGTAAAGTCCGCGCACCCAAACTACTGTCTCTCGTACTGAGCGTCGGGTATAGACCGCGGCGGCCGAGTTCTGCATCGCATAGATTAGTTACGCGCCAAACGTTATTTGCCTCAAGCACTTCAAGACAACGGCGGAGAATCGAATAGCCGCCAGCAAGACCTTGTGATGAGATCAGCGACAGATCATCAAGTGAGGTATGGTATTCGGGATAGCGGCCGAATTTTGAGCGCATTACTAAGCATACCGGGAGATCGATCCCAGGCGAACAGTATTGGCGCTCGTCGCTGCCGCTTTCGAGAAAGGAATAGCGATCGAACGTACCTATGGCGTGTGTTAGCACGTGACGTGCGACTCGATCGGCAAGCGTATCTCCGTGCCGTGAGGCCAGATAGGAATAACTGCGATCATCACCCACGCACGTCACGACATAGCCCGCCACTGTTTTTGCTTTCATTTCCTCGTGGTGGCGGCTCAGATATGCAATCGAACCGATACCTTCAGGAATGAAGACAATTCGATAAGTGTAGCGGCGATTGTCGCGCCCCATCAGCCAGCGCGCCAGCGCAGTGGTTACGACTGGACCGGACAGCTCATTGTTCGCGAGCGACGGGTGGCAAATATAGGTCGATAGCAATACCTCACGCGTCTCCCGGCCGGGAAGGATCAGTTCGCCGTAGTTCAAGACACCGGGCTTCAGATCGCTATCAATGACTGCATGGTATCGTCCCTGCGGCAGCGTGCGGCGCTGCCGCTCCGTGAGGCAAAAGCCCCAGCGTCGCACGTAGTACGAAGTTACGTACGGTACGGCGTCGGGTTGATCCGGAATCGAATGTAGATGACGATCAAGCTCCTCACGATCGAGCCACAAATCTACCGGTTCAGAGTAGCCTACGACATGTAGATTGTGCTTTCGGAAATCTACGATACGGTTACCCGTCTCGTCAGCGATATAAGCGTCGCGAATCGTCCACTCCGGCGGCACCGTCCAGTCGAAGACGGGCGTGCCGGATGGCACGCTGTACACATCTAACCCCGGAAGTAACCTTTTCAGATAGGCAAGAGTCTGGCGAACGCCCTCGCCCGTGATACTGCGGCAGATGGGAAAGAGTTCGCTTGCCCAGCGATACATTTCGCGACCGACCGCGAGAGTCGCGTCACTTTCAGCGTTCGAATTTTGCTCGTCTGTCGAGAGCATCTTTACTTGCGATAAGGCCGAATTACAGGAGGATGGTCGCACCAGACATAGATGTCGTCCGCAAATTCCTGGACGCTAAGCGCGTAGAATTCGCTCAAGGAGAAGGAGCTAATCCGACCTCGTCCGAGCTCCGCCTGAGCGATGTGGAGCTTCCCAGCAAGACGGGCAAAAAGACGGCGGTTCTGTGAGGCCTTCACGTCAGCGTCGCGATACCAAACGAACTGATAAAACGGCTCAATACTGGCGTTCCCATTCCGTAAGACAGGGTGCATGAACTCCTTGTGATATCGATAGGGCACCCCCATGACGTGTTCCACGTGGTGAACGGTCGTAATAATGTTTGGTCCGACCCCGAGAGCCAGAAATTTCGCGCCCATATCGATCATCCGGGCTTCCGGCGTTTCAGGACCATAGGCGTGGCGCGTGACTTTTTCGGTGATATGAGCAGCCTTAGCACCGATGGCAGCATAAGAGGTGAACGGGTGAAAACTTCGGCGGGCTCCCGCCAACCGCCGCACGTATTCGGGCAATAGACCTCGTTCGAAGCTTGGGGTCGTCGCAGGATTAAAAGTCACATCAGTGTTGCACAAGTTCTGCGACGAAGTCGGAACGACGATCGTACCACCATCGCCTATTACCGCACGCAGCGCGTCGCAAAAAACGGCGGATGGATCCGCTGTCGTCCCGTAGCCCTCGAGTCCGGGAAGGCGCGAGAGACTGGAAATTATATAAACGGTATCGTTGGCCTCCAGCCCCACGCCACGCAAGGCCATCTCGATGTCTTGAGGCCGATAGCTCAACGGGAATGCCCCTGAATTTTTCGGGCAATCACGAGCCATTCACTGTGACAGACGCGCTCTGGCCGTAGCACCTCCATCTCCTCAACATGCTTAACGCTTAAGAGCTCCCAGTCGTCACGAAATAGATCGCGTATCTCTTGCAAGCTATAAAAGCGGGTCTGCGAACCACCAATGATCGTCCCGACGGCGATGTCTCGCACCGTCCCGTCTTCGTCGGGGCTACGGTAGAAGCTGCTATCACGGTCGCTATACGGTCCGCACTGGAATAGGCCGCCCGACTTTAGCATCCGCCAAACTTCGGCAACACAGGCCGACGCTCCCTCGCGGGTCGTGAAGGACAACGCTGCACGTTCAAAGATGAGGTCGAACGACGCATCGGCAAAGGGCAACGCCGTCGTGAAGTCTGCTACCTCAAGGCGTACGTCGAGGCACTCACGAGCGAACCACTCGCGAGCGTGTTCGATGGCTGTAGCGCTGCCATCAACACCTGCCGCCTGAAAACCCTCGCGAGCCACAAACCAAAGATTGTTGCCGGTCCCGCAACCAATTTCGAGGATGCTGATCTCTGAGCGCGCACGGGCCTTTGGCGAATGTCCGAGAACAAAGCTTACAACCGCACTCCACGGATAGTGGCTGCGGTAGGTGGGATTTTCCCGATAACGCTGCTGCCAGATTGGGTCGAACGTACCGGAAGCCATCTCCCCAGCGTCCCTCAAAGTTTTATCAACTCGCCGGCCGCGGCCATTTCGCTTAGCACGCGGCGCTTGACTTTGCCATTCGTAGTCATCGGCAACTCGAGTGCAAGAAACGCCTCGCGAGGTACATTACTTGAAGGCATAAGTTCGAAAAGGTGAATGCGGAATTCCTGCCATACGAAATCGGGCTTCTCCACGCCCTCTATCGCCATTGCGACAACATCGCCGAGGACGCGGGCGGGATCTGGGATGGCAAAGACGCCGAGCCGACGTCCGGGGATTAGTTTGCGTAATTGCACTTCCACCTCGTTCGGAGCAACCTTGCGGCCGCCCACATTGATCGCTTCATCATTGCGGCCAAGAACAAAGACGAAGCCGTCGCCGTCGACGTAGCCGAGGTCCGCCGTCGCGTACCATCCGTCATGAAAGCGCGAACGCCACAGCTCCTCTTGATTCAAATATCCCGAGGCTACGTTATCGCCACTGACTTCGATCTCGCCCAACTCTCCCGGCAGCACGACTTGGCGTTTGTCCGATACGACGCGCACCGATACACCAGGCGATGGACGTCCAACCGACCCCAGTTTGTCGGGGTAGTCCTCGAAAGGTAGCAGACAGCAACGCATTGCTTCCGTGAGCCCGTAGTTCATGATGATGCGGGCATTCGGCAAATGTTCTTGAAGCGCCCGTTTATCCTCGATCGACATGGCCTGGCTTGCGACCTTAGCCCAGCGAATTTGTGGTCCAAGCGCCCGAAACCGAGCGCTCATATGATGCAAAAAGAGGACAAAGATCGGCGTGTCGCCGGCGATACAATTGCCACCATGTTGGCGCAGCGCGCTCAACACATTCAGCGGATTGAGGTTTCCCGTCGATAAAAGCGCCGTGCCCCCGACTCGAGCCAGGACTCGGCAGCGGCCGAACCAGAACGCGTTATCTATCGGCGAAGCCACATATTCCACGACATTTTCGTCCAGCTGCATTACCTCGCAGATATACCGGCCCGTCGCACTCAGCGCGCGATAGCTTTGCAACACGCCCTTGCGGACACCCGACGAGGTGCCGGACGTGTAATAAATCATCGCAATGTCTTCGGCCGACGGCTGGCGCAACGAAGCTGGACATCGTTCACCGACTGACAGTAGTTCTTCGGCGCTGCGTGCGTTGGAGAGCTTGTGAACCTCGAATCGACGCACACCGTTAGTAATTACCAGCCGAGGCTGTGCGTCATTGAGAACGGCTTCGTAGGACTCAGCCGAGTCGTTGGGCAGCGCTACCGACGTGCCGCCATGAAGCATAACCGCAACTGAAGCAGCAAAGTGATCGATCGGATCGTGGGTCTCAACGCAAATCCTCTCACCAGTTTGTACGCCGCTTTGCCTGAGACCGCCGGCAATTGAGGCAACGAGTTCTTTTAATTCACGATAGCTGACAACGCGATCTCCAGCTATCAGCGCCGGATGACCGGGCCGCCGCTCGGCATGAATGAAAATAGACTCGAATACGGTCTCAAGCTGCGAAGTCATCTGATTTACTCGTCGGCTGCCTAGAAAACTCAACTACTACATTGCAAAAATCATCGACCGTCACGACGCGATCAAACAGACCAATAGGGATTTCGCGGGAAAGAATCGCCTCGATTTCCATCATTATGCTCATCCACCCGAACGAATCCCACCCTGGAACGAAAGCCGGGCGCAGCTCGGGAGTGAATTTGAACGTCGTTGGCAAAGAAAATACACGGCAAATCAATTCGCGAACGGCATCGTTTGTTAATGGCATGTGACCTCAGCGAAGTAGCGTTAGCGATCGGGTTGTAAACACAACTTTTCCGAAATGCGCAGATAATCTTTCAGCGACCGTATTAATCTGCTCTACCGGACGGTCGTTCGGAAACAAGAAGCCGGCGCAAGTCCCGCTGTGGGTCGCCTGCACGCCCAAAACGCCGTCCATACGCGCAACTTCGAGACACTCACGTAAGAATTTATCGCCGGTCATCTCCACATGCAATTGTGCCGACCGGGTAGCACACTTCGCGATCGCCACATCATCGGTCGCCTCGAAGGCACCCACCAGATCTGCCAACAGCACATCGAATGCTCGCATTTGAGTAGGCGCAAAAATCTTGTTTTTGTTGTAAAAGACGGTATCGACCACGCCGCCTTTGTCCACGCAAACAAGGGCGAAGGACGGCACATATCGGAGATCCCGGATCAGTCGACCTTTGCGATGATTATAAACAACGCTGTTGTTATAATGCAGAGCGTCATGCGGTTCGATTTCGTGGAACAGTCGTGAAACAAAGCCGTCAGTCAACAGAAAGCCGAAGACCTCTTGAAGCGCGCGCAAGGCCGCAAGCATGTCGGCCGTACTAGAACTAAGCCCTTTGCCGACGGGAATGTTGCGAATAAAACGGATGCTGATGTGATATCCGCTATAGAGCCCCAGCCGTTCTAGAACTTGTTCTACTGTTGACCGAGATTTAGGCAGATCGCACTCGATAACCAGTGGTCCACGAATTGGAGTACAGATCAGTTCGCACGTGGACCACAGGTCTACCGGCAGGGTGACTAGAAAATCTTCCTCGTCGCTAGTTCGGCCCTGCACGATCTCGCCGAAGCTGGCGAACGACTTTCCATAACCGACACGGCGGCCATCGGACATCGCGGGAATGCGGCTATAGGGCTCCGCCCTGCTCATCCGGCAACGAATTCCCGTGTTAACGCGTCCATGTTCTTCCAGCCGCTGTCGCCCGAAATCGCAACTATATCGCCCGAAATATCGAGCGCTTGAGCCGCCTCGATCGCGGCTTGTGTTACTCCTCCTGACTGAAGACCGACGAAAAAACCTTGGTCTAGGAGTTGCTCGGTACACTTCACGGCATCGGCGTAGGAAATCTTCTGTCTGCGCGCGAAGAGCTTTTCACCCAAGCCTTTTTCAATGAAGGGTGTGATATAATCCCCATCGTCAAAAGCTGCCGTTCCTGGAAGCTTGGTTCCCGCACGCGCCTCAGTCACTATCGCTAGAGCCCGGGTACCACGATCCTTCAAATATTTGGCCGTGCCATACATAGTGCCGCCGGAGCCAAGCGATCCCACGACCGCTGCAACATCGGGGAAGTCTTTCAGAATTTCGGGACCCATGGTTTCATAGGCTGCCTGTGGGTTGGCCCAGTTGTGCAACTGATCCAGGAAACAATAGCTGTCTTGTGCTGAGGGCAGGATTTGTTCGCGGCAAAGTCGATTCCCTTCAAGGGTAATTTGACCGTGCCGTATTAGTTCGGCTCCGAGTAAGCGAATAAAGTTGGCTTTATCTGCTGTGAGTTTAGAACCGCAGACGACCTTAACTTTATAACCTAGAATCCGTCCGAAGTAAGCGAGACTACTCGCCATGTTGCCACTCGATGCATCGAGCACGGTCATGCCCGGTCGCAACGTCCCGCGTCGCAGCGCATCCCGCAGGAGGAAAGTACAGGCGCGGTCTTTAACACTGCCGGTTGGATTGAATCCTTCCAATTTGAGCCAAAGTCGTGTCGCTGACGGTAGTTTGGCGTGGCGGAAGCGGACCACTGGCGTGTTGCCAACTAATCCTTCGAATTCGTCTGCACGCATGTTACGAGCCTCGCTGGCCTCGATAGAACTCCGCAGCATTGACTAGACCAAGACGCTTAGGAGCGGACGGAAAAGACAGGTCGGATCACCTGGTTGCCGAGACGGCGCTCGATGTCGCCATGATCAAGAGCTTCACGCAGGATTGTAAGCGCATAATCGTACGCAGCGAGCACGCGATCAACGTCCGCGGCACTGTGGGCATAGCAGACGTTGTGACTTGCGTTAATAAGAACGCCGGCCGCAATCATCTCGCGCAAGAACAAGGTCTTGATCGCCTCCTTCGAGGCCTTTGCATGGTCCTTGTAAGTGAGGATCGTCCATGGCGCGGCGCCCGTCAGTCCGACCACATCGGATAGGCCAGCGGCACCGATACGCGCCCGCGCTTTCGTCATGAGCTCGCCGCCGATCGACCACAGGCGCTGCGTCACGTTTTCCCGTTCGATCTTGTCGATAGTGGCGATCGCCGCAGCGAGCGAGAGCGCCTCGCCGCCGAAAGTGCCAGAATAGAAAATATCCTCCATCAACCGCATGATATCGGCACGTCCGACGACGGCTGAGATCGGCATGCCGTTACCCATTGCCTTCCCGAAGCAGGCAAGATCCGGTGTCACGCCATAGCAAAATTGCGCGCCGCCTATCGACCAACGGAAGCCAGTGATCACCTCGTCGAAAATCAACAGCGCGCCGTGACCGTGCGCCAGGTCTTTAAGCCCCTGCAAGTATCCCGGCGGCGGCTCGGTCATGTTCATCGGCTCCAGCACGATGGCCGCAAACTCGCCTGGGAATTTGGCGAACAGCGCCTCGATCGCCGTAAGGTCGCCGTAAGGCGCTAGATGCGACAATGCCGAAACGGCAGCTGGCACGCCAAGGTTGCGCGTCGTCGCGCCGATGTACCAGTCCTGCCAGCCGTGGTAGCCGAGCAACACAAGCCGATCGCGCCTGGTCGCCGCGCGGGCAAGACGCACCGCAGCCGAGGTCGCATCAGTTCCGTTCTTGCCGAAGCGCACCATCTCCGCGCAAGGAATATGCCTAACCAGCCGTTCCGCCAATTCCATCTCCAGCACGGTCGGCAGGCTGAAGCTGATGCCACGCGTTAATTGACGGCGGATCGCGAGATCAACATCGGGGTCGCGATAGCCGAGCACATTCGGTAGCAGCGCACTGACGAGATCGACATATTCGTTGCCGTCGACGTCATAGGCCCGCCCGCCATCGCCGTGAGTAAGGAAGAGTGGCGCTGCGCCAGGGGGAAATTGCAGCCTGCTCTTGGAAAAGGTCTGTGAGCCAATCGGAATTACGCGTTCAGCGCGCTCGATCAGGTGTTGTGAGCAATCGTAGCGTCTTTTCGTATCGATTTTCTCGGCGGCGAGACTCGCCGCGAAACCGGCGTTACGTATTGCTTTCTTATTGAGATCGCGCAACTGCGGCTCGCGGTCCAGCACGGCCAGAACCTCGAGATAGTAGGGCGGCCGATCGGACGGAACACGTGCGGCGAGTGCAGAGAGCAGGGCAAGATCTTCCGGCGTATCAAGAGTCCAGCGTTCAGCCGCAAGGCCCGGCAGCGGCGCGATTAGAGTCTCGGCAGTGAAGCGTTCGCGGTTGTTCCGCACAAAGGGCGTTACGTGCTCCCGATCGCTCGGCCGGGTCGCTTCAACCGCTGCGGAAAGTAGCGCTTCGGCCGTGACAACCTCACAATCGAGACCATCCGGCCAAGTCGGTGGATCAACGTTCGATGCGTAATCGGCACCGGTCATCGAGCGAAGACGGATGGTCTCCGCAACGACGGCAGGATCGAGCAGTGGACAATCGCCAGTTATCCTCACGACGACGTCGGCGCCACTTGCCTTCGCCGCACCGGCATAGCGGCCAAGCACGTCGTTCTCGGGACCGCGATGAACGGCAACGCCGTTCGCTTGACACCACGCAGCGATTACGTCGTCGGTGGCCGCAGTCGATGTCGCTATCCACACGTCGTCGATACCCAGCACCGCGCGCGCAGCTCGGGTAACCCAAGCGATCGCTGGCCGTCCGGCGAGATCGGCAAGCACCTTGCCGGGCAATCTGCTTGAGCCCATACGCGCTTGGATGATGGCGACAGTCCTCATTCAATATCCTCCATGTACGTCCAAATGCGCACGCGATGATTGTAAAACCCAGCGGGGATCACTCGACTGCGTCCCACGTCAGGGCTGTACCACGCGCGAGCGCGCGCCGCGCCTTGCGACCGAGAATTTTTGGCAGCTCGCGCGGCGCCAATCCGAAACCAGGCCGAATGATGCGCACGTTGTCAGCGGTGAACGACTCGCCTGCGCCGACATCGCGAACGACATAGATCGACCTGCGAAATGCCATACTTCCTTTTTCAACCGGGGCGCGCGCCGGCGCGCCTGTGCCGAGTGCATCAAAAACTGCCTTCGTACCGCGCACCAAAGCGCGCAACTCGTTCGGCTCGAGCGAAAAGGAAGAATCCGGCCCCCCATCGGCGCGGCGTAGCGTAAAGTGCTTTTCAACCAAGCAAGCTCCAAGCGCAACCGACGCAATTGCGACGTCAATACCCAATGTGTGGTCGGACAATCCGACCGGACAACCGAATTCGGTCGCCAGTCGAGGAATGCGGCGCAGATTCGCCTGTTCGACTGGAGTAGGATAACCACTCACGCAGTGTAAAAGCACAAGGCTGCCGCCGCCCGCGGCGCGGAAAGTCTCGACGGATTCCGTGATCTCCTCCGGGCTTGCCATACCGGTGGACATAATGACCGGCTTGCCCGTCGCAGCTATTCGGCGCACGAGCGGGAGGTCAATTAACTCGAACGAGGCAATTTTGTACGCGGGCAGATCGAAGCCCTCAAGGAAGTCGACGGCACTAACGTCGAACGGCGTCGAGAAGACCGGAATGCCCAGTTCGCGCCCTTTTGCAAACAAGGCCGCGTGCCAGTCCCACGGCGTATGCGCCTCTTCGTACAGCTCGTAGAGTCGGCGACCATCCCATAAGCCGCCTTGAATACGAAAATCCGGCCCATCGTAATCGATGGTGATCGTGTCCGCGGTATAGGTCTGCAGCTTAATCGCATCGGCGCCAGCCGCCTTAGCTGCCTCCATCACCCCGAGAGCTCGATCAAGGCTCCCTCCGTGATTAGCTGACAGCTCGGCAACGACATATGGTGGCTGGCCCGCGCCGATCCGTCGGCCAGCAATCTCAACGTTAACTTGCTGCAGTTCCATCGCGCGATTAGATTATATTAATTTTTACTGTCGTTGCTTTCGACAATGAAATCGCCAAGCGCGAGCACACCCAGTCCGCTGGCGACGTAAGCGCGGATAGCGTCCTGTGCGCTACACACGATCGGCTCCTCATGCATGTTGAAGCTCGTGTTGATAAGCGTGGCCTCGCCCGTACGACGCCGATAGGCAGAAAGGATAGCATAAAAATCCGGATGTTCTTGCGGACAAACGAGTTGCGGCCGTGCAGTTCCATCGACGTGCACCGCCGCAGGAGCCGCCTTTCTCATCTCCGGCGTGCAATCACACGTAATGGTCATATATTTCGCCGATGTCCGACAGCGATCTAAATTCCGGTAATAACGATCGGCTTCCTCGACCAGCGTAGCGGGCGCGAATGGCATGAATTCCGATCGCTTTAGACGCTCGTTCAGCCAACCGTTAACGGACGGGTCGCGGGCATGGTAAAGAATAGAGCGGTGACCGAGCGCCCTTGGCCCGAACTCCATCGCTCCATTGCAGCGGGCCACCACTTTATTCTCCGCCAATAATTGTGCAATTGCATCTTGCACATTCGGCGCACGGCAGAAACTCAGCCCGCTTTGCTGCAGCTCGCGCCCGATTTCCAATTCGTTCGGCGCGCGGCCAAGATAGCAAGTCGTCCATGGCGCCGGCGCTTTCCTGGTCATTTCGACATGGGCGAGCCACGCAGCTCCGACGCACAGGCCGCCGTCCCCCATATTCGGATAGACGAAAATCTCCTTTAGATTTGGCAACTCTGCAATTCGCTGATTCAATTTGACATTAGCAAAAATACCACCAGCAACAGCCGTTCGTTGAGCCTTAGATCCCTGCCGTGCGATTAATGCGCACATAACCTCTTCCAGCGAGCGCTGCGCGCCGGCCGCAACGTCTTCGCGAGAAAAATTCGCAACATACTCCCTGAGTGCATCGTTCTCAAAGCGGGGAACATAAAGACCATTTTCCATTCGTCCGATAAAACGGCCCGCATCGAGGTCAACATCAATCATCCGTCTCAATTCGGCATAGGATTGAGGCGTATTAGAGTATGCCGCAAGCCCGAGTACCTTGCCTTCGTGCCGATGCGGAATGAAGCCCAGTGCCTTGGTGATGCTGCCGTAAAAGTAGCCAAGCGAATCGAACGTATTTGAATGGCTGAGCTGCTCTAATTGCGTTTCCATTCCATAGCAGAGTGTGTGCGAGGCGTCCTCGCCCCAACCATCCGCCGTCACGATCAAACCACTAGCCCAACCCGAGCCAAAAAAGGCGGTGGCCGCGTGGGTCATATGATGGGCGTAGATTTTGACCGGCGGCCCTAGCGCTTCGATTTCAGCGATATAGCCCGGCGTGCGGCGGCTCAATACCATATTTTCATGATCGAACCTGTTCCATAACAATTCGCATTGGCCTTGCTTCACTGCTTCCGGCAAATCAGATCGCGCTATGGCCAATGCCTTTTCCTCGAACGGCGCTCGCTCTGGCGCTATCGGCGCTTTGCCGTGTGTTGCCACAAAGTCGATCTCAGCGAGTGTCAATCCGGCAAGATCGAGAACTTCCTTTATCGCTCGATGCGGCACGCCATGCCACAGCTTTAGGCGATTGAGACGTTCTTCGCTGACGGCCGCAACTACATGTCCGTCACGAAGTACGCATGCCGACGCATCCGAAAGAAACGCCACGCCAAGAATATTCATTCCACAGCGACCTTCACGATATTGGCCGTGTCCGAACTAGCGCAACGATGACGTCGCTCAGACTGGGCATCTGGCGGCCGAGTGCCGCTTCTGCCTTACCACTGTCAAGCCCAAGACTCTCGGCCCGTGCTGTTGTCAGCGCATGGACACTACCGTTCCGGATATTGTCCGTCGGCAACTTAAGTTCTCTGCCAAGCCGTCGCAGAAATGTGGCCTTGTCCGCGACCTCGCACGCCGCGACATTGTACATGCCTTCGGCCTTGATGGCAGCCAGGTCAAGAACGTTCGCGGCCAGCGAATCTGCATCGATCGTGCTAGTGAAAAAATCGGTGAATCCAACGATCGGTTCATGCCGTTCCAGGGCCGACACCGCCCATTCAATAAAGGTAGAGCGCCGGCTCCATCCGCGCCAACCTGTCAGATTGGTGCGTATTGATAAGGTACCCGGCACCGCCAACGCCAGTGCCTCGCCTGCGTACTTGCTGCGCCCATACTCATTGACCAGGCAGACCGGTGCGGCTTCATCGTGCAACATGCCTTCATCACCGCTGAAGAAATGATCGCTCGAAACATGGACACACCGAGCGCCCACCTCAGCACTTGCGGCTGCGATCAGCCCCGCGGCACGCGTATTGACCAGGTAAGCCGTTGAAGGGTCTCTCTCGCAGAGATCAAGATCGGTCACCGCTGCACAGTTGACCACCAGTTTTGGACGCTCTGCCCGGCAAAGCACCGATATCGCCTCAGCATCGGTAATATCAAGTGTGCGTTCGGCACCGGTACGTGCCGCGCCGCGCACCTCCATTTTGCGGGCCGCAGCCACGCGTCGCAGTGCTTGACCGAGAGTTCCCGTACTGCCGATGATGAGAAGCATCTTTCGAAGCTATTATCTTCTTACTTGCCGCTTTTCGTTACGGACGCATCACGTCAGCAAACCGCCCGTAGGACCATCATTGCGCCGCGTCCGTCGATCAGCGCGCTGGCGGCTTGCGCCAGACGCGTCCGAACTCCACTGTCCGCGAGGAGACGCTCAATGATGCCGCGCAGACGTGCCGCAAATTCGTCATCGAGTGCACCTCCATCGACCGCCGCGCCGGCCTCCACCATAAGCCTGGCGATTCCGCGCTGGTTGTCGGCGAGCGTCACCAGGATTGACGGCAAGCCGAGCACGGCGCGCTCATAGGCGCTGGCCCCCGGCGCGCCGATGGCCAAATCAGCTTTCGTCATCAGGTCGGCCATGGTCATATTGTCGGCATCGAGCAGCAGGCGCATATTCCCGCGCAAACGACTTCGTACGGCATCAAGCTGCGGGGCGCGTGAGGACAACACGACGGTGACAGCGACGTTACGAGCAACATCGTCCAGTCCGTCGAGCACGAGCGAGGTGGCATTCATAGGATCGGTCGCTCCACACGAAACCAGGATCTCCTTCACCGGCCGGCCATCGCGCCGCGCCAGGGCTGCCGCGCGATGCAAGACGAAGCACCGGCGCATGAGCGCATATGCTGGCCCAGTCAACACCTGCGCATGGGCTGGTACATGCCCCGCGTAAATCTCAGGGCCGGTCGCGGCTGCGTCGATGAGGGCATCACAATCATGGTCTCGCCCAGTCGCGTCATCGAGAACAAGGATCTTCCGCGCAAATGAGCGGCATGCCTGCTCGAGCGCGGTACTGCGCTGATAGTGATCCACGACCAGAAGATCGGCATAGCCCGATGCCCCCGCGCGTAGCACCTCAGACTCATGTATCGCATCTCCCAGCACGCGCACCTTGAATCCACTCGCGGCCAATTCGGGTACCGTCGGCATTGTCTCGGGCCCGACAGCGAAAATAATGTCCCAACCAGCTTCGCTAAGCGCCTCGGCCAGGGCCAAACACCGCGTGACGTGCCCGGCGCCGATCGTCGGTGAAGCGTCGCAGCGGAAAAAGGCGAGCGGCGCTGTCATTGAAAACGGAACGCCGGCCACCGCGACGGATCAAGATAGAGGGGGTCGACCATCGGCGCGGCACCGCAGTCGCGAATGCTGCTACTCTGCCTCGCCACGTCGGCTATTTCGTCGAACTCTGTACAGCGATTGACGCCGACGATGACCGCGTCGATTTCAGTCTGCTGCAGTGCAAAGGCAAGACAGGCTGCTATCGCACTCCACCCCCGCTCCGCCCAGTGCCGCTGCATATTGGCAATATCGTCGCGAATAGGGATAAAAAAATCTGGCAACTCGCTCGGCTTCATCAGCAGCAACCCCTGCAAAAACACCGAGCGCGCGTGAATCTCCACACCGCCCGCTTTCAGGTGCACGAGCACGCCCGAGGCAATCGGCCGACGGTCGAGCACGTTTAGCGGCAATTGGACAATTTCTGGCGCAAAGCGACTTTCTATCAGCGCCAGTTGATCGGAATTGTAGATCGACGCACCGATGCGGCTGGCCCATCCGCGCGCCCGAGCCTCCGCCATCGCCTCGACGAGGTGCTGCCAGCCTGGCTTGGCAAGGTCCCGCGCCTGGTGAACGAGAAAACCATGCACATTATCCACTCTCATGCGATCGAGAGAGGTAGCAAGCGAGTCGAGAAGCAATCGGCCGTGCCGCGCTTCGATCGTTGCGTCCTCAATCGCCGGAGTCCTGGTGACGATATTCAGGCAGTGACCACTCGGCAGATACCGACCCACCAAGGCTTCGGCATCGCCGTAGGCCGGGGCGGTGTCGATATAGCCGATCCCCGCCTCTATCGCCTGAGCCAGAATATTCGCGACTTCGCGCTCGCCCGGATGACCGGCTCGGTTGGAAACGCCGTACTCTAGACCGAACTGCACCGTCCCAAGACCGAGGCGCGCGAGCATCGTTAGTGAGTACCAACCGGTTCAGCCAGGGCCGCTTCCCAGCACGCGACCGTCGAGCCCTGGATTTCGTTGCACGAAACTTCGGCGATGACAGTGATAACAGGCGCCGGCATTCGAGTTACTCTATGGCCGCCTTCAACAGTTCTGAGTTGAGCCATTGGGTGTTGCTGTTGCTCGCATATTCAAAGTCCGCAGGCACCGGGCGCCCCTGTTCGTCGCCATAGACAGCCGAGTCGGAATAGTCCCACATGTGGATGCCCGGCTGGATGACGTAGAGGTCTTTGAATTCCAAGGTATACCGCGCGTCGTCTCGGGTAATCAGCAATTCGTGTAGCTTTTCGCCGGGACGAATACCGATGGTCTCCTGCTGGCAGTTCGAGTCGATCGCTGATGCGAGATCAGTAATGCGCATCGAAGGAATTTTAGGAATAAAAATCTCGCCACCCCGCATCACGTGCAAGCAACGCTCCACAAAACTCGCGCCATCTTCAAGCTTAATCCAGAAACGTGTCATGCGTGGGTCGGTAATCGGAAGTTTGCCGAGTTTGGCACGCTCCTTGAAAAATGGAATTACGCTTCCACGCGATCCAATCACGTTACCATAGCGCACTACTGAGAAGCGCGGGCCGCCCTTTCCGGCAAGGTGATTGCCCGCGACAAATAGCTTGTCCGAACATAACTTGGTTGCGCCATAGAGGTTCACGGGATTAACGGCCTTATCGGTTGATAAGGCGATTACCCTCTTAACTTTTTGATCGATGCTAGCGTTGATCACATTCTCTGCGCCAATGACATTGGTCTTAATGCATTCAATCGGATTGTACTCAGCAGCTGGCACCTGTTTCAGCGCCGCAGCATGAACGACGATATCAATACCCGCCAAAGCCCGGTTTAGACGTTCGCTGTCGCGGATATCGCCAATGAAGAAACGCAACGAATCGGCTGAGAATTTTTGCTGCATCTCAAACTGCTTAAGTTCATCGCGCGAATACACGACGAGCCGGGATGGCCGATGCTGCGCAAGAATATGTTTGACAAAGGCCTGACCAAAAGAGCCAGTGCCCCCCGTCACGAGAATAGAAGCGCCACTTAATGAACAATGGCTATCTTGCATGACACTCTATTTCTTTCTTTCACCTAAGCTACCGCAGTCCGGGTGAAATCCACCCAGACCAGAATTCGAAGGCCTTTTCACGCTGCGCACTAAGCTGCAGCGATAGCCTCAGCATCTAACAGCACGCGGACCTTGCGGCCGAGCAGATCAAGAAGAATCTCGACGCGTTCACGGTCCGACATGCCATCATAAATTCCGAGACAGTCGTAAAATACGCCTTCCACCACCCGGATTTTTTCACCAACCGTGAATTTCGGGCGGTGGTCGAGTTGGATGAATCCGGATTCGTTCTCGCGGCTCTTTAGAAGGTTAATCACCTGCTCGGCAACAGCCGCAGGACATTCGCCGTTACTAACAAGTTGCGAAACCCCGACGGTCGAGTAAATCGAGCGCCAGCGCTGGATGGTCATATCAATCTTGACGAAGAGGTAGCGAGGGAAGAGCGGCGCTGTGACGACATCGATGCGTCGTGCATGCCGCCTGCGCTTGAGGTAACGGGGCAAATAGGTCGCGAAGCCCTGTCGAGCCAAGTTCGCAACGGCCTTGTTCTCGGCATTCGACTGCGTCTGCACGACGTACCATCGAGGCTGACCATGAATCATTTTTTCGACTCGCTGTTTTGCCGCATGCGGATACGCAACAAATCGGGGACAAGCACGCGTTCAATGCCGAAGCGCGCTACGGCCGCTTCAAATGTATTTCGCGGATTAAACACATCGGTAATCAACACAGCATCGAATGAGTTGGATACTGCATCGAAATCCTCGAACACTGGCAATCCGATGAAATCTGGCTTCGTGGCCTTCTGTTGCACGACGCCAGCAATCTCGAGGCCATGTTCCATGGCGCATAGCGCCGCAATTTCCGCCAAATCGGTCTGTCCCAGGAGCAGCACCTTTTTGACACCGCGGGCCGATGCCGACCTGAAAAGCGCCAAACAATCGGTTTTGGCCTGCCGAAAGAATCCAAATGAATAGGAAAGATATTCGACGGTGAGCCGAGATTTTTCGGCAAATCCTTTAGGCGTGAGATAGTAAGCGTATCGCCGCGCTGGTGCGCTGCCGACTTTCACCAAACCTTTCTTGATGCAACGTTTGAGGTAGGCATTAACCAGCCCGAGTGCGATACCAAGCTCGGACGCGAGGTGCCGCTGCGATTGCGCCCTTTCCTGCTCGACGGCGTCGAGCAGGCCCAGCATGATGCGGGACGATTCAGCGCTGTCTTCGCCAACACGACGCATCGAGAACCCCAATGGTGTCGCACTCAATACGTCGTTCACGCGATGAACGTCAAGCGCAATGTTCATTCCCTGAACAAGCTGCCGCGATCGCATATTTTTTATTTTATTAATAAAATCAAATGTTTATAAAGACAATCAACCATGATTTATTATTGGTTTCACCGAGAATGTGTTGCCGCGCCGGTTGCCATAGCGCTTGCCCCTCGCTTCCGTGGGGCGCTATTGCTCTTACCGGCAGAAGGGACGCGGCGAGCGATTGCCACAGCGTGGATTCAGCGTATGACGATGCAGGTTTGTAGGCGGTTTCGATATTTCGATCGACCGCAAGACAGCCACCCCGCCTGCATGTTTCCGGCGTAGGCCCGCTGATGCCTCGCAAGCTGCTCTATCTCGTTTCCGAAGACTGGTACTTTCTCTCGCATCGGCTGCCCATGGCGCGCGCCGCCAAAAAGGCCGGGTACGAAGTGCATGTCGCTACACGCATCGTCGATGGCGGGCGACAAATTCAAAGCGAAGATTTTATCCTGCATCCGCTGGACTGGCACCGCGGCTCGATCAATCCCCTGAAAGTAGCGACCACTGTCACGACCGTACGAAGTCTGTACCGGAGACTGCGGCCGGATATCGCGCATCATGTCGCCTTCGCGCCTGCAGTTATCGGCTCCATCGCCGCGCTCGGACTTCCGATCGCAAAACTAAATGCGTTGGCCGGACTGGGCTTCGTATTTACATCGAGCAAGGCCAAGGCGCGCCTTTTACGTCCGCTCGCAAGCCGCCTGCTCTCCTTCCTCTTTACGCGACCCCGAACTGTCGTGCTGGTGCAGAATCTGGACGACAAGGCGTTGATGACGCGGCTCGGCATCGCGGAGAGTCGCATCGCACTCATTTCCGGCTCAGGCGTCGACGTCGAACACCTGACACCTCTTCCTGAGCCGGATGCACCATTCACTGTCGGTTTCGTTGGCCGACTCCTCTACGACAAGGGCGTTGAAACGCTGGTGCAGGCGCAGGAAATACTGACTAAACGCGGTGTAAAAGTGCGCTGTCTGCTGGCAGGCACGCCAGACGCATCCAATCCCGCAACGATTTCCGAGAAAACGCTTCGGCGCTGGCAGGGCCATGCAAATCTCACCCTCCTGGGCCATGTCGAAGATATCCGCACGGTTTGGGCGCAGTCGCATGTGGCAGTGCTGCCATCCCGACGTGAAGGACTGCCGAAGAGCCTTCTCGAAGCCGCGGCCTGCGGCCGCGCGCTGATCGCAAGCGACGTGCCCGGCTGCCGCGAAATCGCGCGACCGGATGTGACCGGCCTGCTGGTACCGCCCGACGACCCAGCCGCGCTGGCAGACGCAATCGAACGATTGATGAAGGACCACGCCCTCCGTCTGCGTCTCGGTGCGGCCGCGCGGCAGACCGTTGTGGCCGAATTTTCCAGCGGAGATGTCGGCGCCCAGATCGTGAGGCTCTATGCGCAGATGTTGGCGGATTCGCCGGCCCCGCAGTTGGTCGTGAACGAGACTGCATCATGATCCGGGGTTCCGCATTCGACTGGGCGGTCATGTTCGGCGCAGCAGGGCTAACGGTCCTGCTCATTCTGCTGCTTCACCCCC
>Ga0207761_1000275_pt1 | contig 18096 bp, 16 predicted proteins | sample LuqExpMetageno34_FD_187792 | JGI IMG/M metagenome (GOLD analysis project Ga0207761, IMG submission 187792) | Tropical forest soil microbial communities from Luquillo Experimental Forest, Puerto Rico - Sample 34 (SPAdes) | ecosystem: Environmental > Terrestrial > Soil > Tropical forest ... | reverse complement strand
GCTACGCCAGTACCCAGAGGTGCAAGCCGCTCTTGATGACATGGAGCCGCCCGGACACGGTCCGGTCGGCTGGTCGATCCTGTGGGCGCTGGCACGCGCGCAACTGAGACAGGGTCAATCTGTTGTGCTCGATGGCGTCGCCAGATCGCCACAGATCTCCGCTTCTCGGATGCTTGCCGCGGCGGAGGCCGCGCGGTGCGCTGTCGTCGCGACCAGTTGTGCCGATGTCGAGATGCATCGATCGCGGGTCGTTGGCCGACAACGTCACATTCCCGACTGGTACGAACTCGATTGGGCCCATGTTGAACGTGCCAGGGACTCGTGGGCACCCCCAGAGGACGTTGATCTCACGCTGGATGCAGGTGCGCCGCTCAACGACAACGCCGACTCGATGCGCGAGCTGCTGGACAAGTTCCTGCCATCCCCCAGAGCCTCACCTTTTGAGGCGAAGTCGCGGGAGACGCGTTCCACCCATCCCCGACCTCTTTGGTGAGCGGCCTCGAGGGTCCTGGCGTCTCTGTCCTCGTGGTGTTTCGCGGCCGGTTCGGAGCGCCCTGTGAGTCATCCGGGCCGGGACCGTCAGCGGCCAACTCATCGTAAATGCAGATGCGACCTCGCTGAGGCTCCATCAGAAGTACCACCCCGATGGGATCCAGGGTCCCGGGATGGCCATTCCGTCGACGAACATCGCCCCGTCGACGCGCAGCGACAGGCGCGCCTGGTGAGCCACGTCGAAGGCCCAGTTCTGCGCGGCCGTGAGGCCGAAGACCTCAGCGTTGTCGCCGGTCTGCCCGAGGTATCGCCACAACAAGGTCGCGGCGGTCTCCTCGTCGGTCGCGCCCAGCATTATCAGGCGTCCAGATTGCCAGAGCACCCATCCCCGACGACTATTCGTTTCGACCACGTCGAGTCGGTTGCCGACTTCGAGCCCGAAGGCGACATCCTCGGAGCGTGACCGACCGAGGGCGGCCTCGACAGACGCGACTAGCTCCAGGTCGTCGGCGTCGCCGGCTCGGCCTGAAAGCCCGACCGGGATGGATTGACGATCCGGCGACCCGCTGATTTCGGCTGTGGGATGCATCGCCAGCCCTGCCTGGGCGTAGCGGCGCATCGCCCGCGGGTCGGGTGAGGACTGGATCATTCGGATGCCGGCCCCTTCTGCGTAGCCGAGGGTTGCCTCCAGGAGGGCCCGGCCGACCCCTCGACTCTGGTCCTCGGGGTGCACGAAGAGCATCGACAATCCCCAGAAGCCGTCCCGGCGGATGGCCTCGGCCATACCCACGACCGATCCCTCGCGTGCCGCGACCCATGCGCCTGGGCCATCGCGCTCGACGAACCGAACGTGCGCGCGTCGGTTGGCTGCCGTTTGCGCGGCAGTGCGGGGCGGTGGCGGCGGAACCACTCCACGAGCCACCTGGTCCGCGTTGGCGGCGTGGACCACGGCCACGACAGCGTCGACATCGTCGACGGCCATCGGTCGCACGGAGAAGTCTTGTGTTCCCACAGTACCTCCTGATCGCTCAAAGGCTCGGTTTGGATTGTCGCACTGGCCCGAATTCTTCTCCCGTTTTCCTAGCTCACAAAGCGGATCGAAAGGCTGTGAACTCGGCCAACGTGGATGCGTCAACGCGGTGGACCTGAATTCGGGACCCGGCGCAGGCGAGCGCACGAATCATTCTCCCGGAAAGACCAGGCCGATCTGCGCTCTGATCGCATCGAGCGTCGACGCGAGGGCGATGCTCTCGTCGAGCGGCATCACGTCGCTCTCCCGCCGGCCGACGGCGAGGCACCGGTGCACCTCTTCGATCTCGAAGCGAAGGCCGTTGCCCTCGTAGGACCCGTCGATGTCCTCGACACCGTCTGCGCTCATGACGGTGATGGAGTTCGGGCAGTGCATCAGGGCGGGAATGGCGATGGCGCCGGCGGTGCCCGACACCCTCGCCGTGCAGGTCATCCCCACCCGGAGGGCGGCCTTGACGACCCCGAGCGTGCCGCCGGCGTGGCGCAGGACCGCGGCCACCTGCTCGTCGACCCCCGTCGCACCCAGGATCCCCTCGGCCGCCACGTGCTCGATCGGCCCGAGCAGCAGGCTGCTCAGCTGGATCGGGTAGATGCCGAGGTCCAGGAGCCCACCCCCTCCCAGGTCCAGGCGGAACAGCCGGTGCTCCGGGTCGAGCTCTCGCCGAAAGCCGAAGTCGGCTTCCACCAAGAGCGGATCGCCGATGCGCCCGGACCGGACCACGTCGACCAGCGCGCGGTACGCGGGGAGGAATCGGCTCCAGATCGCCTCCATGAGGAACACGCCGCTGCGGCGTGCTGCGTCCACCATCCGCCCGGCCTGGACCGAGCTGAGCGCGAACGGCTTCTCGCACAGCACGTGCTTACCTGTCTCCACGCACGCCAGAGTGTCCTCCATGTGTCTCGACTGGGGCGTGGCGACGTACACAACGTCGACGTCGGAGTCCGCCGCCAGCGACTCGTAGTCCCCGTAGCGGTGTCGCACGTCGAAGCGGTCGGCGAAGGCCTCGGCCCGCTCAGTGGAACGCGAGGCCACGGCGACGATCTCGCCGTCGTCGACCATGCGCATGGCGTCGGCGAATCCCATGGCGATGGCACCCGGCCCGACCACGCCCCAACGGATCATCGGCCACCCTCCCTGGTCAGCGCGGCCCCCACCCCGCGTTCTCTGATAACGCTACCATCGCATTGTCCAGGACCGGAAGGGACTCATCCTGCGGGCCGGCCGGCAGTGAACGGCCCGACGCGGTTCAGGTCATCGAGAGGAGTCGCCGTGACCGATGCCTACACGCCTCGACCCGAGCACCACTTCACCTTCGGCCTCTGGACCGTCGGCAATCCCGGCCGCGATCCGTTCGGGGACGTGGTCCGGTCCGCACTCGACCCGGCAGAGACCGTCCATCGCCTGGCCGAGCTCGGGGCCTACGGGGTGTGCTTCCACGACAACGACCTGGTTCCCTACGGTGCCGCGACCACGGAACGGCAGACCATCCTCAAGCGATTCCGTCATGCGCTCGAGGAGACAGGGCTCAAGGTGCCGATGTCGACCACCAACCTCTTCTGGCGCCCGGTCTTCAAGGAGGGCGCGTTCACCGCGAACGATCCCGACATCCGCCGTTTCGCCGTCAAGAAGACGTGTGAGTCGATGGACCTCGGCGCCGAGCTCGGCGCAGAGGTCCACGTCATGTGGGGCGGACGCGAAGGCGTCGAGGCCGACGCCGCCAAGGACGTGCGCGCCGCGCTGGACCGCTACAAGGAGGCGGTCGACCTCTGTTGCGAACACATCCGTACCCAGGGCCTGAACCTTCGGATCGCTCTCGAGCCGAAGCCGAACGAGCCGCGCGGCGACATCCTGCTCCCCACCGTGGGCCACGCGCTCGCGTTCATCGGCGAGCTCGAGTGGCCTGACTTGGTCGGGCTGAACCCCGAATTCGCGCACGAGACCATGAGCGGCCTGTCGTTTTCGCATGCGGTGGCCCAGACCCTCTGGCACGGCAAGCTGTTCCACATCGACCTCAACGCGCAGCGGATCGGCAAGTTCGACCAAGACTTTCGCTTCGGTTCCGAGGGCATCAGGGACGCGTTCTACGTCGTGCAGCTGCTCGAGGACACGGGGTGGCCAGGGATGCGGCACTTCGACGCCCATCCCTACCGCACCGAGGACGAAGAGGGTGTCTGGGACTTTGCACGAGGGTGCATGCGGACCTATCTGATCCTGGCGGAGAAGGCCGACCGATTCCGTGAAGATGCAGAGATCCAGGACGCGCTGGCGCGGGCGAAGGCCTCGCAACTCCGCGCGCCGACGACGCCGGGCGGCGGCCTGGCCGCCATTCTCTCGTCGGACGTCGACGACACCGTGCTCGGGTCGCAGGGCTACGGTCACGAGCGCCTCGACCAACTCGTGACCGAATTGCTGCTCGGGGTGCGCTGATGCCCCTCGTGGTCGGGGTCGACTCGTCCACGACGGCATGCAAGGTGCAGGTGCGCGACGCCGACACGGGCGTCGTGGTGGCATCGGGCCGGGCGCCGCACCCACCGACCTTCCCGCCCTGCAGCGAACAGCACCCGCACCAGTGGGAGGCGGCCTTCCGGGCGGCCTGCGCCGAGGCCGGTCTCCCGGAGCGGCACCGGCCTGCCGCGATCGCGGTGGCGGCACAACAACACGGGCTCGTTGTGCTCGGGCAGGACGGCCACGTCCTGCGCCCGGCCAAGCTCTGGAACGACACCGAATCCGCTCCCGATGCCGAGGCCCTCGTGCACAGCCTGCCGGGCGGCGCCAGCGCCTGGGCGACGGCCTGCGGCAGCGTGCCCCTGGCGAGCTTCACCATCGCCAAGCTGGGATGGCTGCGCCGCTGTGCGCCCGAGGCGTTCGGACGGACGGCGACCGTGATGCTTCCCCACGACTGGCTTTCCTTCCGCCTCACGGGGAGACGGACCAGTGACCGGGGAGACGCGTCGGGCACCGGCTACTGGTCGCCACGTGAAGGCCGCTACCGCGTCGACTTGCTCGAGCTGGTCGACGCGTCACGCGAGTGGGAGACCATGCTCCCGGAGGTCGTGGCGCCCCATGATGTGGCGGGCGAATGGGAGGGGGCTGTGGTGGCGCCGGGAACGGGCGACAACATGGCCGCAGCGCTCGGACTGGGCCTGCGGACGGGTGACCTCGCGTTGAGCCTGGGCACGAGCGGCACGGCGTACACGGTGAGCGAGGAACCGTCCCCGGCAGATCCAACAGGGTCCGTCGCCGGGTTCGCCGACGCGACGGGGCGGTTCCTGCCGCTGGTATGCACCCTGAACGCCACCAAGGTCACCGATGCCGTGGCGGGCGTCCTCGGCATGGACCTCGAACGCTTCGATGCCGCCGCACTCTCGGCTCCGGCCGGTGCCGGCGGGCTGACCCTGGTCCCGCATTTCGACGGCGAGCGCACGCCCAACCGACCGGACGCCGCCGGGACGCTGCGCGGCATCCGCAACGACGTCACCCCCGACCTGCTCGCCCGGGCGGCGGTCGAAGGCGTGGTGTGCAACCTGTTGGCAGGAGCCGACGCGCTCGGACACGCTCCGGGCCGCGTGTTCCTCGTCGGGGGCGCCGTGCGCAGCGCCGCCTACCGCCGCGTCGTCGCCGACCTCACCGGACGCCCGGTCACCGTGCCGGACGAGCCCGAACTCGTGGCGGCCGGTGCCGCGGTTCAGGCGGCCGCCGTCCTGCACGGCCGAGACTTCCACGAGGTCAGCAACGCCTGGGGCCTCGGCTGCGGCGTGGTCGTCGAGCCCGAGGGTGCCGTGCCCCCGGATTCGATCCGCGCCGCGTATGCCGCAGCGGCTGCGCACCCGTGATGGTACGGCTCGGAGGACGTCTGGGTCTCGCGGGAGCGTCCCGGTGAGCGCGTCGCGACGGGCGGTGATGTCCGATGTTGCGGCCCGCGCCGGCGTCTCCGTGATGACCGTCTCGCGGGTGCTCAACGGTTTCGCCGGCGTCGCCCCGAAGACGCGCCGGCGCGTGGAGCAGGCGGTGGCGCAGCTCGGATACGAGGCCAACACCGCGGCCAGGGTGCTCGCGGGCGGTCGGTCGCGCACCATCGGCGTCGTGGGGGTCGAAACCGAGCACTACGGCCCTTCGCACATGCTCTTCGGCATTGAATCGGCGGCCCGGGAGGCGGGCCAGCTCGTGAGCTTCGTGACAATCGAACCGACCGGGCGGGAGATGGCGGACACGTTCGCGCGCCTCCGGGCCTCTCACGTCGACGGCGTCATCGTCGTCGCACCGGTTCAGCCGGTGGTCGATGCCGTCGTCGACCCCGATGTCGGGGTCCCCATGGTCGTGGTCGGGGGCGACCCCGGTGCGGGGACGCCCACGGTCACCATCGACCAGGAGGGAGGCGCGCGCCTCGCCACTCGCCACCTCCTCGACCTCGGCCATTCGACGGTGCACCACGTCCGTGGGCCACACCACTGGATCGATGCCGCCGCCCGGGCACGCGGTTGGGCCGCCGCGCTGCGTGCAGCGGGTGCGACGCGTCCGCGTCCGCTGGTGGGCGACTGGGGCGCTGCCGGCGGCTATGCCGCGGGCGTGAGGCTCGGGCGTGACCCGCGCGTCACCGCCGTCTTCGCCGCCAACGACCAGATGGCGCTCGGCGTCGTCCGCGCGTTGCACGACGTCGGCCGGCGGGTGCCGGCCGACGTGAGCGTGGTGGGCTTCGACGACACGCCGGAGTCCGGCTATTTCGTCCCCTCGCTCACGACGATCAGACAGGACTTCGCCGAGATGGGCCGGTCGTGCGTCGAGCTCTTGCTCGCCATGGCGGACGAGCTCGACCTCGAACCCCACGTGGTGGTCCCCGCAGAGCTCGTCGTGCGGGAGAGCGCGGCCCCCGCACGATGAGCGACCGACCTCTCGGCCCGGGTCCGCGAGAACCCGTCAGCGGACCAAACCGGGGACCCGAGCGAGAGAGCCGGCCAGGCACAACACGACGACCGTGCCTCCCGAACCGCCCCCACTGGCGCGCGCACCGAGCACGCCCGCCAGCGACATCGCTTCCTCTGTGATGGCGTCGGCCGCTGCGTGCCCGAGCCCCATCGCCGTATAGCCGGCGTGGCTGGCCGCCATCAGTGGAGCGAGCGCAGAGATTGAGCCCGAGTGCAATGCGGTGAGGGCGCGCTCGCTGCGCCGGTGTTCCTCCACTCCGAACGAGGTGGCGGCTCGCACGGGGTAGGTCTCGTCGAGCTCGACCGGCGTGAGGCGGTCAGGCGTCTCGCCCCAACGATCGACGAAGTCGGCGCCGCGCACCGTCTCGGGCAGCGTTGCCACCACGTCCGAAGGCAGCTCACTGACCCACGACCACGACCGGGCCGCCGCGTCCTCCACGATCCGCTTGCCCATGAAGGCGGCGATGCGTGCCCGCGCGTACGGCGCCCCCCCGACGTCGTGGGGCACCCCGGTGGGCCAGCCGATCACCTCCACGCCGGGAGGTAATGGCACCGTCGCGCCCGCCGATGCCGGCCGGCAGAGCACCGGCAGAATCGACCCCGTCTCCCCCGCCGCAACGGCGACCTGGTCCATGATCCCGCAGGGCGCGCCGACGACCTGGTTCTCTGCCTCCTGGCAGAGCGCAGCGAGGCGCAGGGGGTCAACGACGTCGTCGGCGCCGAGCGCCCGGGCCGTCGCCACCTCGAGCGCAGCGCTCGATGCCACGCCGACGGACTGTGGCAGGTCCGACGTGACGGCCAGGCGGACGCGGGGCGGCCGGATCACCCGGTGGCGGACGAGCACGAGGGCGACCCCGAGCAGGTAGCGCGTCCAGCGCGGCACGCCGGCGATCGTCGACCGCAGCTCGGCATAGGGCAGAACGGCGAGACGCGCCACCTCGGGAGCCGGCAGCTCGACCGGTCCCACCACGAGCGCGTCGGCGGGTTCGGCGACGACCACGGTCGACCGGTGCGTGGGCACCTCGAGCACCAGCGCGCCGGAGTAGTCGGCGACGCCGCCCAGCAGGTCGAGGCGGCCGGGCGCCCTACCGCGGCGACAGTTCATCGACCAGCTCGGCCAACGTCGGTCCGATCCACGACGCCAGCGCTTCGTTGGCGTAGCCGACCCAGGAGACGGGCGTCACCGTGTCGAGCGGCGCATCGAGAGGGCGTCCCCACGGGTCGGTGACCACTCCGCCGGACTCCTCGAGGAGGACGGACGTACACACGTCGTAGGGATGACAGGCGTGAGCCTCAGCGTCGACCAAGGGACGAAGGTCGGCGACGAATCGATCCCGGCCCGTGATGAGCTCGTAGATCTGGCCTCCCGTCGAGAGGTATTCGTCGTCGAAGACGTCCCGGCAACCCAGCCGCGCGAAGAGCTCCGCCTCCAGTGCGGCCAGCCTGGCCTTGCCCGGAAGGAAGAACTTGGCGAGGCCGCCGAAGCTGTGCTCGAGGTCCGTGGCGGACGAGCGGGCCGGCTGAAATGGCGCGCGATGTCCCGTGCGCAGATTGAGGCGCTCCGCCATGACTCCGTCACCTCGGGTGCCGCTCAGCTGGTCGGCCGCACCCTGCTTGGCCGTCGGCAACTCCGTCATCGCGGCCGCGACGATGTCGGTGAGCGAGCCGTCGACCGGGGCGGCCGCCGCGAGGCACCACGCGGAGCGTTTGTCGTACATGAGGCCCCTGGTCCCGTCGATGGTGTCCACGATCACCGTGCACCGCGGACGCCCGATGTCGACCGGCTCGTCGAACCCTTCGGAGACCACACGGACTCGGGGCCAGTGCTGTTCGAACCAGCCGAGAAGTGCCTCGTCGGCGACGCGGTCGATCGCATAGATCGTGTCGGCCGCGGTGCGCCCGGTCACGGCCGCCTTGTCCATGTCGCCCGTGTCGTACACGAGTGCGCGCACGTGCTCGCCCAACGCGCAGACGCGCCGACGCAGCTCGTCAGGCGAGGGCTGCACGGAGCTCAGCTGCCTTCTCGTCCGGATCCGATTCGTTGGTGATCGAGCCGCCGCCGACCTCCGGGCCGGCCAGGTGCTTCAGCAACCCCGGGGCGCGGAGCGGCGGGTGGAATTCCACGTGCAGCGGATAGTGCGGGTGCTCGCCCACCGGCGCCTGGTGCACGGCCATCACATACGGCAGGCGAAAGCCCCAGAGAGCGTCGTAGCGACGGACCACCTCGCGCAGCACCAGCGCCAGCGAACGGCACTCCCGGTCGTCCAGGTCGACGAGTGACGTCGCATCGCGGCGCGGAAGGACGTGCACCTCGTAGGCAACTCGGGCGAACCATGGGACGCAGGCGAAGAAATGCTCGCCCTCGACGACGACCCGAGGACCGGACGCCTCCCGGCCGACGACGTCCGCAAGGATGGAGCGACCCGTGCGGCAGAAGTGCTCGCCCGCCACTTCGGCCTCGCGGGCCATCGTGGCGTAGACGAGTGCGCCTGCATAGATCTGGCAGTGCGGATGTGGGTTGGAGGTGCCCACCAGAGCGCCGCGGTTCTCGAAGATGAGCACGTGGGCGACGTCGGGAACCGACTGCAGGGTCTGCGTGCGCTCCTGCCAGGTGGTCACGACGGCCGTGGCCTCGTCGTCGGTCAGGTCGGCCATCGAACGGGTCGGATCGTGGTGGTAGCACACCACCTCGGCGGTCCCGCCCGCTCGCTCGGTGCGGTAGACCTCGTCGCCCGGGCCGGGATCGGGTGCCGCCGCGGAGAACACCGGCAAGTCGTTGGTGAAGACGAATACCCCGCGGTAGTCGGGGTTCGTGGTCACGATCCGCGTGCCGCCCGGCCCGAGCGCGTTGTCGTCCGGCACGGTCGGCTCGTCGGGCGCGACGGCCTGTCCGATCCATGGCCGCGCCCCCCGGTGCGACGTGAAGAGCACCCACTCGGCGCGGAACGGGTGCCAGCGCAGCTCCCACGTCATCGCCTTGCTCCGTCAATCCACCGCGTCGATCTGCACCCGCTGCGGCTGGCAGCTCTCGGTCCGCGCCGTCACCGTGATGCGACCTGTCCCCGTCGGGCGAACAATTGCGAGCGCCCGCCCCTCGAACGTCGTGCAGGCGGTCTTCCCGAATCCCTCCTCCGTCACCGGGTTTGCGCTGCCGAACGCCTGCAGCACACCGGGGCCCTCGACGTCCACCTCGACGCGCCGATCGGCCGTGTGGTGCCGGACGCCCTCGCCGTCGACCAGGTGCACGCTGACGAAGGCCAGGTCTCCCGGGTGCGCCCCGATCTGCGACCGGTCCGCTTTTGCCTGGAGCGAGACCTGCCCGCGGGCCGTGCGGATGGCCGAGCGGCCTGCGATGCGTCCGTCCCGCCAGGCAACCGCCTCGAGGACCCCAGGCTCGAACACCGTGTCGAAGCTGGCGAAGAAGGGACGCACCGCCCCCACCGGTGCCTTGCCCGTCGACCGTCCGTTCACAAGGAGCTCCACCTCGTCGGCGTCGGCGTAGACCTCGACGACGACCGGGGCGCCGTCGTAGCCGTCCCAGGTCCAGCTGGCCACGACGTCGCTCCACGACCAGGGCGTCGATCCGGCCACCTTGTCGTGGTGCTCAGGCCGTTGCACGGCGAGGTAGGGCTCGCTTCGCAGCCCGAACACGATCTCCCGGTAATAGGACTGGGGCCGGCGGTGCCCGGTGATGTCGACGTCGCCGCACCAGGCCGTGCGCCACGGGTACTCCCCCTGGAACGACGGTATCCCGTTCGCCTGCTCTGGTCCGCCGTAGACCGTCCTTCCGATGCCCACCTCACCGAGGTAGTCCCAGCCCGTCCAGGTGAAGTCCCCGATCACCTGCGGGTGGCGACGGACTGCGGGCCATCCGGTGCCGATCGCGGCCGGATGGGTCTCGCTTCCCATCATCACGCGGTTGGGGTACTGCTCGGCGTCGATCTCGAAGCGCGCTTCCATGTAGTTGTAACCCGCGACGTCGAGATACGAGAAGGTCTCCGCCGAGTGTTCGTCGACGGATGTCGCCACCATCACCCGGTTCATGCTCTCTGCGAGATCGGTCATGGCCGTGTTCGGCCCGAGCTCTCCGCCCGCTTCTTGCCCGGCGGCGCCGATCCTGGCCCGGATCTCGTCCATCAGCTCGGGTCCGCCGATCAGGAACCCGCTGACGGCTTCGGTCACGAACCGGCTGTGATCGAGCGACCTGACCTTCTCTGCCAGCGCACGGCCCAGCCGGGATCCTTGGGGCCGGCCGGCGTCGGGGATCTCGTTGCCGATGCTGTAGAGGATCACGCTCGGGTGGTTGATGTCCTTGCGGACCATCGCCTCGATGACCCCCTCCCACCGGTCGGTGAAGTGGAGGGCGAAGTCGTGCTCGCTCTTTGGCTGCTGCCACATGTCGAAGGCTTCGTCCATGACGAAGACGCCCAGCCGGTCGCAGGCAGAGAGCATGGCCCGGCTGAGCGGGTTGTGGGCACTCCGGATGGCATTGAACCCCGCCGCCTTGAGCAGCTCCACGCGCCGTTCCTCGGCGCGGTCGATGGTGGCGGCACCGAGAGGCCCGTTGTCGTGGTGCACGCAGGCGCCTCGCAACAGCACCGGTTCATCGTTGACGCGCAGGCCCCTCACGGAGTCGAGGGACAGCGTGCGAACGCCGAAGCTGGTCTCCTCCCGGTCGACCACGCGATCGGCTTGGAGCAACGCGACCCGGCACCGGTAGAGGTACGGGTCGTCCGGGCGCCACCGGTGCGGCTCGGGGAGGGTCAGACGTTGCCGGGCGAGCAGGGCCTCGCCGGGAAAGGTGGTCACCGGCGCCTCGCACCTCGCCACGAGGATGCCGTCCGCGTCGTCGATCTCGACGGCGACCGAGGCGTTCGAGAGCGAGGATGACTGGTTCCGGACGACCACCCCGACCTGCAGCACGGCGACGTCGTCGTCGATCTCGGGCGTGAGGACCTGAAGCGTCTCGGGAGCGAGGTGGACTCGGCCCGCCTCGAGCAGCCAGACGTTCCGATAGATTCCGGCCCCCGAGTACCAGCGACTGTCGTCGTAGGCACGAGCCTCGACCTTGAGATCGTTCGTGCCGTCGTGCAGCAGGTGGTCGATCTGCACGACGAAGCCGGCGTATCCGTTGGGTTGATGGGCGACCACGTTGTCGTTCACGAAGAGGAGTGCGTCACGGTAGACGCCCTCGAAATCCAGAAAAGCCGCCCCGTCGTCATCGCCAACCGCCCGTTCGATCGTCCGGTGGTACTCCCAGGTGCCTCCTGGGTAGTAAGCGGCGGCCGGGCACGCGTCGGGCACGCGTGTCGAACCGAGCATGGCGTCATGCGGGAGGGTGACCTCGACTCGCCCGGTGCTCCCTCGCAGCCGCTCCTCGAAGCGGTTCGCCCTCTGGCTCACAGTCCAGCCGGCGTTGAACGGCGTTCGGCGCATGGAGGACGAGCCTAGGCCAGCAGTGATGTTATCGCTACCATGACCATTTTGGCTGGTCTGTGGGCCGAGCTCGGGGTGGTTCGGAGCCGGTTAGCGTGACCGGCCGAGGTGCGGTCAGGGTGGGTCCGCTCCGACAGGTGAGGGAGGCGAGCGATGGCGACCTATGTCCTGGTCCACGGCGGCGGCCACGGTGGGTGGTGCTACGGGCGCGTCGCGCGCCTCCTGCGTGCGGAGGGCCACGACGTGTACACGCCCACGCTCACGGGCCTGGGCGAGCGGGCCCACCTGCTCGACGATCGGGTCGACCTGCACCGCCACGTCGAGGACGTCGTGGCCGTCCTCGACTTCGAGGACCTGCACGACGTCGTTCTCGTGGGCCACAGCTACGGCGGCATGGTCATCACCGGGGCGGCGGACCGGGCCGCACGGCGGGTGAGCCGGTTGGTGTTCCTGGACGCGGCCAACCCGGTCAACGGTCAGTCGCTGGTGGACGTATCGGGGCCGATCATCGAAGCCGTCCGGCCCATGGGCAGGGTCGTCGACGGGATCGAGCTGGTGCTGCTGCCGGCACCCGACGCCGGGCTGCTCTACGGAGTGACCGACCCCCGCGACCTGGCCTGGATGGCCGAGCGCCTGACGGGGCACCCGTGGAAGTGCTTCGAGCAGCGGCTCGAGCTCGAGCACGAGGAGGCGCTGTGGGCCATCCCCGAGTACCACATCGTGTGCACCTCGACACTGGCCACCCGCGACAGGCGGCTGATGGAGCGGGCCCGTGCCGAAGGCCGGCTCTGGGACATCGACACCGGCCACGACCTCATGATCACCGAGCCGGAAAAGACCGCTGACGCGTTGCTGCAGGTCTTGACGGCCTGACCGGTCCGATACCGCCGTGACGTGTCATCCTTAGGGCTTCGACGCCGCCCTACTCTGGGCTCGGTCGGGGGAGGGTGCACAGACGATGCAGACGCGGTCTGGGCGATTGGGCAAGCTGGGGCTGGCTGCGCTGGCGATGGCAGCGGCCAGCGGGGTGACCCCGATACTCGGCGGTATCGCGGGTGCGGCCTCCTCGAGCGCGCCGCTGACCATCGTGATGATCACCTCGCTCACCGGCCCCGGCTCCTCGGAGTTCGCCAACACGCCTCCGGGCTTCAACGCCCGCATCGCGATGCAGAATGCCGAAGGGGGAGTCAACGGCCACAAGATCAAGGGGATCATCCTCGACGACCAGACGAGCCCCAACGCCATCACGACGGCCGTGCAGAATGCGCTCTCCAAGAATCCCATCGGTATCGTCTCGATCAGCCCGCTCTTCTTCCTCGCCGCGAAGTACCCGAACCAGGCCGGCATGCCGGTGACGGGAGGGTTCTTCGACGGCCCCGAGTGGGGCACGTCGCCGTACCAGTCCAACATGTTCGCCGCCGATGTCGGCAGCCTCGATCCGAAGTACCCCGTCAACACCAACATCGGAAGCTTCATGAAGGCACACGGCGGCACGGTCCTGTGCTCGTACGGGTACGGCATCTCGCCGTCGTCGACCCGTTCGGCCATCGGCACCGCCGACTCCTTCCAGCATGCCGGCGGCCAGACCGGTGTGCTCGACACGTCGCTCCCGTTCGGCTCGGTGGAAATGACGACGCCGGCCCTCGTGGCCAAGCAGAAGGGATGCAACGCGTTCTACGCCGGCCTGGACGACAACTCCAACTTCGCCCTCGCCACCGCACTGAAGCAGGACGGGGTCAAGCCGAAGGTGGTCGTCTTCCCGACCGGCTACGAGCCGAGCGTCGTCGGATCGCCGGCCTGGAACTCGCTGCAGGGGGGCTACTTCAGCACAACGTTCCGGCCCTTCCAGGTGCCGAACGCAGGGACGAGGCAGATGCAGGCCGCACTCGAGAAGTACGAGCACTTCACCTCGAGCCAATTCCCGACCTTCAATCAGTACGAGTCCTGGCTGGGGGCCGACCTGATGATCAAGGGGCTCCAGGCGGCCGGGAAGAACCCGACCCACGCCAGCGTCAACAACGCGCTGCGCCACCTGACGTCCTACAACGCCAACGGCCTCCTGCCCCAAACGATCAACTACGCGACCGGGTTCGGAAAGGACCTGCCCAAGACGTGCATTTGGTACCTGGTCGCCCAGAAGAACGGGTTCGTCCCCACCTCGACGCAGCCGTTCTGCGGCACCGACCTGAAGGGGACCACGACCGTCCAGGGCTGAGCGTGGCTGCTCAGTCCTCGATCGAGATGGCGTTCTTGGGGCAGGTCCAGACCGCGGCCTGGACCTTCTCTCGCAGCTCCTCGGGTGGGTTCTCGTCGAGGACGTAGAGGAGATCGTCGTCCCGCACTTCGAAGACTTCGGGCGCGACGCCCATGCACAGGGCGTTGCTCTCGCACAGGTCGAAATCCACGACGACTCGCATAGCGGTGGGCCTTTCCGATGGTGCTTCGTTGTCGATGCTACGCGGTCGAACGAGGGCGCCGGTCTCCCTCGAGGCTCCTGATCAGTTGCTCCACGTAGGCCACGGTCTCGTCGTGTCCGGTCGACATGCCGAGCGTCTCGTGCTCAATGACGAGAAATCTCGACACGGCGGTCAGGAGGACCGTGCAGACCAACGGTACCGGGACATCTGACGCGATCTCGTACCTCTCGAACACCGATGCGATCCCGCGGGCTTGCTCCGCCCGGTAGCGCTCCGCCGATGCCGTGATCTCCGCGCGGATCGCCTTGCGGTGATTAGCCAGAGCCGTGAATTCCATCGTCACGGCGGTGCCGCGTGGGTCGCGGCTCAGGTCCCAGAGCGCCCAGAGCGGTTGCTCCCCCGCCAGGGCTCGGGCTTGGCGCTCGAGGCCCTGTTCGGCGCGGCGCCGGTAGAGCGCCAAGAAGAGATCGTCCATGGTGCGGAAGTAGTAGTGCACGAGCTGAGGCTTCAGCTCCGCCCGTGCCGCCACTCTGCGCGAGGTGACTGCCGCGTATCCCTCGTCGAACATGAGGGCCTCGGCGGCGTCGAGTAGCCGGGCCCGGGTTTGCGAGGTTTCGGCGCCCAGACGCCGTGCGGTCGTGGTCGTGCTCATCGGCCGGTCACCCTCAGATGTACATGCCCCCGTTGACGCCGATGATCTGCCCGGTGATGTAGCCCGCCTCGTCGGAGCAGAGGAACGAGCACGCCGCCGCGATGTCCCCGGGCGTCCCGGCCCGGCCCAGGGGGACCATCGTCGCCATCATCTCGACCGGGGGTACGTGTCCGCCCGATTCACCCTTCCGGGCCATCGGCGTGTCGACGATCGTCGGCGGGATGGTGTTGGCCGTGATGCCCTGTGAGGCCAGTTCGCGTGCGAGCGCCTTGGTCAGACCGATGACGCCTCCTTTCGAGGCGACGTAGTGCGCCATGTTGGGGGCACCAGACTGCGCGCTCGACGACGAGATCGTCACGATGCGTCCCCACCCGGCCTCCAACATGTCCGCCAGCGCCAGCTGCAGGCTCACGAAGGTCCCGGTCAAATTGACCGCAATGATCCGGTCCCACTTCTCGGGCGTGATGTCGGTCGCCGGGTCGAAGGCCTCGATGCCGGCGCTCGTGACCACGATGGTGACAGGGCCCAGGTCCCGGCGGACAGCGCTGTACACCGACTCGAGGGCGCCACGGTCGGCCACGTCCACGCCGTACCCCGTGGCGCGGTGCCCCCCTGTAGTCAGCTCTTTGGCGGCGTCCTGCGCGGCCTCGCCGTCGAGGTCGAGCAGGGCGACGGCATGCCCGTCGGAGGCAAGTTGCCGTGCGACCCCGAAGCCGATGCCCGAGGCCGCCCCGGTGACGACAGCCACCCGGGCGCTCACCGGGCGCCCTCCGCCGGTGTGAACTCGATGTGGAGAGTGCTGAGGCCGCGCAGCACCCATGTGGGCTCGTAGTCGAAGTGCCGGGCGCCGGGCGGACCGTGGTGCTCCTCCGAGAGCCGGATGTCCCGCATGCGCTGCAGGATGCGCTCGATGCTGACGCGTCCCTCTACCCGCGCCAGCGGACCCCCTGGACACGCGTGCGGGCCACGTCCGAACGCGATGTGGACCTTCGCATTCGACCGGTCGATGCGGAATTCATCGGGGTCCTCGAACAACCTGGGGTCTCGGTTCGCTGCGCCGTTGAGCAACATCACCGGCGTCCCGGCGGCGATGTCGACACCGCCCACCGTGGCGGGATGCTTGGCCAGCCGGAAGTCTGCCTTGACCGGGCTCTCGATGCGCAGCGCTTCCTCGATGAAGCCCGGGATACGGTCGCTGTGCGCCCGTAGCTCGTCCTGGAGCTCTGGGTACTCGCAGAGATACTTCAGCCCGACGGCCAGCAGCCGTGCCGTCGTCTCCTGACCGGCCGCGAAGAGGAAGGTCGCGGTCCGCACGACGTTGACGACATCGGGCGTGGAGCCGTCCGGGTAGGTGCCGAGGGCCAGATCCGTGAGCACGTCGTGGCGCGGCTCACGCCGGCGATCCTCGATGTACCGCGTAAACCAGTCGTCCAGCCAATTCAGGGCGTTGGACGACATGCCCTGCGACCCTGACCCGAGCTGCCCCGGCGACCCGGCCAGGCCAAAGCCCTCGCGGAAGCGCTGGTGGTCCTCTTCGGGGACCCCGAGTACGTCGGCCACGACCAACATGGCGAAGGGTTGCGTGTAGGCCCGGATGAACTCGCAGCGACCGTCGGCCACGAACTCGTCGATCTGACGCTCGGCCAGGCGCCACATGAACGCCTCGTTCTCCTTCAAGCGCTTCGGGGTGAGCAGGCGCATGATGAGCGACCGCTCACGCGTGTGCTCGGGGGCGTCCATCGTCACCATGTGCTCGAACATGGGCAATTGATCCCGGTAGCGCTCGATGATCGGGCCGATGTCGTCGCCCTCGAGCGGCACGGGGAACGTGGCAAAGGGCCCGATGACCGAGTTGCACGAGGAGAAGCTCTCGGGGTTCAGGTAGATCTCGGACGCCTCCTCGTAGCCAGACACCGCGACCACCCCGTGGTGGGCGGTCGGAAGCACGGGGCACGTGCCGCGGAGGTGCTCGTAGTAGGGATACGGGTCCTCGACCAGCGACTCATCGGCGAAGAAGTCGACGGTGTCGTAGTCGGCCATGGCAGCTCCACTCCTCACTGGGACCGGCATTGGTGCGGTCGCTCGGCCAAAATGCTGTGCGACTGCTTAGCATCCCCAGTGGACGCCGGTCAACGCACGCAATCGCGAGGAACCAGGCCCGTGCACGGCCCGGGTGAAGCATGTCGGGAAAGGGCGCGGCGGGCTTTGCGTTCATATTGAACAATTGTTAGGTTCGAAGTGGACGAGAGAGGATCCCGATTCATGACGCAACGACTCCAGGGGAAGGTGGCATTCATCACGGGAGCAGCCCGGGGCCAGGGCCGGGCGCACGCAGTCAGCATGGCCGAAGAGGGTGCCGACATCATTGCGGTGGACATCTGCCACGACATCGACTCGAACCGATACCCCCTGGCGACGCCTGAGGATCTCACGGAGACAGAGCGCCTGGTGAAGGAGCGCGGCCGCAGAATCCTCGCCCAGCAGGCCGATGTGCGCGAACGGGCCGAGCTACGTGATGTGCTCCAGGCCGGCCTCGCCGATTTGGGACGCCTCGACATCGTCGTGGCCAACGCCGGCATCATGCCGATGACGCCCGCCCCGGCGGACGCCCAGGACTTTGTCGATGCGACCGACGTCGATCTCATTGGCGTGATGAATACCGTCGCTGTGTCACACAGCCACCTGGTGGACCACGGCTCCATCATCCTCACGGGATCCACGGCTGGCATGATCACCGGCGCGACGACGCATCCTTCATTCGGCCCGGGTGGCGCCGGCTACCAGTGGTCGAAGCAGGTGATGCAGCAGTACACCGAGCAGATGGCACTCCACTTGGCCCATCGCTTCATCCGGGTGAACTGCATCCATCCCACCAACTGCAACACCCATCTTCTCCACAACAAGGAGTTGTACAAGGTGTTCCGGCCCGACCTGGAGGATCCGACGCGAGAGGACGCCGAGTTGACCTTCCCGCTCTTCCAGGCAATGCCGGTCCCATGGGTGGAGCCGGAAGATATCGCCAACCTAGCGGTGTTCCTGGCGTCTGAGGAGTCGAGGTACATCACCGGCCAGCAGATCCGAGTCGACGCTGGTTCGCTCCTCAAGTGGGCGGGCGGGATGCCCTCGTAGGCCACGCTCCAGCTTGCG
>Ga0207761_1000273_pt1 | contig 18131 bp, 11 predicted proteins | sample LuqExpMetageno34_FD_187792 | JGI IMG/M metagenome (GOLD analysis project Ga0207761, IMG submission 187792) | Tropical forest soil microbial communities from Luquillo Experimental Forest, Puerto Rico - Sample 34 (SPAdes) | ecosystem: Environmental > Terrestrial > Soil > Tropical forest ... | reverse complement strand
TGCCTTCCTGCCGCTCGGTCTCCGCGTACTGCAGAAGATCTGCCAGATCGTGCGCGAAGAGCAGGATCGCTCCGGCGCCATTGAGCTCTTGATGCCGACCATCCAGTCGGCCGACCTCTGGCGCGAGAGCGGGCGCTACGAGGCTTACGGCAAGGAAATGCTGCGGATCGCGGATCGCCACGAGCGCGAAATTCTATACGGGCCAACCAACGAGGAGATGATCACCGAAATCTTCCGCGCCTATGTTCGCTCATACAAGGATTTGCCGCTCAACCTCTATCACATCCAGTGGAAATTCCGCGACGAAGTGCGCCCGCGCTTCGGGCTGATGCGCGGCCGAGAATTCCTGATGAAGGACGCGTATTCGTTCGACCTTGACCAAGCCGGTGCGCAACACAGCTACAACAAGATGTTCGTGGCTTACCTGCGCACTTTCGCGCGCATGGGGCTGAAATCGATTCCGATGCGCGCGGAGTCGGGCCCAATCGGCGGCAATCTCAGCCACGAATTCATTATCCTAGCGCGCACCGGCGAATCCGAAGTGTTCTGCCACAAGGACTATCTCGATTTCGACGTTCCTGCCGCTGACGTAAATTTCGACGACGTCGGCGGCTTGCAGGGCATCGTCGACAAGTGGACCTCGCAATATGCAGCCACGTCCGAGATGCACGACGTGGCGGAGTTCGCGAAGGTGCCGTCCGACAGACAGGTCTCCGCGCGCGGCATCGAAGTGGGGCACATCTTCTATTTTGGGACCAAATATTCCGAGCCGATGAAGGCCCTGGTCGCCACCGGCGAGGGCGCCGAGAAGCCGGTGCACATGGGCTCCTATGGGATCGGGCCGTCGCGCCTGGTCGCGGCCATCATCGAGGCCTCGCATGACGAAGCCGGCATCATCTGGCCGGAGCCGGTGGCGCCATTCAGGGTCGCCATCCTAAACCTCAAGCAGGGCGCCGCCGATACCGACGCCGCCTGCGGGCAACTCTATTGCGACCTCACCGGCAAGGGCGTCGACGTCCTTTATGATGACCGCGACGAGCGCGCCGGGGGGAAATTTGCCACTGCGGACCTGATTGGCGTGCCTTGGCAAGTGCTGGTCGGTCCAAAAGGGCTCGCAGAAGGCAAGGTTGAGGTGAAGAACCGCGTTTCCGGCGTGCGCGAGACAATGAGCCCGGCGGCCGCGCTCGACTTTTTGTCGAAATAGCAGGTCATTCCAGGGTGCATACGGAGCCCGCGAGCTCGGAATCCAAACCAGGCTTGGACGTTGCGTTGGGATTCCGAGTCCGGCGCTGTGCGCCGTCCTGGAATGACCAACATTCCTGTGCGTTGCCAAGCACTTTGCTTGTTACAAAGGCATGAAACCGCCCGAATCGTGTGAAAATCGCAAGGCGGAAACAGTAATCATCAATGACCGAGCCCAACGGAACGCGGCCCTTCTCGCCGTTCGAGTGGATGCTGTCGCTGCGCTACCTCAGGGCGCGGCGCAAGGAAGGATTCATCTCGGTGATCGCCGGGTTCTCCTTCCTCGGCATCATGCTCGGCGTCGCCACACTAATCATCGTGATGGCGGTGATGAATGGATTCCGCAAAGAGCTGCTCGACAAGATCCTCGGCCTCAACGGCCATTTATTAATCCAGCCGCTGGAAAAGCCGCTGACCGATTGGGAAGAGGTCGCGGCCCGCATCAACGGTGTCAAAGGCATCAAGCTCGCCGCCCCGATCGTCGAAGGGCAGGCGCTGGCGTCCTCGCCGTTCAACGCCGGTGGGGTGCTGATCCGAGGCATCAGGCTAAAGGATCTCGAGGGCCTGCCATCGGTCATCAACAACATCAAGCAAGGCTCGCTCGGCGGCTTCGATGAAGGGCAGGGTGTCGCGATCGGACGTAGGCTCGCCGACCAACTCTCGCTGCATTCCGGCGACAACATAACGCTGGTCGCCCCGCGCGGCGCCGTGACGCCGATGGGCACCACCCCGCGCATCAAGGTCTACAAGATCGCCGCGGTGTTCGAGATTGGTATGTCAGAATACGACAACGCCATGGTCTTCATGCCGTTGAAGGAAGCGCAGGCCTATTTTAACCGCTCCGGCGACGTCACCGCCATCGAGGTCTATACCGACAATCCCGACCGTGTCGATCGCTACCGCCAGGCGGTGTCGGACGCAGCGCAGCGGCCGATCTTTATGATCGACTGGCGCCAGCGCAACGCTACGTTCTTCAATGCACTGCAGGTCGAACGCAACGTGATGTTTTTGATCCTGACACTCATTGTGCTGGTCGCCGCGCTCAACATCGTGTCCGGTCTGATCATGCTGGTGAAGGACAAGGGTCAGGACATCGCTATCCTGCGCACCATGGGCGCGAGCCAGGGCTCGATCATGCGCGTGTTCCTAATCACCGGCGCATCGATCGGCGTGGTCGGCACCATTGTTGGCTTCATGCTCGGTGTAGTGATCTGCCTGAATATCGAGAGCATTCGGCAGTTCCTTTCCTGGATGACCAGCACCGAGTTGTTCTCGCCGGAGCTCTACTTCTTGTCACGCCTGCCCGCCGACATGGACTCCGCTGAGACCAGCGCCGTGGTGGTGATGGCGTTGGTGCTTTCGTTCCTCGCCACGCTCTATCCGTCCTGGCGCGCGGCACGCCTCGATCCGGTGGAGGCGCTGCGCTATGAGTGAGACCGTTGTCGGCGAGAGGGTCGAGACGACGCAGGAGGATGGAGAGATTCCGGTCCTGTTCCTGCACGATGTCGAGCGCACTTACCGGCAGGGCGACGAAGCGTTGCACGTGCTTAAGAGCGCCGAGCTCGCCATCTGGCCGGGGCAATCGGTCGCGCTGGTGGCGCCCTCGGGCGCCGGCAAGTCGACGCTGTTGCACATCGCCGGCTTGCTCGAGCATCCCGATCACGGCGAGGTGTACATCGACGGCCGCGCCACTGCGATTCTGCCCGACGCCGACCGCACCCGCATCCGCCGCAATGAGATCGGCTTCGTCTACCAGTCGCACCATCTGTTGCCGGAATTCACCGCGCTGGAGAATGTGCTGTTGCCGCAGATGATCCGCGGCCTATCGCGCGGGGACGCGAGCAAACGCGCAATCGAGCTGTTGAGCTATCTTGGTTTGAGCGCGCGGCTCAATCACCGGCCGGCGGAACTATCCGGGGGCGAGCAGCAGCGCGTCGCCATCGCGCGCGCGGTCGCGAATGCGCCGCGCATCCTGTTGGCCGACGAGCCGACCGGCAACCTCGACCTCCACACCGCCGACCATGTGTTCCATGCGCTGCACCAGCTGGTCCGTGCGTCCGGCCTCGCCACCATCATTGCCACGCACAATATGGAACTCGCCGCGCGCATGGATCGGCGGGTGACGTTGCGCGAAGGGCAGGTTGTGGAGTTGCAGTAATAAATAAGGTCTGCCGGCTCTGGATTACTTGTCGCTTGCGACAACACCACAGGCGCCACCGCGTCGCGTCGATAGGAGTTGATGCGCACGCGATTGGTATGGGGCGATAAAGAGCAAACAACCCCAGGCGGGCGCCAAAAAAACCAGCCGGCAAAAGGGAAGCCCCGGCGAAATTGGCCGGGGCTATAGGAAGGTGCCGGATTCAGACAACCATAAAACCCGGAACGGTATCAGCTTAAGCAAGACCTTCTTACCGAGACCTCAAGTGGCAAACGTGATTTGCGACGGTTGTGGAAACGGTCTGCATACCGACACAAACGAAAGGGTGCGCTGAGCTTCCGTATGTGTCCACACAGATGGATCAACTGCAACTTGACAAAAGGACATATCATGAACTATGTTCTCTTTTTGTTCATGGGAGGAAGCTATGGTCAAAATCGTCATCCAGGAAGCCGCTGCGCTGGCTTCACTCGCGCTATTCGTGGGCATGATCGCGATCTGGTCGCAGGTGCTTGGGAGCCTTTAGTTCCGCCCATCGGCCTGAATTGAGATACTTGCCGAAGGTCGGCCTCGAAGGGCGACCGCCAGGGCTGTTGATTTTTCGAGGCTCGAACGCGCCCACCGCACGCTCGCGCCTCAGGATGACGGGGAAAGGTTGATACGCGCGGTGGGCGGTCGGTAGACAGGGCAGGGCGCGACGCCCACTCTGGGTGCGACAAGGAATCACCAAACGCTCCGACCCGCCATGCCAGCACTCGATTTCGTGCACCTGCACGTGCACTCGTCCTATTCGCTGCTTGAGGGCGCGCTCACCATCACTCGGCTGGCCGAACTCGCCAAGGCCGACAAGCAGGCGGCCTTAGCGCTCACCGATAGCGACAACATGTTCGGGGCGTTGGAATTCTCCGAGAAGCTCGCCGGCAGCGGCATTCAGCCGATCGTCGGCTGCGCGCTGGCGGTCGACTTCGGCGATACCGATAGCGGCGCTCGCAATGGCAATTTGCCGCCGGAGCGCGCGCGCGTCGTGCTGCTGGCTGCGCGCGCGGATGGCTACCGCAGTCTGATGCGGCTCAACTCGCGCGCTTTCCTCGACTTCCCACCCAGCGAGCCTCCGCGGCTGGCGCTCGACTGGCTCGAGGGCGAGACCGAAGGCCTAATCGCGCTCACCGGTGGTCCCGGCGGCCCGCTCGACAGTCTGATCGCCGCTGGCCAAAGCCATCTCGCGGCCACGCGGCTCGATATGCTCGCCCGCCTGTTCCATGATCGGCTCTATGTCGAGCTGCAGCGTCACGGCACGCGCGCGGAGCGCACAGCTGAACCTGTATTGCTTGATCTCGCCTACAGCAAAAATCTGCCGCTGGTCGCGACCAACGAGCCGTATTTTGCGACCGTGCAGGACTACGAAGCGCATGACGCATTGATCTGCATCGCCGAAGGCCGCCTGCTGGCCGAGAGCGACCGCCGCCAGCTCACTCCCGAGCATCGCTTCAAGACCCGCGCCGAGATGCGCGATCGTTTCGCCGATCTGCCAGAGGCGCTCGCTAACACGGTGGAGATCGCCGAGCGCTGCGCATTCCGCCCGCGCACGCATCAGCCGATCTTGCCGCGCTTCTCGCTGCGTGAGGAGGGCGGCAAAGCCATCGATGAGGCAGCCGAGCTCCGCAAGCGTGCAGAAGCCGGCCTCACGCAACGTCTCGCCACTGCCGGGCTCGCACCCGGCCACACGACCGATGAATATCGAGAACGGTTAGATTTCGAGCTCGATGTGATCGAGCGCATGAAATATCCAGGCTACTTCCTGATCGTGTCGGACTTCATCCAATACGCTAAGAAGAAAGGCATTCCGGTTGGGCCCGGCCGCGGTTCGGGGGCCGGCTCGCTCGTCTCCTATGCGCTCACCATCACGGATCTCGATCCGATCCGTTTTGGTCTCCTGTTCGAGCGCTTCCTGAACCCCGAGCGCGTATCGATGCCGGACTTCGACATCGACTTCTGTCAGGACCGCCGCGGCGAAGTCATCGAATACGTGCAGCAGCGCTACGGCCGCGACCAGGTCGCGCAGATCATCACCTTCGGCACATTGCAGGCGCGCGGCGTGCTGCGCGACGTCGGCCGCGTGCTGCAGATGCCGTACGGCCAAGTCGACAAGCTGTGCAAAATGGTGCCACAAAATCCGGCAGCGCCGGTATCCCTCAAGCAGGCGATTGAAGGCGAGCCCAAGCTGCAGGCCGAACGTGACAGCAACGCCGTGGTCAAGCGCGCCTTCGATATCGCGCAGAAACTCGAAGGCTTGAACCGTCACGCCTCTACGCACGCCGCCGGCATCGTGATCGGCGATCGGCCGCTGTCGGAACTGGTGCCGCTTTACCGCGATCCAAAATCGGACATGCCGGTTACCCAGTTCAACATGAAATGGGTGGAGCAGGCCGGATTGGTGAAGTTCGACTTCCTTGGCCTCAAGACGCTGACGGTGCTGCAGACCGCGGTCGCGCTTGTGAATCGACGCGGTATCGACATTGATCTCACCCATATCCCGCTTGACGACAAGCCGACCTACGAGCTGCTGGCGCGCGCGGAAGCGGTTGGCGTGTTCCAATTGGAAAGCGCGGGCATGCGGCGCGCGCTGCTCGATATGCGACCGGACCGCTTCGAGGACATCATCGCGTTAGTCGCACTCTATCGCCCTGGCCCGATGGCGAACATTCCGACCTATTGCGCGCGCAAGCACGGCCTTGAGACACCTGACTATATCCATCCCAAGCTCGAAGCCGTGCTGAAGGAAACTTTTGGCGTCATCATTTACCAGGAACAGGTCATGCAGGCTGCGCAGATCCTGGCTGGCTTCTCGCTCGGTGATGCCGACCTTTTGCGACGGGCGATGGGCAAGAAGATCCGCAAGGAGATGCAGGCGCAACGCGAGCGCTTTGTGAAAGGCGCGGTCGAACGCGCGGTCGAGCGGCATCAGGCCGACGCTATCTTCGATTTGCTCGAACGCTTCGCCGAATATGGCTTCAACAAGAGCCACGCCGCAGCCTACGCGCTGGTCGCCTATCAGACCGCCTATATGAAGGCGAACTATCCGGTCGAGTTCCTAGCCGCCACTATGACGCTCGACATGGGCAATACCGACAAGCTCGCCGAATTCCGCGCCGAGGCCGAGCGTCTCGGCATCAAGGTCGATCCGCCCGCGATCAACCGCTCCCACATCGCCTTCGAGGTCGACGGCAACACCATCATTTACGCGCTGGCCGCGCTGAAGGGCGTCGGCCGCCAAGCGGTCGAAGCGATCATTGCAGCGCGCGGCATTGGCAAGTTCACCGATCTTGCTGACTTTGCGGCGCGCATCAATCCGCGCGCCATCAACAAGCGCGTACTGGAAAGTCTTGTCTCCGCCGGTGCGTTCGACGAGTTTGAGACCAACCGGGCTCGCGTGTTCGGCGCCGTCGATTCCGTGCTCGGGCGCGCCCAGCGCGCACACGAGACCGCCGCGGTTGGCCAGAGCGAATTGTTCGACGGTGGTGGCGAGCGCGTGAAGATCGCGCTGCCGAACGTAGAGCCTTGGTTGCCGGCTGAGCGGCTGCGCCGCGAATATGAGGCGGTTGGTTTTTTTCTGTCCGGTCATCCGCTGGACGACTACGCCACCGCGCTCAAGAAACTGCGCGTGCAGTCCTGGGTCGAGTTCGCCCGCGCCGTGAAGCTCGGCGCTACCGCTGGCCGCGTCGCCGGCACCGTGGTGTCGCGCCAGGAGCGTCGCACGCGCACCGGCAGCAAGATGGGTATCATCGGCCTGTCCGATCCGACCGGCGCCTATGAGGCCGTGATTTTTTCCGAAGGTCTCGCCGAATATCGCGATCTGCTCGAGCCCGGCACCGCGGTCCTCTTGTTCCTGTCGGCGGAAATGCAGGGCGACGAGGTGCGCGCGCGCATCCAGTCGGCCGAGCCACTCGACGCGGCGGCCGCCAATTTGCATAAAGGTCTGCGCGTGTTCCTGCGCGACGGCGCCCCGCTCGAAGGTGTTGCCAAGAGGCTGGAGCCCGCACCAGGATCAGCTCGTCAGAATGGCGACGGCGAGGTAAGCATGGTGCTGTTGCTCGGGCACGGCACCGAGGTGGAGGTGAAGCTGCCCGGCCGCTTCAAGGTGTCCCCACAGATTGCTGGCGCCATTAAAGCGGTGTCGGGCGTGGTGCAAGTGGAGGCTGTCTGACGGGCTTGGCTGGAAAAACTTTGTCGCCCATCGCTTGCTGTCTTCCTGCTTCCGCTCAGTACCAGACGAGCTGACCTTCTTTCTTAGCGGCTGCGATCAGCGCTGGCGCTGCCCCTCGTCTATGCCGCGCCTGCGTGCGCCACCCCGCCGCCGGCCGAGACCATCACAGCGGGACCATTATTACATCGCCCCATCAGATGGTGCGCGGGCTCGGCTGGCCTTATTTGGAGAAACTCGCGCTGCAGAAGGTGCTGCAAGCGCAGTCGGCCACGGACACGCCGAAGAAAATCATGCTCGGTGAACGTCCGGTGATGGTCGATGGTAACGAGTCGAACGTGCTGTTGTTGAAGGAAGCCGGCAAGGCGATCGAGGTGGTCTATGCGCGTGAAGGCTCGCCCACCATCGTACAGCCGTCAGCGGTCTTTGCCGCTGCGCCACATCCGAATGCCGCGCGCTTGTTCCAGAACTATTTGTTCATGCCGCCGGCACAACAGTTGTTTGTCGATGCCGGCGGCCTACGCTCGCCGCACGCACTCGTGAAGGACAAGCCCGGCCGCACGCTGCTGACGGAAATCAAGGTGTGGAAGGACGATCCGGCCGCGGTCGAGACGCAAGGCGAGGAGATCAAGCGGAGGTATTCTCAAATTTTCGGCGTTTGATTTTGGTTCGCACGTGACATAGCGGGATAAGAAAATAATCCAAATCTAAGGATACGTACGTTGCCTACGAGCGGGAGACGAAGGGTCCTGCCAAGTCTCCAGGCGGTCCCAACCGGGGATTAGGTCTCGGCAAAAGCGCGGTCCGGATGCCGTAGCCCGCCGTGTTCGGGCGCCGAGCGGCGTCACCTGTCCTCCAGCGGACGCGTAACCTTAAAAACATTTGCGCCGCTTGGCGCGCTGCCCCTCGACGTTCGTGGAGGTGGAAGGTGATGGCCCGGAAAGACGGGTAAGGCAGGACCACTTTCGCTGTGTCCTACTTGCAACACTTTGAGAACATTTAACCCATATCTTTGATCATGCGTCCCAACGCCGCGATTTGGCCATACGCTTTGCCGACATCGAAGGCGTTCGCGGCGGTTAAAGACTTTGTCGGAAATCAAACTTTACCGTCAGCCTAGCGGTTTTATTGGAGCCTTCGAAAGAAGCCGGCTGGTGCTGGTCCGGATGGGATAAAAAGCGGGGGCTCAGGTAGGACGATGGACGTCAAATCAAATTTGAAAGCCAAATTGCCGAGCCGGCATGCGACCGAAGGTCCCGAACGCGCTCCGCATCGTGCCTTCTATTACGCCATGGGGCTGAGCCGTGAGCAGATCCACCAACCTTTCGTGGGCGTCGCTACATGCTGGAACGAGGCCGCGCCCTGCAACATCGCGCTGATGCGCCAGGCGCAAGCGGTCAAGAAGGGTGTCGCTGCGGTCGGCGGCACGCCGCGCGAATTCTGCACCATTACTGTTACCGACGGCATCGCTATGGGCCATGCCGGCATGAAGTCCTCGCTGCCCTCGCGCGAGGTGATTGCCGATTCAGTAGAACTCACCGTACGCGGCCATGCCTATGACGCTCTTATCGGCGTCGCTGGCTGCGACAAATCGCAGCCCGGCATGATGATGGCGATGTGCCGCCTCAACGTGCCCTCGATCTACATCTACGGCGGCTCCATTCTGCCCGGTACCTTCAAGGGTAAGCCGGTCACCGTGCAGGATGTCTACGAAGCGGTCGGCAAGTATTCGGTCGGACAGATGTCCGACGAAGATTTGCAGACTCTTGAAGAGAACGCCTGTCCCTCGGCTGGCGCCTGCGGTGCGCAGTTTACCGCCAACACCATGGCGACCGTCTCCGAAGCAATCGGTCTTGCGCTGCCTTATTCGGCCGGCGCGCCGGCACCTTATGAGATCCGCGACAAGTTCTGCATGCTGGCGGGCGAGATGATCATGGATCTGATCGTCAAAAACATCCGCCCGCGCGACATCGTCACACGCAAGGCGCTGGAGAATGCGGCGGCCGTGGTCGCCGCCACCGGTGGTTCCACCAACGCCGCGCTGCATCTCCCGGCGATCGCGCATGAATGCGGCATCGAATTCACGCTATTTGACGTCGCCGAAGTCTTCAAAAAGACACCATATATCGCAGATTTGAAACCGGGCGGCCGTTATGTTGCCAAGGATATGTTCGAAGCTGGCGGCGTGCCGCTCCTGATGAAAACACTGCTCGACCACGGCTTCATGCACGGCGACTGTTTGACTGTCACCGGCCGCACCATCGCCGAGAACCTGAAGAACGTGAAATGGAACCCGGACCAGGATGTCGTACATCCGGCCGACAAGCCCTTGCTGAAGACCGGCGGCGTGGTGGGGCTGAAGGGCAATCTCGCGCCCGATGGCGCCATCGTGAAGGTCGCCGGCATGGCGACGGTAAAGTTCACGGGGCCGGCGCGCTGCTTCGACGGCGAGGAAGCTTGCTTCGAGGCGGTGAAGAACAAAACGTACAATCACGGTGATGTGCTGGTGATCCGTTACGAGGGTCCCAAGGGCGGCCCGGGCATGCGTGAGATGCTCTCGACTACAGCCGCGCTGTACGGCCAGGGCGTGGGCGAGAAGGTCGCGCTGATCACCGACGGCCGTTTCTCCGGCGCCACGCGCGGCTTCTGCGTCGGCCATGTCGGACCGGAAGCGGCGGTCGGCGGGCCGATCGGTCTGATCCAGGATGGGGACATCATTGAGATTGATGCGGTCACCGGCACGCTCAACGTCAAACTTTCAGATGCCGAACTCGCGAAGCGTAGGAGGCAATGGCAGGCGCGCGAGGCGGAATTCGGCTCCGGCTATTTGTGGAAATACGCCCAGCAGGTCGGACCCGCCGTCAACGGCGCGGTGACTCATCCCGGCGGGGCGGGTGAGAAGAGTTGTTATGCGGATAGCTGAGACTCTGTTACGCGTGATTGTGCTTGGCGTCGGCCTCGCGGCCGCGGCACCTGCCTTCGCTTTCGACGGCACCAAGTCCAACGACGCTATGGCCTCCGCCCCGGCGGTGACAGCGGTTTCGCCGTTGACGCCTGCCGACGCGTTCCGCTCTGGTGCGCACTTGCTTAAAGCCGGTGACATGGTGCGCGCGGTGCACTCGCTCGAATACGCTGCCGAGAACGGTCACGCGCTGGCGCAGTGGAAGCTCGGTCGCATGTATGCCGACGGCGAGGGCGTCGCGCAGAATGACATCAAGGCTTTCGAATATTTTCGCCGTATTGCCGACAGCCATGCTGACGATAATCCGGATACGCCGCAAGCGCGGTTCGTCGCCAATGCCTTTGTCGCGCTCGGTCACTATTATCTGGTCGGCATCCCAAAGGCGGTGCAGCGCGATCCGGAGCGCGCGCGCGAAGTGTTCGCCTATGCCTCCTCGTATTTTCGTGATCCCGACGCACAATACTATCTGGCGCGGCTCTATCTTGACGGCGTCGGCACCCCTCATGATCCGCGCCAGGCTGCACGCTGGTTCGGCCTGTCTGCGCAGAAAGGGCAGTGCTCGGCGCAGGCTATGCTCGGCGCGATGCTGTTCACCGGCGATAGCATTCCGCGCCAGGCCGCGCGCGGCCTGATGTGGCTTACCATTGCCAAAGACAGCGCGCGCACTGCTGACCAAGCCTGGATTACCAAGCTCTACGACAGTGCCTTCCAGCAGGCGACCGAGGACGAGCGCGCGCTAGCGTTGGTCTATCTGAAGCGCTGGATGGAGACGCGGCGCGAGTAGGGCTTACCTTCCGCCGATATCCAGATCCACATAGACGGGCACGTGATCGGACGGCTTGTCCCAGCCGCGTACATGGCGGTCGATGCAGGCATCGATCAGCCGGTCTGCGGCCTGCGGCGATAGCAACAGATGATCGATGCGAATACCGTCGTCCTTGGCCCAAGCACCGGCCTGGTAATCCCAGAACGTGTAGAGATCGTCAGCGTCACTCACTGCGCGGATCGCATCGGTCAGTCCTAGATTGAGCAGTGCGCGGTACTTCTCCCGAGTCTGCGGCAGAAACAGTGCGTCCCCCTCCCAAGCAGCCGGCCGGCGAGCATCGGCCGCGGTCGGGATGACGTTGTAATCGCCGGCCAGAACCATCGGCTCCTCCAATCGCAGTCGTTCAAGTGAAAAATTAGCAAGCCGCTTAATCCAATTGAGTTTATATGTATATTTTTCTGTTTCTGGCGGATTACCATTGGGTAGATAAAGGCTGACCACGCGCAAGACACCGGATTTGGTGGAAACTAGTGCCTCCAGGAAACGCGCTTGGATGTCATCGTCGTCACCGATTAGCCCGGGCGAGACCTCATCGAACTGCCGCTTCGACAGCAAAGCCACGCCATTGAAGGTCTTTTGCCCGTGCACTGCAACATTGTAGCCGAGCGCCTCGAATGGCTCGCGTGGGAATGCTTCGTCCACGCATTTGATCTCCTGCAGGCAGACGATGTCGGGCTGCCGCTCTACCAGCCAAGTCTGCAGATGATCGATGCGTTGGCGGATCGAATTGACGTTCCAGGTCGCTATTCGCATGAGGTCAAGGTCCGGCGGGTACGAATAGGGGCGTAGCGAGCCGTGTTTAACAGGATACCGCGCAGGGATATGCACTTAGTTACGTTTATATGATAGGAAAGCCGCTAACGCGGTACCCAGCTGACGAAATAAGTGAGATTTCCGCGGACGAGGGGAATAGGGAGAGACGGGCTGGGCTCAACGGTTGTGCCGGACCGAAAAATTGTCGATGAACAAGCGAAAGTGGCTCTTTGGGGTGGCGGCGCTCGCCCTCATTGCTATTGCCTTGCTCGTGCGCGGCTTTTGGACCACCGATGGCAAGGCCGCTCGCCAGCTGGCCCAGGTCGCCCGCGTGGTGCCAGTTGAGACTGCGCTAGCCGATCGCCGACCGGTTCCGGTCCGCATTGAGTCACTTGGCAGCGTCACCCCAATCGCCAGCGTTGCCATCAAGGCCCGGGTTGAAACCGCGATCACCGCGGTTCATTTCTCCGATGGAGCCGAGGTAAAGAAGGGCGACCCTCTGTTCACGCTCGACGGCCGTGCCATCGAAGCGCAGATTGCGCAGACCGAGGGTGCTATTGCGCGCGATCGGGCGCAGCTCGCCGGCGCGGAGCGCGACGTTGCGCGCTACACCGACCTAGTCGCCAAGAGCGCGACCCCGGTGGTCAATCTCGACAATGCAAAGACCCAGTCCGAGGTGTTTCGTGCAGCGATTAAAGCTGATGAGGGCCTGCTCGAGAATCTCAAAGTTCAGCTCAGCTATTGCACCGTGACCGCGCCGATTTCCGGCCGTATTAGCGTGGCGGCGGTGAAGGTCGGCAATTTCGTGCGCCCGGCCGATACCGCGCCAATGGCAACCATCAACCAGATGGCGCCGGTCTACGTCACCTTCACGGTGCCGCAGAAATTGCTGCCGGAGATCCGCCAGGCGCTCGCTGCCAAGACTGCGACCATCGAGGCGTTCATTCCAGGCGAGAAGAAGCGCGCCGTCGGCCAGGTGACCATGATCGAAAATACAGTCGACCCCGCCACTGGTTTGGCGACCATCCGCGCTACCATGCCGAACGAAAGCGAAGTCCTGTGGCCGGGCACGCTGGTTACCGCCGAGCTGACATTGCGTACCGAGGAGGCGGTGGTGGTGCCGTCGGCCGCGGTGCAGGTCAGCCAGACCGGCAGTTTCGTGTTCGTGATCCGGGACAACGTCGCTAAGGTGCAGAAGGTGGACGTCGTGCGCACCGTTGGCAATCAGTCGGTGATCGGCAGCGGACTGAATGGCGGCGAAACCGTGGTCACCGATGGTCAGTTGCTGCTATCGGACGGAGCGCGGGTCAATGCCCGCGCTGCCAAGTCGGCCCCCGACAAGCCTACCGGGACCTGATACCATGAATCTGTCGGAACTCTGTATTCGCCGGCCGGTTCTGACTACGCTACTGACAGCGTCGCTAATCGTTTTCGGCGCCTTCGCCTACCGGCTGCTGCCGGTGGCGGCGCTGCCGGCGGTGGATTTCCCGACCATTCAGATCACCGCACAATTCCCGGGCGCCAGCCCAGAAACGATGGCGTCGTCGGTGGCGTCTCCGATCGAACGTCAGCTCTCGACCATCGCCGGCATCTCGTCGATGAACTCGTCATCGGCTCTCGGCATCGCGCAGATCACCATCCAGTTCGATCTCGGCCGCAACATCGATGGCGCAGCGCTCGACGTTCAGACGGCACTCGCGACCGCCGCGCGCCTGTTGCCGATCGAAATGACCATTCCGCCGTCGTTCCGCAAGGTGAACCCCGGCGACTTCCCGGTGCTCTACGTCAGCCTGCGCTCCGACACGGTGCCGCTGTCGTTGGTCGACGAATATGCCGAGAGTGTCCTGGCACCGCAGATTTCACAATTGCCGGGCATCGCCCAGGTTCAGGTCTATGGCGCGCAGAAGTTCGCCGTGCGGGTGCAGGTCAATCCGGTCGAAGCAGCGGCACGCAATATTGCACTCGAAGATGTTCGCAGCGTCGTCGCAAAGACCAATTCGAGCACGCCGGTCGGCGTGCTGACCGGGCCAAAACAAAGCGTGACGCTGACCGCGACCGGCGCCATCGAACACGCCGCCGATTACCGCGACGTGGTCGTCGCTTATCGCAACGGCGCGCCGGTCAAGCTCAACCAGATCGCCCGTGTGATCGACAGCGTGGAGAACGACAAGATCGCGACTTGGTATAACGACGCGCGCGCCATCGTGCTGGCGATCCAGCGTCAGCCCGATGCCAACACCGTCGAGGTTGTCGACATGGTGCGCGCCAAGCTGCCGGCGTTGCGCGCACAGGTGCCTCCCTCGATCCAGATGACGCCCTTGTTCGACCGTTCGATCTCGATCCGCGCGGCGGTCTCTGACGTGCAGGAGACGCTGGCGATCGCCATCGCACTTGTGATCATGGTGATCTTCCTGTTCCTGCGCAAAGTCTCCGCCACCATCATTCCGGCGCTGGCCGTGCCGGTCTCCCTGATCGGCACCTGCGCGGCGATGTATGCGTTTAATTTCTCCATCAACAACATGACGCTCCTCGCGCTCACGCTGTCAGTGGGCTTCGTAGTCGACGACGCCATCGTGATGCTCGAGAACATCGTGCGTCACGTCGAAGGCGGCATGCGTCCGTTCGAGGCGGCGCTGAAAGGCTCGCGCGAAATCGGCTTCACGATCGTATCGATCACCTTCTCGCTGATCGCAGTGTTCATCCCGGTGCTGCTGATGGGCGGCATGGTCGGTCGCGTGTTCCGCGAATTCGCTGTGTCGATCTCGATGGCGATTGTGATTTCCGGCTTTGTCTCGCTGACGCTGACGCCGATGCTTTGCGCGCGCGTGCTCAAGAGCCATCAGGGCGAGGAGCAACAAAATTTCGTGCTGCGCACCTTCGAGTGCCTGTTCGAAGCGATGCTGAACGGCTACCAGTGGTCGCTCGATCGGGTGTTGTCGTTTAAGTCGATCGTGCTGGCGGTCACGTTGGCGACGCTGGCCGGCACTATCCTGCTCTACGTCGCGGCGCCGAAAGGTTTCTTCCCGACCGAAGACACGGGCTACGTCATCGGCATTACAGAGGGCAACACGGACGTTTCATTCCCGGCACTGTCGGCGATGCAGCGCCAGGTGGCCGATATTGTGCGCGCCGATCGGGCGGTGGCTTACGTCAATTCCACGGTCGGGGCCGGCGGTCCGAACACGGTCGGCAACAGCGGGCGCATGCTGGTCGCGCTCAAACCGCGCAACGAACGCGACAGCCAGCCAGAGATTTTGGCGCGCTTGCGCAAGGCTGCGAATGTCGTGCCCGGCATCGCGATCTTTTTCCAGCCGATCCAGAACATCAATCTCGGCGGCAAGCTGTCGAAGAGCCAATATCAATACACGTTGCAATCCAATGACACTGCCGCGCTCTATCGCGTGACGCCTGAATTGCGCGACAAGATCGCGAAGATTACGGGCTTGCTGGACGTCACCACCGACCTTTACGTGACCAATCCGCAGGTAACGATCACGGTCGACCGCGAGAAGGCGGCAGTCTATGGAGTCACCGTCGATCAGGTTCGCCAGGAACTCTACAACGCCTTCGGCGTTCGCCAGGTCGCGACCATCTACACCCCGGTCAACTATTATCAGGTCATTCTCGAGCTTCAGCCGGACTTCCAGGTCGGGCCGGACGATCTGACGCGCATCTATTTAAAGACCACCAATGGTACCACGGTGCCGCTATCGGCGGTGACGCGCTTCGAGCGCACGGTCGGCCCGCTGCAGGTCAATCACCAGGGCCAGCAGCCGGCGGTTACGATCTCATTCAACTTGGCGCCCGGCTACTCGCTCGGTCAGGCGGTCGACGCGATCCAGCAGTTGGAGCGCGAGGAGCGGCTTCCGGCGACGATCACGACCGGCTTCCAAGGCACCGCGCAGGTGTTTCAGGATTCACTGCGCGGGCAGGGTATCCTGATCCTGGCGGCGATCTTCGCGGCCTATGTGGTGCTCGGCATCCTTTATGAGAGCTTCATCCATCCGATTACCATCATCTCCGGCCTGCCGTCGGCCGGTATCGGCGCGATTCTGACGCTGATGCTATTCCGCATGGACCTATCTGTAATCGCCATGATCGGAATCGTGATGCTGGTCGGAATCGTGAAGAAGAACGCCATCATGATGATCGACTTCGCGATCGAGCGGCGCCGCGTTGGCCTGTCGGCGGAGGCGGCCATCCGCGAAGCAGCGACCCTGCGCTTCCGCCCGATCATGATGACGACCTTCGCTGCAATCTTCGGCACGCTGCCGATCGCGCTCGGCAGCGGCGCCGGTGCTGAGTTGCGGCAGCCGCTCGGCGTTGCGGTGGTCGGTGGCCTGCTGTTGTCGCAGTTGCTCACGCTCTACATCACGCCGGTGATCTATCTCTATCTCGACCGCGTCGATCGCATGCTTAAGCGCCAGCTCGAGCCGCAGCTCGAGGAAGTCGGCGAACGGCCGAGCAAGCCCGCGGTAGCGGCGGAATAAATTTTACAGCGCGAAGCTTGTACCGCAGCCGCAGGAAGCGGTGGCTTTCGGGTTTTTCACCTTAAACGAGGCGCCGATTAGATCCTCGACGAAATCGATTTCCGAGCCGGCCATATAGTTTACCGACACGGGGTCGATCAGAATCACCGCACCGTCGCGCGCGATCACCAGATCGTCGTCGGCCTTCGCGCGCTCCATGTCGAACTTGTACTGGAAACCGGAGCAGCCGCCGCCTTCCACGCTGACGCGGAGCATGGTGCCCGGCGGCTCGCCTCGCAGGATCTCGCCGATCCGCCGGGCCGCATTATCGCTAACTGTGACGCTCACACTCATCACTTCTACCTTCAGCCCGCCAATCCTATTGGCAGACGCTATATCTGATAGTTAAGTGCACCGGTCCACGAGGTCAATTGGGCGTATGGCCATAGAAATCGCTTGCGCGCGTGCTACTTTTGCCGCCAATCCGACGGAAAGCCGGGGTCGGCGCTGGCAGGAGTCAGAAAGCGCGACCCGCAACGCCTTTCGGAGAGATTGCGACAGGATAATCCATTCTACGGCATTTCGGCGGCTGGCACATAAAACGCAAGTCTTTGTCTATCACGAGGGAGACCACTACCGTACGCGGCTAACCCATACGCTGGAGGTAGTGCAAATCGCCCGTTCGCTGGCACGCGCTCTCGGCCTCGACGAGGACCTGGCCGAGGCGTTGGCGCTCGCTCATGACCTCGGTCATCCGCCGTTCGGGCATGCCGGCGAGCGCGCGCTCGACGAGGTACTCAGCCTAGTCGGCGGCTTCGACCACAACGCGCAAGGCCTGCGCATCGTCACCGACTTGGAACGCCGCTACGCTGCCTTCGACGGCCTTAATTTGACTTGGGAAACCCTGGAAGGACTGGTCAAGCACAACGGGCCATTGACGGACCGTGCTGGCCATGCGGTCGGCCACCACGCCGAGCGCGGCGTGCCGGGGGCGATCCTCGCTTATGCGCAGATCCAGGATCTCGAACTGTGGTCGCAGCCGAGCGCGGAGGCGCAGATCGCCGCGCTCGCGGATGATATCGCCTATGACGCCCATGACATAGACGACGGACTGCGCGCTGATTTGTTCACGCTCGCCGACATCGCCGCGGTGGAAATCATCGGCGAGATTTTGTGCGCGATCGACGCCGAGCATCCCGGTCTCGATCACGCACGCCGCGTGCATGAACTGGTGCGACGGCTCATCACCCGCATGATCGAGGACGTGATTGCCGAAACCGGACGGCGCGTTGCGATATTAAAGCCCGGCTCAGCCCAAGACATCCGCAATGCAGCTGCTCCAACAGTAGCATTCTCGCCGGTGATGCAGCAGGCAGATGAGGCGATCAAAGGCTTCCTCCATCCGCGGATGTATCGCGCCACTCGGGTGATGCGGGTAATGGCCGAGGCGGAAACCGTGGTGCGTGAGCTGTTCGGCCACTACATGAGCGCGCCGCGCGACTTGCCGGAGGAATGGGGCG
>Ga0207761_1000271_pt1 | contig 18221 bp, 15 predicted proteins | sample LuqExpMetageno34_FD_187792 | JGI IMG/M metagenome (GOLD analysis project Ga0207761, IMG submission 187792) | Tropical forest soil microbial communities from Luquillo Experimental Forest, Puerto Rico - Sample 34 (SPAdes) | ecosystem: Environmental > Terrestrial > Soil > Tropical forest ... | reverse complement strand
GGCGCCCGCCAGCCCATCCAGTGTTCCCACTGCGCGATCCCCTGTGCCAGAAACATTTCCACCCCGGGTACCGTCCGGATGCCCCTCGCGGCGGCGATTCTCAGAAGCTTGGTCTCGAACGGGCGGTAAATCAGGTCCATGACGAGGGAACAGTTTAACTCTCTAGCCTCCAGAGGAGAAATTTCCGGGTGAGGATACATTCCCAAAGGCGTGGAATTCACGATGACATCAAACTTCCGCTTCCTCAATTCCTTGCGGCGAATCACCTCTCCTCCCGCTGCTCGGGCTAACTCCTGAGCCGCGTCTGGACGCCGCGCACAAACGCAAACCTCCGCCCCCGCTTTCGCAACCGCAAAGGCCGCGGCCCTCGCCCCACCGCCCGCGCCGAGCACGAGCACTCGGCTGCCCTTCAAAGGCATGTTCTTTTCCAGTGCTCTCAGCACGCCGAGATAATCCGTATTGCTGCCGTATAGCTTGCCGTTTCTCGCTACCGTAACCGTGTTCACCGCTCTGATTTTCTCCGCCAGTGGTTCGCAGTCCTCAAGGTAACGGAAGATCGCTTGCTTGTGAGGGAGCGTCACGCTGAATCCAGACAAATCAAATTTCGGAATCGCCTTCACGAATTCTCCAAGGCTTTCCACCAGGAACGGCAGAAACACCGCATTTTTCCTTGCCGCCACATAGCCGGTGTTGTGCAGCAGTGGTGACATCGAATGCCCGATTGGATTTCCAATCACTCCGTACACGCGCGTCGCCTGGGTCAACTCATGGGCACGGTACAGTTCCTTCAAGTCCCCCAGGTGAACCTGTCCCGGCGCCGTCGCCGCGGCCACCGGTGCATAAGCCAATGCGCTTCCTTCTCGCAAGGCCAAAATTCTCGCGGGCAGGCCGATTTCCCCCATCGGCACCGCGACGACGTGCCGTTCGTGGTGCGCCAGCTGCATCAGCCGGACGCCGTCGGAAATCTTCCGTGCCATGGTCGCCACTTTTACCGCCGCCACTCCGCCACGCCCCGGGACCTTCACGCGCTCAGGCAGCTTTGGCGTCCGCCGGAAGTCGTGAATCGAAAGCAACACCTTCGGAGGCAACGCGTAATCCTGCACAGACCTGCCATGCAGTTCGCGCAGCGTTTCGATTTCAAGATCGCACCACTGGCAGCCCGCCTCTTTCGCCTTCATCAGCCAGTACAACTCCGCACGCGCATCTCCAGCTAACTCCCCGCCCCCAACACGCCGTCGGCACGTCGCGATGAATACCGCCCTGCGGTGCCGCGAGCGTTTCAGCCAATCTAAAAACCTGTTCCTTTCGGCATCGCTTCTCAGCCAGTCCAAGCGCAGTTCTACCGTAGGGGTTTCCTTGAGCGCCTCACCGATCAGCGCCCGGAATTCCGAGGCCGTTGCGCCCGCCACAACCGCGCAAATTCGCGCGACCCCCTTCCCAAACGGTTGCATGCCCCGGAAATCCCTCCAATCCATTGAAAATAGGGCTTGTAGCATGTCTTTGCAAAAGTGTAAAGTCCGCCTGCCCATTCTGTTGACGCATCTCCGGGGCCTTGTTAGTTTCAAATGAGGCAGTCCCCGCACGGCCCGTTTGGCGTGACGCGAAGGAGCATTCATATGCGCGCAATCGCAGCAGGAATTTCACTCGGCTTGGTACTGGTAGGCGCCAGCGCTCGCAGCCAGAACAGTACCCAGAACCCTCCCGTCTCCTCCACGCAGGCCGTCCCGACGGCTACCTCTCCGGACTATACCGCCATCTACTGCTCCAATTTTGTCTCCAGCGAAAACATCGGCGATGATCTGCGCCTGATTTCCGGTGAGCAGTCCAGCTCCAAGATCGTTTTCAGCACCCGCGACTTTGTTTACATCAGCAAGGGTGCCAACCAGGGGGTTCATGCGGGCGATCGCTTCTCCGTCGTACGCCCGATCGTTGACCCCGTCCACGTCCAGTGGTTCAAGTGGCAGACCAAGCTGCTGAAAGCCATGGGTACAATCTACGAGGACGCGGGCCAGCTGAAGGTGATCAATGTCCAACCCAATGTCTCCGTCGCCGAGGTTACCTTTGCCTGCGATTACCTGCAGCGCGGCGATGTCGTCCGGCCCATGCAGGACCGCCCCTCCCCGCCTTTCAAACCGGCTTCTCAATTCGACCAGTTTGCGCCTCCGAGCGGAAAGGCCGTCGGCATGCTCGTGATTGGCAAGGATTTCTCCAATCTTTATGGAAAGTTCACAACCGTCTATGTCAACCTGGGCACGAATCAGGGCGTCACCGTCGGTCAGTACATGCGCGTGTTTCGTTACCAGGGCTCGACCGCCGAGACGGCTGTCAACTATTCCGACTACCAGTACAAGATGTATGGTTTCGGCAGCACGCCTCAAGCCTACAAATGGAACGATCTGCCTCGAGAAGTTCTGGGGGAAGGCATTGTCGTGAACGTGGGACCCAATTCCTCGACTATGTTAGTCACCTATAGCCGTTCCGATCTTTGGGCCGGCGATTACGCCGAAATCGAATAGCTCGCTCGAGCCAATCTACCGCTCTTCGCCCGCGTCGCCTCTCCGGCGCGGGCTTTTTTCTTGAACTAGTTCCGCGGGTCCTCCCGGATGACTTCGCAGGTAAAGCCATAAATCTTTGTTTGCGGGTCTTTCCAGGCATCTCCGGCCAACCCAGCCTTGTGGCAGGTTTCCCGCAAGAAGGCTTCGCGAACCAGGTGATGCTCTACCGCAACCTGCGGCAGTAGCAATCCCCTCTTGAGCCCGCTCTCTACCACCAGTCCGTGCTTCCCGATCTCGATTTCCTCCACCGCGATGCTCTCCACGGGCGACAATAACGAAACTTCGACTTTCGCTTCCTCCGCTTCTTCCGGCTGCATCCGGCTGAATCTCGGATCTTCCAGCGCTGCACTGATGGCGCATTTGATGATGGCTTCACCCAAGTTCGCCCGCGGTTCGATCATTCCAATGCATCCGTGAAGTTTTTCCCTCACGTGCAAGGTGACAAAAACACCGCAACGCCTCTCAAACACGGCTTGCTGAGGAATGGGTTCGACGGCGCGATTGTGGTAAACGGCTTCGAGCATCGCCCGGCGGGCCAAATCCAGGATCGCCCGCCTTTCGGCTTCAGAGAGGGACTGCATCCGGCGGTTTCTTCTGCGCTTCCATCATGCGGAGTTTGCGTCGCTGCTTGATCCGGTCGTCTAATTGACTCCAGAAGCGGTAAAAGTACTGTCCGGCGGAGACCAACGCGCTGATCACCACAAGCCATAGCAACGCGAGGCCAATCCAGTTCAGCGAGGGCCGCCGTGCCCCGGCGATCAAAACCGCCGCCGCGCACACCTGCAACACCATCTTGGTCTTGCCAAGGGTGGACGCCGCAATCGTGAATCCTTCTGCCGAAGCTATATTCCGCAAGCCCAGAATCATCAACTCGCGGCCGATGATGATCACGACCATCCACGCCGGCGCCAGGTGCATGTCCACCAGCGAAATGAAGGCCGCGCAAATCAGCAGTTTGTCCGCGATCGGGTCCAGCAGGATCCCGAGCGTGGTGACCTGGGCGTTGCGCCGCGCCAGATAGCCGTCCGCCCAATCCGTTGCCGCGGCAACGAGCAGGATCAAAACGCCCCAGAACTCAAAATGCATGGTGAAGCCCCACAGCTCCACGTTCGGGCTACGCGTCAGGAGCACTACAATCAGCACCGGCACGATGAATATCCGCAGCAGCGTCAATGAGTTCGGGAAATTCATATCCGTGTGGCGGCGCCACGGCCCTTTTTTCGCCCTTTGCGGCCACTCGGCTCACTATAGACTCCGCCTCTTCCTAGGTCAACGCTGACCGATGTCGCTTTCTCGCCGTTCGAAACTGTACTTGCGCGTAACTACAGCGAACACCTCACATTAAAAAGTATATACACTCTTTCGTAACACTCCTGCTGCAAACCTGTGCAAATTCCCTTTTCTGCGCCCTTCTTTCCGCGGTTAACTATTTGTTGCACTCACGGTCCGAACAGGCATGCAACTACTTATTTTTCAACACTTTGCGCGTGGCCGAATATTCCTCGAGCCGTCCCTCCGGCCCTGACTTCTTGGCCTTCCCCAGAAGCGTCTCCGAGTTTCCACAGCATTTTCCACAACCGCGTTGCCACAAAAACAGCCTTTAACACCCGCGCAATCTCGTGACATTTCGTTCATATTCGACGGCTTCTGGCGAATTACTGTAAAGTAATAGGAGGCGCGTGGGCTTCCGGGCCTAAATGGCGTGAGGTCCGCGGAGCACGCGCGCCGGCAGGAACAAAATAGCGCGTAACAAAGCAAAAACTCCCTCCACAGCGATTCCGACAATCCGGAACGGCAACAGCAACAGCCATATGATGGGGTACAACACGAGCGCCAGTAGCGCGATCGGCCAGCAAACCACCAGCAAAATACACCACAGAACAAACCCTGCCATGGTCGTTTACCCCCTTTCCTACAGATACGCACGCGAAGACGGCGGGGTTCCCTTCACTCTAAACTCATCCAACTTCAAGCGCTTGGCCATGGCTTCCGGCACCTCCGCCTCGAGGTCCATGTGCGAATCGTTCACCCTCGAATGCATCACCCGCCCCAGCGCATGAATTAATGCCAGCGATCGGCCCTCGCTGAGTGGCACGTGCAGACACAGTCGCACCAGGGGGTCCACCGGCAACGCTTCGTCTACCCGTCGCAGTAATTCGTCCAGCCCTTCCCCGGTCAGCGCCGAAACAAAAAGGGGGGGGTCCTCCCCCGGTGCCCGGCGCCGCCAGGCCGCCCCTAGCTGATCCCGCGTCTCGGCCGAAAGTCTATCCACTTTGTTGAATAACCGCAGCCGCGGCCTTCCCGTCACTCCGAGTTCCCCCAGAATCTTCTCCACCTCTTGTTCCAAGTCATCGTGATAGGCATTCGAGATATCGCTGACTTGCAGCAACACTGCGGCTTCTTGCACTTCTTCGAGCGTCGCCCGAAACGCTGCGATCAATCCCTTCGGCAATCCCCGTATGAATCCAACGGTGTCCGAAATCAGAATTCGCCGGTTCGACGGCAAACGCAGCGCTCTCACCGTCGGGTCCAGCGTCGCGAACATTCTCGACGAAACCAGCACCTCCGCGCGGCTGAGCGTGTTGAACAGCGTCGATTTTCCGGCGTTTGTGTATCCGACCAGCGCCACCGTGCCCAAAGGTACCGCGTTTCGCGCTTCTCTTCTCAGCGCCCGTTGCTGCCGCACGTCCTCGATGCTCTCCTCGATTTTGCGCACCCGCTCGCGGATGCGCCGGCGATCCGTCTCGAGTTTCTTTTCTCCGGGTCCGCGTACGCCGATTCTTCCCGCTGCCCCTCCCGCGCCCCCCGCTCCCCCTCCGCCGCTTTTTCCGCCCAGTCGCGACATTTGCGCCCCGCGTCCCGTCAGCCGGGGCAAGAGGTAGTTCAACTGGGCCAACTCCACCTGCAGCTGCCCTTCGCGGCTCCTTGCATGCCGCGCAAAAATATCCAGGATCAATTGCGTGCGGTCGATGACCCGTCGCTCCGTCACTTCCTCGATGTTCCTCTGCTGTACGGGGGAAAGTTCGCTGTCAAAAATGATAAGCGGAGTCTGCCTGGCATTCGCCTCCGCCCGGATTTCTTCGAGTTTACCGCGGCCTACGAGCGTCGCCGGGTCGGCGGCATCCCGCAACTGGAAAATCGTCCCGGCAACTTGGGCCCCGGCGCTTTCCGCCAACTCCACCAATTCGGTCAGCGATTCGCGCCCTGCTTCACCAGCCGGCATCCCGGGAAACCGCGGCGCGCGCTTCCACCCGATTCCGACCAACAGCACGCGTTCCGCCGACGAGACTTCATGTTGGGTTTTCATGGATGGCTTGGGATCACGCCGTCTCCCTCTTTGCGTGGAACCTGGCAGGAACCTGCTTCATCAGCGCCATTATACGTCTATTCCCGGGCCTCCGGAACGCGCAGCCCTTCTCGAATCTTCTCGAGCGCTTGCATGCGGATTGGTTCTTCGTCCCCGAATCCCTCCAGCCACTCGACACCGTTCTCCCGCCGGAACCACGTCATCTGCCGCTTTGCGTAGCGCCGTGTTGCCTGCTGAATCGCCTGCCGCGCCTCGTCGAGCAACAGTTCGTCTTTCAATACAGCCCGCAGCTCCCGGTAGCCGATAAAATCCCAAGGCTTCGCGTCTTCCTTCAAGCTACCCGCGGCCAGTCCTCGCACCTCTTCCAGCCAGCCTCGCTCCAGCATCGTCTCGGTCCTTCGATGTACCCGTTCGTACAGAGCCTCACGTTTCGGCTTCAGTCCGATCTTCAGTGCCCGCCAGCCTTCGAGCGGCTTGCGCCCGCTTTGGTGAACCTTCGAAAGCGGTTTCTTCATCAGCAGGCACACTTCTATCGCTCTGATCAACTTCTGCTCATCGGCCGCGGCAATTTTTTCCGCCGAAGTTTGGTCCAGCTTCCACAGAATTCGGTGCAGATGCCCTGGCGTGTGTTCGGCAGCAGTCGCTCGCAAACGCTCGCGCAAGTCTTCTGAACGCTGCGGAAGCCCTGCCAACCCCTCTAGCAGAACCCGCAAATACAGACCCGTTCCCACGGTGAAAATCGGCAACTTGCGCCGCCCCCGCAAATCCGCCAGAACCGCAATGGCTTCTTCCCGATAGCCGCCCGCTGTCGCTTCTTCGCCGGCATCCAGAACATCGATCAGGTGATGCGCCACGCCACTTCGCTCCGCTTTGCTCGGCTTCGCCGTGCCGATGTCGAAGCCACGGTAAAGTTGCGTCGAATCGCAAGCCATTACTTCACCGTCGAGCCGCTCCGCAAGCCACACCGCCAGCGACGATTTCCCGGATGCGGTTGGCCCCAACAATACAACGAGAGGCAACTCCGTTGAACTTTTCATCTGTCGAAAAGGTATGGCCGCGCTCGAATCAACAACCGCATCAGCGCACGCGACGCCAGCACGAGGCGGCCGATCCCTGATTGATGCACTCGTTTCATGGCTGAGATTCGAGCCACTACTTGTCATTCCGAACAAAGCGGGGTATCTGCTTTTCCGTTCGCGCGTGGCGCCCGCTCCTTGTTCAAGCCAACCGAACGAATCCTAGTTCGAGGGGATCGGCAAATTGTAGTAATACGTGAAGCGAAGTTCGATGTACGGCCCTTTGAATTGCCCCGGCAATGGCGGAAACGGATTGGACGCGCGGATTGACGACACCGCTGCCCGGTCCAACGGCTCTTTGCCCGACCCGAACACTCGTTGCGGGTCTCCGTCCGGCACGTTCCCGTCCCTCATGATCTTGAACTGCAGCGAAACCACTCCCTGGTCCCCCAACTGCACCGATGCCGGCATGACCGCGAACCAATTCTGCTTCACCGTGATGTACACGCGCCGCAGGTAGTCATTGAAGTCCACGCCTTCGGTGTCCGTGAGCATTTCCACTCCGGCACCCGCCGTTCCATGTCCGCCGCTCCCGCCTCCCCGCGCTCCGCCGGGCAACGGACTTCCCCCTCCCATCGGCGCCGGCGCATTGATCCTTCCCGCGTTTCTTGCCGCATCACGGATGGCATCGCCCGGCGACTGCTGCTTGGGCAAGTCCAATCCTCTCTGGGGAACCGGCATATCCGGGCTTTCCAGCTTCGCTTGCTGCTTCGGCAAATCTCCCTTGGAACCTTGGGGCGCCTGCGGCGTCGGCGCAACGGCATTCGGTTGCGGCGCAGGAGCGCTCGGCAGCTCCTTCTTTGGTGGCTCGGGTGTCGGTGCCGGCGGCGGGGGAGGCGGCGGCTCGCTTGGCGGCGCAACCTTTCGGATCACCCGTGGGTCCACCCTCATGGATTCATGCGGCGCCGGGGCCGGTCGTGGGGAAGGTTTCAGTGCCTCCAGCGCTCCCGGCGGCAGCAAAACCGAAATCTGCTTCCGCCCGATTTCCTCTTCTTCCTGAGAGCGCAAGTGCGGACCGAAGATTTTCGGTTCAAAAATCAGGAACAGAATCAGCAGCACGTGGAACGCCACCGAGGAGACGGTCGTGGCCATCTCCTTGGTCGTCTTTTGCGTTACCCGCTCCGGGGGAAGAAAAGATACTTCGCCCGTCTGCATGATGTCTGGCTCAACGAGGTCTTCCGATACCGGTAACAGCGCGGGCAGTTCTTCCGGAGGAGCCACTCCCTGCGGGATCGTAATGCGTTCATCCATCTCCGTCGGCTGTGCGGGCAGGTTCGATTCATCCCGACGCTGCACCGCTTCGACGTTGATGTCTCGCGGCACCACCATCCGCGTCGCGATCGATTCGAGTGGCAAGTTCGACGGAATCGTTGAGTGCCCGTCGAGCGCCACAATCGGCAGCGTTGATGGGACCAGCGTTCGCTCGTCGAGCGATGTCGGGCGGCGCCGAGTCGTCGGCGTATCGGCCGCCGGCGGGCGCGCATCTTTCGGAACTAGAATTCTCGGGATCATCGACTCACTTTTCCTGAAGGAGCCGGGGATATTGGTTGGACGCGCTCCGCGTGGTCGCGGATGCTTTCCATCACTTGCGTCGCCAACTTGAGCGCGGCGCGTCCCGCGAGCCCATCCGTCTTCGGCGACACGCGAGTCCTCACCGCTTCAACAAAGGCTTCCAGTTCGGCTCGCAGCGGCTCTACCGCGGGCGCCGGCAGTTTTTCAAATCCAAACTCCGGCTGTGGTCCCGGGCGCTTTACCCCGATGCGCAGCGCGTCCCTCCGCGCATAGTCCAGCGAAATGTACTCGTGCTGCTGGAAGAATCTCATCTTCCTCACGCGCTCCGTCGAAACGCGGCTCGACGTCACGTTCGCCACGGCTCCGCCCTCAAACTCCAGCCGCGCGTGGGCGATATCCACCTTCTCCGTCAGCACAGGAATTCCCACGGCCTTCACTTCCACGACCGGCTCCTTCACAAGCGCCAAAAGAATATCCAGATCATGAATCATCAGATCGTAAATCACATCAACATCCAGACTACGTGGTGTAAACACACCCAGCCGGTGTACCTCAAAAAACAGCGGACGGTTCACTACCGGCTCTACTGCCAGCACGGCCGGATTGAACCGCTCCACGTGTCCCACTTGGAGAACGCGCCCGTTACCTTTCGCCGCTTCGATCAGTTCGTCCGCTTCTCGCACCGTACGCGCCATCGGCTTTTCGACCAAAACGTCGATTCCCATCTCCAACAGGGCGCAGCCTATTTCGCGGTGCGCCACTGTCGGCACGGCTACGCTTGCCGCGTCAATCGCTCCCCGCAGTTCCTCGATCCCTTGGAACGTTCGCGTTTGAAATTCTTTTGCGATTTCTCCCGCGCGCGAAGCGTCCTCATCCAACACTCCCGCAAATTCTACATTTTCCAGTTCCCGGTACACCCGTGCGTGATTCCGTCCAAACTCCCCTGTGCCCACCACGGCCACGCGAACTTTTCGCAGCTCCGCGCTCACACGTCTCCCCGCGCTCATTCCTTGTTCATTCCCTTGCTACTACTGATTGGTTCCGCTGTCTCAATCGGAGGAAACGACTGAATGGCAATCCCGCAGGCGTCTGCTGTTTCCACCAGTTTTGCGCGGTCAAACAGCAGCGTCCGTCCCGCGTCGATGGCCAATGCGGTCGCCCCCGCCCGCTTCATACTTTCGACGGTCGGCAATCCCACGACGGGTACGTCGAACCGCATGTCCTGCTTCGGCTTGCTCACTTTCACCACGACCAGCGGCTTTCCTTCCGCGAACCGCGCCGCCCTCGCGATCGTTTCATCCGTTCCTTCCATCGCTTCCACCGCAACGCAGGCGCGGTCTGAAATCACGACGGTTTGGCCAATGTCCTTTGCCGCCAGGTGTCGGGCAACACCCTGCCCGTATTCGATGTCCGACGTTTCGTGTTCATTCGGTGCCCGTTTCGTCAATACACCCGCTTCCGGCAGCAGCGGTCCGAGAAACAAAGTCGAATCCACCAGTTGAATTCCCTCTTCCTCAAACACCTTTGCCACCGCCCCGATCAACGAATCCGTGTTTTTCCTCGGCAAGGAGAACAACAATTTCGCCAGTTTCCAGTCCGGCCGGATCGCGCTGAAAATCTTGTTGTGCTTCACTTGCCCGGCCATCACGGCGTGTTTCACGCCTTCCCGGCGCATGAACTCGATGGCCTTGCCGAGTTCTCCGAGGCTCACCCACTCGAGCCGCTTCGCCGACTTTTCTAATTCCGGTGAAGCCTCTTCCTTGATCGCGAGCACCGCCATTTCAATTCCCTGGCTTCGCGCGCCTTCGAGCACCAGAAACGGAAACCTCCCGTTCCCAGCGATCAGCCCCCAACCAGCTTCCTTCCTTAGCGCTTCCGGCATTCCCCGCATACCCTACTTCACGATTCCGCGCTCGGCCTTCTCCACAAATTCGATCATTTCCTTCACGTCATCACTATCGGCTAGCTCTTTCCGCATCGCTTCGAGCGCCTGCGTCGTGTTCTTCTTCGAGCGCCCCAGCACCCGGAACGCTTTCTGCAGCGTCTTGATCCGCTCCGCGGAAAATCCCTTGCGCTCCAGCCCGATCGTGTTCGGCCCAAAGCACCTGGTTCTCCGCTCGGTCACGACCAGCGAAAACGGCGGCACATCCTGGGTAATCACGGTGCTCGCCCCGATATATGCATAGCGCCCCAACCGGCAGAATTGATGCACCGGCGAAAACGCCCCAACCGTCACAAAGTCCTCGACCGACACGTGCCCCGCCAGCGTCGCTCCGTTGACAAACAGCGTATGGCTGCCGATCTCGCAATCATGCCCCACATGCGCATAGGCCAGAAAAAAATTGTTGTTCCCGATGCGCGTGATTCCGCCGCCTTTGATCGTTCCCCGGCTGATGGTCACATACTCACGGTAGATATTCCCGTCCCCGGCCTCCAGTTCTACACGTTCTCCGCCAAAGGTGTAGTCCTGGGGATCGCCGCCAATTACGCAAAACGAGTGAAAAACATTCCTCGCGCCAAATTTTGAAGGTCCGCTCACGACCGCGTGCGGATGCAGTACGCAGCCCTCGCCCAACTCCACGCTCGCTCCTACCACCGCGAACGCGCTCACTTCCACCCCAGCGCCGATTTTCGCTTCCGGCGAAATAATCGCTTGTGCGTGTATCTTCGCCGCGCTCATTTTCCCGCGTTGTTGGCGCGGTCCCGATCCACCATCACGCACATCAGCGTCGCTTCTGTCGCCAGATTTCCGTCCACAAAGGCCTTTGCTTGGATCTTGCAGAGGTCGCCCTTCCACGCCAGGATGTCCACTTCGACTCTCAACTGGTCGCCCGGCACCACCGGGCGCCGGAATTTCACGTCGTTCATTGATGCTAGGTACAAAAGCTTGTGATCCCGGTCCGGTATCTCCTGCAACAGCAAAAGTCCGCCGGCCTGCGCCATCGACTCCAGAATCAACACGCCCGGCATCACCGGCTTCCCCGGAAAATGCCCCTGAAAATACGCTTCGTTAATCGACACATTCTTGATGGCCACAATCCGTTTGTACCGCTCCATCTCGACAACCTTGTCGATCATCAGAAACGGGTAGCGGTGCGGCAGAAATTTCAGTATCTCGTTGATGTCCAGTTGCATTCCCGCTCCTGTGCCGCCCGCCCTCTGACAGCGGCACTTCCTTCAGGTTGCAAACTTCTTATTATAAGCAATCTTCGGCTACCCATAGACTAACTTCTTTCTTCACCTGCAGCTAGCCACCCGCCACCGCTCTCCGGTTGCCCTCTGCTCGTGCCCGTTGCTACCATTCGTCAGCGATGGCCCCGAACGCTCTCCCTCAGACCCTCCTATCTCTCCTGCGGCCGCGTCTCAAAGAGATGCTCGGCACGCTTCGTGAGCTCACTCTTCTCGAATCCCCGAGCCTCGAAAAGCAGCCCGCGGACCGCTGCTGCGGTTTTCTCGCGAATCAGTGGATGCTTCGTGGGGCCCTAGTGGAGATCCTCAAGCAAAAACAGCGTGGCGATCATTTGCGGGTTGTCTGGCCTCCCTCCGCTTCCCGCACCCCTGGCCAGTTCCTTGTTCTCGGCCATTACGACACCGTCTATCCCACCGGTACACTCCGGCGCATGCCTTTCCGCATCGCTTCCGGGAGAGCCTTTGGCCCAGGCACCTTTGACATGAAGGCTGGTATCGTTCAAGCGCTTTTCGCTCTTGAGGCTCTCCGGCAATCAAAAATCCCCTTTCGAAAACGCATTGTTTTCCTCTGGACCTCCGACGAGGAAATTGGCAGCGAGTCCTCTCGCGCGCGTATCGAAACCGACGCCCGCCGCAGCGATGCCGTCTTTGTGGTGGAGCCGTCGCTCGGTCCGCGTGGTCTTGTCAAGACCTCGCGCAAAGGCATTGGCGAAGCCCAGCTCATCGTCCACGGCCGCGCCTCTCACGCCGGCCTGGCGCCAGAGGAGGGCATCAACGCCATTCACGAACTTGCGGCCCAAATTGCCCGCATCGAAAGATGGAACGATCTGCGCCGCGGCGTCACCATTAACGCCGACCGGATCGAAGGTGGCTCGCGCACCAACGTCATCGCCGACCACGCCAAAGCCACCCTCGATTTGCGCGCCTGGCGGGTATCCGACATGCGCGCACTCGAAAAACGCTTTCACTCTCTTAAACCCATCCATCGCGGCGCAAAACTTGAAATCCACGGCGGGTTCGATCGCCCTCCGATGGAGCGCCAATACAGTGCCGCTCTTTTCTCCCGCGCCAAGTCGCTTGCAAAGCAGATGGGATTCTCTCTTGGTGAAACCGCCGCCGGCGGCGGCTCCGATGGCAATTTCACCGCCGCGCTCGGTATTCCCACGCTCGACGGCCTCGGTGCCGTCGGGGACGGCGCTCATTCCGCCCACGAACACGTCCTCGTAAAGGCCATGCCCCAGCGCGCCGCTCTCCTCGCCGCGCTTTTGGCCACCGGCTAGTCCTCGATCAATCGGCGAACCGTGATCCTAGGGTAAACCGGCGAGGTTCGCCGAAGGATCGCAACATTGAGTCAGCTCCCCTCTGGGCGGGCTCCTTTGTAGGGTCTGGAATTTCTGCTGGATTCGGCGAAGGACCGTTCCTATTTCCCGTAGCTCTTCTTCAGGTAGTCCACCGTCGACCGCATCAACTCTCCATAGTCATCGCGCAGGACTTCTTCGAGTGCCTGCTCGGTTGAGTCGCCATTCGCAATCCGCCCGAGGATTCGCTCAATATCTCCCATTCCTTGCGTTTCGACGATGTACTCCACATTCGCCAGTGCCCAGGCATACGCGTAGCGCGCAATATCGTTCGGCAAACTCATCCATGACCCCTCCAGCCTTCCGAGCGGCGCGGCCTGGCCTTGCTCGTAAACCTCGACGAGGACGCCCGCGTTCTCGTCGCTTCTTTTCCCTTCGATCCATTGCGCCACGCCTTCCTGAATCCATATCGCCGCCCGCCCGTGGGTCTTCTGCTGGATGAAGCTGTGCGTCAATTCGTGTCGCAGCACCCGCGACAATTCCGAATTTACCTCCGTCAGCCCCTGCACCGGCACGCGGATTCTTCCGTCGTTCAGCGCCCCCGCCCATCCGGGCGCCTGGGTGATGTCCAGGAATCCCTGCTGCGTATACAGCACCACCCCGATCGGCTCCGGCGGCGTGTAGTTCAGCTCCGACGCAATCTGTAGGTAGTGCTCCTCGAGTGCGTGCAAGACCTCGAGAGCCAGTTTCGGCTCGGCCGTCCCGTTATATTTCAACTGGAAATGGGCACTCTCGTTTTCCTTATAGTTTTCCTCTTCTTCTTTGTCCTTTTGTGCCTTTTCGAGTGCCGCCCGCGTATCCGCGTCCGGATGCAGCGCCATCGCTCTCTTCCATTCCGTTACGGCTTGTTCCGGCCGGTTCATCCCGTAATACGCCCAGCCCTCCAGCTTGTAGACCGCCGCGCTGTTGGGCGCCGCCTGCTTGGCTCGTTCCAGATAATCTATCGCTTGCTTGAACTCGCTCTTCTTTAGATACAGATACGCCAGATCCACCATCAACACCGGCTGTTCGGGCGCATAGTTCAGCGCGGTTCGTTCATCGCCCAGCGCTCGTTCTAGATCGCCTTGAGACAATTCATATTGTGCCGCGGCGTGGTGCGCCAGTGCCGCCCGTTCATTCGCCGCCTTCCCCCCCTTTCTCGCCTCCACATCGAGCCGCCAGATGTAGTCCTGGTCAATCGTTCCGTCGTGCACGGCGGCTTGATCGATCTCGGAGCCGTTTGCGCTCACCTCCATTGCTGGTGGAGGGATATTCGCCGCCGCTTCCGCTGGTGACTCCTTCATCGGCATCAATCCGCTCTTTTCGACGTGATCAACGATCGACTTTGGAATCGATAGTTCCCCGGCGGAGGTCTCGTACCGGACCCGGTCCCCATCCTCCACCACGTGGTAAGCCACAATCTGGCGGCCATTTTTCAGCACAATCTTGTCGCCCCGCGCCGTGGCCCCGAGCGCCATGACAACAGCCATCAGAACCACTGTTCGCCGCACTCTCCGCATGCCCTTAGTCTAAACCTCCGCACTTCCGTGCGCCGGGTCGCCTTGTTCCCTCATGCCGAATGTGACTACACTTCTGGTATGCGTTTTTTTCTGGCTCTTGCTGCTTGCCTTTTTTCTGTGCCCCCGGCCTGTCTTGCGAACGGTACTCCTCGTGAACTTTTAAACGCGCTCAATGCCCTTCGCCTTGACCCGCATCAGGTTTACACCATTTCCGCCGCGGACCGCATTGAGCTGCGTCAAGCCGATCTCGTGCTCACCCTCGAAGAGGGAAAGCTCGCCTTTTTTGCACCCTTCGAAGGCCGCGTCACCGGCGTTGTCTTCTCCGGACTCGGCCACGCCCTGGCCCTCCCCCGGGACCCTGTCGAAAAGCAGCAGATGGCCCGTTTTCTCGGCGCTCCCGTTCTCGACCAGCAATTTGTCTCGATTTACATGCGCTTCACGGACGACACCGCGCAGGACCTCCAGGCGCAGCTCAATCGCGCTGGCCTTCAACCCGTCTCCGACCCCTCTTTCACCGAAATTTGGGTTCCCCAAGTCACGCGATTCAATCCCACACATTCTCTCCGCATCGTCGTCGAACGATTTTCCTCCTCGCCTCGCCACTTTTTCCACGCCGGCGTCGACGGTGTCGTCACCGGACCATTCGACATCCTGATGGATCAGATGCACGGCGAGAATTTCTTGCTTGGCCAGTCCCGCGTCGTCAACAAGATCGCCTACTTCGATGTCTGGACCTCCTATTCTCTCGGCGGTTCCTCTCCTCCCGTTCTTCCTTTCGAAGCCCTCCGCTACCACATCAATACGACCATCCACGACGACACCTCCCTCGAGGGCGACACGGCCGTCGATTTCCGCGCCGTCAGCGGCGGCGAAAGTACCCTCTTCATTCAACTTGCCCGTGTTCTCAAGGTCGAAGGCATCGCCCTGGCCTCCGGCGAGCCCCTCACCTATTTCCAGAACGAGGGCCTCACTGAACAGGAACTTCGCACCCGCGGCGACGACACTCTTTGTATCTTCCTCCCGAGCCCCCCGAAGACCGGCGAAACTTTTACCGTTCGCATTCGTTACCGCGGCAACGTGATCGAGAACGTTGGCAATGATGTTCTCTTCGTGAGCGCACGCGAAAGCTGGTATCCGCATTTCGGAGATCTGTCACAATTCGCTCTTTACGATTTGAACATGCGCTGGCCAAAGCGTCTTCGCCTCGTCGCCACGGGCGAAAAATCCGACGAGCGCGATGACGGCGATTTCCGCTCGGCACGCTGGAAAACATCCCTTCCCGTTCCGGAGGCCGGCTTTAACCTCGGCGAGTACTCCGTCGCCTCCATCGCTTCTGAAAACCGTACCGTCGAGGTCTACGCCAACAGGCAGCTCGAAAACGCGCTGCTCGCGCGTCTCGGAAATTCCACGCCGGCGGAGAGCGATCCGCATCTGCGCATTTCTCCCGCGGAGGGTTTCCCGCCCCAAGTGTCTTTCGCAATGCCCACGCCCAGTCCCGCCGACGCTCTGAAAGCTGTCGCGCGCGAAGTCGACGCTTCCATCCGTTTTTACGAACAGTTCAGCGGACCATTCCCCTTTCACTACTTGGGGGTGTCGCAAATTCCAGGAACCTTTGGCCAGGGCTGGCCGGGCCTTCTCTATCTCTCCACGTTTTCCTTTCTTCCTCACGAAGCGCAGCAACGCGCCGGGCTGAACTCCGCGGGGCAGGCGGCCTTCTCCGATCTGGTTCCGGTTCATGAAGTAGCCCACCAGTGGTGGGGAAATGTCATCGGCTGGTCGAGCTACCGCGACCAATGGATCACCGAAGCCATCGCCTCCTATCTCGCTCTCCTTTTTGCCGACTCGCAGAAAACTCCCGATCGTTCGCTCCATTTCTGGCTCGACCGCTACCGCAAGAACCTCATCACCAAGGGCTCGGGTGCGGATTTCGCTCCCGCCGACGTTGGTCCGGTTGTCATCGGTACTCGCCTCTCTTCTTCAAAATCCCCGGAGGCCTACGAAGCGGTCGTCTACTCCAAGGGGCCGTGGATCATCCACATGCTCCACGAGATGCTTCGCCAGCCAAATGCCAAGGATCCCGACGCTCGCTTCAACGCCCTCTTCCATGCGCTGGTCACGAAATATGCGCAAAAGCCCCTTTCGACAGAGCAATTACAGCGCGAGGTTGAGGCCGTCATGACCCCCAAGATGGCTCTCGAGGGGGGACATTCGATGGATTGGTTTTTCGAACAGTACGTTCGCGGCACCGGCATTCCTCGCTACAAGGTGGAATTCACCTCCCGCCGCAGCGACCAGGGTTATCAGATTCGCGGCAAACTCTATCAGTCGGGCGTGCCGCGCTCTTTCATCGCCCCGGTGCCTCTTTATTCGAGCGCCGGCGGGGGCCGTTCCGTATTTCTCGGCACCGTCATTGCCGCGGGCGAGCAAACCTCTTTTTCCTTCCCGAGCCCGACCGATGTCCACAAACTCCTCATCGACCCGCGGATGACGCTTCTGTGCGTTCCGGAATAATTGGACACAACCTGAGCCGCTCCCTTTTTTTCCTGCGGTCCCTGCGCCAGCTCCTATTTCTCGCGGCATGCCCCGGCGAAAACAGCGAGGCTCACAGACCGTGTCATTCAGGTTAGTTGGAGTTCTCGAGTTTCTCTTCGAGTAGCGGACTGTCGAGATTCAGCTCCGCTTTGCCGCTCGTTCCTACCACGTAGGGAAATCCGCCCGAATCGGTGGGTATCTTCTTCAGCAATCCCGCTTCGAGCAGCTCGCTCATGCGTTTCGCCCGCTTCCCGGTTTGCTTTTCGTATTCGTCGAGGAACTGGTCCAGTGATCGAAGATCGAGATCCACCTTCAATAAGCGCAGGTGTAGTTCCGCGTTTTCTCGAATAAGCTCGTCCGTCGTTGTGTCGTGGACCTGCTGCCACAGAAAGTAAGAAGTGTCGAGAGATCGTCCTTGGCCTGCAATCTTCGCTGCCAGCACCTTCATCCAGATCATCGCTCTCGGATTCCTGCTGCCTTCCGCAAAGGCAGCCGCCGCCTTCGGATAATCCTTGGCGTCGAAGTAGTACACGTTTCCCAAATCCTGGTATAGCTGCCAGTCGTCCGGGTTCGCTTGAATTCCTCGCTCCAGCAGTTTCACAGCCAGATCCGGCCGTCCCGCTCCTCGCGGCGGCGCGTCGCTCAAAAACGTTGAACCGAAGCGGTAAGCCACCACCAGGTTCGGATCCAGCGTGGTGGCAATGTCCAGCAGCGGCCAGAGCAGATCGAGGCCCCGCTTTTGCAAGCGATGCTTCTCGCCGTAATATTGCACCGCTCGCGTCCAGTAAATCGCTCCCATCAGCGGCGCGTAGTCCAGGCTCAACTTTTTCACTGTGCTCCCGGACCGCATGAGTAAGTCGTCCTGCTCAAGGCGCAGCTGGCCCTGCTCCGTGTCGATTCTTTCCTGCAGAGCCCAGACCGCCGCCAGTCCAACAACCAGTACGGTCGTCAGCACCAATCCGCCGATGATTCTTCCCGTCATTTCAGGTTTCGTCGCGAAAACACCGCCGAAGCGCCCGTCAGCACGAGCGCGCAATACACAAACGTATATAACGTGACATGCAGCACGAGCGCCCCCGGCACGCCCCTTGCGTGGGTCACCGCTCCCGTCACATTGAAATTTTGGAAATTGGGCAGGAGGTAGGAAATCCCTCGCACCATCTTCACGGTCGCCGGGCTCAAATTAATGGCTT
>Ga0207761_1000269_pt1 | contig 18329 bp, 16 predicted proteins | sample LuqExpMetageno34_FD_187792 | JGI IMG/M metagenome (GOLD analysis project Ga0207761, IMG submission 187792) | Tropical forest soil microbial communities from Luquillo Experimental Forest, Puerto Rico - Sample 34 (SPAdes) | ecosystem: Environmental > Terrestrial > Soil > Tropical forest ... | reverse complement strand
CGTCAATCGGGCCGGCTGCGCCTTGGAATTTTCCGAAAAAGAATTAAGGCCGAAGGCATTGCTGCCGGTGTCTCCAAGCAGGAAGCCGAGCTCGTCAGCGGAAAGATACGCATTGAGGGCCGCCCCGCGGGATCAACGTTTGCCAGGTAGGAGTTTTTCAAACCCGCAGCAATTCGTTGATGCTGGTTTTGGAGCGCGTTCGATCATCGACGCGTTTGACGATGACCGCGCAATAGAGGTTCGGACCCGGCTCGCCGTTCGGCAGCGGCTTGCCCGGCATCGTGCCCGAAACGACCACGGAATAGGGAGGCACTTCGCCTTGATAGACCTTGCCGGTCTCGCGATCGACGATCTTGGTCGATAGGCCGATATAGACGCCCATGCCTAGTACCGACCCCTCGCGTACGATCACCCCTTCAACGACTTCCGAGCGTGCCCCGATGAAGCAATTGTCCTCAATCACAACCGGTCCGGCCTGCAATGGCTCGAGCACACCGCCGATGCCCACGCCGCCCGACAGATGACAGTTCTTGCCGATCTGCGCGCAGCTGCCGACCGTCGCCCAGGTATCGACCATGGTGCCGCCATCGACATGGGCACCGAGATTGACGAAGGACGGCATCAGCACCACGCCGGGCGCGATAAAGGCTGAGCGACGCACCACACAGCCGGGGACGGCGCGAAAGCCGCTTTTACGGAAGCGAACCGCGCTCCAGCCCTTGAACTTGGAATCGACCTTGTCCCACCAGACCGCTTTGCCGGGTCCGCCGGTGATCACGCTCATGTCGTTGAGGCGGAACGACAACAGCACCGCCTTTTTCAGCCACTGATTGACCTGCCAGCACCCGTCGTCCTGCCGCTCGGCGACGCGCTCCTTGCCGACGTCAAGCAGATCGAGTGCAGAATCAACCGCCTTGCGCACCGCGCCCTTGGTCTTCGGCCCAATCTTGTCGCGGCCCTCGAAGGCGTCGTCGATAATCTTGGAAAGCTTGTCGTTGGACATGAGCAACCCCGCGCTTTTGCTGCGGGTTTTCGGGGGCGGGACGGGCGATGTCAAGCCGCGGCCTGTGCGACCAAAAACAAGGCACCGAACGCCGGTGCCTTTTTCGCATTCAGGCTTGGGTCTGGTAATCAGACAGCGTGCGCAAGCTTGGCTTCGGTTGCCACCACTTTCCACCGCATCGATTTGAGCACTAACAGTGCCATGGCCACACCAGGATGTTCATCAAAGCGATGAGCAGGAACACCATGTGCCAGCTTCCGGTTGACGCCTTGATCACGTTGGTCAACTGCACCAGGAAGGCGGAGGCACTTTTGCGGTGTAGAGCAGGCTCAGGTTCACTGTGGCGAATTTCGGCCGAAAGCTGTCGGTACAGGTCGATGGGAAAAGCTGAAGACGGTGACGGGTGGAAATATTCGGCCTAAACCCGCCCGGCATGCGCACTTAGTTGTCTTCGCAGAATTGTAGAGGCCAAGAATGAATTGGTTGAGCAAACGAAACTTTCCGCGTATCGCGCAGGCACGCGGAGAATAATTCTAAAGCCGTAACCCTGCGTACAAAGTCTCTAGAAAACTTACGAGATTTTCGGTCACGTGATCGACATGTGGCGCGTCGCGGCCGCTGAGTTCCCAGTCCTCGCGTAAAATTTCACGTTGGCCTTCCGGCACCACCAGCACGGTGGTCATGCCGAGCGCATGCGGAACCTCGAGATTGCGCGCAAGATCCTCGAACATCGCGGCCCGCGTCGGTTGGACGGCGTGGCGCGAGAGGAACCGCTTGTAGACCCGCGGCAACGGCTTGGGATCGAGATTGGCGGCGGCGATGTCGAACACGTCTTCGAAATGGCGGTCGATGTGCAATCGTCGCATCACCGCCTCGGCGTGCTTGCGGGTGCCGTTCGTGAGGATCAGCTTGCGGCCCGGCAGCTTTTCAAGCGCGGCTCCGAGCGCCGGGTTGGGCTCGAGCGGCGAGTGATCGATCTGGTGTACGTATTCGAGATAATCGTCGGGATGCAGGCCATGCTCGGCCATCAGCCCGCGCATGGTGGTGCCATAGCGCTTGTAATACTCCTTCTGGACGCGGAACGCCTCGTCCTTCGACACCTTGAGGAACGCGGAGACATAGCTGCGGATCCGCTCATCGACCTGCTGCCAGAGATTGAGGTGATGCGGATAGAGCGTGTTGTCGAGATCGAACACCCAGGCCTCGACCTTCTCAAATCCACGCGGTGCGGGGCGGCATTCCGATGGCACTCTGAGTTATTCCTTGAACCGCACGGTGGTCGGAGGCTGGCTGCCGACATCAATGGCGACGAACCCGGCGGAATTCAGGCCGCGCGTGGCGCAGTCCTTATGATCGCTTAGCTCGAACTTGCCATCGCGCGTGCAGAGCGCGATGTCGCCGCCCCAGGCAAGCGGTGCATCGCCGCGCTTCACGGCGCGTCCGTTGCCATCGACGGCCTCGGCATAACTGTAGAGCCGGTGCGGCTCGCCGCGCACATCCGGCCGCACACAAGCGCCGGCATTGATGCGGTACCAGCCGCGAGTGACGATGGCGCCCATCTCAACAATGCCGAGCGACGCCATCACCGTGTAATGGGTGTCGTTGCACCAAGTGAAGCCGGCGCCTTCGGGGTTACGTGCGGCCTCCAGCAGCTTGTCAAAAAAATTCGGATTCGACGGTGCGTCCGCCGGGAGCTTGCGGTCGTTTAGGAAATTGGTAAGCGCGGCTTGTGTCTTGGCGCCCTGCACGCCGTCGATCGGATACGCGTCGTAGCCGACGATCTCCAAGAGCCGCTGGATGCCGGCAAGCCGCGCCTGCGCGTCGTCATAGTCGGCTTCCTCGGCGAGGTTGACGACCGGTCCTTTCGGCGATTCGGACGGCCGTGCGGCGGAAAAGCGAACCTGCTGGCTGAGCGGGCAGCTGCGCGCATTGGCGATCTCGAAATTACCCTCGCGGATACAGAAATCGGCATTGCCGTTCTGCGGCAGCGGCGCCGAGCCGTAGACTGGCGATGTGCGCGTGTGTACGTAGACCATTTCGGCATCGAGCGCTCCGTCCACTATCTGCCGGCATTGCCCGGGATCGATGCGAAACCAACCGCGCGTTGCAATGTTGGCGCGCTGCTCCAGCCCGATTGCTGCATCCATCTGATAGCTGGTGCGGTTGCACAGCGTGAGCTCGGCGCGGGCTTGGGTGGGGTCAAGCGCCATCAATATGACTGCCGTGCCGATGAATCTAGCGTAGTAGCTGACCTTGGCTGCCATCAGACACTTCCGGACAAAACTGCAGCGAATTGTGCGCATGCTAAAGCATCGGCCGAACGGTAGCGCGCGCTACTTCTCGACCGGAAAGTCGACGATGCTGCCCCATTCGGTCCATGAGCCGTCATAGACTTTAACGTTGTCGACGCCGAGCAGATGGGCAAGCGCGACCCAAACGAGCGTAGCGCGATGGCTCAGTCGGCAATAGCAGACGATATCTTCCAACTTGGCTGGCGCGATCCCGGACTCAGCCAGCACGGCTCTGATCTCACGTGGCGACTTGAATGTGTCGTCTTCGTTGAGAAACCGCCGAAAATACAGATGCACCGCGCCAGGAATGCGTCCTGTCCGCTCAGCGCCGTGGTCGAATGCGAAGGAATAGTCGATCACGCGCTTGCCGTCGTATTCTTCCGGTGCGCGCACATCGAGCAATAACCGTCCGGGCTTCTTCAGATTGTCGCGCACGTTGTCGCGACCGACGCGCATTGACGAAGTCCCGGCCGGCACGGGATAGGCAACCGGAGAAAAGTACGGAATTTCGCCCGTGAGCGGCCGGCCTTCCACGACCCATTTGCGGCGCGCGCCGTCGAGGATGCGAAGGTTGCTGTGCCCCGCCATGGTGAAAGCCCAGAAGGCATAGGTGCCGTGTTGCACCGGATCGCCACAGAGCACGACGATGGTATCCGACCCGATGCCCATGCCGCCGAACATGCGAGCCATGGCCGCGGGGGAAATGAGCTGGCGATCGGTCTCGTGCCAGCACGCCGATTTCCAATATACCCACGCAGCGCCGGGAATATGACCCGCGCGATAGACTTTGTCGTCGGCGAGCGAGCAGACCTCGATAATGCGCAGATCAGGATCCGCCAGATGATCTTCGAGCCACGCGGTGCTGATGAGCGGCGATGTCGCCATCGACTTTTACCGGTGCATCAGTGTGCCGACGCCGTGATCGGTCAAGAGCTCGAGCAACACAGCGTGCGGCACCTTGCCGTCCATGATCACCACGCCCTCGACACCCTGATTGAGCGCGTAGATGCACGTCTCGACCTTGGGGATCATGCCGCCGGAGATGGTGCCATCGGCGATCAGACGGCGCGCGTCGGCAACCGACAGGTCGGCGATCAGGTTCTTCGACTTGTCGAGCACGCCCGGCACGTCTGTGAGCAGCAGTAAGCGTTTGGCCTTGAGCGCTCCGGCGATGGCGCCGGCGAAAGTGTCGGCGTTGACGTTGAAGGTACCGCCGTTTGCCGAGGTTGCCACCGGCGCCAGTACCGGGATCAGCTCCTTGCCAAGCACATGATTAAGCACGGCGAGATCGACCTTCTCCGGCTCGCCGACAAAGCCGAGATCGACAATTTTCTCGATATTGGAGTCCGGGTCGACCACGGTACGGGTAACCTTCTTGGCCTGCACCATGTTGCCGTCCTTGCCGCACAAGCCAACGGCCTTGCCGCCGGCGGCGTTGATGTAGCCGACGATCTGTTTATTGATCGAGCCGGCCAGCACCATCTCGACGATCTCGACGGTGGCAGCGTCGGTTATGCGAAGGCCAGCGGCGAATTCCGACTTGATGCCAAGCATCTTGAGCATGGCCGCGATCTGCGGCCCGCCGCCATGCACCACGACCGGATTGATGGCCGCCTGTTCCAGCAGCACGACGTCGCGGGCAAAATCGCGCGCGGTCTGCTCCTCGCCCATGGCGTGTCCGCCGTATTTGATGACGATGGTCTCCTCGTCATAGCGCTGCATGTGCGGCAGCGCTTCGGACAGGATGCGGGCGGCCTCCTGCGGGCTGATCTTGCTTTTGGCGGTCATGCGGCGTCTCGCGGGGGTGATTTGAGCGCCCCGGTTCTAGCCGACATTGCCGCGCGCCGCGAGGGTCAATTCTACGGCTTCGGCCCGATGTCAATCGAGGTTGGGCGGATCATCCGGCTGGTCCGCATGCTGCTCCGGCGCACGGGCGAGCCCGCCGATGCAGCGCGACCGGTATGATTTGGGTGAAGGCGTCGCGCGGCACGCCGACCGCTTCGAGCAGGAGGTTCGCGTTCAGCACGCTATCGTTGGCTGCTCCGTGCATGCCGAGCTCAATGACATAAATCCAATCAAGAATCTGTGAGCGCGATTAGCGTGTCTTGTTTGCCAACAAGGCAGCAAGGCGCTCGCGGTTGAGCGCCAGCCATTGCAGCGCGATGACGAGCGGGCCATTGCGCATGCGGCCTTCGGCGACGGCGGCGACGGCCGCGTCGATCGAGACGCGCAACGTCTCGAGGTGCTCGCCGTCAGGCGAAATCGGCCGCGCCGGCGCTTGCTCCGCATCAACCGCAGCAAGAAACAGTGTGACCTCCTCGTCGGTGATCCCCGGCGTGGTTAGGTAGCTGAACAATTCGACCAGCGCGGATGGTACTACCCCGATCTCCTCGGCGCATTCCCGCAGCGCCGCGTCGACTAACGATTCGTTCGGCTCAACCCGTCCGGCGACGATCTCGACTAGGTTGCCGCACCCATTGGCGAGGTGTGCCGATAAGCGGAACTGGCGGATCAGAACGATCTCGTTGTGCGCAAGATCAATCGGCAATACCGCGACTACCTTGCCGGCCTGCACGATGTCGCGGGTCTGCGTCACGCTAGCACCATCAAACCCCTTAAACGTGAGGCGGTAGCGCAGATAGTCGAGATATCCCTTGGTCAATAGTTGCGCGGGCGACAAAACGATGTTGGTAGAAAGATCGGCGAGCTCGCGGAGCTTGGGCATCGGCGTCACTGCGAAACAATACCCTCAGGCGCAGTTTCCAGATTGAAAGCCGCGGCGAACAGCGCGCGTGTGTAGTCGCTCTTCGGATTCTTGAAAAGCTCGGCGGCGGCGCCTTCTTCTACCATCTTGCCATGGCGCAGCACCAGCAGACGGCTCGCCAAGGCCGCCACCACGCGCAGGTCGTGAGAAATGAACATGTAGGTGAGCTCGCGCCGTTTCTGCAGCTCGCGCAGTAGATCGACCATCTGCGACTGAATCAGCATATCGAGTGCGCTGGTCGGCTCGTCGAGCACGATGAAGGTCGGCTCGAGCGCCAGCGCGCGCGCGAGCGCAATGCGTTGACGCTGGCCACCGGAGAATTCATGCGGATAACGGATACGCGTTTCCGGATCGAGACCTACATCGCGGAGCGCCGCCACCACTCGGCGCTCGCGCTCGTCCGCCTTCAGATGTGGATGATGCACCCACAGGCCCTCCTCGACGATATCGGATACCGACATGCGCGGACTAAGCGAGCCGTAGGGGTCCTGGAACACGATCTGCATATTACGGCGGAACGGCCGCATCTCCTTGAACTTCAGGCCCTGGACGGTATGGCCCATAAACACTATCGGACCGACAGATGAGATCAGTCGCAGGATCGCGAGACCCAACGTGGTCTTGCCGGAGCCCGACTCACCTACAACCCCGAGTGTCTCGCCCTTGCGCAGTTCGATGCTGACGCCGTCTACCGCCTTGATGTGGCCGACCACTTTGCGCAGCACACCACGCTTGATCGGGAACCACACCTTGAGGTCGTCAGTCTGCACAACCACCGGCGCCTCCGGCCGCGGCGGCGCTGGGTCAGGCTTCGGCTCGGCGGCGAGCAGCGCGCGCGTATAAGGATGCGTCGGTGCAGTGAACACGTGCTCGACGTCGCCCTGCTCAACGATCTGGCCTTGCTGCATTACACAGACCTTGTCGGCGAGTTTGCGCACGATGCCGAGATCGTGAGTGATAAACAGCACCGACATGCCGAGCCGCTTTTGCGTATCCTTCAGCAACTTGAGAATCTGCGCCTGCACCGTGACGTCGAGCGCGGTGGTCGGCTCGTCGGCGATTAGCAGGTCTGGCTCGTTCGCCAAGGCCATCGCGATCATCACGCGCTGGCGCTGACCGCCAGAAAGCTGATGCGGATAGCTTGCGAGCCGCCCTTGCGGGTCGGGAATGCCGACCTGAGTGAGCAGATCGACGATGCGCCGGCGTGAAGCCGCGCCCGCAAGTCCTTGATGTAAAAACAATATCTCGGCGATCTGCTTCTCGATCGTGTGCAGCGGATTGAGCGAGGTCATCGGCTCCTGGAAAATGATGGTAATGTCATTGCCGCGCACGTGACGAATGTCGCGCTCCGACATCGTCATCAATTCCTGACCTTTGAAGACGATCGAGCCGGACGGATGGCGCGCGGCCGGATAAGGCAACAGCTTCATCACCGACAGCGCGGTGACCGACTTGCCAGAGCCGCTTTCGCCGACCAACGCGACGGTCTCGCCCTTGCTGATGTTGAACGACACGCGATCAACCGCCAGCGCTTCGCGCGCACCATTGCCGAAGGAGACCGACAGATCGCGGACCGAAAGCAATTCTTTGTCGGGCGCACTCATCGGAAGGACTTTCTCGGATCGAAGGCATTGCGTACCGCCTCGCCGATGAAGATCAACAGCGAGAGCATGATCGCGATTGAGAAGAAGCCGGTGAACCCCAGCCACGGCGCCTGCACATTTGCCTTGCCCTGGCTGAGTAGTTCGCCGAGCGAGGGCGAGCCGGGCGGCAGGCCGAAGCCGAGGAAGTCCAGCGCAGTCAGCGTCATCACCGACGAGGACAAGATGAACGGCAGGAACGTCATGGTCGCCACCATGGCGTTCGGCAATAAGTGGCGGAAGATGATCACCGCGTTCGACACACCGAGCGCACGCGCAGCCTGAATGTATTCGAAATTGCGCCCGCGCAGAAATTCAGCGCGTACCAGACCGACCAGCGACACCCAGGAGAACAGCAATAAGATGCCGAGCAGCACAAAAAAACTCGGTACCAGCACCGAGGAGATGATCAGCAACAAATAGAGTGAGGGAATCGAGGTCCAGATCTCAATGAAGCGCTGGAACAGCAGGTCAGTCCAGCCGCCGAAATAGCCCTGCACCGCACCGGCGGCCACGCCGATCAGGGACGAGACGATGGTCAAACAGAGGCCGAACAGGACAGAAATGCGGAAGCCGTAGATCAGCCGCGCCACCACGTCGCGGCCGCCATCGTCGGTCCCGAGCCAGTTGGTCTCGACCTCGCTGCATTTGGCGAAGTTGTTTTTGGCGGCGAACTCGCAATCCTTCTGCGTCAGTAACCAGGTCGGCTTGGACGGAAACGGCGACGGCGGCTTGCTCACTTGGGTGTTGTAGGAGAAACGAATCGGCGGCCAGATCACGGTGCCGCCCTCCTTGTTGATCAGCCCCATCAGGTAATCGTCACGATAGTCGGCGGCTGTCCCGAACAAATTCGGGTCCTTGGGATCGCCAAACGCGATGTCGGGATAAGTCACTACCGCCGGAAAGAACGACTTGCCGTTGACGTCGATATAAATCGGCTTGTCATTGGCTATGAATTCCGCGAACAGCGAGATCAGGAACATGGCCAGGAAAACCCACAACGACCAGTAGCCGCGGCGGTTGGCCTTGAAGTTTTCCCAACGCCGCTTGTTAATCGGCGAGAGAGTGAAACGGCCGCGCCGCACCGGCTGCAAACTGCCAACGGGCGTGTCGACAGCGAAGTCGGGTAGATTCTCGCGGGCGCGCGCGTCCACTCAGACCTCCCGCGTCTCGAAATCGATGCGTGGATCGATCCAGGTATAGGTCAGATCGGAAATCAGATTTACCACCACGCCGATGAGCGAGAAGATATAGAGCGTGGCAAACACCACTGGATAATCGCGGTTGAGCACGCTTTCGAAGCCGAGCAGGCCGAGCCCGTCGAGCGAAAAGATGGTCTCGATCAGCAGCGAGCCGGCGAAGAAGGCGTGCACGAAAGCCGACGGGAATCCGGCAATTACGATCAACATGGCGTTGCGAAACACGTGGCCATAGAGGACTTGGCGCCTGGTGCAGCCCTTGGCGCGCGCGGTAAGCACATATTGTTTACGGATTTCCTCCAGGAACGAGTTCTTGGTCAGCAGTGTCATTGTGGCGAAAGCGGACAGTGCCATAGAGACGATCGGCAAGGTGAGATGCCAGAAATAATCGGCGATTTTCTGCCACAACGGCAGCTGCGCCCAGTTCTCGGAAACCAGACCACGAAGTGGAAACCAGTCAAAGAACGAGCCGCCGGCGAACAGGACGATCAGCAGGATGGCGAACAGAAACCCGGGAATGGCATAGCCGATGATAATGATGCTCGATGTCCACATGTCGAAGCGCGAGCCGTCGTCGACCGCCTTGCGGATGCCGAGCGGAATCGAGATGAGATACGTGAGCAGCGTCATCCAAATGCCGAGCGATATTGATACCGGCAGCTTTTCCCTGATCAACTGCAGCACGCTGACATCGCGGAAATAGCTCTTGCCAAAATCAAACCGCACATAGTTCCACAGCATCAGTGCAAAGCGTTCGGGCGCCGGCTTATCGAAGCCGAACTGCGTTTCGAGTTTCTTGATGAATTCCGGGTCGAGCCCCTGCGCGCCGCGATATTTGGAATTGACCGCATCCACCTGCCCGCCACCCTGCGCCAGACCGCGGCTACCGAAGTCGCCGCCGGCCGAGCCGGAAATGCGCGAAGTCGCGCCGGTGTCGCTGCCGGTGAGTTTGGCGATCACCTGCTCGACCGGGCCGCCGGGCGCAAACTGCACCACGACGAAAGCCACTAGCATGATGCCGAACATCGTCGGCACCATGAACAGCAGGCGGCGGATGATATAGGCAGTCATTCGCTAGAAATTCCGGTCCGCGTCACGCTCGCGCAATTCGCAGGTATCCACGTGTTGGGCCATATCGGCAACATAAAGCCGTGGGCGGCGGGGACAAGTCCAGCCATGACGTTTCAGCTACCCCTTTTGTTCCAGCTTCGCCGCCCTGTCGCGATCGTACCACCAGGTGTCCGGAATGCCGCGGAAATAGGGCGGCTGGACGGCTGGGCGGCCGAACACGTCCCAATAGGCGATCCAGTGCGACGCTTTGTACCAGTGCGGGATCCAATAATGGCCGGCGCGGATGACGCGATCGAGCGCGCGGCAGCCGGCGGTGAGTTCACTCCGTGTCTTGGCAGCGATGATGTGGTCGACCAGCGCGTCGACCGCTGGGTCGGCAATGCCGGCGAGATTCTGCGAACCTTTTATCGCTGCCGCCTGCGAGGAGAAATAGTTGCGCAGCGAATCACCCGGAGTCGACGAAAAGCTCATGCGCTCCACGGTGATGTCGAAATCAAAGTCATCGACGCGTTTGCGGTACTGCACCGGATCGACAATACGCAGGGATGCGTCGATCCCAAGCGTGCCGAGATTCTTGATGAAGGGCATATGGTGCGGCTGAAAGGTCGGCTCGTCGATCAGGAATTCGATGGTGATCCGCTCACCGCTCGGTAGCACGCGTTTGCGGTTATCGATCGCGTAACCGGCCCCGTTGAGCAACTGGGCGGCGCGGTGCAGCCAGCGGCGATCCTGGCCGGTGCCGTCAGTTACCGGCGGCACATAGGGCTCGCCGAACACCTCATCCGGCAGCTTGCCGCGGAACGGCTCCAGGAGCGCAAGCTCGGCACCATCCGGCTTGCCTATCGCCATTAGCGGCGAATTCTGGAACACCGAATGCGTGCGATCGTAGGACCCGTACATGATGTTCTTGTTGGTCCATTCGAAGTCAAAGGCATCGCACAGCGCCTCGCGCAGGCGGCGGTCCTTGAATTTCTCGCGCCGCGTATTGATGAACCAGCCCTGCGCGCCAGAGACCGTGGCATCCGGGATCACGTCGCGCTTGACGCGACCGTCCTGAAAGGCCGGAAAATTGTAGCGCGTCGCCCAAGTGCGCGAGGTGAACTCCTCGCGAAACAGATAATTCTTGGCGGTGAAGCCTTCGAAGCCGACCTCGCGGTCGCGATAATATTCGTAGCGGATGGTGTCGAAATTATTCAGCCCGCGCGCTACTGGCAGATCGGCGCCCCACCAATCCTTCACCCGTTCAAATTCTATGAAATGCCCCGGTTCGAAGCGCCCCACCTTATAAGGACCGCTGCCGAGCGGCGCTTCTAGCGTCGACTGGTCGAACGGTTGCTTGGCATAGTAGGCGCTCGAGAAGATCGGCAGGCCGGCGACGAAAAGCGGCACGTCGCGGCCGCGCTTTTCAGCAAAGCGCGCAACCACCGTTCGCTCGTCGACCGCCTCCGCGCCTTTGAAATCGCGCAGGTTTTGGCTGACGATCGGGTGACCTTTCTCCTTCAATGTGTTGAGCGAGAAAGCGACGTCCTGTGCAGTGAGCGGCACGCCGTTGTGGAATTTGGTTTGCGACCGCAATGTGAAGCGATAGGTCAGCCCGTCGTCGGAGATGGCGACGCTACGCGCGGCAAGCCCATACATTGCGTCCGGCTCGTCACCCGAGCGCACCATCAGCGTGGCGAAGGTGTAGTCCATCCCGAGCGCGCCCTCGCCCTTAAGGATGTAACTGTTAAGAGAATTGAACGTGAGGAAAGAGCCGTTGTAGCCTCGGTTGCTCACGATCTCCGAATACGCGCCGCCCTTGGGCGCATCGACCTTGGCGTAGTTGAAATGCGTGAAATCGGCTGGATATTGCAGGTCGCCGAAGGCCGACATGCCGTGCCGCTGGGCGGCTTGCGCTAAGCCGGACCTCGGCCAATTTGCCGCAACGACGGCACCGGCAGATAGCACGAGCACTTTGCGGCGGCTGATCATCGGCGCCTCTCGGACGCGGCTCGGGCCTTGCTCATCCGATCACGACCGCTGCGGCACCTTGGCCGCCTTGTCCGCGTCCCACCACCAAATAGTCGGGAAAGCCGACGCGCCGTATATCGGCATCGTCTCCGGATGGCCAAAGCGATCCCAGCGCGCGGTGCGCTGTTTGCCGTAAGTCCATTGCGGCACCACGTAGTCGTTCCACAACAGCACGCGATCGAGCGCCTTGGTGGCGGCGACCAGATCTGCGCGGTCCTTGCTGTAGATAATGCGCTCGATCAGCATGTCGACTGCCGGATTCTTGATTCCTATCAAATTGCGTGAGCCTGGCTCGTCAGCAGCGCGCGAGCTCCAAAAACCGCGCTGCTCATTGCCAGGCGACAGCGACTCGCCCCAGCTGGCAGTGATGATGTCATAGTCCCATTGCCGCAGCCGGTTCTCATATTGCGCGGAATCGACCATGCGCACCGTAACGGCGATCCCGATGCGTTCAAGCGAGGGCTTGTAGAATAACACGAAACGTTGCGTGGCCGGATCCGGTGCGAGAAATTCGACGCTGAACGGTTCGCCGGTCTTGCTGTTCACCAGCCTGGTGTTCTTGACCTCGTAGCCGGCCTCACGGAATAGCGCGAGCGCTTGCTGCAGATTGTTGCGGACCGCCTGTGGATTGCCCCCGACGGGATCGGTATAGGGCCTGCTGAAGAGTTCGGCGGGGACCTTGTCGCGCACGGTCTCGAGGATTTCCAATTCCTTGCCGGTCGGAATGCCGCTGGCGGCGAGTTGGGTGCCTTCAAAATAGCTCGCAATGCGCGTGTACTGACCGGAAAAGAGCTGCCGGTTCATCTCTTCGAAGTCGAACGCAAAATTGAACGCGCGACGCACGCGCCGGTCTTGGAATTTCGGCCGCCGGATATTGAAGGCAAAGGCCTGCATGATACCTGAACTACGGATCGGGAATTCCTCCCTCACCACTTTCTTCTCGCGTACGGCTGGGAAATCATAAGCGGTCGCCCAATCCTTCGCGCTGTTCTCGGTGCGCCAATCGACCTGATCACCCTTGAACGCTTCGAGCGTGACCGTGGAGTCGCGGAAATATTCGAAACGCATTTGCTCGAAATTATTGGTGCCAATATTCACATTGAGGTCCTTGCCCCAATAGTCGGCCACCTTCTCGTAGACGATGAAGCGGCCCGGGGCGAAATCCTTGACGCGGTAAGGCCCTGACCCAAGTGGCGGTTCGAGCGTGGTCTGAGTCACGTCACGTTTGTGGCCGTTTCTATCGGTTCCTTGCCACCAGTGTTTGGGTAGTACCGGCAGCTGGCCGACGATTTGCGGCAGCTCCCGATTGCCGGGACCGTCGAAGGTGAAGGTGATCTCGCGCTCGCCAGTCTTCTCGGCTATTAACACATGACGATAGTAAGCGCCGAGGTCCGGGCTGTTTTCCTTGAACGTCACAAAAGAGAAAATCACGTCGTCGGGAGTCACCGGCTTGCCATCATGCCAGCGCGCATTCGCGCGCAGGCGGTAAGTGACCGACGAATGATCGTCCGGGTGACTAACTGCTTCCACCAGCAAGCCGTAATCGGTGGACACCTCATCAAGGGCCGGCGTCGTCAGCGTTTCGGTGAACAACTCGGTGCCCATGGCGAGGTTTCCCTTTACCATCGCCACCACGCGGTTGAAATTGTCGAAGTTGCCGAAAGCGGCACGCCGCACCGTGCCACCCTGCGGCGCGGCCGGGTTGACGTAGTCAAAATGCTTGAAGCCTTCCGGATATTTGATGTCGCCGAACAGCGACAGGCCGTGCCTCCACGTCCGCGCCGGCGCTGGGCTGGGTAGCGATCCGGAGCCGAGCGCGCCGAGAGCCGGTGCCGCCAACGTGGCCGCGGTGGCGCGGACGACGGATCGTCGAGTGAACTTCATGTCAGCGTTCTCCGGCGCGAAAAATGCGAGTTATGACGCAATCGCCGGCGATTATGTCTGTTTTTCGGTCCACGACCAGCGCCGAGTCGGCACGGCATCCACTGCGGCGGTCATATTTGCGTAGCCAAAGGCCTTCGACGCCAAATCAGGACGGCCGGGCTTCGACTCGGCCGTCTGCCGAACTCAATCGACTGACCGGCTATTTCGCCGCCGCTTTCGGCAGCGGCGCCGGGTTGTCCGCCATGGTACGGAGATACGCGATCACGTCGGCGCGCTGCTGTTCGCGCGCCACGCCGGCAAAGCTCATCGCCGTGCCCTGGATATAGCCGCGCGGATTGGTCAGGAACTTATTAAGCTCGTCATAAGTCCATTTGCCGCCCTTAGCCTTCATAGCAGCCGAATAGTTGAAGCCGGCTTCGGAGGCGCGCGGCCGGTCGACGATCCCCCACAGATTGGGACCGACTCGGTTGGGGCCGCCCTTCTCGAATGTATGGCAGGCTTGACACTGCTTGGCTGTCGCCTGGCCCTTTTCCGTCGAGGCGGAGGCCAGCAATGTCTCGATCGGCTGCTCCGGTTCCTTGGCCGCGGTGGCAGCGCCGCCCTCGGTATGATCCTTAACAGCGATGTCGTAGCCCGGCTTGGCCGGTTTCTCGGGCGCGAAGATGGCGCCGGCACCGATATTGAGTGCGAGCACAATGAGGCTGGTGCCGAGGATGGCGCCGAGGACTTTATTGAGTTCGAAGGAATTCATCTGATAACGGCTCCCGAGAGGGGGCAAGATGATGCGGGGATCGACGGGCCGCGGTTGCGGCGGTGGCGGCGGTGGCGGATCGAATACCGGTTTGCTTGCTTTATGGCAACCCGTATAAGCGGCGGCACTCATCGCCATTGTATAGTCAAGCTAGGCCAAGCCTGCCCAAACGATGACCAAAGCGATCATTCTCATCCCGGCCCGTATGGCCTCCACCCGCCTACCCGGCAAGCCGCTGGCTGATATCCACGGCCTTCCAATGGTCGTGTACGTGCTGCGCCGCGCTCAATCGGCGCATTTGGGCGAGGCCGTGGTGGCAACCGATTCCGAGGCAGTCCAGACGGCGGTGGAAAAGGCCGGTGGACGTGCGGTAATGACCCGTTCCGACCATATGTCAGGTTCCGACCGTATCTTTGAGGCGCTGCAGGCGCTCGACCCGGAACACCGGTTCGACATCGTGATCAATGTGCAGGGCGACTTGCCGACCATTGACCCGGCCGATATCCGTGCAGCGATCAAACCGCTCTCCGACCCCGCCGTGGACATCGCGACGCTCGCCGCAGCGATCACTGATCCAGCCGAACGCACGAATCCGAATGTCGTCAAGGTGATCGGCAGCGAAGTCGCGCCCAGCCGATTACACGCGACTAGCTTCACGCGCGCCAATGCGAGCGGGCCTGGTCCGCACTACCATCACATCGGTCTCTACGCCTACCGGCGCGCGGCGCTGGAGAAGTTCGTCAAGCTGCCTCCGTCCGCTAACGAGCAGCGCGATAGGCTCGAACAACTGCGCGCGCTCGACGCCGGCATGCGCATCGATGTCGCGATTGTCAAAAGCGTTCCCCTAGGCGTCGATACGCCTGCAGAACTGGCCAAGGCGCGGGCGATGCTCGGTGGTTGACTTGGCTTAGAAGGTCTGGGTACGGATCAGGTCGTCATGGCGAAGAAAAAAATCATCTTCCAAGGCGAACCGGGCGCGAACTCACATCTCGCCTGCCAGCAAGCCTATCCGGACCACGGGCCGATCCCCTGCCCGACGTTCGAGGACTGCTTCTCCGCACTCAGCTCCGGCGATGTCGATCTCGGCATGATTCCGATCGAGAATTCGGTCGCTGGGCGCGTCGCTGACATCCATCATTTGATGCCGACCGCCGGCCTGCATATCGTCGCCGAGTGGTTCCTGCCGATCCGCAATCAGTTGATGGCGCCGAAGGGCGCCAGCCTAAAAACTATTAACACCGTGCAGAGCCACGTGATGGCGCTCGGGCAGTGCCGCAACATTATCCGTGAATTGAAACTTAAGCCGGTGGTCGCAGCAGACACCGCAGGTTCCGCGCGCGAGGTGGCGGAGGCAAAAGATTTCAGCCGCGCCGCCATCGCCTCGCGGCTGGCGGCGGAAATCTACGGCCTAGACATCCTGAAAGAGAATGTTGAGGACGAGGCCAACTCGACCACGCGCTTCATTGTGTTGTCGCGCGAGAAGAAATGGGCCGAACCCGGCAAGGGCAAGATCGTGACCACTTTCGTATTCCGGGTGCGCAACGTGCCAGCCGCGCTCTACAAGGCGCTCGGCGGTTTCGCCACCAACGGCGTAAACATGACCAAGCTCGAAAGCTACATGATCGGCGGCAACTTCTTCGCCACCCAATTCTACGCCGACGTCGAAGGCCACCCGGACGACCGCGCGCTGGTATTTGCGCTGGAGGAACTCGCCTTCTTCTCCAAGGAGTTGACCATCCTCGGCGTCTACCCGGCGCATCCTTTCCGCGACACGTTCAAGGAGGAAAAAGACTGAGCAGTCAAACCGTGTGTTCGTGCTCATAGCGGGTGACGAATTGCGGCGACAATTTGCGCAGGCGCTCGAGATCAATGCGGCCGGAGCGCGTGATGTAGCTCATGGCGAAATCGACCGGCGCAAGCTTCATCTGTTCGGCGAAGTGCTCGTACCATTGTGCGCTACCGTTAGCGCCCGCCACCAGCTTTTCCAAGATCGGACGGCGCGCGGTCTCGTAGGCCGATAATGCCGTCTTGAGGTCACGCGGATGCGCGGCCAGTGCCTTGTCGAGCGCGATGGCATCCTCCATCGCCAGTCGCGTGCCAGAGCCGATCGAGAAATGCGCTGTATGCAGCGCGTCGCCAAGCAGCACGCGGTTGTCATGCGACCAGCGCGCATTGTGCACCAGCGGAAATTGCCGCCAAATGGAATTGTTGGAGATCAGCGGATGGCCGTCGAGTGCGTCGGCAAAGACAAACTCGCACAGCGCCCGGGTGTCCGCCTCGCCCATGGTAGTGAAGCCGGCACGCTCGAAGGTCGCGGCATCAACTTCGACGATGAAAGTGCTAAGACCCCTCTCATAGCGGTAGTGGTGCGCGTTGAAATGGCCGAACTCGCCCTTGATGAACGTCTGCGTCAGCGTTTCGAAACGCTTGGCGGTGCCGAACCAGGCAAAACGATTACTGAGATAATTGACACTTGCGCCGAAGTCCCGCGCATGCGAGCGCCGCACCAGCGAGTTGACACCATCGGCGGCGACCACGAGATCAAAGTCGTCTAACTCATCGAGATCTTTGACCGTACGCCGGTATACCGGCTCGATGCCAACCGAGCGGGCGCGCGCCTGCAACAATTGCAGCAGCCTGAGCCGGCCGATCGCGGCAAAGCCAACACCGTCGATAACGATCCGCTCACCGCAATGCACCAGCGTGATGTCGCTCCAGGATTCCATGTGCGGGACGATGGCCGCGTAGGTCGCCTGGTCGTCGTCACGCAGAAATTCCAGCGCGCGGTCAGAGAACACCACGCCGAAGCCAAAAGTGGCGTCGGCCGGGTTCTGCTCGAAGACGGCGATATCCGCCACCCTTGAACGGCGCTTGATCAGGTAGGAAAGATAGAGCCCGGCCGGCCCGGCTCCGACAATGGCAATGCGCATGAGGCCAGTGTCTCAGACCGCTCGTCCCCGCGAAAGCAGAAAACTGAACTTCTTATAGGCAAAAGCGGTTTCCGCTTACGCGGGGGATTGAACATACAAATTAGCAGATCAAATCGTCTGATTGTACTCGCCGACCTCTGGATGCGTGCGCAGCACGCCGTCGACTGCCTTGAACATCTCGCGCATACGCGCCTCTGACACCGGGCTTTCCACCACCACCACCAGCTCCGGCTTGTTGGAGGAGGCGCGCACCAGACCCCAGGTGCCGTCTTCGACGGTAACGCGCACGCCGTTGACGGTCACCAAATCGCGGATCGGCTGCTTGGCAAACTTGTCATCCTTCGCCTTGGCCGCCTCGAAATGCTTCACCACCGCGTCGACCACGTTGTATTTCTTTTCGTCGTCGCAATGTGGCGACATGGTGGGTGATCCCCAGGTCCGCGGTAGCGCCCTGCGCAGATCGGCCATGGTCTTGTCAGGATTGCGGTCGAGCATGTCGCACACCGCAAGCCCGAAGATCATGCCGTCGTCATAGCCACGGCCAAACGGCTTGTTGAAGAAGAAGTGGCCGGATTTCTCGAAACCAGCGAGCGCGCCGAGCTCGTTGACGCGGCGTTTGATGTAGGAGTGGCCGGTCTTCCAATAGTCGGCCTTGACGCCGTTGGCCTTGAGCACCGGATCGGTAAGGAACAATCCGGTCGATTTCACATCGACCACGAAGGTCGCGTTCTTGTGAAGCGACGACATGTCGCGCGCCAGCATGACGCCGACCTTGTCGGAGAAAAT
>Ga0207761_1000266_pt1 | contig 18408 bp, 19 predicted proteins | sample LuqExpMetageno34_FD_187792 | JGI IMG/M metagenome (GOLD analysis project Ga0207761, IMG submission 187792) | Tropical forest soil microbial communities from Luquillo Experimental Forest, Puerto Rico - Sample 34 (SPAdes) | ecosystem: Environmental > Terrestrial > Soil > Tropical forest ... | reverse complement strand
GTATGTTGTTGATGGCGGAGAATCTGACCGCCGATGAAGCGCTGGCAGCTGGATTTCTGATGGGCGTCGTCGACCCTGCCAAACTCGACGCGAGCATTGCTAGCATCTGCGAACGGCTCAAAGGCAACGCTCCAATCACAATGCGTGTCACCAAAGAAGCTATACGGCGCCTGCAGCAGGCCGGCATCCCAAGCGGCGACGATCTAATACGCTCCTGCTATGGCAGCGACGATTTTCATGCCGGGGTTAAAGCCTTCGTCGAAAAGCGCGCGCCGCAATGGAGCGGCCATTGATTTTCGCGGCCACGTTTCCGCGATTTTGAAAATACGCAAAAAAGGAAAGTCAAAAGATGCATCCGTTCGAAAAGCAAATGCTCACCGTCGTTCGGCAGAAGCAGGTCGGCACCGACACAAGCTATGAGCCGCCGCTGCGCATCGGCTTTGGCATAAGCGATAAGACGGTCGGCGACGTCGCCAACGCGACGATGGGCCGCACCATCCTGGTGCCGGGTGCCGGCCCCAACCCGACGCATTATCATGCGAAAAATGACGTCTGCTGGTACATCCTCTACGGCAAGATCAAGTGCTGGTACGCGAAAAGCGACGGCAGCGACCGCAAGGAAGTGTTTCTTGAAGGCGGCGATTTCGTCTATGTGCCTTCCGGCGCCATCCACGTGATTTCCAATGCGTCAGAAACCGAAGAAGCCTCGTTGATCTTCTGCTACATCGGCGTGCCGAACACAGATGCGGCGGAGACGGTCTGGCTACCGCACATGAAATAGCGTTCGCGCGGTTTCTTTTATTTTCCAGGTGACGTAATGCCAGTGATCGATTGCCACCAGCACTTTTGGGTCTGGGGCAGACGTGCGGATAAATTTCCGCCGGCGGCCGGAACGCGCCTCAATCGCAACTTCACCCCGGACGATCTGCGCCCGCAACTCAAAAAGAGCGCCGTCGACGGTACCATCTTGGTGCAGTCACTCAAAAATCTAGACGAAATGTATGAATTGCTCGATCTGGCGCGCAGCAAATTTACGGGGTGTAAAAAATCGTTAAACAGAGGCATTCGACAGAAGGAGCTAACGATGTTCCGCCATATGGCGATACTGAAGTTCAAGCCCGATGCTAAAGAGGCGGACATTGCCGCCTATTTCGAGGCGTTCCCAAAGCTGATGGCAAGCTTGCCGATCATCAGGGCATGGAATATTGGCCGCAACGAGGGCGCCGGCGGTGAAACGCACGTGAGGAAACACAGCTTTGCGCCAAACTATGATGTCGGGCTAATGATGGATTTCGATTCCGGTGCCGACTATCGCAAATATGCCGAATCGCCAGAACATCAGGCGTTCTTCGCCAAATATTGCGTCCCGATCCTGGCCGAGCGTGTGGTAGCGCAATTCAAGAGAGATTGAGTCCGTTGCGCGCGACGACGGCGGACGTCCGCATCTGGCATAAAACGGAGTCTGATGGACAGCCGCTTACCCAGATCAACTCTGCGAAGCTCCCCATGGCCTTGGTCGACGGCAAATGTACCGCAGCAGCCACCGCGCTTTTCATTCCGAGCGGGCTTGTTGTTGCAGCATTCAATTTTTGGTGGATTCCACGGCTGGCGGCTCAGCGGCGGCGTCAGTCGTCTACGGCGGTGTCGGCACCGCAACTTTTTCTGGCTCGGATTTGGAAGATTCGACACAACATCCAGACACGATTGACCTCTAATTTTTAGCCGTTTCACATATTTAACAATTCATATGAATACGCATTGCGTACAATGTCGTTCAATGAGCTAAAATTGAGATTAAGCCCGCGCGACCTTGGTCAGCCCGCCAGCGGCCCGCCCGCCTTCTTCCAGGCGTCAATGCCGCCCTCGATGTGGCATGCAGTCTTGATGCCGGCATCCTGAGCGGCCTGGACTGCCATCGCCGAGCGTTCACCGAAGGCACAGTAGAACAGAATACGCTTCTTGCCGCTCGTCGCTGCTAGTTCGTGCAGCATGCCGCCAGGGCCGATGTTTTCTTGTAGATCAGTATAAGGTGCATGCAACGCGCCCGGAATACTTCCATGCCTGTCGCGCTCACTCTTCTCGCGTAGGTCGATGATCGCGACGTCGGGTCGACCGCGTAGCATGACAGCCTCGGCAGCCCGCACCGCCCAGCCTTTGCGAGCGATTTCATCTTGATGGAGGCCGACATGCATGTTTGCCGGAACCGCAATATCCATCATCTTCGGATTAGGCAGCTTTAGATTATTCATCACTTCGATATACTCGTCGACGGACTTGACGTTTAGACGAGGATTAAACCGTTTTTCCTCGCCGATGGTCGAAACGGTATCACCCTTGTAGTCGTGCGCTGGATAAACCAGCGTATCTTCTGGAAGCTTGAGCAGTTTACCGAAGATCGATTCGTACTGTGCGCGGGCGTTGCCATTCTGAAAATCGGTGCGGCCTGTGCCGCGAATGAGCAGTGTATCGCCGGTAAACACACGGTCGCCCATCAAGAAACTATAGGAATCGTCGGTGTGGCCCGGTGTATAGAGCGCGTCAAGGCTCAGGCCTTCAATTTGGATACGTTCGCCCTCCATAACCCGCATCGAAACAACATCGGCACGGGTCTGCTCGCCCATCACGGTGATGCAGTGGGTGCGATCGCGCAACGCGCCAAGGCCGGTAACGTGATCGGCATGCAGGTGGGTATCGGCGGCTTTGACCAACTTGAGGTCGAGTTCTCGAACGAGCTGCAAATAGCGGTCGACCTTTTCTAATACCGGATCAATGATCAATGCCTCGCCGCCGCGGCGGCTGGCGATGAGGTACGTGTAGGTGCCGGAAACACTGTCGAAAAGCTGGCGGAAGATCATAGCGCGACTCCGTTTTGCCGACATTATCGCGTATTAAGCACCAATAGCAGATTGTAGCCAACCCAGTGGGCGATCTGCCACCGGTAGTGCGCCAAATGAAAATCAGTGATGGGCCTGGCGTACCCATGGGCTGCAAGGCTGCAGGTTGTATCTGAACAACTCTATTGGCATCGCACCGCGAGGTTGTTACGTCTTATGCAAATTTCTGCCCTTCGAGGTCTGTAGGGAGGATGATCAATGGCTGCGTTTGATCCGGTATCGGCCCTGCTCGGCGGCGGATTGATAGGACTGGCTTCGGTACTCCTTATGCTGCTAAACGGCCGCATCGCCGGGATCAGCGGTATTGTGGGCGGCGCCCTGGCGATGGCCGCCGGCGACAAAATCTGGCGACTCGCTTTCATCGCGGGCCTAATAGTTGCGCCGATCGTTATCGGTTTGTTCGGCCATCCGCAGCCTGACCCACATATGCCAACAAGTTGGCTGCTGATTGTTGCGGCCGGCTTCCTCATCGGCTTTGGCGCGCGACATGGTGGCGGTTGCACTTCCGGCCACGGCGTATGCGGCGTCGCCCGGCTTTCGGCACGCTCGATGGTCGCAACCGCTATCTTCATGGCCACCGCGATAATCGTAGTTGCAATTATGCGTCACGGCTTCGGGGGCTGAACCATGCAAGGGCTCGCAAGCTTTCTGTGCGGCCTGATCTTCGGCTCTGGCCTTATCATCTCGGGCATGACGCAGCCTGCAAGGGTGCTGGGTTTTCTCGATATATTCGGCCGCTGGGATCCGACGCTTGCTTTCGTCATGGCGGGTGCGCTCGCCATCTCCAGCCTGGGCTACGCATTAGCGCGGCGGCAAGGTCGGCCAGTCTTCGCGGCAGAGCATCTTTGGCCGAACCGGACCGACATTGACCAACCGCTAATCGTAGGTTCGGTGTTATTCGGTATTGGTTGGGGCCTAGCCGGACTATGCCCGGGTCCCGCACTGGCAAATCTCGCAAGCTTGTCGCCACGTGTGATCGTTTTCGTGATTGCGATGATCGCCGGAATGAGTGCAATGGATTTGTGGAAACTGCGTGTGCCTTCGGCCACAGCGATGGAGGATGCCGCATTAGCCAACTCAGACGGTTAGTCTGCGGCGCTAATGCATGTTCCTCGTTTGCCGATTCCGCTACAAATTCGTAAGAGCAGAATCCTTGCAAGTCAGGGAGGATTGCTCGTTAGCTTGCAGCGCCTTTCGCGGACTAATAATAAAAACTAGTATGTGAACGAAAGTTGGGAGCAGTCATGTTTGTGAAACTATGAAGGTCCATTGCACGAAAACTACAGTGCTTGGCGTTGCGCTATTTGTCTTGCCGATATGTGTTTACGCGCAGGGCATTGACATTGGTCAGCGCGAGTATGTCAACAGTTGTGCGGTTTGCCACGGCGACAGCGGAAGGGGCGATGGCCCAATTGCAGCGGATCTCAAGACGGCCCCTGCCGATATCACAGCACTTCAAAAAAACAATATGGGTGTATTTCCTTTCGGCCGCGTTTACGAAGTCATCGATGGCCGAAGAATGATCGTGGGTCATGGATCAAGCGATATGCCCGTGTGGGGCGACCGTTTTAAAAAATACAATGCGGAGCTGGCGGAATTGGCCTTAAAATTTAATACTCCAATAGATTCCGAGGCGTTTGTGCGGGGTAGAATACTCGCACTAATCCGCTACATCTCGATTCTGCAAGCGAAGTAGTCTTGCGACGCTTGGTCGAGAACGGTGCCGCTCTTTGCGGACGCGCCGCAATCTAGCAATCAGCCTGTGCCGCTGGGCAGGCCAGCGTGAGGCCGACGCAGCCGGAATCGCTGAATCTTCCCGGTCTGTGTTTTTGGTAGCGCGTCGGTGAATTTGACCGAGCGTGGATACTTATATGGCGCAATCTTTGCTTTGACGTGATCTTGCAGCCGTTTGACCGTCGCGGCATCGGCCGAGACGCCCTCTTTCAATACGACATGCGCTTCCACGATTTGCCCGCGTTCTTCGTCGGACGCGCCGACCACCGCGCACTCCTTGACATCCGGATGTTCAAGCAATGCGGCTTCGACTTCCGGGCCGGCGATATTATATCCCGCCGAAATGATCATATCGTCTGTCCGGGCCGCGAAATGGAAGTAGCCATCTGCGTCCTGATAGAACGCATCGCCAGTGAGGTTCCAGCCGTCACGCACGTAGTTTTGTTGCCGCTCGTCGGCGAGATAACGACAACCGGTCGGGCCGCGCACCGCCAGTTTGCCAACCTCGCCACGCGACTTTTCATTCATGTCATCATCGACCACCTTGGCCTCGTAGCCTGTTACCGGCCGGCCGGTGCATGCCGGATGCGCGTCATTGAAGCGGTTAGAAATAAAGATATGCAGCATTTCTGTGGAGCCGATGCCGTCGAGGATCGGCTTGCCGGTCTTCTGGGTCCAATCGTTGAACACCGGCGCGGGTAGCGTCTCGCCGGCTGATACTGCGACGCGCAGTGATGACAGATCGGCGCCGGTTTCCATGGCGGCGAGCATGGCCCGGTATGCGGTCGGCGCGGTGAAAGAGATCGTCGCGTTGTAGGTTTCTATGATCTCGATCATGTTGGCGGCGGAGGCAGTCTCCAACAGCGTTGCGGTGGCGCCGAAACGCAACGGGAAAATCGCCAGGCCGCCGAGACCGAAAGTGAAGGCAAGCGGCGGCGAACCGACAAACACGTCGTCCGGCGTGACCTGCAGGATTTCCTTTGCGTAACTGTCGGCGATCACCAGCAGATCGCGGTGGAAGTGCATCGTTGCCTTCGGTTCGCCGGTCGTGCCCGAGGTGAAGCCGAGCAGCGCTACATCGTCACGTCCGGTTGCAACCGCGCTGAAGGTCACCGGTTTGCGCAGCGCGATGCGGTCGAGCTCAGCGTCGTGATTGGCGGTGCCGTCGAAGCCGATCACCTTTTTGAGAAAGTGGCTGTTCTTGGCGCAAAGGACCAATTCATCCATCAACCTTGTGTCGCAGAGCGCCACACCAATTTCAGCCTTGTCGACGATTTTGCCGAGTTCACCGGCGCGTAACAATGGCATCGTGTTGACCACGACGGCGCCGGCTTTGGTGGCGGCCAGCCAGCAGGCAACCATGGCTGGATTATTGGCGGAACGGATCAGGACACGGCTACCAGGCTTGATGCCGTAGTCTTCCACCAACGCATGGGCGATGCGGTTGGTCCAATCGGCCAATTCCTTGTAGGTACGCTGACGGCCATTCCCGATAAGCGCCACGTGGTCGCCGAAGCCGTGCTCGACCATACGGTCGGTCAGTTCGACTGCGGCATTGATCCGCTCCGGATAAGGGAAGCGGTCGAACCGCATCTGCGGCCATTGCTCGAATGGCGGCAGATTATCTCGCGTAAAGGTATCTATATGCGCCGACGGTCCCAACATAATTGCCCCCGAGCAAATTAAAATTCTAGGCGGCCTCCTAACGTCACGCTTTGATTCCCAGCAAGAGCCAAGTGTGCAACCCAGGTAACGACTCAAATCCGCGAGGTTGACCCTTCGCCGCGAGAAGCCAGCCGATAGAGTTGATCGCGTCCCTGGAGGTAGGGGTTTGGCCAGCGTTCGTTGATGTCCCCAAGGGCTGCTGCCGCATGCAGGGTCCAATACGGATCGGCGAGGTGCGGTCGTGCCAGGCACACCAGATCGGCGCGACCTGCCATCAGGATCGAATTGACATGGTCGTGCTCGTAGATGTTGCCGACGGCCATAGTTGCCATACCGGTTTCGTTGCGGATGCAGTCGGAGAACGGCGTCTGGAACATACGACCATAAACCGGCCGGGCGGCGGTAGACGTTTGCCCGGCGGACACGTCGCAGATGTCGACGCCCGCCTGTTGCAGCAGGCGCGCGATTTCGACGGCGTCTTCGGGCTGAATGCCGGCCTTGCCGACCCAATCGCTGGCCGAGATGCGAACGGAAATCGGATTGTCGTCCGGCCAGACAGCGCGCACGGCCCGGAAGATCTCGAGCGGATAGCGCATGCGGTTTTCCAAACTGCCGCCATATTGGTCGGTGCGCCGATTGCTCAGGGGCGTAATGAAGGACGACAGCAGATAGCCGTGTGCGCAGTGCAGCTCCAGCATATCAAAGCCAGCTCGCCGCGCCATCTCGGCGGCGGCGACGAACTGATCACGCACTTTATTCAGGTCGGTGCGGTCCATGGCCTTTGGCCGTTGACTGCGCGGTGACCACGGCACGTCGGACGCTGCCATCAGCGGCCAGTTTCCTTCGCGCAGCGGCGTATCGGCCTCTTCCCAGCCGAGTTGGGTTGAGCCTTTCGGGCCCGAATGACCCAGCTGACAACAAAACTTAGCATCGGTTTCCGTGTGCACAAAATCGACGATGCGCTTCCAAGTGGCCTCGTGCTCCGGCGCGTACATGCCGGTGCAGCCGGGCGAAATCCGCCCCTCGGGGCTGACGCAAGTCATCTCGGTGCAGACGAGGCCGGCGCCACCCTTGGCCCGTTCGGCATAGTGCACCAGATGCCAGTCGGTCGGAGTGCCGTCGATCGCCTTGTATTGCGCCATCGGCGAGACAACGACGCGGTTTTTCAGCGTCAATCCACGCAGTTTGAACGGAGCGAACATCGGTCGTCGCAACGGGCTTGCATCGACGCCAGCTTGTCGCTGGAACCAGGCTTCCGCGCTTTCCAACCACGGTTTGTCGCGCAGCCTTAAGTTCTCGTGACTGATGCGTTGCGAGCGGGTCAACAACGAATAGGTGAATTGCACCGGGTCGAGATGGAAATAGCGATCGGCCTGCTCGAACCATTCCAGCGAATTACGTGCGGCAGATTGCAGCCGGAGCACCTCGAGCCGTCGGTCGCGCTCGTATTTTGCAAAGGCTGCAGGAAGATCCTGCTCGCTATGCAGATGGTTGGCCATGGAAATCGCACTTTCCATCGCCAGTTTTGTGCCCGAGCCGATTGAGAAATGCGCGCTCGCTGCGGCGTCGCCGATCAAGACTACATTATTGTATGACCATGTCTCGCACAGGACGCGGGGGAAGTTGATCCAGGCCGAGCCGCGAAGGTGACGAGCGTTTGACATCAATTTGTGACCGCCCAAATAGCGGACGAAAATGTTTTCGCAGGTGGCGATCGACTGCTCCTTGCTCATCTCGCCAAAACCGAACTTGGCCCAGGTTTCTTCCGAACATTCGACGATGAACGTCGCGGTGTCGGAGTCAAACTGGTAGGCGTGCGCCCAGATCCAACCGTGCTCGGTCTCTTCGAAGATGAAGGTAAAGGCGTCGTTGAATTTCTGATGAGTGCCGAGCCAGACAAACTTGCACTTGCGCAATTCGATATTTGGCTTGAAGCGATCGGCAAATTCGGTCCGGACCTTGGAATTCAGTCCGTCGGACGCCACCACCAGGTCGTGCGAGCGGGAGAATTCGGCCGCGCGATCAATTTCGGTCTCGAAGCGCAAATTGACGTTCAACTCGCGCGCCCGTTGCTGCAGGAGCAGCAGCAGTTGCTTGCGGCCGATGCCGCAAAAGCCGTGGCCGGTCGAAACGATGCATCGACCGCGGAAATGCACGGCGATGTTGTCCCAATAGGCGAAATTGCGGCGGATCGCCTCCGCGCTGACTGCGTCATTGGCTGCCAGGTTATCCAGCGTCTCGTCGGAGAAAACGACACCCCATCCAAAGGTGTCATCCGGCCGGTTGCGCTCGTAGACGGTGATCTCGTGGGCGGGGTCGCGCAGCTTCATGCTGATGGCAAAATAGAGGCCTGCCGGCCCCCCACCGAGGCAAGCGATCTTCATGCGGTGCGGCCCTCTCCGTTGGCGCGCCATGATGCAGTGACGTTGCCACTAATTCAAAGAAATTGTGAAGGTGTCGAGGGCCGTTACCGTTCCTTTAGCAAAGGCGCGCTATTGTACAGACCCGGTCACAGAACGGTTGACCCTATCATCGGATGACACAGGGCAAGATCGTGCGATATCATCTTAAAAACCGGAATCCTGCTGGAGAATTGCCATTGTACAGACATTAGGTGTGGTGGCCATAATTCCGATGCTTACTGTGCGTCGCACGTGCGTTTTTGTGGTAATTCAATAATAAGCTTGGGGCTTTCGAAGGGGCGGGCATGACGATCCTGGTCACCGGTGGGGCTGGCTACATCGGAAGCCACGTGGTGCATGAGTTGAATGACGCAGGCGAGCCTGTCGTCGTGCTCGACAACCTGTCGACCGGCTTCCGCTTTCTGATACCTGGCTCGGTTCCGTTCGTTGCCGGCAGCACGGGCGATCGGGAGTTGGTTTCCAAAATCATCGAAAAGCATCGGGTCACCGCGATCATTCATTTCGCTGCTTCGATCGTGGTTCCGGATTCGGTGCGTGATCCGCTCGGCTACTACAGCAACAACACAATGAATACCTGTCTGCTGCTAGACGCCGCAATCCAAAATGGGATTAGGCAGTTCATTTTTTCGTCGACGGCAGCGGTCTATGGCAATGCAGAGCAAGTACCGGTCCGCGAGGATGCAGTCACGCGACCGATTTCGCCTTACGGTACCTCCAAGCTAATGTCCGAGATCATGCTGCACGATGCGGGCAAGGCGCATAAGCTGCGCTTTGTGGTGTTGCGCTACTTCAATGTTGCCGGCGCCGATCCAGAGCTTCGCACCGGCCAAGCGACACCGGCCGCAACACATCTTATCAAAGTTGCTTGCGAAACTGCGCTTGGCCGACGCGCTAAAATTGACATTTTTGGCACGGACTATCCGACACCGGACGGTACCTGCATCCGCGATTACATTCACGTCAGCGATTTGGCACGCGCCCATTCGGCGGCACTTAACTACTTACGCCGTGGCGGCACTAGCGTGACTCTCAATTGCGGCTACGGTCACGGCTCTTCGGTGCTGGAGGTGCTTGATGCAGTCAGGCGTGCGAGCGGACGTAATTTCCGCATTGAGATGACTAGCCGCCGACCGGGCGACCCGGCCTGCCTGGTCGCTGAAGTGGAACGCATTTTCGCGACGCTCGACTGGCGGCCAAAGTTTGATAACCTCGATCTCATTGTCGCCCATGCATATGCGTGGGAGAAAAAGCTCCTAACCGATCGCCGCTGATGCGATCGCTCCGTTTAACACAGCTTTCGTAAACACCAAGACGCCGATAGCTGATCGACCGCCAGGCCGATGCCCACTCAACCAGCGGCAGGCTGCTACTGTGCTGGCGGATTCGGAAGGACAAGAATTGTAGTCTTGTGGTCCTTTTGCAAAGTCGCTTCGCGTGCCCTCACGGTTTGGAGCGTCCACCCGAAATGGCTATCTCCGGTTCTCAACCGGATGGTGTCTTTGGACGTTTCATCGCGAAAGATTGCTACGCCTTCTTCTTCTCCAGCAATGGCGCCGACCAGAGCGAGCATCGGACGCTCTGCCAATGGTGATGATGGCGCGGAAACCAAAGACACACCAGGTGGCGGCCGTCGCGTGGGAGAAAAAATAGGTCGTTCCCTGGTGGCGGTCAGCGAGGCGAGGGGAATGGCCCACAACGGATTAGCGCTTCCGGTTGAGCCCGAGGGTGCGCCTTTGACGGGCTGATTGGTTGCTGTTAGTGCGCTGCCGGCGGAAATGCGAGCGGGAAGGGATTTAGTAATGCCTACCTTGGATTCGAAAGCGCCCTGCGAGGCGACAATTCCTAAGCCAATTGTGGCTATTGACCCCACCACAACGGCACGCTTTGCAAGTGTCTTGGTGAGCAAAGACATCATTCTTCACCCCGCCATTGTCCGGAAACCGCGAGCACAACGTGCATGCGGCTGCCCTGTGCCGGCGGCGTTGGTACCTGCACAGCCAGTTGATCAATGAATAAGAAAGGCATCCCCGCCTCGATTTCATAGAGCACAGTTTGCAGTGCTGTCTGCTCAAGGTCGAAAGTGGCCATGGCCGTCACATAGCCATCCTTGGACTTGCCTCCCTGTCGCTGGACTTCTGATGAGATAACCATGCCTCCAGCACGAGTGATCGTGTTGGTAATTCGCTGCAAGAGTGTTGCATTCGCGATCGTCGCGGTTTTGCCTTCTAAGAACGGCGATCCCGGGGGCCAGGCGTCTGTACTAGCGCCAGGCGCACCGGGCACAGAATGATTGCGGGCATCAAATCGAGAAATCACGTCGAGAGAAGCATTTCGCGCGAGATAAAGGTCTACAAGATCTGACAGAGCAAATACGGTCGCTAGGCCGCACACGACGAGCAGCGCAAGATAGATCAGCCCTGCAACGCTAGGGTAGCGCTTGAAAAGACGATCGACAGAATGAATGGAAATCATGACGACGGACCATAGGGTTGAATAACAGCTTCGATGTTGAAGAGCTCGGCCGAGCTCGAAGACGAGCGTGTTGTTGGCGCGAAAAAGGTCGCTTTCGTAAAGCGGCCCGATTGCTCGATCAGGCCAATGAGCGAGGGGGCATTTTGTGTAACGCCAGTTAAACGCAACTTATTTCCTTCGATGCGAAGTTCGGTCACATAAGTATTGTCGGGTAGGATTTTCGACAGGGATTCCAAGACCAGCACCGTCAAGGGTGCGTCATATTTACGCCGCTCAAGTACCATCTTGACGGCCGGAACTGAATTCAATACGGCGTTTCGCCCTGCACCCGCCGCGGTACGGGCGCCGGAAATCTGCCGGGCAAGCTCCTCTTGTTGTGCAGTGAGGCTTGCGCCGACAATCGCATCGGCGCCAAGTACCACCCCAGTGACGATGACGGCGGCGGCGAGAACTCTGATGAGTGCTTGGCGAATTCTGCCGATATCCTTTGATCCCCGGCCTCTTTCCTCCCAGACCTTGATCGGAATTGCGACCGGATCAGCTTCTCCCGGATCAGTAAAAACGGCAATCGACTGGGCGCCGATATTCGCGATTGCATTCACATAAGGTTTGATCAAAGCGAGCGTCGTTGCTGCAATGGTAATCACCATTTTTTCAGCGCCAGCTTCGATCGGTTTGCTCCATCCGAATGCGGCGTCGGAGGCGCTCCAGGGCGTAAGCCGATCAATCTGGGATCGGACGATGCCGGGTATAAATTCTGTCGCACGAACGGGTAGTTCGAGTGGCAGGAAAACAAACCGATCAGACCGCAACACCAGTTCAATCTGGCTGCCTGACAGGGCGGCCTCCACTGCTGATGAACTCGCGTTATCGATTTGTCCATCAGCTATTTGCATTCGTTTGGTTTCACTTGAGCCGCCTTCTTGATTTTCCTCAAGCACGAATTGGCCATCTCTTACTTCGATGATGCGAACTGTGCGCAACGAACCGAAGCGACCGCGCAAAATGAATGCAAAGTCCGCGACAGCATCGATCAAGCAGGAAAACGTTTCCCTGATCGCAGCAATCGTTGTCATCGCTATTTTGTTCACAGCTTGTCATCCGCAGTTGTCTGATTGAGGCCATCACGCCAGGACAAGACGGCAAATGGCTGGTCGCCTTCCTCAAGCAGCAAAATGACGACTTCCGCGCTCTCGCTATTACCGTCATCCAGGGAAATTCCAGCCTTGACCCGAAACGCTTTGCCGCCCTCTGCCGTTGCATACTTTCGAGCATCCTGAAGTAGCGGCAGCAAAAGCTCTGCATTTGCCGACGATGCTTGTCGCTGTTTTAGAAATGCTTCGAGAAGGTCGCTCGTCATCCCCGGCAAAGCCGCAATTATTTCCGGTGCAGCATCGAGAACGTTCACTTCTGGCCGGCCGCTGTATACGGTGACAAACGGTAAAGCGCGCTCGGCGAGAGACGTCGGAAGGTTACGTACGAGCGTGAGCTCGTTTGCATGGGGAAATGGCGCCCCGCGCGGTTGATATGCAAGACGCGCCATCCGGTAGTCTGAGGCTTCCGAACTTTGGTTTGCAGATGGGGCGGTTCGCCAGCCGATGATCCGATCGCTATAGACATTCGCGTCATCGGCGCGCGCCCCGAGCGTAACGAAGAGTCCAGCCAACAATTCCTTCGGCGCCTTATTAAGATCGATGCGCACGGCTTCAGACTGGAATTCGACCGCAACGTTCGCCTGCCCTAGACGAAATTCGAAATACCCATGGCTCGGACGAGATTGTGGGGCCGCCGTTTGCAGCCGATAGGCCGTCAGTTCAAGCGCGGCTGACACCAGCCCCTCTGTTTTTAGATGATCATCATAGGCGCGGAAGGTAGATGCAGTGTTGGTCACGTAAAGGGCGTAAATCGACGCCAATACGCTGAGCGCGCCGAGCATCCACAAAACGGCGACAACGATGAAACCGTCCGAAGTGTTCGGCCGTCCCTTAACAATCGATTTTGATGCGTTCATCGTGATCACTGCTGAGAGGCCGATTTATTCCCGTCCGAGGAACGCTCGGACTGGAGACATTCCAAATAGGACTTTGCGGAGAGGCATGTGACAGGTATCTCCGCGTGGATCGGCGTGGCGGTCGATACCGGCAGCGTTCGTTGCGTGATCGCATCACGCACGGTCATCTTGACGGATTTGGGCAATTGGATTTGATCTCGCCAAGTCTCCTGCCAAGCTCGGTCTGCGCCCGCATACGAGAACGAGAGTCGATAAGGCTCGCGCATTAGTACAACAGGGTCCACAAAGGTCGGTTGAGCACGATCGACGGGAACGAACGGAGCGCGCGTTCTGACTAGAACGGAGCCCCGTTCACTAGTGACTTCGGCAATGCGGACAAACTCTAGGCCAGGTGACCTATTGGGACCGATGGCAGTGCGCACAAAGGTTACTGAACGACTGCTGCCATCAAAAAACGGCTTGCGTGTCTCGCCGTTTATCGGAATGAACTGAGCGGACGCGAGATCGGCAGAAAGCCGCTCGAGCGCCAGCGCGATTTGATCATTACGCTGAACACTAACAAAGCCGCGGTTCCAGTTCGGGAGCCACTGCGCTGAAATTGTCGCGAGCGCCGCCAGGATCAAACCCATTAGCGCGGTTGCGACCATGGCTTCAAGTAATGTGAAACCCGCCGTCGATTGTCTGTTGGATCGTTGCCGCGCGCTCATTGGCTATCACCGCGCTGTAGTCGAATGGTGCTGATCTGCGTTGCGGCTCCGCTCGGTGACTGGACGGTGACGATGACGGCTTGCGGCATCCATCGCGCAGCAGATCTCTGGTCGGCCGTTTGTGTTGCGAATGGCAATACGTCAACGCGCCAGGGGTGCTCGGCAATCATTCCTGACAAGGTACCCGGTGCCAGCTGACCACGGTCTGGAAGGGCAGTCATGACTGCGCGCGCTGTTTCCAATCGTGTCAACCGTCCGTCGATTGTACGAACGCCGCGCGCGCTACTCCCGATTAAGTTGCCAATCGACGCCATCATAATGGCGACAATCGAGAGCGCGACAAGTGCTTCGATCAGTGTGAAGCCCGCGTTTGCGCCGTCAGGTGGGATTGAACGGAACAATCTCGACCCCTCCCGTGAACCAATTGACGCGCACTTCATAACCGACACCCAAGCGGGTCAGGGAAATGACGCCACCACACGACATTCCGGAGGAAAAGAAACGGATTGTTGAGTCAGCTGGATAACGACCACAGCGGGCAGGCAGTAAAGCGTCAAAGGCGACGTCGCTTGGTACGCGGACGACGCGACCGGACGAACCGGAGCGAACTAACCGAGACGGTGCATCGACATCGGTGGCAATTTGGGTCTGGCGGCGCAGGGCCGCTTGATGATCAGCCTTGAGTAATGCCGCGGTGGCCACGGCATAGGACTCTAGTCTTGCCCGGGTCGTGCCAGTCGGCCATGCACTCACGACGATTGCAGCGAGAATCGCCAGTATCGCGACGACACATACGACCTCGAGGAGCGTAAACCCATCCTCTCCGTGGTGGTCGTCATCGTGTCCAGCTGTTGATGTCGGCCGTCGCACCGGTGCCGCCTTCTTTTCCATCTGCGCCATAGGACACGATGTCATAGGACCCGTGCTCCCCAGGCGAACGGTAGATGTATGGCCTGCCCCAGGGGTCGTTGGGGACCGCATTCCCCTTCAAATAAGGCCCGTTCCAACTCGTCACCCCGCCGGGACGCTGCATCAGTGCGTCGAGACCTTCCGAGCTCGACGGGAAATGTCCGGTGTCGAGAGCATAGAGATCGAGGGCGGTTTCTATGCTCTGAATCTGGATCCTCGCAGCCTTTACCTTCGATTCGCCGAGAAAGTTGAGAACGCGCGGGCCGACCAGCGACATGATGAGCGCGATGATCGTGATGACCACAAGCATCTCAACCAGCGTAAATCCTCGTTCAGAAGTACGCCGGTGCAAGTTTCTACGGGTTCGATTTAACAAACCGTTAACCATGACCGACACCTCTCATCCCTTAGCCGATTGATTGGCTAACAGATAACAATGCAGTCATTACCGATACGATAAGGCCGCCCACGATGGCGCTGATAGCAATGACCGCCAGCGGACCAACAATTCCGACTACCCGGTCGAGACTTCGTTGCAGTTTTGATTCGTAGAATTCGGCGATGCGCCCCGCGAGTGCGGGCAGTTGACCGGTTTCCTCGCCCAAACGCAGCATCCGTACCGCCATTGCGGGTAGCGTACCTACCTCTTCGATTGCATCCGACAACTTGCTGCCCTGGCGAACGCGTTCGACCACTCGAGCCCAAATGGTGGAATCGCCTGTGACCGCCATCATGTTTGCGAGAATGGTCAGTGTTGTTGTGAGCGGAACCGAAGAGCCGAGGAGAACGGAAAGATTGCGACAGAACAGGGCTGTCCGATGCAAACGTAATACGGTGCGAATTAGCGGTAAACGCGCTGCCCAAGAAAGAACGACCATCCGAAACTCAGGTTGACGTGTCGCGATCAATCCGGCCGCCAAGGCGGTTGCCACCGTAAATCCGATCATGCTGCCATGTTCGGTCATGAATTGAGAAAGTCGGAAAAACATATTGGCGATCGGGTCGATCTTGGCGCCTAAATCGTGCAGAACGGCACCGAACTGCGGCAGCACGAACATTAGAAAGAAAGTCAGTACACAGGCCGCAGCAAAAAGTAGGAATGCGGGATAGCGCAGTGCATCGGCAACCTTGCGCCGCATTGCCTCAGCCCGACTGCGGTCGTTGGCGAGTATTTCAAGAGTCTTTTCAAGTTTCCCCGAGCTCTCGCCGACCCGGACGAGAGCTACATACATCGGTGGAAACAGGGCGGGATGGTGCGCAAGAGCGTCGGCGAAGCTCTCGCCCGCGAGCACACTCGAGCGGATAGCGCCAACGGTTGATCGCAATCGGCCGATGTCGGCATCGCTTGCAAGCAGTTCGAGTGCGCGATCGAGGCGTGCGCCTGCTTTAAGCAATAGCGCAAGATCAAGCGTGAAGATCGTAACGTCCTCACTACGAGCGGATTGTCCGAAATTGATGTTCAGGCGCGAAGTACGCGCCGTGCCTTCTTCGAAAATGGCATCAACGGGAACCAGACGAAGGTAATCAATACGGCGTGCCACCTCGGCCGCGTTTGGCGCAGCGATCAATCCGCTTACGAATTCGCCATTTTCGGTCATGGCGCGATAGCGAAAGTTCGGCATAACGTCACTCCGCGGTAGTGACCCGGAAGACCTCGGCTGCGGAGGTCACTCCGGCTCGGCACTTGGCCACTCCATCCTCGAACATGGTTGTCATCCCCGCCTCGGTCGCCGCCCGTCTAAGCGTTCCGGCGTCGGACGTCGATCTCATGAGCGTGCGGACTTTTTCAGATACCTCGAGGACCTCAAAGATACCGGTGCGACCCCGATAGCCGGTTCCATTGCAACGCTCGCATCCGCCGGGAATATGTAGGGAGTCGCCAACTTTTAGCCCAAGCATGGCGTAGCGAGGATCCGCCGCCAGCGCTTCCGGGGAGAGCTGCTGCATAGTTTTGCAGCGCTCACAAAGAATTCGAACTAGGCGTTGGGCGATGACTGCGCGCAGCGTGGATTGGAGCAGATAATTTTCCACACCGAGATCGAGCAAACGCGGAATGGCAGTCGCTGCTGTTTCGGTGTGCAATGTGGTCAGCACCAGGTGGCCAGTAAGTGCCGCATGAATGGCTATGTTGGCCGTCTCGGGATCGCGAATTTCGCCAACCATGATCACGTCGGGATCTTGCCGAACGAAGGCGCGCAACGCTGCCTCGAAGGTGAGCCCGATCTCCGGCAATACTTGCGATTGATTGACGCCGCGAATTTCGTATTCGATTGGATCCTCGATCGTGAGAATTTTTCGGGTTCTGTTATTGAGTGCGCTCAGCATTGTTGCGAGCGTCGTGGTTTTTCCGCTTCCCGTGGGACCAGTGATCACGATGATGCCATGGGGCAGGTCAAGTAATCGACGCAAGCTTCTTTGGTCGGAATCCGATAAGCCCAGTTTGGGGATTTCGAGTACGCCGCGATCTTTCGGCAGCAACCTGATCACAGCGGACTCGCCATACCGCGTGGGCATAGTTGCGACGCGAATATCGATATCCGATCGCGCGATGTGAAGGTGGGCCGCACCGTCCTGCGGCAGGCGACGCTCGGCAATATTGAGCCCGGCAAGGATTTTAATGCGTGAAATGAGCGCCTGCGGCAACACGTCGGGCGGCGTTGGCACCACCTGCAACAATCCATCGACGCGCATCCGCAAGTCCACTCCAGTCCGATATGGCTCGACATGAATGTCGGTTGCGCGCAATTCGACAGCTTTCTCCAGCAGATCATTTACGGCGCGAACGACGGGCGCGCCGCTAGCCAGATCACGAAGGCTATCGATGTCATCGTTGAGCGCGGCTAGCGCTCCTTCTCCTGCTGCTGGAGCGGCTAGCGCGTCATCGCCTAGGCGCTCCGTTAGTGCGGTTGCAATGTCCTCAAACGATGCAACAGCAAGCGTGACGGAGCGCCCAAGCGTGAGTTCTGCGGCGCGAATGGTCGTTGTGTCACCAGGGTCAGCGACAACCAGCGTGTTGCCAGTGCTTCCCTCAATTTGACAGGGGAAGATCGTCACTTCGCGCAGGAAGCGGTGAGCAAATGATCCGGTTAGCGAAGAGGCCGCCAGCAATTGGGGCAATTCCACCCGTGGCAACTTGTAAAATCGGGCTACCTCATCGGCAAATTCGTTAGAAGGAAGGTCAGTGAGCTCCCACAGCTCGCGCAGCTTCCTATCCTTGCTAGGCCGGTCTGCTGACGCGAACTGGGCGAGCCGGTCTCCCTTGATGATGTTCTTTCTCGCCAAGTGCCCCATAAATGCGAGAAATCGTCCGGCCGTTTGCGATCGGTCCGCGGATGGCGAGGGCCCAGCAGGTATTGCCGTCCTGGGGGCCGTGCCCTCGCCGATAGGAACCAATTTGACGTTGACCGCCTGCACCGAAACCCTCCTGAGCGCCCTCAAGAGATAGGCCATCAGCGTTAATGAAGTGGCACTCCGGGGGGTGCGGCACAGGACCCCGGGGGCCGGTCCCGGCCCTCATTTGGCGGGCATAACCCCTAGCCAAATTAGCGGGTTGTTAACCATCCCGGGTCAAAAGTTACCCCGAGTGACGCCGC
>Ga0207761_1000262_pt1 | contig 18458 bp, 14 predicted proteins | sample LuqExpMetageno34_FD_187792 | JGI IMG/M metagenome (GOLD analysis project Ga0207761, IMG submission 187792) | Tropical forest soil microbial communities from Luquillo Experimental Forest, Puerto Rico - Sample 34 (SPAdes) | ecosystem: Environmental > Terrestrial > Soil > Tropical forest ... | reverse complement strand
AACGGACTCCAGTACGACCCTCGAAGCCGTCTTCTTGAGCACATTGAAAGGATCGCGATTCTCTATTCCATTACCGTCCGCCAGGTGGGTGTGGCAGTCGATGAACCCTGGCAATACCGTTTTGTCTGACAGATCGATTAGCTTGGCCCCCGGTGGCACCCCCAAGCCCTTGCCCACGGCTTGAATCTTCCCATCCGCAACGACAATGACCTGGTCGGTGAGCACGGTGCCAGAATCCGGCTCGACGAGACGCCCCGCGCGGACCACCGTGACCTGTGCCGCGGCAATTGAAGAAAAGACGCACACCAACATAGCGAAGACCGCATGCTTCATGGCTGTCCCCTGCGAAATGTAGAGAAAGCGGGATTGCAGGAGCATTATAGGGTTTTTTTCTCGTAGGCGTTAACGGATGGCGAGCGCCAGAGGGCGTTGAAAATAACGGTGCCGGCGACAATAAGTAAAAGAAACGACTTCCTCGCGGATTTGTCGGCCCGTAAGCGACCATGAACTCGTAGCCCTGGTGCCTCGGCCGGAAACTGATGCCGGCGCTGCGGGTTCGGAAAGCATGGCGGCGCGCGATAACAGTCACGGCCCAGAAGCGGATGCTCGGGCTACAGTTCGGCGTTGGCTGTGCTGGTCGGCGCGCGGGTCTTACATGAAAGCAACGACCCTCGGAAGACGATGGCAATAGCAGTAGCCGAAATAGTACTCGCAGCAAGTGGTTGACCAAGAAGAACAGGTCCGTCAATGAGAGCAACGCTGATCTCGGGCCGACCGGTCGTGCGGTCCATGAGAGGGGTGAGGTTGGTTAAGTCCAGGGGACCCATAGTTCGAGTTTTCGGCGGCAGCTGCCGTATCCCTTCGGTAGGGGGTTACATTACAGGTTCGTTCTTTTCAAGGCGACAGTCTTCATGGCCGCAAACGCTCGAAAGGGAGAAAGGGCAGTTGGAATGCCAGAGGCCGGCAGAAGGAATGAAGAAGGGCAAGCGATTCGGCTGCGGATTCGAGAAGCATTAGACCCAGGTAGCAAGAGCCTAGAGAGAGTGGCAGGGGCGAAGGGCTATCCGCAAAGAAAGGGGCAGGAACTTTTTGGTTAGAGAGGAAATGTCCAAAATCGACTGATAGGAAATTCCGGTCATGGGGCTCCGAGGACTCTACGATCGCGGTGCATCCGAAGGATCGCGGTGCATCCGAAGGCAGACGTACCCTGTGCGTCGGGCAAAGGGTAGTCCCCGAATGCGCGAAGCAGTCAGCAATTCGTGAATGCATTGCAGGACGAAAATTCTATTGAAGGCCGAATTCGATTCGGCGATTACGGAATTTGCCCTCCTCGGTGTCGTTGGTGCTTACCGGGCGCGTGTCGCCATAGCCCCTGGTGACAAGCATGCTCGATGGCACTCCCTGCTGGATGAGGTAATCTCGAACCGCATCGGCTCGGTGCTGGGAGAGGGTCAAATTCGCGGCGGCATCTCCGGTATTGTCGGTGTGGCCGCTGATGACCAGGATTGTGCCCGACGGAGCGGCCTTGATGGCCGTGGCGACGCGATTCAGGTAGTCGGTGCTGTCAGCGGGAATCTGCGCGCTGTTGGAGGCAAAATTCATGACGTTCAGGTTGAGCGCGGAGACGAGGTCTTTTGCGCTGAAGCCGGGGCTCAGCGCGGCAAGAGCGGCCGAGGCTTTTTGAGTCGCCAGACGGACCTGCTCTTCAACATTGAAAGCGGTGCTCGAAGGGCGCGAACCCCAGATCCAGTAACCGATCAAGAATAGAGCCGCCAAACCAAGAATGAGCCACAACCAGGAGGGAAGGCCGACCCGCTTGACCGCACCCTCGGCGGCGTAAGCGGCTCCGCGGGCGCCGGCGGCAACGGCGGACGTGGCACTGCCGGCGTAGGCGAGGATGTCGCTCGGGAGATGGGAAGGAACAACGCCACCGGGAGCCAGACGACGAACGAGATTGGGGATCATGAAAGCTATGGCCGAAGCGGCGGTGCCGTAGGAGAGTCCGGCCCTCGAGGCGATCTTGTCGATCCAGTCGCGTCCTACGGCGGATTCGAGTGTGCCGCCGGAAATAGGATTTGGCTGGGAGGTGCCAAGCCATGAGGAGACTGAGTCGCCAAGGCCCGCTTTGCGGAAGCGGTCGAGGAAAGACCCTAAACCACCGGGAGTGTCGTTGATCAGAGAAAGCAAACTGGAAAGCAAGGAACTCACTTTCGAAGTACTCAGGCCGAACTGGGTTCCCGCTTCGGTCAAAATAGCGTCGAGTGTACCCATTGATCTGCTCCTAATGTGACTGGACTTAAGGATGAAATCGGCGGCAGACGGAGTGGGCGGGAACGGAAACAGCAAAGCGAAAACGGAAACAGCGCGGGGCGGTCGACGCCAAAAAGCCTAGCAGAATGGGCGAGCGGTGGGAAGACGGAAGAAACACTGGCCTAGTACCGGAGATGGAATGCGGCCCAATGTCAAAATCCTCTCGGCTCCCGTTTCCCGCTCGCTGTCAGGACTCCTCATTGCAAAACCACCCACCGCCGCCTAAGGGTCCTGACGGCTGGAAGCGAGGCACGATCGTGTGGTTGCTCTGGCCGCGCTGGCAGGACGAGGACATCAGGCTGACGGGTGCTTCAGAATGTCGGCGAGAGCGCGGAGGCGTGCTGCCTCAGCGGGGTCTTTGGCCGAGGCCGCGCTTTGATCCAAGGACGATGCCATCTGCTTCAATTTCGCGACCTTGCCCTTGTTCATATGCGAAGTCTCCGCGTTTTCGATAGCCTTCCGCAGAGCAGCGATCCGGTCTGGAGCCAGGGCCTCTGAACGGGATAACTGGTCCAGGTAGGCTTTCGCCACGACGAACTGCGCAGGCCACTCCAGCTTTTGCTGGTTCTGCACATTGAGCTCCGTCACGCGAACGGTCTTTGCCGCGTCGATCTCATTCTGCGTAAGAAACTTGGTGGGTGTCAGTTCAAAGACATCCAGGCCGCGAGCAATCTCCGAACCGTAGATGAAGCCGTTGTACCAATACGCCGACCAATCACCACCGAGCACGAGAGTCTTGGGATCGATCGGGCCGCGATCGAAATAAGCGATTTCAAATGGATGCACCGGGTCGGTGAAGTCCATAACGGAGATGCCGCCCTGGTACCACGCCTGCACTTCGATATCGCGGCCAGGGACCGGAACCAGCGAGCCGTTGTGCGCGACACAGTTCTCGGTGTCGGCCTGCGCGGCCGGCATTTTGTAATAGCCCGCGAAGTTTAGCTTGTCGTCTTTCAGGCGGAAGATCGCATCCGCGCCCCAGCGGTTCGGGTCGTTCTGACGGCAACGCGCCCCGAGGCCGCCGCCCCACTCATCGGTGAAAACGACTTTCGTGCCGTCATTCGAAAACGAAGCGGAGTGCCAGTAGGAGTAGTTCGGATCGTTGACGGCATCGACGCGCTTCGGATGCACGGGGTCCTTGATGTCAAGCAAGATTCCGTTTCCGGAGCACGCCCCGGCCGCCAAGCCAATTGCCGAGTACACGGTGATGTCGTGACACTGGTCGGAATCCGCCGGCTTGTTGGTGGCCTTGCCGTGGCTGCCACCGCCACTATTGAGTCCGTTGAGCGCGCCGGTGCGCGCATCGATGAATACGCGCGGGCTCGAAACGACCTTGGCGCTCTGCGGCGCGGCGAGCGGCACCTGGATCACGTCGATGCGAAACAGCGCGGTATTCGGATCTTTGTCCGGTTTTTCGCCGGAGCACCCGGCCAATTCTTCCGATTGGCGCACGAACGAAGTGCCGGAAACGTAGATGTACGCATTGTTTTTGTCGTTCGGATCGATCACAAGTGTGTGCGTATGCGATCCGCGGCACGTCTGGACGGCTGCGACCTGTTTCGGGTTCTTGACATCGGAGATATCGAAGATCCGCACGCCGCGAAAACGGTCCTTTTGCGCGGCGGGCAAGCGACGTTCTTTTTCATGGCCGGGGGCCGGAGGCGGCTCCGGAGGAAAGCCTTCCGTGCCGCAATCCAGACGCCCATTCGGCATCTCGACCGACATGAACAGCAGGTTTTTGTAGACCGAAACATCGCCCTGGCCGCCCGGGCAGACCATCGAAGTCAGCAGGGTGGTCTTCGCCGGATTGGAGATGTCGTAGATCGAGACGCCGTAAAAGTTTCCCTGAAAGAGGTGGTTGCCCTGGAAAGCCAGGTCCGAGTTCGCGAAGGCCAGCTGCGCGATCACCAACTGGACCGCTTTCGGAATTTTGCTCAGGTCGCTGAAGAAGCCGAGCCCGTCGACCGTTTGCTTTACCTTGGGATCGTCGGGCTCAGCCGTGCCGAGCTGAAAGGCGTCAGGCTTCTTGAACAGCATGACATGCCGGATGCCCAGGGCCGCTTCGCCCGCGTCGTACAAGCCGGGAGTCAGCGCGGCGCGCGGATCGGTAGCATCGGATCCCGTCATGCCCGGCAGAAGCGTGGGAGCGGGCTCTGGAGCAAAGGGATTGTCGTCCCCGCCGGCAGGTTGCTCGGAGGGCGGGGCGGCCGGGCGAGGTCCCGTTAAAGGCTTCTGTGCTCGCGCCTGCGGACTGCCGAAACCGGAACCTAAGATAATCGCCAAAAGCGCGGCGCCTGTCGCGACATGCAGCACTCGGTTCATCGTTTCTCCTCTGAGGGAACTTTCTCGAGCATACCTTCCATGATCCTGATTTCGGCGCGCTGGGTATTGTCGGCATCGGTGGCGAAGTCAAACAATTCGGCATCCTGCCCTGCGCCCGGCGTCTCGAACAGATCCTTGACCATAGTCAACGCGCCGCCGTGGTGCTGAATCATTCCCTTCAAAAATAAGCGGTCGAACTCCGAGCCCTTGGCCTTGCGCAGCGCATCCATCTGTTCCGGAGTAAGCATCCCGGGCATTAGCGGCATCGCATGAGGCGACGTGTCCATGCCCTGCATATCCGGCATGGGCATGGAAATGGGCTCTCCGCGGGCCGTGAGCCACCGCTTCATAAACCTTATCTCGTCAGACTGTGAGCTGCTGATTCGCGCGCCTAACGACCGCAATTCCTTGTTCTCCGTGTGCGACGGAATCAGCGCGGTCATCTCGACGGCTTGCCCATGATGCATGATCATGCCCTGCATGAACTCCACGTCGGCCGGGGACCGTGGAGGCAAGCTAGCTTTCGTCGATGCGGGGAGCGTCTTGCTGGGCTTACCGGGAGCGCCTGGCTGGACTACCGCAGGCGCCGATGGATCGTTTTGCTGAGCGCTGCCCGGAAGAGAGAAGAAAACGCTCAGAACGCACGCCGCGAGCAGCACCACGGCGGGCACCAGAGACGCCTGTGTCTTTTGGTGATGAGGTTCGAGCCGAACTGGTTCTGAAGTAAGCGTCAATTCGCCGGCCCCGACAGCTTAGAACAGAGTTCCGGCAATAGCAACGCGGAGCGGAGGCTTCTGCAAAAACGAAAAGAGGGAACGAAAAATCCGTTCCCCCTTCCGGTTGAACTGCGCTAAGTGTGGAGGATTAGCGAGTCAAGTTTGCGGCGACAATCACGATTTCGGGCTTGCTGGAATTCCGGGCAAGCTGAATTTCCGTCTTGCTTAGAGGGAATTCACGGCCTGTGCTTTGGCCTTCCTGCCAAACCTGATAGAGGAAGTACTGGCCGCCCATGCGGTGGAAAACAAGCTTGGTCGTGGTTGAGGGCCTGGCGCTCGTGCAGGAAACGGAAAGGACGATGCCCTTTTCCGCTTCGTCGTTGTTCCTGATCAGAATGGGTACGCCGGTATCGCTGATGGATTTGACGGCGTAGTCGCCGGCCGGATACGCCTGGTCGGCAACGACGAAGTTGAACGGCACGCTGGCGGTCACGTTGGTGGACTGGCCGTGCGCCGCTGTCGCAAGCAAAAGCGCGGTGAATGCAAAAAGAACTGAGCGCAGGTGTTTCATAGAACCTCCTTTTGAATCGGCGTGGAGCGAAGTGGCGAGGGTAGCGGGAAAGAGTTTCTATCATCGCCATCGGCCTCGGTACGCCTGACTTCCTGTTTTTTTGCCGCTCCAAGCGACCGACGCGAGGAGAAGAGGCAGTTGGAGTGCCAGACCGCCTGGAAGATAGCAAAACAAGCGACAAAGGTTGAGACTGCAGATTCTACAGGGATTAGAGGTGGGGCAAGAAATCCCAGAGGAGAGGCCGGAGCGCAAATCGGAGGGGAGACCTAACGGAACGGTTAGATCGTACCCGCGTTTTGGTTAGTCCGCCGGAGGACCTAGGTAGGTGCCCGACTGGAGGAAGTACGGTAACGCTCACATTACTCGGCCCGGGACAGGGCGAGGCCCAGGCGACCGACGCGATGCGCTTCGAGGAATTCCAAAAACTTATCCATCCCCTGACCTGTTTTTGCGGAGAGGGACAGAACCGGCATGCCGGGCCGGACAGCCTGGATATTTTTGTGCGCGGTCGCGGCGTCGAACTCGACCGCTTCGGCCAGGTCGAGCTTGGTGATTACGGCGATGTCCGCGCTATGGAAGATGGTGGGATATTTGAGCGGTTTGTCTTCGCCTTCGGTGACCGAGAGGAGAACGAGGCGCAAGCCTTCCCCCAAATCATAGGAAGAGGGGCAGACGAGATTGCCGACATTTTCGATGAAGAGAAAATCGAGCGGGCCGACCTCCCAATCGCGCAAAGCATTTTGAATCATGGCTGCTTCGAGATGGCAGATCGTGCCGGTGGTGATCTGTTTCACGGGAGCCCGGCTTCGAGCGAGGCGCGCGGCATCATTTTCCGTCGCGAGGTCGCCAACGAGGGCGGCCACCCTGGCTCGCGACCGAAGGGATGTAAGTGTTTTTTCGAGAAAGGTGGTTTTGCCGGTGCCGGGACTGGAAACCAGGCTGACAACGAAAACGCCCGTTTCTCGAAAGCTCTGACGAAGGGCGCGAGCAACGATGTCGTTCTGCTTCAGGACGTTTTTTCGCACATCGACAAGACGCGGTTCTGCGCTCATCCTTCTATCTCCAAGGCCTCGAGTTCGAGTTCCTTTCCCTGGATAACCTCGGAACATGGCGCGCCGCATTCCGGGCACCTCATCGATTGAAGCGAGGCGATCGGTCGGCGCGCCTGGCATTCCGGGCAGAACACCTCCACGGGAACTTCTTCAATCAGCAACTGTGATAACTCAAGAGACGTGGAGGCGCAGACCATCTGGTAGCGAGAAGCGCTTCCTTGACAACGCTAGGTGAGATGGCCGGACGGCACGATTTCACAGGCCTTGTCAACTTGCTTTGTGATGCTGGGAGTGCACATCGAATGGTTTCCCGGTGTTCTGCGTTTGGCTAGCCGGCGATTTCCATTGCGTGATCTTCTGCGGAGCGACGTTCACGAATCGGTACAAATTTCGACGAGGGACAACATTCGCGACGAAAATACATTCGGCGACCCACACGGATCCGTCCAGGCGCCTGATCTTGCATTTACCATGTCTCTCTTCCAGCCCGATGAAAGGCGAGCTATTCCGGTCGAAGTCCAGGATTTGACGCTGGGAGAGAAAGGTGCCGATGGTGAAGTTGCTCATGTTTAATTCGGAGACTCCGAAAATATCCAGGGCTTGCGAATTCGCCGCAACCAGGGTGCGCTCACTGTTCGTGACAATGATGGCGTCGGCTGAGCTTGCGAGTAGCGTTTGCAAATCATTTTCCCTGGCGAGACGTACCTCTTCGAGTCTTCGCGGTCGGTCGATGACACTCCTTGTCACTCTCGCGAGCGCGCGATGCGCCCTTTGAAAAGGGGCGGCCACTTGTTTGAGCGCGGCGAAGAGTTTCGATCCGCAGTTGGCGATTGCTTGTTTAACGGCAAAGATGGCTTCGAGAAAACCCACGTATAACTTGCGCAAGGCATTCCGGGTTGAGCGAAGCGCCTCGAGTAGCCCGTTGGCGATGGCCGTTCCCAGTTTCCCGAGCGCGCTCTGGGCGCTTTCGACCTGTGCGGCTGCCCGTTCCGATGCCATAGCAAGTTGCGGCCGGAGCTTCGTGATTTTCCCGTTCGTGAAAACGGCGGCAGCGAGAAAGCTGGCTTGTAGCCTGCGCAAGGCACTCTCGCTCGAGCGACGCGCCTCGAGCAGCCCGTCGGCGATGCCCGTTCGGAGCCTCCCGAGCGCGCTCTGGGCGCTTTCGACGTGTGCGACCGCGCGTTCCGATGCGATCGCAAGTTGCGGCCGGAGCTTCGTGATTTTCCCGTTCGTGAAAACGGCAGCAGCGAGAAAGCTGGCTTGTAGCCTGCGCAAGGCACTCTCGCTCGAGCGACGCGCCTCCAGCAGCCTGTCGGCGATGCCCGTTCGGAGCCTCCCGAGCGCATTGCGCGCTCGTTCGAGACTTGGGGAAACCTGTTCCAACACGATGAAGAGTTGTGATCTGAGTTTGGTGATTTCCATGACCTGAGCCCTGACGACTTTCGACTCAATTTCCTCCGCGCGGCCCTTGAGGCTTTCGCCGAAGGGCATCCACGCAAGCTAACTATCCTTAAATGCAAATCAGAGATGGGGACCCAAGGCGGGATCAACTGATGTGCATGTCACCCATCTCGGGACTTTTGACAAGCGACCAAGGATAGGGCGGGACGAATCCGCAACAGCGTTGACGCTACGCCCTCGCCTTCCTGGTGTCAACTCCTAATCGCTTTGGCTCGCAGCTTTTGGAGTGATCCGGCTTTCAGAAGACGGGGTCAAACAAAGCCCTCCATTCGCGATGGGCAGGATGACGGTCTCGGGGAACCGGTAGCGCAACCTCCCCGGAAGATATCTTTTGTTGGAACATTGCCGATTGAAGAGGTAATATCCATCCTCCGCCCGCTCCTACGGTCAGCCGACCGCCAAAAGAAGTGTGCCTTGGGATGGTCCAAAAAAATCTGAAGGTGAAACTATGAAGCGAACACTGTTCGGTTTTAGCTTGGCTGTCACACTGGCACTTCCGCTCTTTGCGCAAGATAAAGAGACGGAGCGTGTCAAAAACGCGGGGAAGGTCATGCAGGAAATATTGAACGCGCCGGACGGCATTCCGCAGAATGTTCTGGACAAGGCAGATTGCGTAGTCATTCTACCCTCTGTGCTTAAGTTCGCGATCGGGATTGGCGGCAGTTACGGGCGCGGCGTAATGACTTGCCGCGGGGGGAGCAAATTTCACGGCCCCTGGGGCGCGCCCTGCATGATCGCGCTCGAGGGCGGAAGTGCCGGGCTGCAACTTGGCGGAAACGCGACCGATTTCATTCTGCTGTTGATGTCACCGCGTTCCGCGGAAAACATCCTCAAGAGCAAGGTGAAACTGGGCGCAGACGCTTCGGCGGCTGCCGGACCGGTAGGCCGCGCCGCTTCGGCCGAGACCGACGTCACGTTGCGGGCCGAAATTCTTTCCTACTCGCGCTCACGCGGGTTGTTCGCGGGAGTTTCTCTCGAAGGATCCACGCTGCGCCCTGACAATGGCGCCAACAAGAATCTGTACGGCAAGGAAGTGAGTGCGTCGGACATCGTGTTCAAGAAGGCGGTGCCGGTGCCCGCTAGCGCCAAGGAGTTGCTCGCGACGCTCCAGAAGGCTTCGCCGGTAAACAAGAGCAAGTAACGCCTGGCTGAGGGGCGCAGGGCGAGCAGGCAGGTGGTACTCTCGGTTTCATGGGTTGACTTGCGCCCCCCGACCCGCGAGTAAACCTTGCTCCTGTTCACCGCATGGAAGCGGTTCCCACCTTTTTGTGAAAGGAAAAATCATTATGACCACGAGGCCTGAGACGAAAAAGGAGCAACCCGATGCGATCAGCCGCGAGGCACTGCAGGCGTTCGACAATCTATTTGGATTGCACCCGGGATTTCGACCCGTACACGCGAAGGGGATCCTTTTGTCCGGGACCTTCACGCCGTCGTCCAGCGCAAAAGCGCTGACGAGGGCCCCTCACGTGAACCGGCCCTCGATTCGCGTCGCGGTGCGGTTCTCGGACTTTGCCGGCGTTCCCACGATACCGGACTACGATGAGCACGCAAGCCCGCGCGGTTTGGCCCTTCGTTTCTATCTTGCCGAGCACGAGCATACCGACATCATTGGCCACTCGTTCGACGGATTTCCGACGCGCACCGTGGAAGAGTTCCTCCAATTCGTTCGCGCCGCCGGCACGAGCGGACCCGGCGCCCCGAAACCGACAGCGATCGAGTCGTTTCTTGGTTCGCATCCAGCCGCTCTCGCATTCGTTCAAGCGCCGAAGCCCATACCCAGCAGTTTCGCAAGGGAATCGTTTTACTCGGTGAGCGCCTACAAATTCACAAACAGCGAGGGAGTCAGCAAATTCGGCCGCTACCGGATCGTGCCGCCGGACGGCAATGATTTTCTCGAAGCATCGGCTGCCGCGAAAAAGGAGCCGAATTTTCTCTTCGACGAAGTAAAGGACAGGATTGCTCGCGGAGCGGTCAAGATGCGCATCCTCGTGCAAGTGGCTGCCGGCGGAGACGTGGTGGACGACGCGACCGCGCACTGGCCCGGCGAGCGTCCTCTTCTGGAATTTGGAAACGTAGAGCTAAACGGGCTTGTCCCCGACGGAGAGGCGGCCGAGCGCCAAATCATTTTCGATCCGATCCCACGCGTCGATGGCATTGAGTCATCGGCTGATCCGCTGCTCGAGCCGAGGGCCAGCGTGTATCTGACGAGCGGGCGCCGTCGCCGGCCCGCCGTCGTGTAACGGGGTTTAACCGCGCAGACTCGAGACGCGCAACCGCAGACAGGCAGCAGAAGGGCTACAACGGTTCTAAGCAAAGATTCGTCCGGTCCGTTCCTTGGTTCTGCGGGCTATCGGGGAGGTGGCGGAGTGGGGGCTCCGCCTCCGAGGCTAAGCCTGGGCCGAGAGGGCCTTGCCGTGGTCTTCAATGTGCGCTTTGGCCGCTTCCGCCGCGTGGTGCATTGCATGTTGTTGATGTCCGCTGGCTAGTTGCGCATGATGCGCAGCCGTTTCGTGTCTGCCTGCTTCGTGATGCTTCGCGGCTTCCTTGTGGTGCCGCGCCGCGTGCTCGTGATGTTCTGCTGCCTTGTGGTGATGTTCTGCTGCCTTCTTTGACATGAGGGTCCTCCAATCGAGCTCGAGAGCTGCGTGAAAGAATAATCGGTGTCAATGGAGGGACTGGGATTTCCACTGCGATTTGCGGGCGGAAGTTCAAAGTGTACACCTTGGCGCTCTCACTGCGCAATGCCGCCGCGTTTTTCGGGGAATGCAGCTTTTAAGTGGAACGCTCGATGATCTGCTTTTCGCCAGCGATCACGGCAAGACTGGCCATGTGGAGGAAAAGGCCGTGTTCCACGACTCCGACGATGGAATCGAGTTTACGGGCCATGGCGTCGGGGTCTTCGATGAGAAGGCCCGAGCAATCGAGAATGAAGTTGCCTTCGTCGGTTATGTAGGGTTTGCCGTCGCGGGTAACTCGAAGCGTCGGCGTGAAGCCAAGATCGTGAAGCGAGTGGTTCACCAAGGGAGCGGCCATGGGAATGACTTCAACCGGCAGAGGGAAGCGGCCGAGCTTCTCGACTTGCTTCGATTCGTCGGCAACGACAACAAAGCGTTTCGATGCGCTGGCGACAATTTTTTCGCGCAAAAGTTTGCCGCCGCCTCCCTTGATGAGTGCAAGACCTGGTGCGATTTCGTCGGCCCCGTCGACGGTGAGGTCCAGACTGCGGCACTCTTCGAAAGTGAGGAACGGTATTCCATAGCTTCGGCCGAGGTGTTCGCTGTCTTCCGAACTGGCGATTGCGCGGATCTTCAACCCATGGTCGCGCACCCGTTCGCCGAGAAGCTTGATCCAAAGCGTCGCGGTGGATCCGGAACCGAGCCCAAGGGTCATTCCCGGCTCAACGAGCTGGAGCGCGCGTTGAGCCGCGTGCAGCTTTAAACTGGCATGATCTTCGGCATGCTGAGTAGCCATGGCGTGTAGCGGGGCCTTCACCCGCGACCGGTAGAAATACCTCATTGCGTGTTCGACTACAAGGCCTGAGGCGAGTGATCCCGGCGGTACGATGTCGATTTCGCCGCGCGTACCGGCACCTACTACGGGGCGGGCGGCGAGCAGTATGTCACTCGACACATGCGAAGTTGCTCGCGGACTCTGAATCGCCCTGGCCCTGGTAGCGGGCGTACTTCGGGTAGGCGCAGAGCGGCCTGCTGCGGCCAGGAAACGAACGGCCCGTCGCGACGACGGAATCCGGCGCCCCACCTGTTTCCACCCAGTCAACGACGGCGCCGAGGAAGTCAAACTCGTCGAGCGCGGCCTGGCCTCCGCCGCAATGGCTCATTCCGGGCACGAGGAAGATGCGGCTCCAGCCCTGGACCTTTTCGATACCGCCGTTGTCCCTCGTCATGCGTTCGTAGTAGTCGACAGTGTCCAAGAAAGAGAACCAGGGGTCGCTCGTGCCGTGATAGAAGATTAGCTTTCCGCCGTGGCCGCTGAAGGTGGAGAGATTCGTCCAGCTTGCTGTGTCGGTGAGAGTCTGGTTGGCGTCGGCGCGGACGTACGCGACCTGCTGATCAACGGTGACGTCGGGCGGAAGCACATTGCCAAGAACGCTGGGTCCTGGAGTCGGGAGAAAACTCAAGCCGGGGCCATGCAGCTCCGCGACCATGTCTGGGTCGTAGGCGAACGGCGGATAGACTTGATGGCCCTCGGAATCTTTGGGACCGCTGAAGGCCTTCTTTAGCGCCCGGACCTGATCGCCCGTCAGGCATTCGTCGTTTTTCGTGCCCTTGCATTGCAGAACCTCCGGGTCGAACTGGCAGGCTTTACGGTTGAAAATCATGCCGTCCTTGAGGCCGTCCTGGTCGTCGCAGCCATTGAGAATGGCCTTAACCAGAAGGTCTTTGTCGGGGCTAGAAAAATCCTTGCTTGGCTCCGGCTTTCCGTTGGCGTTTTTGGGGGCGATTTCGCTGAACGTTTTCATTGCCCAACTGACACCAATATTCGAATACCCGGTGTCCATCGCGGGGGCGCCGGAAACGATGCCGTCGAAATAGAGCGGGTAGCGCTGAGACATCAGCATGCCTTCGCGCCCGCCGGTGGAACATCCAGCGTAATAGGAATGTTTGGCGGGCTGGCCGTAATACTTGGCGATAATCTGTTTGGCGAGGATGGCGACGCGGCCGACGGCGATGTAGTCGAAATCGAGGCTGGCGAGTTGATCCTTCCGGAAAGAGGATTCGAAGACCTGGCCCTGGTGACCGGTATCCGTCGCGATGACGGCAAAGCCTCGGGCGAGACCAGGAACTTTGCCGGCCGCGGCAGCTCCGAAAGGATCGCCGATGAAGCCGTTGAGTCCGCCGCCCCCCTGGAAAAGGAAGCGGCCGTTCCAGGTGTCAGGCAGGGCGATGGCGAAGCCGATACCGTAGGGTTTGCCGTCGGCGCCGGTGCGTTGATCAAGGGTTCCGTCGACGCGGCAATAGGAGGGGATGGCGACAGAGATGGGTTCGGGCGAAAAGGGTGACGCACGAACGGTACCCGGCGGAGTCGTGGGAACGGCGTCGGCTTTTGTGATCGCCAGATTGAGCCCTTCGATTTTCAGGTTCAGCAGATCGGCGCACTTTTCGGCTGGGGCGATACCCGTTGTTGCCCCCTTTGATGCCTGTCCGTACGAGGGACACGCGCTGGCAAGCACGACCAGGATCAGGAGGCCCAGGAGGAACGCTTGCTTGAGGTGCGTCATTCCGATCCCCTTTAGAGCGAAATTCCCGTTGTTGATTTCAAGAAACCGCATGATGGTACCCGCATCGCTGGGGTTCCGCAAAGCAACCGCTTTCGCGGCAAGTCTTTGCTGCAGGGGTACATGTCGCGAAACATGGCTTGCTTCTGACGGTACGGGGCCGATTTCTTTGCTAGACTTGTAGGGAGTCTTGCTGCGCCACTGCGGTACCCAGCCAAGGCGCAAAATCCAATCGAGATTGGGAGTCGCATTATGAGAAAACTGTGGGTCTCTGTCATGGCTCTTTTTCTGTGTTGTCCGACCTTTGCGTCGGAGCAATCCAGGGAACAGAAACGCCTCTCCGCCTGCGGCCAGGTGTTCAAGGAGATCATGGATATTCCCGACGGGATTCCGAAGGACCTGCTCAACAAGGCGGAATGCGTCATTGTGATTCCTTCGGTGCTGAAGTTTGCCTTTGGCGTGGGAGGCGACTTCGGGCGCGGCGCCATCAGCTGCCGGACCGGCCAGCATTTTACAGGGAAATGGAGCGCACCGGCGCTGTTTGCGCTGGAAGGGGCAAACATCGGATTTCAGATCGGTGGCGAGGCTACGGACTACGTTCTGCTGGTCATGAATCCGAAAGGCGCGAACTCGATCTTAGGCAGCAAGGTGAAACTGGGCGCCGACGCCTCGGCAGCGGCGGGACCGAAGGGGCGCACCGCGGCGGCGGATACCGACATCGTGATGAGAGCGGAAGTTCTCAGCTATTCCCGCGCGCGGGGTTTGTTTGCGGGCGTTTCGCTTGAGGGCTCCACTCTCCGGTCGGACGGGAGCGCCAACAGAAAGCTGTATGGGCGGAGCCTCAGCGCCAAAGAAATTGTTCGTGAAGGCAAGGTGGGAGTGCCGGCGGCGGGCAGCGAATGGGTTTCGTTGCTCGACAAAACCTCGCCAAAGAATGAGTCCGACCCGGTATCGCTGAAAGAATAGCCCGTGGAGCGGTAAGGCCAACGGTCGTCGCCGGGGCTCTAGGCATCCCTACACCGACTGCCAGGGTGGGGCACCGCCGCGATCCCCTCGTCATTGCCGCCCTCTTACTCCATCGAGACTGAGTTACACGGACTGCGCCCGAGGTTTCGCAATTCCAGGGAGGGCTGGGCCTTCTGCGCCGCTCGAATCGAGGTAGAATCCTCGGCGTTATGCGCAAATTGGCATTTCTGTCCTATGGGGTTGCGATGGCGCTCTCCGTTTGTGTGATTCAGATTGGGGCGAACGATCACGTCGTCCTGAAAGATGTACCGGTAAAAGTGCGAGACGGCGTGACGCTGCTCGCCGATGTGTGGCTGCCTGACCCGAAGGGCAAATTTCCGGTGCTGGTCTATCGCACGCCTTACGGGAAAGCCCGGGCTCCAAAGGAATGGACCACGTTCGACAAAGCGGTCGCTCGCGGGTATGCGCTGGTCATTCAGGATGTTCGGGGACGGTACGCGTCGGGCGGGGAGTTTGACCCTTATCGAAACGAGGGCCGCGATGGCTACGACACGATTGAGTGGGCCGCCGCGCAGCCGTGGTCGAATGGCGTGGTGGGAACATTCGGGCTGTCGTACCCCGGGGCCGTGCAGTGGTTCGCCGCGGTCGAGGATCCACCTCACCTGAAAGCGATGGTCCCGGCGATGACCTTTTCGACGCCTCGGAATTTCTTCTATTCCGGCGGTGTTTTCGATGGTTCCTGGCTCGACTGGATCTGGTTCAATATTGCGCCCGACGCGCGGAAGCGAAAGCATCTGCCGGGGCCGGAAACACGGAAAGAAGCAGCGGAGGCCTGGAAAAGCGAGCGGCAGCGCTTAGAGAGCTTTCTGCCGATGGCCGAGCTTCCCGACCTGAAGCAGGTTGCGCCTTTTTACTACGAATGGCTGTCTCACCCGCCGGCGAGCGCGTGGTGGGACTGGGCCGAGCTGCGCGGGAAGTACGATCGCGTACACGCCGCCGTGCTGAACATCTCGGGGTGGTACGACGAGGCGTACGGCCCCGACGGCGCCACGACAAACTTCAATGGCCTGCTCGCCGCGCGCAGAGGTGAAGCAAGTCCGCGAACGGCAACGATGATCGGCGCGTGGACCCACGGCGAACTTGAGCGTTCGAAAGCCGGTGAACGCGAGTTCGGCAAATCGGCGGCGGTCGATTACGACGAAATCATTCTGCGCTGGATGGACCATTACCTGAAGGGGGTGGACAACGGCATCGAGAAAGAAAAGCCGGTGCACATCTTCGTGATGGGTGCCAACGCGTGGCGCGACGAAGACGCCTGGCCGCTGGCTCGGGCGAAGCAAACCTCGCTGTATTTTTCCTCTTCGAAAGGATCTGGCGGGGCGTTGTCGCTCGGCGACGTTACTTCTAGAGGTGGCGAACCGTTCGCGGAGTTTGTTTCCGACCCAGCCCATCCTCTCACCGACCCTTATGAAGAGTTTGGAGCGCGCGACTATCGCTCCTTCGCCGGCCGCAAGGATGTTCTGCTGTTCGACTCCGCTCCTTTACCTTCGGATATGGAGGTAACCGGCCCGATCACCGCGGAGATGTATGTTTCCGCAGACGTGCCGGATTTTGATTTGTGGGTGCGGGTTCTGGACGTGTCCCCGGATGGCGCCGCGTACAACCTGATGAGCCCGGGGTTGGATGTGCTGCGCACGAGTTACCGCAACGGGTCTGAGACGCCCGAGTTCCTTGAGCCCGGGAAGATCTGTCGGCTGGAACTCAACCGACTGCTTACGTCAAACGTGTTTCAAAAGGGCCATCGCGTCCGCGTGCAGGTATCCGGCGCTTTTTTTCCGCATTTTTCGCGCAACCTGCAGACCGGGAAGTCGGAAATCACCACGTCAGGGATGAGGGTCGGGCATATTCGCGTTTACGGCGATGCCGAGCACGCCTCGCAGATCGTTCTCCCGGTGATTCCGGCTGAGGCGGGGCCCTGACGGTGAGTCTTTTTCTCCCGTGAATTACAGTGTTTTCCCGATAGGCATGGTGCGGCGATACGGATAGCGTGATTACAGAACCCATACCTCAGTGAGGGGCGGTGAAGACTACCCTGACATGGTGCCGTCACCGCCTCCTCCTCCAGAAGCAGAGACCCAATGAGCGCTCAGGAGGCGGCGGCGAGTTCGGGCGGCTTCGAAAAGCGCAGCTCGTAGCCGATGGCCGAGGCCGTGATTTGGCAGGAGCCGAAGCGGCTTTGTTCGGCCATGTTGAGGAACTGATCCCTGGTGTAGGCGCGCTGAATCAACATGCTGCGGAAAATCCATTTGGTTACCCATAGGTCCAAGTGGCCGCGTCCGCTCTGCTGCAAGTAGGTATCGAGCTCTTCGAGCGAGACATCTTTGCGAAGATCGGCAATCAGCGCCTCGCCTCGCGGGCGCAGCACGCGGTGCATTTCATCGAGAGCCTTGACGGGTTCCGAGAAGTTCTTGAAAGCGGCAGCGCAGTAAAGGAAGTCGAAGGAGTCTCGAGGAAACGGCAGGGAAGAGGCGTTTCCGAAGCGGAAGTCGATCTTCACACCGGCGTTCCTGGCATTTTCCTGCGCAATTCCGACGAAGGTCCGGCTGATATCGAGCCCGGTGATCCGGAAATCGCCCAGCTTGGCGAGTTCGATCGCGAAAAATCCGGGGCCGGGCGCGACTTCGAGCACGTTCGAGCCGCTGCGCAGTTGCGCGGCCACGGCTTGGGCTTGGCGGCGGAAGTCGTCCATGTCGTTGCGGCGGGTGCGAGTGTACCAGCGGGCGACCCAGCCCTCCATTCCCGCTCCCTTGTGAGGCTTTTGGTTTTTGCTACGCATGAAATTGCTCCTTCTCGGCCGATTATTTGGCGGCAAAGACGGCCGACCGAGCCGCGACCGAGGGTCGGGTGTAGCTGATCCAAAGTTCCGCGGCGATGGACTCGAGCACGAATCCAATCCAGAAGGCGGTGCCGAAAAATTGACTGGGTTCGGGCGTGTGACCGCGAAGCAGCGCGGCGGCGAAGAACGCGCCCATGATCGGGCGAATAGCGGCTACCGCGAGGCCGATGGCATAAGCGCGAATCATCCACTCGCGGTGCCGGGCAAACTCGCGGTGGATCGCATGCCAGAGCGCCTTGGAGAGTGAGATCAGGAAAAAGCCGCCAAAGAGAAGGATCGCCGCTTTTTCGTCGAGCCCACCGATCGTTTTCCTGAACGCCATGATCAGGCCGGTCACACCGACGATTCCGCTGGCGGCAAGAAAAACGCGGCCGGACCAGCGGTGAAACCGCGGATGCTTCGAGCGAATGCGGCTCGCGAACTGCAGCGGTCCGAGGAGCATGAAGAGCGAGGCCGGGAGAATGTGGGCCAGGGTGAGGGCGCGATGATCGGCAAAGTGAGCGTCCAGAGCAGCGGCGGGATTATTTCGGGTGGACAGGGCACCGGGATGCCAAAGCACAACGGCGCGCCGTCCGGCCACCGCGAGGCCAACGAAGGCCAGGAGCATTACCGCGGCCCAGAGGAATCGTACGAGAGTGCCGTTCGGACGCATGGCTTGTGCTGCCCCCTGCAACGAATACGCAGGAAACTGGGGATTTATATCCGGAAGGAAAGCCGATCGCTCCGCGGCGCGACCCGGCAAACCAAACTGCAGTGCGGAAGAAGCCGCCGCAGGAGGGCTGGGCTCGGAGCCAACACTGCGTTCCGGAAAGGCCTCGCACCCGAAGCGGGAAATGTGGCAGAATAAGGACTCGATTGGAGGCTGTTTGCTGAGCATCGCCACAATAAACGGGGCTTGTTGCCGCATAGCGAGCCGATGTACCGG
>Ga0207761_1000261_pt1 | contig 18458 bp, 15 predicted proteins | sample LuqExpMetageno34_FD_187792 | JGI IMG/M metagenome (GOLD analysis project Ga0207761, IMG submission 187792) | Tropical forest soil microbial communities from Luquillo Experimental Forest, Puerto Rico - Sample 34 (SPAdes) | ecosystem: Environmental > Terrestrial > Soil > Tropical forest ... | reverse complement strand
CGTCGGGGAGGTCGTTGGTCACGCGCTCACGGCGAACCTTGATCCGGTGCCGAAGCCAGTAGCTCGGGGCCAAGCCGCCGATTATCGGCAGAATGACCAGCATCACCAGGCCGATCTTGACGCTGACGAACCCGCTCACCAGTGCGATGAGTCCGGCTCCGAAGCCAAGGAGCACTGCTCCCACCTGCACGGCCACGAACTCCTCGGCCCGAACCGACCCCGTCAGGCCGGCCTTGAGGAGATCGGCGTGCACCCGGTCGGTCTCTTTCGATGGGTAGAGCCGCGCCAGGTTGTGACGGAGGCCGTTCTTCAGCGGCCCGAAGATCCGGGTCAACAGAGAGGTCGTCACGCGCTCGGGGACCTGCACCGGCTCGGTGTACAGCTCTGCCTCGTTGCCCAATGAGCGAATGAATTCGAGCCTGCTCGACGTCTTGTGCGTGCGCCAGGCGGCGGTACCGACGACGATGAGACCGATCGCCATCACCGCGATGCCTGCCAACGGAACGTAAAATGCTGAGTTCACGAGATCCCCCTCGACCTCAGACCTTGATAGTGACCATGCGCCGAATGATCCAGAAGCCCAGCGCCATGAGGCCTGCGGCGCCGATCAGAACGACGAGGCCGGCGCCATGGAGCATCGGCTTGAGATAGCTCGGATCCTCCGTTTCCAATGCAACCACCAGGAAGCACGGGATCGCGAACAGCACGTAGCCGGACATGCGACCCTCGGCCGAAAGCGTCGTCACCTCGCGGCGCACCTCCTGGCGGGTCCGCATGAAGTTGGCCAGTGTGTGCAGGATGGGTCCCAGCCGGCCACCGGTGGACTGCTGAATCCGCACGGCCTCGACTGCCCATTTGAGGTCTTCGACGCCGCAGCGGTCCGCCATGTTCTCGAGCGCGACGACCAGGTCGGAGCCGACGGCGACTTCGGCCATCACCCGGTCCAGCTCGGACGACAGGGGCGGCCGGGCGTCACGCCGGTACATGTCGATGGCACGCTGGAACGTCTGGCCACCCTCGACCGATGCCGCCATGAGGGCGAGTGCGTCCGGCAGTTGCTCCTGCATCTGCTTGATCCGCTTGTTCGCCCGGCGGATCGGGATGTACCACGCGATGGCCAGGACCAGCGGGATCGCGACCAACGCGGCGAAGGCCGACTCCACCAAGATGCCGGCCACGATGGCCAGCACCAGCGCGGCGCCCATGGTGATGCCGATGTACTCACCGGAGCGCAGCGGGATGTCCGCCCGGTCCAGGCGCTGCTCCAGCGCACCGGTCGTATCGATGCGACCGAACACGCCGGCGATACGGACGGTCAGCGCGGTCAGCTCACCCCGTTCGGGCGACTCGCTGATCGCCTCGATCGGCACCGGTGCGGTGCCCATTGTGTCGTCGAGGATCTCGACCAACGAGCGCTGCTTGGCGCGTACCCGGGTGATGAGCGCGATGGCGCCGAGCGCCAGACCGCCACCCACGAGGACGGCGGCAACGAGCGCCTGGGCCTGGATCGATGCAAGGATCATGTCGCTCACTTCCCGTCCCGGCGACGCGCCAGCACCTCGTAGAGCTCCTCGGACGGAGGCTCCACCCGACCAGGGCGCGACGGACGGTGGTGACGGCTGCTCCGCGAGGTGGTGGACAGAAACGACGTGTCCGTGTCGTTGCGGAAGAGGTGAGGCGGCACCTCGACGCCGTTGAGCATCAGCTCGTCGAGGATCTTGGGGCGCAGGCCCGTCGGGACCAGCCGACCCGGGCCGTCCGCCTGGTCCACCCGGTGAAAGATGTCCTGGAGGAGCACCGTGTCGCCCTCCATGCCCTGGATCTCGGTGATCGACTGCACGACACGGGGCCCTGCCGGCGTCCGCTGCAGCTGGACAAGGATGCCCACCGCCATGACGATCTGCTCACGGATGGCGCGCTGCGGAAGCTCGACGCCGCCCATCATGACCATGGTCTCCAAGCGGCCCAGCAGCTCGCGCGGCGTGTTGGCGTGCACGGTGGTCATCGACCCCGCGTGACCGGTGTTCATCGCCTGGAGCATGTCGAGCGTTTCGGCGCCACGGCACTCACCGACGATGATCCGGTCGGGCCGCATACGCAGGGCGTTGCGCACGAGATCACGGATACGCACCTCGCCGCTGCCCTCGGCGTTCGCGGGCCGGGTCTCGAGTGTGACGACGTGAGCACCCTGGATCTGGAGTTCGGCCGACTCTTCAATGGTGATCAGACGCTCGCCCTCGGGAATGAAGTTGGAGAGCACGTTGAGCATCGTCGTCTTCCCGGTGCCGGTTCCTCCGACGACGACCATGGAGATCTTTCCCCGCACCAGGGCCTCGAGGAACTCAGCGGAGTCCATGGACAGGGAGCCGAGGCCGATGAGGTCCTGCATGACCAGGGCTCGCTCGGGGAATTTCCGGATGGTGAGCACGGCGCCCCGAATCGCCAGCGGCGGGATGATGGCGTTGATACGGGAGCCGTCGGCCAGGCGGGCGTCCACCATGGGCGACGCCTCGTCGACGCGACGTCCGACCGCGTGCACCATGCGGTCGATAATGCGCCGGTACTGGTGCGGCGAGTTGAAGACGATGTCCGTCTTCTCAATGCGGCCCTGGCGCTCGATCCAGATCTCGTCGTAGTTGTTGCACATGATTTCGGTGATGCTCCCATCGGAGAGCAGCACCTCGAGCGGACCGAAGCCCAAGGAGTCCTCGAGCATCTCGTCCACGAAGCGTTGACGCTCAATGGGCGAGATCCCGATGTCCTCGCGGTCGAGGATCTCGTTGACGGTCGTGCGGACCTTTGCCCGCAGCTCGTCGGGCGACAGGTCGGCCGCCGTCGGGGCCACCTCGGACAGCACCTTCGCCTGGACCTTGGCCTTGGACTGGGCCCACTGCTCCTCGACCGAGGCGCGGTCGGTGGGTCGGCGCGTCGGCTGTCCCTTGGCGCTGCCGCCCGCTCCCGCGGGCCGCCGCTCGCCGCCGCTGCGGCCCGGGTCGCCTGAACGGCGTTTGGAGGTGGGCGCCGCCTCGGGCTTGCGGGACTCCTCGTCTCCCCGGGCGGCAGCGAGCTTCTCGGACAGGTTCATGGTGATCAGGCCCTCTCGAGCTCAGGCACCTTCTGGGTGCGAGCCTTGCGCCGCCTCCAGAAACCGCGCGGCGCGCTGATCTCCGCAGCGTTGGCGCCGGTGCCCAAAGACGGTCCCGAATCGCCGTTCAGGAACTGTGCCATGCCTCCCGCCAGCTTCTTCCCGAGGTCCGAGTTGGCCGCGGAGACCAGTGCCGGCCGGCCCTTGTTGATGGACTTCATGGCCTCTCTCGAGTACGGCAACGTCGAGATGATCTTGTTGTCCAGAACCTCCTGAACGTCGTTCAGGTCGATTCCGATGTCATCCTCGACCTTGTTGAGCACGACCCCGATCGACTGGCTGTTGATGCGCAGCTTCTCCAGGGTGGTGAGGAAGACGCGCATGTTGCGAATGCTCGGCAGGTCGAGGGTGACCATGCACAGGACGCGAGTCGAGTGATCGAAGGCCGCGAGGACGATCTCAGACAGCTGGGCCGGCGTGTCGACGACGATGTAGTCGAAGTGCCGGCGCAGCGCGCCCATGACCTTGTAGACGTCCTTCGGCGCGATCATGTCGGCGTCCGCCGGGCTGAATGGCGCCGCAAGCACCGAGAACCCGAGCTCGTGCTCCTCGAGGTACTCCTCGACATGCTCGTCGAGGTCGTCTTCGTCCACGGGCTCGCGGGCCAGGAGGTCGGAGATGGTGAACCGGGGCCGCAGGTGCAGCGCCGTCGAGACCTCGCCGAACTGCAGGTCGAGGTCCACCAGGCACACCCGCTGACCGGTCTGAGCCGACAGATAGCAGGCGAGGTTGGTCGCGTAGAACGTCTTGCCGCAGCCGCCGCTCGACGAGGCGATGGTGAAGACCTCTGCGAACTGTGTCCGCTCGACGACGACCCCTTGCGCGACGACCGGCAGCGTGGGTGCACCCGCCTCTGACACGTCGGCGATGTCGAAGGCGCGCTTCAGGGCCGACGACAGCTGGCGCTTGCTCGTTGGGTACTCCACCAGCTCGACTGCGCCGGTACGCACGATGTCGCTCAGGCTTGCCTTGGGCTTCGGGCCCAGAGCGAGGACGACCGCCGGGATCGGCGAGGTGGCCCTCAGGTTGGCCAGCCGGGCCATGCCGGCGTGGCTGTCGAACACCGGGCCCGCCACGAGCACGTCGAACGGTCCTTGCTCCCGGACCTCCTCGTCGACGTCGATGACGTTGGAGCTGGTAATGACCTGGTACCCCGGCCCGAGCGAGGCCTGGATCGCTCGGCTCAGGGCCGGCGACCGGCTGATGACGAGAATCCGTCGGTTGATCATGGCGCCGCGGTCGTCTGGTTGGTGCCGATGCAGGCGTTGACGGGCGGGGCTGCAAGGTCGTTCTGCGTCTGGACGACAGACAGGCTCTCGTTCTGCGACAGGAACTCAATGGTTCGGGCCTGGTTGGGCGTCACCGCCAGCAACAGTGTCTCGGCGGGCGGGATGGTGCGCCCGGTCGAGGACGGATGGCTGGAGAAGGACGGCGACGTGCTCTGCACGTCCATCACCTCGATGTTGGCCATCGCGAGTTCGGTGCACGGGACCGACAGCGTCGAGCTCGAGCCTGGACCTGAAGACGTCTTCGTGATGTTGGCGTAGACGTCGACGCGACTACCGGGTTGCAGGTAGCCGGCCAGAGCTTGGACCCCAGTCAGGCTGATGGTGACCGCGTTATTGCCTTGTGGCAACGAAATCGACGACGTGCTCGCCGTCAGCACCGTTGAGGTGATTGGGTGGCCCTGGGCCACGGGAGCGGTCAGGACCTCGTCATTCAGACCAGTCAGAGATGACAAGTCCGTCGGCGAGTACGACTTGGCCGGCACCAGCTCGATGGCAACGAGGCCCTCCGAGACCATGGCCTGTCCGGTCGTTCCGGCAGGAATGTTGCTCTTGGCAACCACGGCCGTCGTGGTGGACGGAGCGACGCTCGAGCCGTTTCCGCCGTTCTTGGACGCACCCTCCACGCTGGCATACGCGATCGCACTCCCTGCGATGAACAGGATCACCCCGATGATGACCAATATGACCGTCTGTCTCTTCACAGAACTCCCCCTCTTCGCAACCGGCGGACCGCGTGCGGAAACCCCGAAGCGTTGTCGGCGCCGTTTGGTTCCAGAGGAGGGTATGACGGGAAGTGGTCGACGTATATAGGACCTTTTGACCATTCTCTGTTGCAGCATCCCTGGTGGGGGACCGAAATGGTCTATTTGTCCTATGCCACGGGTGCGTCGTCAACGCCGCATCAACCCGACGTGTGCCCGCAGCGTCGAGTTGCCGAGCCCACGGCTCCACGGCACGGGCGCCGCCGAGTTGGGCCCGCGTCTCCGCCATCTGTGACGAGGTTGAGGCGTGGGTGGACGGCGGGAGTGGGCGCCGAGTCGGCACTGCTCAAGGCGGACCTCCAATTGACCGTACCTATACACGGCGTTCTGGATATCCCACTCACCGCCAGGAGCGGCACCGCAACGCTCGGGACGTCAACTGCACGCACGATGCCATGACCTCGACACCTCTCGCCGCGACGACCACGATCGCCACCGCCGCCGTGACGCTTGGTCGTTCGATCATCGTCCCCGCGTCGATCTCGGGGTACGGCGGTGCAGCACCTGCGTCCGCAGACGACGTCGGCAGGCGCACCGACGCCACCATGGCCACCGACCCCGGCGTCGTGTCATCCGTCCGATGAGCACGCCGGCTGCGCTCATCGGTGGCGCGCTCATCGGCGCGGCCGCCGGCGCCCTCATGGTGCCGTTCACCCGTCGCGAGTTGGCGGCCTCACTGGCCCGCGCTGGCAACGCCGACGGGACACTGACCGTGCCGTCGGCGGCGACACCTTCGCCGGCGCGCATCACGACTCGCCAGTGGGCCGCACTCGCGGTTGTGTCGGGCCTTCTGCCCGCCTACGTCCTGCACCGGGTCGGCTGGTCGGTCATCGCAATTCCGCCCCTGCTGCTCCTCATCGGCCTCATTCAGCTCGCCTACTGCGACTACACCCGGCGGCTGCTCCCCAAGACGCTGGTGTGGGCGCTGACCGCGGCCGTGATGGTCAGCGGAGTCGTCATCGCGGGAGTCATGCACGAGTGGGAGCGTCTCCTCGTCGCCACCGCGGGTGGGTTGGCCCTCTTCACGGTGTTCTTCGTCATCAACCTCATGAACCCGCGCTGGATGGGCTTCGGCGACGTCCGCCTCTCACTCGTCGTCGGTTTCGGCCTCGCCTGGGTGGGCGCCACCGCGCTCTTGGAGGGGTTCTTCCTCGCCAACGCGCTCGGGGCCGTGGCAGGTCTCGTCCTGATGGCGACGCACCGGGCCGAGAGAGATCACGCCGTCCCGTTCGGGCTCTACCTGGCCCTCGCCACCGCAATCGTGCTCCTCACCTGGGCGTAGTCAGGCGGCCGTACCCTCTCGCCGGCGGAAGTGCCGGTCGATTTCGTTGGCATAGGTCCGGCCGAGCACGTCGCCGTGGTCGCGGATCCATTCGCTCACGGAGCCCGATCCGGTTGCCGGCCCCTCCGTGTCGGCGAGCCCGGCTGCCATCGCCCGGTACTCATCACCGGTGAGCAGGACGTCGCGGAGGACCAGCCCGAGTACGTACGCGAGCGGCGGCACGACGGGGCCGGGAACCCGGACGATGCCGCACGTGGCCCCGACGGCGTCGCGGAGAGTGCGGACCAGTTCGAGGAAGGCCGGTCGTTCCGGACCGACGGCGTCGGTCACCGAGTCCACACGGGATGCACCGGCCGCGACAGCCAATGCAGCCAAGTCGTCGATGTGCACCGGCCGGACCCGGTAGTCGCCTCGACCGCCCACCCCGAAGACGGGCAGACGGCGCAGGAGCCAGGCGATGTTGTTCAACAGGACACCGTCACCGCCAAAAAGGATCGCGGGCCGGAGGACGGCGAAGGGCACGCCCACCTCGGCCAGAGCGCGTTCGGCTTCCGCCTTTCCCCGGAAGTAGCCAAAGGGCGACGAAATGCTGGGGTGCGTGATCGACACGTGCACGATGCGTTCGACGCCGGCCTGCCGGGCGGCGTGAAAAAGGGTGCGCAGGTTGGCCACCGCCCGCGTGTGGTCGTCTCCGCCGCGCGGAAAACGGATCCAGTACGTGTTGTAGAGGGTCGTGGCCCCCCGAAGCGAGGACGTGAGACCAAGGATGTCGTCGAAGCCCAGCGGCCGTACGTCGACGGTGGAGCCGGTGGCGCGTTCAGGATGACCCGTCAGCGTCCGCACGCGCCGGCCCGACCGCTCGAGCGCCCGGGTGACCGCCGCGCCCGAGTAGCTGAACGCACCGGTCACCACGTCGAAGTCCTCCTTCGGAAAGTCACCGGGCGGCATACGCTCGATGTCATACCCGCCTTGAGCCGGATTCCGCCACTCATGTCGCATCATCGTCGTCCATTGACCCGAGCTTCTGCTCCGCCATCGCCGGCCGGCGTGCCCGGTCGTGGAGAGCGGCGGCCGTGGAACTGTCCCTGTCGAGTTTCACCGGCAGCCAGACCCAGCGGAGATCGGGTTGCCTCTCTGGCGAGGTCGCCCCGGTGACACCTTTCCCGCTGGCCCCGGAACTGAAGGAGCGCTGGAACACCGAGGGCTGGTGCGTCGTGCCCGGCGTCATCCCGACCGACGAGCTGGCGGCGGCCCAAGAGGCGGTGCACCGCTACTTCCCCACCCCGGCCGAGATGGTCGAGCTGGGCGGCACCGCCGCCGGAGAGTGGCACACCTGGGACGCGCCGTGGCCGGAGTTCCCGTTCCACAGCTCGCGGCTCAACGCCCTTGTCCTGCACGACCATGTGGTCGATCTCGCCGAGGCGTTCCTGGGCACGCACGACCTCGCCTGCTACATGGGCCTCGTCACGGCCAAGTACGCCAATCAGGACTCGGGCTACAACCAGCTTCTGCACGCCGACTATCCGAACCACATGGTGGTGGTGCCCCGCCATGCACCCGGGTATCAACAGGTGGAATTCTTCGTCTACCTGACCGACGTCACGACCGAGGACGGCGCTACCCGGTTCGCGTCGTGGCAGAAGACCAAGGACATCCCGGTCCAGCGGCACACCTTGGACTACGTCGAGTTCGCCGACCTGTACGACGACCCGACGGACGCGACGGCCCCGGCGGGCTCAGTGGTGGCCTACCGACCCGACGTGTATCACCGGTCAGTCGACCACATCGATCCGACGCGCTATCGCATCATGATCCACGTGTCGTTCCGCCATCGCGACGCCGGCTGGGGCGGCTACCAGGCCTGGCCGTTCCGAGGCTTCTCCCTGGAGCTGTCCAAGTACGTGCAGCAGGCGACGCCGCGCCAGTTGGCACTGCTCGGGATCCCGCCGCCGGGCCACCCGTACTGGAATGACGCGACGATCGCCGGGGTGCAGGGCCGCTATCCCGGCCTCGACATGACGCCGTGGCGCGCCGCACTGGGCACGGCCTAGCCCGCGGCGTGCGGCGATCCCGGCGCCACGAATGGCCACGGCATCACCCGCTCGGCGACGATCGCCAGGTCGAGGAGCAGTTCCTCGCGATGGTGCCCGGCGAGCACCTGCAGGCCGACCGGGAGCCCGTCGACCAGTCCTGCCGGCAGCGTCATGGCCGGGCTGCCGTTGAGGTTCGACGCCGCGGCCAGCGCGGCGTTGTTCATGATGGCCCGGGTGAACCCGACCTCGCTGATCAGGTCGCGGCCGGGGATGGTGGAGGGCGGCGGACCCTCTGCCGCGAAGGCCACGTCGGGATGGGTCGAGCAGAACACGAAGTCGGCCTCGTCGAAGAGGTCGGCCATGGCGCCGTTCAGCTGGCGCCGGTACGCCTCGACCGAGGCCGCCCGCTCGAGGTCGTAATGCTGGCGGGCGCTCTCGAGCCCCGCCGCCACCTCGCGGGAGAGTTCGCCGATCCGATCGGGATAGGCGTCACCGAGGTCAGCCACGAGGGGGGGCTGGTTGGCCATGGCCCACGCACCGCGCAACGGCGGAAGGGCGGGGGTGACGTTGACCAGACGAAGCCCCGCCGCCCGGGACAACCGCTGCGCCGCCTCGGCGACCACATCGGCTACCTCGCCCCGCACCTGCGCGATCCCGAGATCCACCACGACGGTGGCCGTCATGCCGGCGAGGTCGTAGCGGCCGAGGCCGGCCTCCCATCCGCCCACCACGGGCAGGCTGAGCGGGTCGCGTCGGTCGAAGCCGTTGCAGCAGTCGAAGTAACGCGCGGTGTCGCGCACCGAGCGCGTCAGGCACCCGAGCACCGTCGTCATGGGCTCGATGCTGGCGTACGGCCCCTTGGGGATGCGGCCATAGGTGGCCTTCAACCCGAACAGGCCGCTGAATCCCGCGGGCCCCCGGATGGATCCCCCGCCGTCGCTGCCGGTGGCGATGGGCAGGAGCCCACCCGCAACGGCGGCGGCCGAGCCCCCCGACGACCCTCCGGGCGTGCGCTCTTGGTTCCACGGGTTGCGGGTCGTGCCGTAGAGCACGCTGTACGTGCAGTTGATGGCGCCGAATTCCGGCGACGTCGTCTGTGCCGCCAGGATGGCTCCACTCGTGCGCAACCGCGTCACCGACGTGTCGTCCACGTCTGCCACGCGGTCCTTGAAGAGCACCGAGGCCTCCGCGTACGGCCAACCCTCGACGCGTTCGCGTTCCTTGACCCCGAAGGGCACACCGCCGAACGGCAACGTGACGTTGGCCCGCTGAGCGGCCTCGCGGGCGCGATCGAAGTCAGTGTGGCTGAACGCATTGAGCGGCGATCGCTCGATGGCAGCGATGCATTCGTCGAGCGCTTCGAGCGGCGAGAGCACCTTGGCCCGGAGGGCGTCGACCAGGCTGCAGGCGTCGCCCGACCACGGCGTGCTCATCGCCCGCACCCTACCGCCGCCCTGCAGCTCGTGCCTGGGTAGCCTGCCGTCGATGCGGACCTCGGAGCTGACGACGCCGGCACTGTTGGTCGACGCCTCGCGGCTCGAGGCCAACCTGGCGACGATGGCCGAAGCCCTCCCGGGCGCCCGGCTCCGTCCGCACGTCAAGGCACACAAGTGCACGGCGCTGGCGGCGCGCCAGTCCGCCCATGGGCACCGCACCTTCACCTGCGCCACCACGGCGGAGATGGAAGGCATGGTCCGCGCCGGCCTCGGCGACGACTTGTTGTTGGCCAACGAGGTGGCCGACGCGAGTCGTCTCGGGGCGCTGGCAGGACAGGGCGCGCGCGTCACGCTCGCCGTCGACTCGGAGGCGACGGTCGACGAGGCGGCTCGTGCCCGGGTCCCCGAGGTCCTGATCGACGTCGACGTCGGGCTGCCACGGTGCGGCTGCCGGCCCGACGACGCCGGCCGGCTGGCCGAGCGGGCTCGTGCCGCCGGCCTCCAGGTGCGCGGCGTCATGGGGTACGAGGGCCACATCGTGGGACTCGAGGACCGCGCCACCCGTGAGACCATGCTGGCGGAGTCGATGGCGCTGCTGCTGCGCGCCGGCGAGGACGTCGGTGGCGACGTGATCTCTGCCGGTGGGACCGGGACCTACGACATCAACACGTGGGCCACCGAGATCCAGGCCGGGTCGTATGTCCTCATGGACACGGCGTACGCGAAGCTCGGGCTGCCCTTCGTCCATGCGCTGTCGGTGCTCGCGACCGTGATCTCGGTGTCGAAGGGTTGGGCGGTGGCCGACTGCGGGGTGAAGGCACTGGGCATGGACCACGGCAACCCGTCGGTCGACGGGTCCGAGGTGTGGTTCTGCTCGGACGAGCATCTCACGTTCGTCCCCGGTTCCCCGCTGCACGTGGGCGACCGGATCAACGTGCTGCCCGCGCACATCGATCCGACCATCGCCTACCACGAGCGCCTGCACGTCGTCGACGGGGAGGACGTCGTGGAACGCTGGGCCGTCGACCTGCGGGGGTGGTGACGCACCGAACGGCGAGGACTCAGAACTCGAGGACCAACCTGCCCCGGACGCCGCCGGCCTCGAGCAGGCGATGTGCCTCGGCGGCATGCTCGGCGGGAAAGACGCGCGCCACGCGCAACGTGAGCGTGCCCTCCTCGGCCTGGGCGCGCAGCCGGTCGAGCTTCTCGTGCTCGTGCGCGTAGTTGCGGACGTAGACCGGGTGAACCGTGATGCCGCGGTGAACCTCACCTCCGCCGTCGTAACCGCGCAAGGAGACGAATCGGCCGGCGTCGCGTACCGCGCCGACGGCGCCGGCCCCGAGCAGTGCGGCATCGACCAGTCCATCGGCTCCGCCGGGGACGAGCGTCCGGACGTGCGCGGCGAACGCCGCTCCCCGTGGGGCCACCATGTCCGCGCCGAGGGCCCGCACGAGCGGCTCGTCGGCCGGCGCGGCGTCGGCGACCACGGTCAGACCCTCGGCCGCGGCCAGTTGCACCACGTAGCCGCCCACTGCCCCGGCGGCGCCGCTGACGGCGAGCGTCTGGCCGGGTCGGAGCGCCAGCACATCGAGGGCGAGGCGCGCGGTGAGGCCGTTCATGGGGAGCGCCGCCGCTTCGGCATCCGATGCGCCGGCAGGTGAACGGACGACGGAGGAGGCGGGGACGACGACGCGCTCGGCGTAGGCCCCGTGTGGCCCACGCGGGAGGACGATGGCCATCACACGCTCGCCCACTCGAAGGCCAGTGGATGCACCCGCTCCGATCTGCTCGAGCACGCCGGCCGCGTCCATGCCCGGCACGTGTGGTGGGGGGACGCCCTTGAGGCGCTCGGCGCGTTGCCCGCTCCGCAGCTGCGTGTCGGTCGGGTTGACCGCCGCTGCGTGAACCCGGATCCTCACCTCGGCCGGCCCCGCCTCCGGATCGGGAAGGTCCACCACGTGGAGCACGCCGGGTCCACCCCACCGGGACAGGCCCACCGCTCGCATGACGGCTCAGCCTACGGTCGCGTTACTCGATGACGCGTCGCCCGCGTGCCATCGACCGAGTCGCGACCGCGGCGACTCCCGGCGCCGGTGGCCGGAGCGACGCCGCGGGATGTCGCCGCCGGATCGCCATGGCGACACCCGCACCGGGACCGCGGTACACCATCGTGCAGTCGGCTCGGAGGGGCGTGACGGCATCCGTGAGCTCGGCCGCCGAAGGCTGCCCGGCGCGGGACTCGACAACGGGTGATCAAGAAAGGCGCTGACGCCGCCGAAATGAGGCTTTTGGCCCATGGTTCGGCAGCCCGCATGCCGATTACTGATGGTGTATGGGACGCGCACCCACCCTTCATGCCCCTGCACGACCGCATCGCCGGTTTCGCCGTGGAGTCCTCGGCCGCGTGCGGACGAGGCGCTCCGACGAACGGGGAACAGCGTTGGTGGAATTCGCCATCGTCGTCCCCTTGCTCATTCTTCTGGTCTGCGGCACCATCGACTTCGGGTTGATCTTCGGCGGCTATCAGTCGATGGAGAACGGGGTGGAATCCGCGTCGCGCGTGATCTCCCTCGACCAGGTCACCCCCTCACCCAACTGCAACGGCGGACCAAGCCCCGCGACAGCCAACGCGGTCTGCAACGTCGTCGCCTCCCTCGGGAACCTCGAGGGCCTCAACTCGAACACGCTCGCCGTCGGAATCTGCTTCGTCGCTCCCGCGGCGACGCCCAGCTGTGGTGGGCCCACCTCCCTGCCAGGCAACAGCGTCAGTGACGACGTGGAGATCTGCGCCCAGGCGACCATGCAGTCGACCACCGGTCTGACGTCGGTCTTCGTGTCGGGCTCGACGGTCTCCACCTCCAGCCGACAGCTCATGGAAGAACCGCAGCCATCGGGGCCGACCGCATTCCAGTCCTACAACGCGTCCACGAGCCCGGCCGTCGTCTACAACGGCGTGACGATCAACGGGATGACCTGCACGTGACCCGGAGGTCGACGAGCGACGAGCGCGGCTCCGTCGCCATTCTGGTCGCCATCTCGCTGGTCGTGCTCGGCATGGCCTGTGCAATGGCGGTCGACCTGGGCAATCTGGCGCAGATGCACCGGCACGCCCAGGTCACGGTCGACGACGCCGCGATCTCCGGCGCCGACATGCTGGAGCAGGGCGGCTACACGTTGACGCAGATCGTCACCGCCACCGAGGGCTACGTCGGCGAGGACTGGAGGAGTATCCCCGCCGCCGCCTGGAACACCTGTCCCAGCATCCCTGCCGGCTTCTCCGCCCCGGCGGGATCGGGTGAGAACTGCGTGACGTTCAACGGGAGCGACGCGACGAGCGCGAAGGCGATCAGCGTGGAGATTCCACCGCAGTCCGTCCCCTTCACCGTGGCGCGGCTCGGCGGGTTCACGAGCGGGACCGTCGACGCGTCGGCAGAGGCAGTGGTGGTCCCCGGGGTTGGTCCGTGTGCCCTCTGCCTCCTGGGTCCGGGCGGTCTCACACTCGACGACACCGGGACCGGCACCTTCAACGTGACCGACGCTGTCGGAAGCGGAGACGCCGGCATCATCGTGAACTCGAACGCGACGCCCGCCGCGTACATCAACGGGTCGGGAACCATCACGGCCCCCCAGATCGGCGTGGTGGGGACGGACAAGGTGAAGAACGCCGGCACCTTCTCACCCACCCCGACCGACGGGGTGTCGCCGGTTCCGGATCCTCTCGGTGGTCTCGCTCCCCCGACGCCTCCGAACACCACGATCTTCCCCGGGACCTACTCGTGCAACTCCGCCTGCGGGACGCTGCCGACGGACCCGGTGACGGGGGAACCGGTGGATGGCAACATCTCCATGGCTGGCGGCTCATCCCTGACCATTCCCCCGGGCAACTACAACAACATCGGTCTCACTGGTGGGTCGGTGCTCACGCTTCTGCCGGGGATCTACTTCATCGCGGGTTCCTTTTCCGTCGGGGGGACCGGTGGTGCCAGTGTCAACGAATCCGCAACCCCGGGCGTGATGCTGTACTTCACCTGCAGCTCGGGTGGCCAGATCACCGCCTGCGCCAGCCCTGGTCAAACCGGTGGCTCGCTCAGCCTGAGTGGGACGGGCAGCATGAGCTTCAGTCCCATGTCCACGGGCCCGTACGCGGGGCTCACCGTCTTCGCCGACCGCAACAACAACGCACCGATGAGCCTCTCCGGCACCCCGGGTCTCTCGTTCACCGGCACGATCTATGGCAAGGACACCGCCCTCTCCATCAACGGCACCGGGGGCACCATCGGGTCGATGATCATCGTGAGCTCGGCCACCATCTCGGGTAATGGGACGATCGACGTGAATTACGACGCGACTCAGAACATCAGGCCACCGGGCGTCCCGTACCTGTGCAGCACGACGGCCAATAACTGCTGAGAGCGCTCCGCCCATGCGTGCGGAGGCAAGAGCAGCAGGCTCATCACCGCGCCGTGGTCAGTTCGCGGCATAGGGGGCTTCGGGGAAGTCGCGCATCGTGCGCATGGGAGAGAACACCAGCCACAGCCCCGACAGCGCCTCGCCGAGTACGCCGATCCACAGCGTGGGCCGGAGGCCGAACGCAGTTCCGAAGACCCCGCCGACGAGTGCACCGATCGGGAGCACACCCCAGACGACGAAGCGCATCGTGGCGTTCATGCGGCCGAGCAACCGGTCCGGACAGAGCCGCTGGCGGAAGCTGACCTGGTTCACGTTGTAGATCACGACGGCGAAGCCGACGACGAACATGCCGGCTGCGAAGAAGAGCAACCCGATTCCCGGCGTGGTGAGCGGGATCAGGAGCGCTCCGGCGTTGAGGGCGATGCCGATGATGGTCGCCCGAGCGCCGCCGAATCGATCGGCGATCCGCCCGGCGGCGAGGGCCCCGAGGACGCCGCCCACACCGCCGACGCTGAAGATCAGACCGATCTGTCCGGGCGACGCGTGCACTTCGCGCACGAGGAAGACGATCTCGACCGCGGCGGCGATGCCACTGAACAAGTTGGCGGTGGCCGTGGTGGCGGCGATCGCCCGCAGCAGCGCGTGCGAGAAGACGAAGCGCAGCCCCTCGGCGATGTCGTGCACCAGTTTTGCGTGGCCGCCCTCCGGCACGTCCGGCTTCGCCTCGGGCGCTCGGATGGAGGCGATCGCAACGGCGGACGCGAGGAAGCTGGCTGCGTCGACTGCGACCGCCGCCGCGCTGCCGACGGCCTGGACGAGACCTCCGGCGATGCTTGGCCCGGCCACCGTCGCGGCCTGTTCGGAACCGGTCAGCTTGGCGTTGCCCTCGACGAGGTGCTCGCGACCCACCAGGGACGGCAGGTACGACTGGTAGGCCACGTCGAAGAAGACGGTGAGGACACCCGCCACGAGCGTGACCACGAAGAGCTGGCCCAGCGTGAGCAGACCGGCCGCGTAGGCGGCCGGAACCGATCCGAGCGCGACCACGCGGCCGAGGTCCGCGCCGATCATCACCCGGCGCCGCCGGATGCGGTCGACCCAGACGCCGGCGGGCAGACCGACGATCAGGAACGCCGCCGTGGACGCCGCCGTGAGCAGTCCCATCTGGAAGGTGGTGGCATGCAGCGTCCGCACCGCCAAGAGGGGGATGGCGAGCAGGCTGACCTGGGAGCCCAGCTGGCTGACGGTCTCGCCGCCCCAGAGCAGGCGAAAGTCGCGGTGTCGGATGAGCACGCCGCGGGCCACCGGGGGACCCTAACGGACGGTGGGATAGACCTATTCGGTGCGAGGCCGGCTGATCGCAGTCGTCCTGGTTGCCGCGGCCGCCGTCGCCTGGTGCGGCTGGGCGAGCGCGCTGCACCGGGACATGACGGCGGCCGAGGTCGCGTGGCTGTGCTCGCTCGCCGCGGTCCTCGCGGTCGACGTCCTCTTGTGGCGTGGCCGACGGGGACGCCTGTTGGGCTGGCACCTCGAACCGGTCGCCGATCCTTGGCCGCGGCCGGGACGGGGCGGCGCTCGTCGCGCACTGCGCGGCGTCGCCCCGTGGCTCGTGCTGGTGCTGGTCGCCCTGGCATGGGACGTGTTGGGCCTCGACAGCGGTCCGCACTCGTACCACCTGACGATCAGTGCCCTGGCACAGGCCTACCGCCCGCTGAACGCGATGGTGCTCCTCGTGTGGCTGGCGTGCGGCGTCGGCTACCAGGTCGCCCGCGTCCGCTCTCCAGCCGTTCCGTCCACACCGGCCGCGGGCACGGACGGCGATGTGGACGGAACGGTCGCCGGCGCCGCCTCCGGCTGGGTCGCCCTCGGCGCCAACGGACACCGAGTGGCCGCGCCGGCCCTGCTGCTGCCGGCGAGTCCGCAGCTCGGCGTTGCCTTCTGGGTGGCCGTCCCCATCGCCGCCCTCTGCATCGATCTCCTCGCCCGACGCTCGGAGGGAAGGGTCGCAACCGCCGAGGAGTTCCTCCGCTTTATTTCGACGTCGCCAGTGGCCAACGTGGCGCTGATCGCGGCATGGGTGTTCGCGGGGTATCACCTGTTCGCCCGGTGACCGGTCCGGGCGCATGGACCTTCAGGGCACCGGGGCGTCCACCGCCTCCTTGCGCATTTCGTCGGCGTCCTCGGCCAGCAGCCATCTCTCGGCAACGAGCTCGTCGACACGCCGGCTGAAGCGCTCCACGTAGTCGGCGTGGTCGCGATAGAGGCGCGCGAGCACGTCGTCGGGCAACGGCTCTTCGATCCCCACGACACCGAAGGCGGGGGTGGTGCCGTCCTCCTTGAACCCGGGGGTGGACAGGTAGCGGAGCCGCGGCACGTCGATCTGGGCGCAGCGGACGCCGCCTTTGCTGTTGCCCTGGTCGTCCTTCGCGAAGAGGCCGTCGGCCCCGACCTCGATGCGGTCGGCCAGCGGCGGCGTGACCCCGTCGGAGACCCATGCCACCAGATGGTGGAGGCCCATGCTGAACAGCTCGCTGTGCGGAAGGCTGTTCATGGCCGCCCCCGGCGGCACCTTGCCCGCCGTGCCGATGGGATCGTTGAGCCACATGGCGGTGTCGTTGTAGGGCGGATAGCGCGTTCCCATGTGGCCCAGGCCGGCCAATTCGTACAGGCGGTAGCGGTCGCCCGAGTCGTCGCTGTCCTCCCGGCGGTAGCCGCGTCCCTCCCGTCCCGGCCGATTGGGGTCGGCGATGTCTCCGTCGCTCAGCACCTGAACGATCGGGACGTCCCGCGGGCCGAAGCGGACCGAGGGCGCCCCGCTCGGGAAGTAGCCGTGAAAGACGGGTGATCCATCGTCCAGTCGCAAGGTGTCGTGCCCGCCGACGATGTAGTCGGTGACCACGCCTCCGGTCTGCGAATGCCCGCTCAGGACGGCGTGGCGCACGCCGAGCCCCGAGAAAGGACCGCCCTCACGCCGCAGCGCGGCGCCCACCTGCGCCAGGATCGGCGTGGAGAGCACATTGACGGCACGGAGGCGCGCCATCCGGTCTTGCATCCCGGCGGGATCGCGAGGAAGGCGGAGCCCTTCGACACCGGTCGCCGCCAGTGGCGGCGCGTCCGACCACACGGTCAAGGAGTCGTAACGGTCCGGATTGGTGGGCTTGACGAACCCGTCGAGCACGCTCTTTTGGGAACACACGGCGGCCCAACCATGGCCGGCGCGCATCTGCGCGAGGGACGTGTAGATCCAGACGGGCGCGGCCGTGGCCGCGTGCACCGGCTCGACCACCACGATGCCGGAGAAACGCTCCGGATCGCGTGGTCGCCTGACCGTGATCGCCGTGGCGTAGGGGTGCCCGTCCACCTCACCGGTCGCGAACCACTCCTCCTCGAGGTAGCCCCACTCGTCGAGGCTGCCGCGGAACTGCCCGGTCGGGACGAAGCGGGCGGGTGGCGCAACGGCGGGCGGCCGGGAGAGGGTGGCGGGTTCGACCGGCATGGGTCCTCCTTCGCTCGACGGCTCACGTCTCGCCACAGTCCTACTGCGCATGGTTGCCCGGCTCAACTGGGCCCCGGCACTTCCTTGACGGCGCAGCAATCGATGTCCCGCGCAGCGGCGTGGGCCCGGTTGTGCCAGAGTTCGCGGCGACAGGCTCCGTTCGCCGCGGTGCCCAGGCCGGATGAGGTCCGGGCCGACCCGTCGCCGCGGCGCACCAGCTGGGGGGTGACTCATGCGAAAGCGCCATGTGGCTGTCTTCACGGCCACCGTCGCGACCATCTGCGCCACGATGGGGATGGTGGGCCGCCCCGCGGCGGCCGTCTCGGACGGAACCCAGGGTGTCACGGCGACCACCATCCGCGTCGGCATCCCGTACGTCGACGTCGCAGCGGTCAAGGCCGTCGGCGTCGACATCGACTGGGGCAACGTCCCGCAAGACTCCCCCGTGGCGAAATACGTAGCCACCGGCCCCACCGGACCGGGCGGCCCGGACTGCGTCGACAACACCCAGACCGTGCAGATATACCAGAACGCCCGGTCTGGCATCAACTTCTACCGGCGCGAGACCAGCCCGGAAGAGTCCTGGGACGGCCGCGCCTGGGCGAT
>Ga0207761_1000260_pt1 | contig 18552 bp, 17 predicted proteins | sample LuqExpMetageno34_FD_187792 | JGI IMG/M metagenome (GOLD analysis project Ga0207761, IMG submission 187792) | Tropical forest soil microbial communities from Luquillo Experimental Forest, Puerto Rico - Sample 34 (SPAdes) | ecosystem: Environmental > Terrestrial > Soil > Tropical forest ... | reverse complement strand
GACCCGTAGCGACGAACTTGCACCCGAAACGCCAGGGCTTACATTGGGGCCATGACCTACGTCGACGCTACCGTCGCCCCTCTCCGCAAGACCGGCCAGATCAAGATCCACCGCCCCGCCGCATTCGAGGGCATGCGCAAGGCCGGCCAACTGGTGGCCCGCTGCCTCGACATGCTGACCGAGTACGTCGCGCCGGGCGTGCCGACCGAAAAAATCGACCAGCTGGTATTCGAATATGCGATGGATCATGGCGCCCTTCCCGCCACTCTAATGTATCGCGGTTACAAGAAGTCTACCTGCACTTCACTCAACCACGTGGTCTGCCACGGCATCCCGTCCGACAAGCCGATGAAGGAAGGCGATATCGTCAATATAGACGTGACGCTCATTCTCGACGACTGGCACGGCGATTCCAGCCGAATGTACGCCATCGGCCAGATTCCGCGCCGCGCCGAGCGGCTTATTGAGGTGACGCACGAGTCAATGAAGCGTGGCATCTCTACCATACGGCCAGGCTCGACCACCGGCGACATCGGCGCCGCCATCCAGAGCTATGTCGAAGCCCAGCACATGAGTGTGGTGCGCGACTTCTGCGGCCATGGTCTCGGCCGGCTGTTCCACGACGAGCCGAATATCGTGCACGTCGGTCGGCCGGGCGAAGGCATCGTGCTCAAGCCGGGCATGTTTTTCACGGTCGAGCCGATGATCAATCTCGGCCGTCCCCACGTGAAGGTACTATCCGACGGCTGGACTGCGGTGACACGCGACCGCTCGCTGTCGGCCCAGTTCGAGCACACCGTGGGCGTTACCGATAAAGGCGTCGAGGTATTTACCTTCTCGCCGGCCGGTCTCGACAAGCCGCCCTACCGGCGCTAATCCGCACCACTAAAGCCGCGATCGTCGATTGCCTCTGATTGTATTTCACTGTGCGGAGCGTGGCGCACCACCTCGTTATCTCCGTGCACGGCCAATCAACGTCGGCTAGGAAGGGCACGGGCGCCCGAAGGGGCTGCGGTTGATCTGAATTATTGCCGCATGAGCGTGAATTGATCGGCGCTTTCCGGAACGCGGTGCCAGGCACCGTTGTCGTCTTCCTCGAACCGCCACGGATTGCCACGCGCCGGCGCCAGCATCAGCTCGTCGCGATCGATGCGCCAGCGCGTGAAATTAAGCCGCGCGATCGACGGATCGCAGCCTGGCTTCATTGTCATCGCATACGAGTCTTCAGCCGAAGCTTGCATAGTCAGCGTGAGCGAGCAAAGCCGCTTGCCGGTGCGCACGAGCGCCCATTCGCCGGCCAGCTGATTCGCCGGCTTTGGCGCCGCGCCGGCGGCGGCGGCATTCTGCAGGAACAGCACGCCGACGCCCGGCGTCGGCGCCTCATAGATGCCGTCCTCAACCTCGCTAAATTCGACCACCGACTTGCCTTCGTCGTCGAGCAGCCGCAACAGGTCGTTTTCCGGAAACACCCAACCGGCGACGTCGTTCACAAGAGGGAACAAGGCGGCGCAGTTCTTGTCGAACTCAACCTTGAAGCCGACCTTGGTTGGATCGCTCTTGAAGGTGGCGGTGCAAATCTTATCGCGATCAGCGTTGGAAAACTCCCACGTGCCAATCAGCGCCTTCGCAGCCTCGCCGAGCGTCGGCTGCATCTGCGCGAAGGCGGCACCAACAATACAGATCCCGGCAAGGCCAATTGCGACGAGGCGGATCATAGCGACCTTATAGCATCAGCAGGGAGCGGCCGCGCTATTATCGTTTCGGTGGATAGGGCGTTTCCGGCACTGGCGTCAGTGGCGGCTTGCCCGCAGCCCACGCTAGAATGTTGTCGACCACAAGCTGATCCATCGCCGCCCGCGTCACTTCGGTCGCGGAGCCGAGATGCGGGAACAGCACGATGTTGTCCATCTCGATCAGCTCTTTCGGCACGTGCGGTTCCTTGGCGAACACGTCGAGGCCGGCAGAATAAATGGTACGGTTTCTTAGCGCCTCGATAAGCGCGGGCTCATCGACCACCGAGCCGCGTGCCATGTTGATCAGAATGCCGTTCGGGCCGAGCGCTTTGAGCACCTCGGCATTGATCATGTTTTGGGTACTGGGTCCACCTGGCACGATCACCAGCAAAGTGTCCACGTCGTGCGCCATGTCGATGAGCTTGGGATAATACTTGTAGCTGACGCCGGGCTGCGGATTGCGGCTGTGGTAGACGACCGGTACGCCAAACGCCTCCAGCCTGCGTGCGATCGCCTTGCCGATGCGACCCATGCCGACCATGCCGACGGTGCGGTTGCGAAGCGTCGCCTTGGTCAGGGGGTAGGCCTTGTTGAGCCATTTACCGGCGCGCAGGTAGCGATCGGCTTGCGGAAATTCGCGCACCGTGCAGAGCAGCAAACCAAGGGCCGTGTCGGCCACTTCCTCGTTCAGCACTTCTGGGGTGTTGGTAACGATGATGCCGTGCGAGCCAGCCCATTTGGCGTCGATGTGATCGTAACCGACGCCAAAGCTCGACACTTGCTCAAGCTTGCGAAAACGCTGCATGAATTCTGGACCGATGCGCTCGTTAGTGTAAGCCACCACGATGGCGCGTACCTTGTCGGTGAGCCCTTTCAGAAAGGCCTCCCTGTCTGGCGCGTCAAGCAGCGGGTGCAGCGTTACATTGCCCGCAAGGCCGTGGACAATGACCGGCTTCTTGTTTCCGACTAGCAGCACATCCAACTTTTCGCCAGCCATCGCGCGTATCCCTTACACCAAGAAGGTGACCGGCTTCTCAAGTAAAGCCTTGAACGCCGCCAGCAACTCGGCGCCGAGCACGCCGTCGACCACGCGATGATCGCAGGAGAGCGTGACGGTCATCTGGCTAACGAACTTCACGCCGCCGTCCGGCGTCTCGACCGGCGCGCGCCGCGAGGCGCCGACTGCCAGGATGGTGGCGTGCGGCGGATTGATGATGGCCGCGAACTCGCGCACGCCGTACATACCGAGATTAGAGATCGCACTCGCGCCGCCTTTGTATTCATTCGGCATGAGCTTCTTGATGCGCGCGCGTTCGGCGAGATCGCGCATCTCGGCCGAGATCGCGGTCAGCGATTTTGTGTCGGCGTTATGTAGCACTGGCGTGATCAGGCCGCCGTCGAGCGCCACCGCCACGCCGATGTCGGAGTGTGTAAAGCGCAGGATGCGATCTTCCGCCCATACCGCGTTAGCGGCCGGCACGCGCTGCAAGGCCGCCGCCCAGGCCTTGATGATGAAGTCGTTGAGCGAGAGCTTGAATGCCGGCTCGCCGTCCTTGCCCTTGGGCGCGGCGGCATTGGCCTCCTCGCGCATGGCGATCAGCCGCCCGATCTCGATATCGGTGGTGAGGTAGAAATGCGGGATGGTCTGTTTGGCTTCGACCAGCCGTCGGCCAATGGTCGCGCGCATCGAGTCAAGAGGCACATCTTGGTAGACGATTCCCTCAAATAGCGCTTTCACCTGCGCGACGCTGGCACCCGTGGCCATGGCGACACCAGTCATCGGCGCCGCTTCGACGTCACGGGCGACGATGCGGCCATGCGGACCGGAGCCGGAGATATGTGTGAGATCGATGCCGCGCTCGGACGCCAGACGGCGGGCCAGCGGCGTCGTGAACGTACCACGTGCCGTCTTGGCCGGCCCGTAATTGCGCTCGGGCGTGCGCACTTCGCGGAATGGATCGAGCGGCGCCGTGCGTGGCACCGGGCCTGCCTGCACGGCCTGCATCGGCGCGGCGGCCGGACGCGGCGCGGGCGCAGCCGCTGGCGCCGCTACCGGAGCGGCAGCCTTCGCGGGCGCCTCGCCGGCGCCGGCGACCACCGCCACCACGGCGCCGACTTTCGCCACCTGGCCGACCTGGAAGCGGATTTCGGTGAGCGTACCCGCCGACGTGGCCGGCACTTCCATCGAGGTCTTGTCGGTCTCAATCTCGAATAGGTTGTCGCCCGGCTTCACCGCATCGCCGGCCTGCTTGAACCATTTCACGATCTTGCCTTCGGCGACGGTTTCGCCGAGCTGCGGCATCAGGACGTCCACGCGACTTGCCCCTTCCTTAGTCTTCACTTAAGACGCGTTCACCACGTCACCGACACATATTGCGTCTCTTGAAATTCCTTCATGCCTTCCTGCGCGCCTTCGCGGCCAAGGCCGGACTGTTTGGTGCCTCCGAACGGCGCCGCCGGGTCGGAGACCAGCCCGCGGTTGAGGCCAATCATACCGAAGTCAAGCTTCTCGGACACGCGCATGCCGCGGCTGAGATCCTTGGTGTAGAGATAGGCGACCAGTCCGTATTCGGTGTCATTGGCGCGCTTGACCGCCTCGTCCTCGGTCTTGAACGTCTGGATCGAGGCGACCGGCCCGAAGATTTCTTCGTTCAGCATCTTGGCCGAGGCCGGCACATTGGTAATCACGGTCGCCGGATAGAAGTAGCCGGGACCGTCCGGCACTTTGCCACCGATCAGCACCTTAGCGCCCTTGGCGACCGCATCGTCGACAAGTTCGATGACCTTGTCGCGGCCTTCCCTGTTTACCAGCGGCCCAACATTGATGCCGTCATCAAGGCCATTGCCCATCTTCAACGCCGCCATCTTGGCGGTGAGCTTCTTGGCAAATTCGTCGTGCACCTTCTCGTGCACATAGAAGCGGTTGGCCGCGGTGCAGGCCTCGCCCATGTTACGCATCTTGGCGATCATGGCGCCGTCAATTGCGGCATCGATGTCAGCGTCGTCGAACACCAGAAACGGCGCGTTCCCGCCAAGTTCCATCGACGGCTTGATAATGTTGTCGGCGGCCTCGTGCAGCAGCTTGCGGCCAACCTCGGTTGAGCCCGTAAACGACACCACGCGCACGCGCGAATCGTGCAGCATCGCACTCACCACCGCGCCGGAGCGGCGCGACGGCACCACGTTCACTACGCCGGCGGGTACGCCCGCCTCTTGCAAGGCCGGCATCAGCGCCAGCATGGTGAGCGGCGTATCGGAGGCGGGCTTGAGCACCACCGGGCAGCCGGCGGCGAGCGCCGGGCCGATCTTGCGGGTCGCCATCGCCGCCGGAAAATTCCACGGCGTCACCAGCACGGCGACGCCGGCGGGCTTGTGCTGCGCGACGATGCGCGCGCCGGAGGCAGGCGCCATCGAGACCTGCCCGATATTGCGCACGGCTTCTTCCGCGTACCAGCGGAAGAATTCCGCGGCATAAGCGATCTCACCGCGCGAATCCGATAGTGCCTTGCCGTTCTCCAGCGTGATCAGCTTGGCGAAGCGCTCGGCGTCGCGCATGATGACTTCGTAGGCCTTGCGCAGAATCTCGGCGCGCTCACGCGGCTTGCGGGCGGCCCACCCCTCGAACGCGGCCTGGGCAGCATCGACCGCAGCTATGGCGTCCTCGACGGTTGCGCTGGCGACAGAAGCGATGGCCTTCTCCGTCGCCGGATCGATCACGTCGAAACGGCAGTTGTCGGACGATTTGCGCCATTTGCCACCGATCCACAGATCGGTCGGAACATTGGCGAGGAGATTTTCGTACATGACGCGTTCCTTTGACTTCTTATGTCCGCTCATTCCAGCGCAAGCAGGAATCCAGATCGTTCAAGGACTGGATACCTGCCTTCACGGGAACGAACGAATTAGCTCCCCAAGCTCCGCCGCACGGTTTCCGCAATGCGGTCCGGCGTCGGCAGCACGATGTCTTCCAGGATATCGGCGGCCGGCAGCGGGATATGCGGCGTAGTGATACGCACGGGCGGGCCGTCCAGATCGTAGAAAACCTCGTCGGCCGCGATCGACACGATCTCGGCTCCCCAGCCGCATAGCCGCGGATTTTCCTCGACCGTGAACAACCGGTGGGTGCGCGCGACCGAGCCTAGGATGGTCTGCGTGTCGAGCGGCACCAGCGAGCGTACGTCGACGACTTCGGCGTCAATGCCGTGGTCCGCCTTAAGCCTCTCGGCCGCCTCCAGCGCGCGCGGCACCATCAGCGCCAACGCTAGAATGGTAGCGTCTTTACCTGGCCGCACGATCTTGGCGGTGCCGAGAGTGTCGACGATCTCGCCGTCCGGCACCTCGCCCTTGGTCGCGTAGAGCGACTTGTGCTCGCAGAAAATTACCGGGTCGGGATCGCGCACCGCCGCCGCCAACAGGCCGATGACGTCGGTTGGAGTCGACGGCGCCACGACCTTGAGGCCTGGGATCATCATGCACCAGTTCTCGACGCTCTGGCTGTGCTGGGCGCCAAAGCGCGAGCCCGCGCCGTTTCCAGTGCGCACAACCAGCGGACATTTGACCTGGCCGTTCGACATGTAACGGCTCTTGGGGAATTCGTTGGCAATGTAGTCGAAGCAGACCGCGAAGAAGTCCGAGAACATAATCTCGGCAATCGGCTTCAGGCCGGTCATCGCCGCGCCCATGGCGGCACCCAAGATCGCCTGCTCGGAGATTGGGGTATCGCGTACGCGCAACGGGCCGAACTGCTCGTAGAGACCAACGGTCGCCTTGAACACGCCACCCGCCTTCGCGACGTCCTCGCCGAGAAAAACGACGTCGGGGTCGCGCTCCATTTCCTGTGCGATGCCGCGGATGACGGCATCGCGATACGTCAGTTCCGCCATGCCCAGCCTCCATCGGCGTAAACGTCTTTCGTGATGATTTCAGCCGGCGGGTTTGGCGCCACCTTGCAGGCCTCGGTCGCGTCATCGACGATCTTGCGCACTTCGGTATCGATCGACTTGATAACGTTCTCGGCCACGCCGAATTGCAGCAGCCGCTCGCGATAGATCTTGATCGGGTCGCGCAGCTTCCAGCGATCGAGCTCGCCCTCCGGCCGGTATTTTGCCGGATCGGCACGTGAATGGCCGCTGTGCCGGTAGGTCAGGCATTCGATCAGCGACGGGCCCTTGCCCGCGCGCGCCTTGTCGAAGGCGGCCTGCGCGGTGCGGTAGACCACATCGGCGTCATTGCCGTCGATCACGATACGCTCGAGTCCATAGGAGGCAGCGCGGTCGGCGGCCGGATGCGCAACCGCGGTGACTTCGCCGATCGGCGTGTATTCCATGTACAGATTGTTCTCGCACACGAACACGACCGGCAGTTTCCAGATTGCCGCGAAATTCAGCGCCTCGTGGAAGGCGCCGATGTTGGTGGTCCCGTCGCCGAAGAAGCAGACCGAGACGTCCTTGGCGCCCTTGTATTGCGCGCGCCAGGCAGCACCGCAGGCGATCGGCAGGTGCGCCCCGATGATGGCGTAGGACCCCATCACGCCGTGCTCTACCGAGGTCAGATGCATCGAGCCGCCCTTGCCGCGCATTAGGCCGTTGTCGCGCTGCATCAACTCGCCCAGCACCTTTTCCACGCTAACGCCGCGTGCCAGCGTATGGGCGTGGCCGCGGTAGGTACAGAAGCTTAGGTCGCCTTTCTGCATCGCGCCGGCAAAGCCCGCCGCTACCGCCTCTTGGCCGAGCGAGAGATGGCTGGTGCCTTTAACCAAGTTCTGCAGAAACAGGTCGAATGCGCGCTGCTCGGCCTCGCGGATCACGACCTGGGTCCGGTACATTTCCCGGCGTTTCGCCTCGCCGATATCGTCGTTCAAGCCCGAGCCTGCCGGTGTCGGCGCCCGGTCCTTTATTGTCGCCATGAATGATCCTCAAAAGTCGAATTTCGACCGAAACTTAGCCTTGATGAATGCAGCGCCGCAACCTCTAGAGTCCCGCCATTTGCGCATGATCTTTTCCCGTAGAACGGGGGCTGCTTCGGGCCAAGGCACTACTCGATAACCGCCTCACTGGTGGTTGCCCTGCCCAACCGCCGCTCCCGGTGAAGCAGATAGAGCCCTGATCCGACCACCATTGCCGCGCCCGCCATGGTCCACTGGTTGGGCACGTGGTCAAACACCAAGTAGCCCAAGATCACCACCCAGATCAGCTGCGAATAGACGAACGGAGAGAGTACCGAAGCAGGCGCCAACCGGTGGCCGGCGATTAGGCAATAGTGCCCGGCACTACCGAGCACGCCCGTTGCCGTCAGCATCAGCGCAATGACCCAGCTCGCGGGCGCCTGCCAGACAAAAGGGATGACCGGCAACAACACTAGTGCGCCGATGCAGTTCGCAAAGAATAGCGAGGTCTGGTTGGAATCGACGCGCGACACGATGCGCGTAATCACCGCATAGAGACCGTAGCAAATGGTCGCCGCCAGCGAGAGCAAGGCGGCCGGATGCATACCGCCGAAGCCGGGACGCGCGATCAGTAGCACGCCGGCAAAGCCGAAGCAGATCGCCGACCAGCGCCGCCAGCCGATCCATTCGCCCAGCAGCGGGCCGGAGGCGATGGCAACGATGAAAGGGAAGGTGAAAATGATGGACAGCACCTCATCGAGCTGCAGCCAGCGCAGTGCCAGAAAATTCAGCACAGTGGAGCCGACCAGTAGCACCGAACGCGTGATCTGTAGCTTCGGGCTCTTCGTGCGCAACAGGCTCGTGTGCGTCAACGGATTGGACACGATCAGTGTTAGCGCGAAAGCACTAGTGTAGCGCGCCCAGGCGACCTCGAGCGTGTCCATCTGGGTGTTGAGATATTTCGCGGTGGTGTCGAGCGCAGCGAACAGCGCCACTGCCCCACACATCAAGGCGATGCCGATGAGGCGCTGGCGGCGCTGGTGGGCAATCTCTGTCGCCTTAGCAGTCATGCTCGGCCTGACGATGAATTGAATCGGTGTGCCTGTGTGATATACTTAAAATATAGGGGAATAAGCAGCTTCCCCTCGAGATGGCAGCCATCCATCCAAGCGCTGGTCACTTCGTATTAGGGGCGACCCATGGATGGCTCGGTTCTCACACTTTTTCTCTTATCGACATTGGTTGGCGGGATAACGACCGGGCTGGCGGGATTCGCCTTGGGTCTGGTGGTTTCCGGTGTCTGGCTGCACATCCTCACACCCGCGCAGACGGCGGCTCTGATCGTCGGCTACGGCCTGATCGTTCAGAGCTACAGCATTTGGAAGTTGCGGCACGCTTTGAAGTGGCGCGCGGTGACGCCGTTCATCGTCGGCGGAGCGATTGGCGTACCAATTGGCACCGTGCTGCTGGCTTATCTTGATCCCGGCTATCTCCGCATTGGCGTCGGCGTGCTACTGGTGGCTTACAGCAGCTATTTTTTGCTGCGGCCGGCAATTCACGAAATCAAGGCGACCCTGCCCGCCGAGATCGGCGTCGGATTCTTAAACGGCATTTTGGGTGGGCTGACTGGCTTGGCCGGTCCAATCATCACCATGTGGTGCCAATTACGGGGTTGGCCCAAGGATGAACAGCGCACGATCTTCCAGCCGGTAATCCTCGCCGCGTTCGTGATGACGGCGATTTCGCTCGTCATTGGCGGCAACGTCACATTCGAACTGGTTAGACTGTATGTTTATGGCTTGGCGCCGCTGGCGCTCGGCCTATGGCTCGGGCTCAGACTGTACGGCCATCTCGATGACGTCGCATTTCGCAGGGTCGTGTTGGTGTTGCTGCTGCTATCCGGGTTGGTGCTGATTATCCCGTTCTCGAACTTCCGATGAGTGAGGGCCTTGCTGGCGCTGGGGCGCTGAGTTAGGCTTTTTGTGTGGGGCCAATGGCGGTCGCCCCGCGTTTCCCAAGGCTTGCGAGCCCAAGCACCGTCTCCTTCGTTCACGGAGGGGACCTATGCTGTGCCCGAGCTATTCGATCTCACCACATGATCTCTGGAATGCGATCGCGACGCAGCATGCGCCGCGGATCGTCGACGTACGGCGGCGCGACGCCTATGAGCAATCTCCCCACTTGTTGCCGGGCGCGGTGTGGCGCGATGCCGGCAACACGCAAGCCTGGACGGACGATATCGACCACGCGCGGCCGATCGTGGTGGCTTGCAAGGCCGGCCATGAAATGAGCCAGATGGCAGTCGCGCAGCTGCGCGCCGACGGTTTCTGTGCGCAGGTGCTGGAAGGCGGCTACGAAGGCTGGGCGAAAGCCGGCCTGCCCATCATCGCCAAGCCCGAACTTGACCGGATCGCGCCGAAGCGCCCGACCTTGTGGGTAACGCGGCGGCGGCCGAAGATTGATCGCATCGCGTGCCCCTGGCTGATCCGCCGCTTCCTCGATCCGCAGGCGCGCATCCTGTTCGTCGACCCGGAAGAGGTGCTGAACGTCGCGCGCGCGAGCGATGCCGTGCCGTTCGACATCAAGGAGGTCGAATTGAGCCATGTTGGCGAACGCTGCAGTTTCGACACCATGCTCAAGCTACTCGGGCTGGAAGGCGAGCCGTCGCTCGCGCGCCTATCGCTGATCGTGCGCGGCGCCGACACCGCCCGGCCGGATCTCACGCCGGAGGCGGCCGGCCTACATGCGATCTCGCTCGGTCTGTCGGCCCTCGCCGGTGATGACGATCATGCCCTGCTCGACCGCGGCTTCATGGTCTACGATGCTTTGTTCGCCTGGCTGCGATTCGCCGCCGAGGAGCGACATAACTGGCCGGCTAAGCCAGCGTGAGAGCATGACTGAACAAGAGAACGCGCATCCGAGCTTCGGCGAGATCTTCATGGTCTGGCTGAAGATCGGCTGCATCAATTTTGGTGGCCCGGCCGGGCAGATCGCCCTGATGCATCGCATCATGGTGGATGAGAAAAAATGGGTCGACGAAGCACGCTTTCTGCACGCACTCAATTTCTGCATGCTGCTGCCCGGACCGGAAGCGCAGAAACTCGCCACATATATCGGCTGGCTGCTGCACGGCGTGCGCGGAGGACTCGCCGCCGGCATCCTGTTCGTGCTGCCGGGCGCCTTCGTGATGCTCGGCCTGAGCCTCTTGTATGCGCTCGGGCGTGGCGTCGCACTAGTGGATGGCGCGCTGTTCGGCATTAAGGCTGCCGTGCTGGTGATTGTGATCGAGGCACTGATCCGTATCGGTAAGCGCGCGCTCAAGTCCGCGCTGCTGCTCGGCATGGCAGCAGCGGCTTTCGTTGGCATTTTCTTTCTGGCGCTGCCATTTCCGTTGATCGTGGCGGCTGCAGCAGCGGCGGGGTATCTGGTCGCACGAGCTTCACCGAAGCTGCTCGGCATCTCCGACAAGATCGAAAGCGTGCCGCCGCCAGCACATGATCGCTGGCGGCAATTTGCCCTCGCGTCGCTGGTCGGTCTGGCAGTCTGGTGGGCGCCCATTGCGCTTGCTGCGCTGCTTTTCGGGCCCCAGCACGTCTTGGTGAGCATAGGTATGTTTTTCTCCAAGCTTGCGGTGGTGAGTTTCGGCGGCGCCTACGCCCTGCTCGCCTATATGGCGCAGCAGGCGGTCGAAACTTATGGCTGGATGACGGCGCCGGAAATGGTGGACGGGCTTGGTCTCGCCGAGACCACGCCGGGGCCACTGATCCTAGTAACGCAGTTCGTCGGCTTCCTGGCGGCATTTCGCGAGGCAGTGCCGTTTTCGCCGGTCACCGCCGGCGTGCTGGGCGCGGCGATGACCACCTGGGTGACATTTACTCCTTCGATGCTTTGGATCTTCGCCGGCGCGCCGTTTGTCGAACGGCTGCGCGCCAACCGCGAACTATCCGGCGCACTCGCCGCCATCACCGCCGCCGTCGTCGGCGTTATCCTCAATCTGTCGGTCTGGTTTGCGCTGCATGTGTTGTTCGGCAAGGTGACTGAAATACATGCCGGCCCACTGCGCTGGTACGCCTTCGATCCGCTGGCGCTCGACGGCAAGGCAGCCACGCTCGCGGCGATCGCGGCGCTGCTCGCCCTCAAGCTGCACCGCAGCCTGATCGAAGTGGTAGTGGTGATGGCGACGCTCGGCGCCATCATGCAGTTTGTGCTTTAGAGGTCGCGCTTGACTTCGCTTTCGTGCCAGCGGCGCAGTGCGAGATGCGAAAGACCCGCCAGCAGGAAATAGATCGCGACGCCAGCGGCCGACAGCAGCAGCAGCGCCGCGAACATGCGCGGGATATTGAGCCGGTAGCCAGATTCGGCAATGCGATAAGCGAGTCCCGAACCGGCACCGGCTGAGCCAGCGGAGATCTCCGCCACCACCGCACCGATCAGCGAAAGCCCGCCGGCGATGCGCAGACCAGCGAGCATCTGCGGCAGCGCAGCCGGCAGCTTCAAATGCCACAGCACCTGCCAGCGCGAGGCTTTGTAGAGCTCAAACAGCGATAGCAGATTGTGATCGACCGAATTGAGGCCGAGCGTGGTGTTGGCAAGCACCGGGAAGAACGCCACGATCCAGGCGCAAGCCAACACGGCCAAGGGCTGCGGCAGATAGATGAGCAGCAGCGGCGCGATGGCGACGATCGGCGTGACTTGCAGCACCACAGCGAAGGGATAAAGCGACCGTTCGACCTTACGCCACAGATTGAAGACGACGCCGAGTGCAATACCGCCAATTGCCGCCAGCACAAAGGCCTCGAAGGTAATGGCCAGCGTAACGAGCAATGAGTTGAGCAAGAGCGCAGCATCAGCAACGAGTGTCTCGATCACCAGACTGGGCGCCGGCACCACGTAACCCGGGATAGCGGCGACGCGCACGGTCCCCTCCCACAGGATCAGCAAACAGCCAAGCGTGAGCAGCGGCGAGACAATGCTTCGCACGCGTTCGCTCATGCCACCGCTCCCATCGCATGTTCGAGTGCTTCCGATACCGTGCGACAGTAGCCGGCATAGTCCACCGATGTGCGGAAGCGTTCGTCGCGCGGATAAGGCACGTCGATCTTCACTTCGGCGAACAAACGGCCCGGGCGCGGCGTCGTCACCAGAATGCGCTGCGAGAGGTAGACCGACTCAAACACCGAATGGGTGACGAATATCACCGTGCTGCGCAGCTGCTGCCAAATGCCGAGCAGGTCATTATTGAGCTTGAAGCGGGTGATCTCGTCGAGCGCAGCGAAGGGCTCGTCCATCAGCAACAGTTCCGGCTCGGTAACCAGCGCGCGGGCAATCGAAGCGCGCATGCGCATGCCACCGGACAATTCGCGCGGATAGGCCGCAGCGAACTCGGCCAGCCCGACCCGATCGAGCGCGCGCGTTACCACCGCGCGGGCCTGCGCCTCGTCGGCGTAGGCGAGTTGGAGTGGAAGCCGCACATTGGCCGCAACATCGGCCCAGGGCATCAGCGTCGGCTCCTGAAACACGAAGCCGATGCGGCCGGCTCCTGCCGCTTCTCTGCCCGGCCATTCAACCGTGCCGGATGAGGCCGCGCTCAGGTCAGCGATGATGCGCAAGGCGGTCGATTTGCCGCAGCCGGATGGACCGAGCAGCGACACGAATTCGCCGGCGCGCACCTCCAGATCGAGGCCGTCGAGCGCGCGCACACCATTGGCGAAGGTCTTACCGACGTTGCGCAGTGACACAATGGTCGGATCGTGCAGGTTCATTTCGGCCGCAAATCTTTCGGCCGCAGGTCGACCCCAACGCCCTTGTTTACGAATTGCAGCGTGTAGGCGCGCTTGTAATCGATACCAGTCTTAATCACGCCGGCGCGCACCATCTTGTCGAAGAAGCTCTTCATGTGCGTGTCGGTCATGGCGCCGATACCGAGCTTTTCGGCGTCACCAGAATCGACGATGCCGTACTCCTTCATCTTGGCGATGGAATAGGTGAGCAGCGCGTCGGTCATTTCCGGGTTCTGCTTCTTAATCAGCTCATTGCCGGGCCGGCTGTCTCCGTAGAGATAGTGGTACCAGCCGATCGCCGACGCATCGACGAAGCGCTGCACCAGATCCGGCCGCTTCTCCACCAAATCGCGGCGCGTCTCAATCAACGTCGAATAGGCGTCGAAGCCGTAGTCGGCGAGTAGGAATACTTTTGGCTTGAAGCCGGCCTGCTTCTCGATCGCGAACGGCTCGGAGGTGACATAGCCCTGCATTGCCGAAGCCTTGTTGGCGAGGAACGGCTGCGCATTGAAGGTGTAGGGATTCACCTTTGACTCGTCGAAGCCGTAGTCGGATTTCAGCCACTGGAAATATGTCGGCATGCCCTCCTTGGAGACGAATAGGGTGCGCGTCTTCAGGTCCTCGAATCTGCTCACGTCCGGATGCGCGACGAAGACCTGCGGGTCCTTCTGAAAGCTCGCCGCCACCACCACGGTCGGGATGTTCTGCTCGACCGCGTCGAAGGATTGCAGCGTGTTGGCGCTCATGAAAAAGTCGAGCTTGCCGACCGGCAGCAGGATGCGGTTATTCACGTTGGGACCGCCCGGCACGATGGTGACGTCGAGGCCGTACTTCTTGTAGGTGCCGTCGGCGAGCGCCTGGTAGAATCCGCCGTGCTCGGCCTCCGCCACCCAATTGGTGCCGAAGCGGACTTTGTCGAGCCCTTGCGCCTCTGCGCCCGACAGGACGGCGGCAAACGCCATTACAATCGCGATCAATCTGCTCATTCTGTCATTGTGCCAGTGCGGTCCCCGGCCGGGCAATCCATGGCTGCAACTGGCTTTGAACCTTTTCCGCAGTCGCCGTGACCCATGATTATGCGGCCATGACCGCCGCCCCAATTCAACCGGACGGAGCCCGCTATGACCAAGTCCAAGACCATCGCCGCTGCACTTGCCGCACTCACCCTCGCCACAACCTTCACCGCCGTGGGCGGTCAAGCCCAGGCCCACCCGCGCTTCGGCACCGACATCGGCCTGGCAGCCGGCGCGCTAATCGGTGCCGCTGTCGTCAGCAATTCTTACTACTACGGCTATCGCGCATGCCGCTGGGTCCAGCGCGTCGACGCCTGGGGCAACCTGCGCACCTTCAAGGTTTGCGACGTCTACTGATCTCTTCGGCGCACAATGCCCTGACCGAACTCCGATCGGCGCCACCCCCGTCCATCCAACGCCGATCCGAAGAACCCGCCCGGCCAGTCCCCGTCCGGGCGGGTCGATGCCCAATTACGTATGAGCTAGTCCGAAAACCGGTTCCCATTTTTCGGGACCATGCGCTCAGAATTTGATAATCGAACGCACGCCCACGACCCGCGCGTCGGGCGAGCGAATCCCCGTGCCGCTCGGATGCCAGATGTATGTATATACTGGCTGTACTATCCAACCTTTTACGATCTGGGCGACGTAAGTGAGCTCGAGATTGGCCTCGTAGTCGAGCGGCGGCGTGGCGAGTTTGCCGAAGTTGATCTGATCTTGATCAAAACCGCGCAAGCTATTGGAGGCGCGCGCATAGATGACGCTCGCACCGAAGCTATCGTCCGGTCGCTTCGGAATCATGCCGTTGAAAACAACCCCACTATCGATCTCGAAACTGACCGGATTGCGGTCGGACGGGCTAAACGCGGAGCGGTTGAAAATGGAAATGCCGCTGTCCCCGTCGCCGCCTTTCGGGCGATAGAGCTGCTGATCGATAACGCCATACACACCGTAATCACCGCGATGCATCAGCGGCACGCCGCTGGTCGCAGGACTAGCCAGCAGCATGCCGTTGTTATCAAAACGCTGATCGGCAAACTGACCAAGATGATTCCAGCCGCCGATTTTCAGCGTGGTTGCCAGCCCAGTGTCATCCTTGCCGCGGTTCAAGCGAAACTGTAGCTCGCCAATCACGAATGCCGGGTCGCGCAATCGGAAATTCAGGCCATAGCGGTTGCAAGTGTCAAAATCTGGGGGACATGGCCCGGACGGATCGCCGTTGAAAATAGCAAACAGTAGCGATGCATCCTTTGGAAACTCGTATTTTAATCGCGCACCGAGTGCGGACAGCGGATAGGCAGGGCCACCACCGGGCAGATTGACTGCCCCAATGGTCGGCCAATCGCTCTGCAGGAATATCTGACTGAGATCGCTATAAAAGAACTCGGCGTCCGCAGCGAGCTGGCCGAATCTAAAACTGGCGGGCCCAAATTGGCGTTCGAGCCACAGTTCCGACAGGCGTATGGTCGGCGTAGCTTCGATCGCCGCAATTGTGTTCCTGCCACCAACATAGTCACGCCGGATGCGGCCCGTATCATAAATTCCAAACGCGTTGGCGTAGAACGTCCAATCCTTCCAGCCCGCGAATTTTCCTAGGTCGATATATAGCTGCGTCTCCAGCTTGCCCTGATCGATGGTACCGCGCTTGACCCCGCCCGCAAGATTGCTCAGCACGTCATTCGTATAGATGACGTTGAACGTGGCCCCGTGCTGGTCCAGCCATCTGCGAAATCCGGTGGGATCGCCGTTTTGCGGCAGGCTGGGAGCGATCAGGTCTTGGATACCGGTATTTTGGGGTGCGTTTTGCGCGCCGAGCGGCGCGCTATAGACCCCGGCAAACACCAAAAGAGCCGCACAATAAATACGCCAGCGACCCACTTCCATAACTCACCTAGCCACCTTACCTAGCTCAGCAAACGCTTGGGGTCGCGTTTATGCCCAGAATAACCTGCGAATGACGGAATCTCTCGCGTTGCAGCGAACGCTAATAGGCTGCAAATTTAATGTTGCAAGGGATTCCTAAGAATAACTAGGCACTTTTGAGCAGGCCAGCATTAGCTACCACCACGGGTTACCGGACAGAAAAGTTTATTTCGCGGTAATGCCGCGATAAGTCGCCTACGCTCTATAAGGCTGGCTTATAGGGGGCGAGCCGGAGGGCGATCCTTGGATCGTGTGGTTGGAAAACTTATGCCGTGGTTAAGTTTACGGCTGGCGCACACACCCAAGAGCGTGCTCGCCGCCGCCGTTGTGATCATTTGCATTATGCTCGCGGTCGCCGCATCTACATTCGCGCGTCGGGCTGACAAGGTTGCGGAAGCCGACATAGCGGAACAACCCCGGCGGGTTGGCGAACTGTATTATCCGACCCCGAAGCAATGGGCCGCGTTCGCGACCGAGCCGGTCAGCGACGTCGTATTCCGCGCCGAGCACCTGACCGAAGGCAAGATCGCGGTCGATGAGGACCGCGCGACACTGGTGTACTCGCCCTATGCCGGTCGAGTCGTCAAATTGTTCGCCAAACCTGGCGACGTGGTGGTCGCGGGCCAGCCACTGTTCGCGGTCGAATCACCCGATATGGTGCAGGCGGAGAACGACTTCATAACCGCAATCGCCGGTCTGAACAAAGCACAGGCGGCATTGAATCTCGCGAAGATCGTCGAGCAGCAGAACAAGTCGCTTTATGAAACCAAAGCCGGGCCGTTGCGCGATTTGCAGCAGGCGCAGGCGACCACATTGGCAGCGCAAAACGATCTCCACGCCGCCCAAATCTCGCTCGAAGCGGTGCGCAATCGATTGCGTATCCTCGGCAAGTCCGAAGATGAAATCACTAAATTCGGCGAAACCGGGATCATCAATCCTCTGGTGACGATCTATTCGCCGATCGGCGGCACAGTGGTGCAGCGCAAGGTTGGCCCTGGCCAATACGTCAATACCACGTCTAATAGCGCGGCAGCCAGCGACGCAACCTACATCATTGGCGACCTGTCAACCGTCTGGCTCGTGGCGTATGTGCGCGAATCTGAGGCGCCGAACGTGCGCGTCGGCGAGGCCATGCGCTTCAACGTGCTGGCGCTGCCGAACCGAGTCTTCACCGCAAATATCGCCTACGTAGCGACATCGTTCGACGCCGCCACGCGCCGCCTGATGGTGCGCGCCACTATCGACAATTCAGAACGCGCGCTGAAGCCCGAAATGTTTGCCAGCGTCACCATCCTGACTGGCGAAGGTGACAGCTCACCCGCGGTGCCCCGCGAAGCGATCATCTACGACGGCAGCAATGCCCGCGTCTGGGTGGCGCGCGAGGATAAATCGGTCGAACGGCGGAAAATCAAGACTGGGCTAAGCAACGGACAAATGATTCAGGTGCTCGAAGGCCTGAAGATCGGCGAAAAGGTCATCACCAAGGGCAGCTTGTTCGTCGATCGCGCCGCCGCAGAAAGCTAAGCCGTCGCACTGCCGACAACCGGTCACCGTTATCCATGCACGCGTTGATTAATTTTTCGCTGAAGCATCGCGCGTTGATGGTCGTGCTATTCATCGCGATCTTGTTCGGCGGCGTTGTCGCATTCCGCCAACTGAACATCGAGGCCTATCCCGATCCAACCCCTCCGATGGTGGATGTCGTTACGCAGACGGCGGGACTCTCGGCCGAAGAGGTTGAGCGCTACATCACCATCCCGATCGAGACGCAACTCGCCGGCCTTCCAAATCTTCGCACAATCCGTACGATCTCGTTATATGGCCTGTCCGACGTGAAGCTGCAGTTCACGTTCGATTTTACCTATGAACAGGCCTTGCAGCAGGCGCTCAATCGTCTGAGCACGCTGCCGGCGCTGCCGAACAACGTGCAACCCCAGATTTCGCCGGTCAGCCCGATCGGCGAAATCTATCGCTACCAGCTGGTCGGCCCACCGAGCTATTCGTTGAGCGCCCTGAAGACGCTGCAAGACTGGGTATTGCAGCGTCGTTTCCGCGCTGTGCCCGGCGTGATTGATGTGACAGCCTGGGGCGGAAAGACGAAGACCTATGAAGTACAGGTCGATCCGACCCGGCTGGCCGCTTACGGCCTTACGCTGGCGCAGGTCCTACAGACTCTCAACAACAGCAACATCAATGTCGGCGGCAATACGCTAGATATC
>Ga0207761_1000259_pt1 | contig 18554 bp, 19 predicted proteins | sample LuqExpMetageno34_FD_187792 | JGI IMG/M metagenome (GOLD analysis project Ga0207761, IMG submission 187792) | Tropical forest soil microbial communities from Luquillo Experimental Forest, Puerto Rico - Sample 34 (SPAdes) | ecosystem: Environmental > Terrestrial > Soil > Tropical forest ... | reverse complement strand
CGGTTACTTGCAAAGGGCGCTCAAGGAGATGAGCAAATCCCGATGAGCTGGGCGAGAGACACGCTCGAAGCCCTCAAGCGCATCATCCTTCTGGAAGACCGCATCCGTAGTCTGACGGAAGAGTCGCAGCGGCTCATGGACAAGTGTCAGGACCTGGACCGGAGATTAATCCGGATGGAAGCGAAGTTCGAATTGCTGGAGCGCATGGCAACTCCTTCCCGCCGCGCCCTACCCGAAAAATAGTGCCGCCATGCTGAGCTTCATAGCTGGCAAAGGAAGGCTTTGCGAAGTGCGCAGGCCACTGCCGAAGTTACGGCCGGGGTGGGCGTTGATTCGCGTGCGGATGGCGGGGATCTGCAATACCGATGTGGAGATTCTGCGAGGTTATCACCAATTCCGCGGCGTGCCAGGACATGAATTCGTCGGAGAAGTCGTCGAAGTGGCTGGAGTTTCGGCGGTCGCAAGAAAGAGGTGGATCGGCGAGCGTGTCGCAGGGGAGATCAACGTTTCGTGCTCGGCGTATGGCTACCAGCCGTTATGCGATCTTTGCCGGCGCGGCTTGAAAACACATTGTGCGCGCCGGACGGTGTTGGGAATTGTGGCGCATGATGGGGCGTTTGCAGAGTTTTTGACGCTACCGCTCGAGAACTTGCATCGAGTACCCGCGAATGTGAGCGACGAGAAGGCGGTTTTTATCGAGCCGTTGGCGGCGGCGTGCGAGATTCTGGAACAAATTCCGATCCGGAAATTTCCGAATGCTGCGGTGCTGGGAGACGGGAAGCTTGCGCAACTGATTGCGTTAGTTCTGCGCGCGGCTGGCAGCAAAGTCATGCTTTATGGGAAGCATGAAGAGAAGATGAAACTGGCGCGCAGTGCCGGAATCACGACGAAGAAAGTGCGCGGCGACGCCCGGGATTTCAAAAACGTGAAAGAAGACTACCGGCTGGTGGTGGAAGCGACCGGCTCGCCGACGGGGTTAATGTTGGCGCAGCGGATGACGGAACCGCGTGGGACGTTGGTGTTGAAATCGACATTTCATGGCGCAGCGCCGGTGGAAACCTGGCCGATCGTGGTGAAAGAGATTACGGTAGTGGGTTCGCGATGCGGGCCATTTGCGAAGGCGATCGCGCTGCTGAAGTCCGGAAAGGTGGCTCCGACGCCGCTGATTTCTCGGCGATTCGCGCTGAAAGACGCAGCAAACGCGATTCAATACGGACAACGGCCGGGCGTGATGAAGGTTCTGCTGGAGAATCGCGATGATCGGAAGTCTGAGCGCATCGGAAGTTGAGATCCTTCGCTTCGCTCAGGATGACAAGTCCTTGTTTGGTGATAAACAAGCGTCGGTGCGCAGACATTTCTACTTTTCGCAGGGCTACAGACGGTTGATGCAGGAGGCGACGCAGGCAGCGCCGAAGCCGTTGTCGATATTGACGACGGTGACGTTGGAGGCGCAGGAGTTGAGCATGCCGAGAAGCGCGGCAACTCCACCGAAGCTGGCGCCATAACCGACGCTAGTGGGGACAGCGATGACGGGAACTGCAACGAGGCCGCCGACGACGCTGGGCAGCGCGCCTTCCATACCGGCGATGCAGATAATGACTCGGGCGTCGGTGAGTTCGCTGCGGTGCTCGAGCAGGCGATGGATACCGGCAACGCCAACATCGTAAAGATGGTTCGCGCGATTGCCCATCATGCGGGCGGTGAGCAGCGCCTCTTCGGCAACGGGAATGTCACTGGTGCCAGCCGAGACGACGAGGATGGTTCCCTTCCCTCGGATGGTTGAGTCGCGCTCGATGGTGATAGCGCCGGAAACCGGATGGGACTTCGCAGCGCGACTGACGCGCTTGACTACGGAGAATGTTTTTTTGTCGGCGCGAGTGATCAGGATGTTGTGGCGCGAATCCTTGTGGCGAAGCATAGCGCGCACGATGTCGGCGACATGCGCAGGCGTCTTCCCCTTCCCGAAAATCACTTCGGCATAGCCCTGGCGCAGGGCGCGGTGATGGTCCACTTTGGCGATACCGATGTCTTCGAAGGGCATATGTTTCAGGCGCTCGACACCGGTTTCGGGCGTGAGTTTGCCTTCGCTCACGGATTTCAGAAGCTTCAAAATTTCTTCGGAGTTCATTTTGATTGACCGGAAAAAATCTTAACACTGACGCCGCAGAGCGACTATGCTTGACTTGCCCCGAAGCGGCTGGGAGACTGAACTTCTCCGCAAACAGACTATGGCAAATCCTCAGGGACGAATCATTACAATTGGTGTGACCGGAGCCAGCGGCGCAGTATTTGCCCAGAAAACGCTGGCCTTGCTGGAGGATGACGCGAGGGTGGGGCGGGTACACCTGGTGGTGACGGAAACGGGGCAGCGGCTGTTCGCGGAGGAATTGGGGATCACTTCTGGCGATTTGAAAAAGCTGCCGGGGCGGATTCTGGGGCGAAATTCGAAGAAAATCGAGACGGTTGCGAATAAGGATGTAGGCGCGGCCATCGCATCGGGCAGCTATATGGTGGATGCGATGGTGGTGATTCCGTGCACGATGGGCTGCCTGGCGTCGATTGCAACGGCGATGAGCGACGACCTAGTGGCACGGGCGGCGGATGTGATGCTGAAGGAAGGGCGCAAGCTTGTTCTGTGCGTACGCGACACGCCGTTTAACAGGATTCACCTCGAGAATATGTTGCGGGCACAGCAGGCGGGCGCAGTGATCATGCCTGTGGTGCCGGCGTTTTATTTCAAACCGAAGTCGATCGATGAGATGGTGACGCAGTACGTGTGTCGCGTGCTGGCGCAGGCCGGTTTGCCGCAGGAGAAGATGTACCGGTGGAGCGGAAGCGCCGGCGAACGAAGGGCGGAGAGGTAGTCCATGGCGGGCCGGATTCGCACCGTGCTGGAGATGATCAAGTTCGAGCACTCGGTGTTTGCGCTGCCATTTGCGTTGACAGGTGCGTTGCTGGCGGCGCGAGCGACGTTTCACGGGTGGCCCTCTCTGCGGCAGGTGCTTTGGATTGTGGTGGCGATGGTGGCGGCGCGATCGGCGGCAATGACCATCAACCGCATTGTGGATTTGCGATACGACAGCCGGAATCCGCGCACGAAGATGCGCGCACTGGCGACGGGAGCGTTGTCGGTGTCGTTTGCGTGGGTGTTTACGGTGATGGCAGTGGCGGTCTTTTTTGTGGCGGCCTGGCAACTGAATCCGTTGGCGTTGACATTGGCGCCGGTGGCACTGGCGGTTTTGTTCTTCTATTCGTATACGAAGCGGTTCACTTCGTGGTCGCACCTGTTTCTGGGGTTCGCGCTCGGAATTTCCCCAGCGGCAGCGTGGATCGCAGTAACGGGCAGCTTCGATTGGCGGATGCTAATCTTGTGCGGCGCGGTGACGCTGTGGGTGGGCGGATTCGATGTGCTGTACGCCTGCCAAGACGTGGAGTTTGACCGCGAGGCGGGGCTGTTCTCGGTGCCAAAGCGATTCGGGATTGCCAATGCGCTGGTGATTGCGCGGGTGATGCACGCCGGCGTGGTGGTTCTGTTGAGCTGGCTGGCACTGAGCTTCGGTCTGCCTTGGCCGGCGTGGGCGGGAATTGCCGTGGTGGCCGCGCTGCTGGGGTATGAACATTCACTGGTGAAGGCGAATGATCTGAGCAAGCTGAACGCTGCGTTTTTCACGGTGAACGGATATATTAGTATGCTGTTCCTGCTGTTCTGGGGCGCGGCGGCGGCGGTTTGGCGAGTTTGAAGCGATCGAAATTCGAGAAAGAAACGAAAGAAAAACAAAGTGGCAGAACTGAAACTCAGCGATACAAGTTTGCGGCCGATTGCCGACAAAGTGCTGGCTGGCGAGCGGCTGTCGTTTGACGACGGCGTGACGCTGTATAAGACGCCGGATCTGCTGGCGGTGGGCTGGTTGGCGAACTATGTGCGCGAGAAGCGCCACGGGAACATCGCGTATTACAACGTGAACCGGCATATCAATCCCACAAATGTGTGCGTGGCGCATTGCAAGCTGTGCGCGTTTGGGCGCGATCCGGGGGCACCGGGGGCATACACGTACGCGCTGGAAGAGATGTACGAGCGTGCAGCGAAGGGGATTCGCGAAGGCGCGACGGAGATTCATATTGTTGGCGGGCTGCATCCGGATTTGCCATTCGAGTATTTTTTGGAACTGATTCGCGGGATTAAGCAGCGGCACCCGCAAGTGCACTTAAAGGCTTTCACAATGGTTGAAGTGCACTATTTCGCGCGGATCGCGAATCTGACCGTCGATGAAGTGTTGGTGAAGATGAAGGAAGCGGGGGTGGATTCGTGCCCCGGCGGCGGGGCGGAGATTTTTCACCCGCGGGTGCGGCGGATTATCTGTGACCACAAAGTCAGCGGGCGGATGTGGCTGAGCATGGCGAAGAAGGCGCACCGCATCGGGCTGCGCTCGAACGCGACAATGCTTTACGGGCACGTAGAAACCGTGGAAGAACGGGTGGATCACCTGGTTTTGTTGCGCGAAGCGCAGGATGAGACGCACGGATTCGTGGCGTTCATTCCTCTGGCATTTCATCCCGAGAACACACCTCTGGCGCACATTCCAAAGCCGACGGGCTACGATGATTTGCGGAACATCGCGGTGTCGCGATTGATGCTGGACAATTTCGATCACATCAAAGCGTATTGGATCATGCTGACCACGAGCATCGCGCAGATTGCGCTGCGATTCGGGGCGAACGACCTGGATGGAACGGTGGTGGAAGAAAAGATTTATCACGATGCGGGCGCGACGACCGCGGAGTTCACGCCACGAGCGGAGCTGGAGAGATTGATTCGGGCAGCGGGCCGCGTGCCCGTGGAACGGGATACGCTCTACAATCCGGTGGATCGCAGCAAGATGCCGCCGATGGTGCCGGCAACTCCGCCGGGGCTTGTTTCGCTCACAACCCTCTGACCGTCGACCTTATCGCAGACCGCCAACCTTGGATGCAGCCACGGCTAGGATCTCGTGTGGAAGAGTGGCATACCAACTGTTCGGCGACGATCTGTCCGCTTCCGTAGGTCCACTTCAAGAATTCCGCCACCGCGCGGCCGCGTTGCGGATCCTTGGCAACCGCAGGGACGTAAATCCAACTGTAGCTGCTGATTGGATAGACACCTTTTCCGGGCGCGTTGATTAGAGATGCCCGGGAAGATGCCGGCGATTTTCCGGCGTCCACGAGAGCGGCCTGGGCGATGGCCTGCTTCGTGGGCTTCACGAAATCACCCGCAGCGTTTTGGATAAGAGCCATATGCAGAGATGCGGCGGCCGCAAGATTCAATTCTGTGTAACCGATCGCTCCTGGGGTGGCGGCAACCTTCTCATGAAGGTCCTGAGATCGCTGGATGGAGTCGCCGACCGGCCATTTCGGTGAATCGCCATGACCAACGGAACTGAGAAACTCCGGGCTGACCTTGCTGAGATATCCGGAGAAGATGTAGTTCGAGCCTTTGCCTGCGCTGCGGTGAAAAACACGGACCGGCAGGTCTGGGAGCTTCAAACCGGCATTGAGCCTGGCAATCGCAGGATCATTCCATTGCTTGATTTTCCCCAGATAGATATCCGCCAGGACTTTTCCGGTGAGCCGCAATTCGCTAGGAGTCTGCGGGAGGTTGTAAACCACGACAATTCCGATCAAGACGGCGGGCAATTGGAGAACGTGGAGGTTGGCGCCTTCCTCAGCAACAGAAAGTGGAGCTTCGCCGCCGCCAAAGTCTCCGCTGCCTTTCAATATGTCCTGAGCACTCTCGGAAGTTCCGACGGCCAGGTAGCGGATCTGAATGGAGGGATTCTGTTTGTGATATTCGTCAGCCCAAGCGCGATAGAGCGGTTCCGGCATGCTAGAGCCGGTAACGACCAGGATAGTCTCGGACTGCGCGAAGGTTTTGCACGGCTGAAGAGCGAGGAGAGTCAGAATCACGAAGAGGGCGCCCCGGGAGAGGGAATGCATTCTTCCTCCGTTGAGGATTTGTTGCGCTACAGGAGAGTCGCGTAGCGCCATGTTTTAATTATCGACGACCCGGTGCGATGAACGCTGCCGGCACCGAAGCGATTATTAACTGTCTGTTATCAGATTCCGCGACCCCCACGCGAGGATCGGAACCGTAGCGTGAAGCAGCCTGGAACGTGATACTTCAATACCGTCCATGAATAGTGTTGAATCCGAATCATCCCAGGATGTATGCTTATCGGGGGGCAAGCATGCGTAAACAATTCGTATTGGATAAGCGAACAAACCAACTGCTTGAGGAACTTGCTTCCTATCGTGGTGGCAACCGCAGCCAAGTGATTCGCGAGGCGATACAGGTCTTTGCCGATATGGAAGAGCGGCTTGACCGCATGGAAGCGGGCGCCGATTTCCAGGGAATGATGGCGCGCTCGGAGGCGGATATTAGAGCGGGGCGTGTGATCGCGCACGAAGAAGTCGTGCAGCGGTCTCGGGCAAAGGTGCGCAAGGACAGGAAGCGGTGAAATACCGGATCGTCTGGGCAAATTCGGTTTGGGAAGTGTTTCACGAGTTGCCGCAGCGCGATCGCGATGAAATCCTGGCTCATCTCAAGTACCTGGAGCACTTTCCACACATGTACCCGGCGAGAACAAGGAGCCGATGGTTCCGGCGACATCGCTGGTTTCAAGCTGGAAATTGGGTTGTTTACTACCGAGTGGCAAACGGCACCGTCTATGTTCGTGGAATTTGGCCGGCCCGAATTCCATAGTGCAACGATCCGAAGATAATGCTCGCCCGAAATCAAATGTCGCGAGGAAACTACTTTGCGAACTATCGTATTGCTGACAGTTTCGAACATTTTCATGACTTTTGCTTGGTACGGGCACTTGAAGTATCGCAACGTGCCGCTTTGGAAAGTGGTGGTGGTGAGTTGGGGAATCGCGTTCTTTGAGTATTGCTTCCAGGTGCCGGCGAATCGCGTGGGATCTTATGAGTTCAATGGGGCGCAATTGAAGACGATTCAGGAAGTGATTACGCTGACAGTGTTTTCGTTTTTTTCGATTACGTACCTGGGTGAGCCCCTTAAATGGAATTATGCGATAGGGTTCGGGTGCATCGCGGCGGGCGCTTTCTTCGTGTTCCACAAGTGGTAGAATCTGGGCGTCGCAAACTTATAACCCGCCCGGCCATCCCCGAATCCAATCCGCACGGCATGTGAGCGACGATCAAAGGAGACAGCAAATGCAACGCAAAGCATCGGCAGTTTGGCAAGGCGACCTGAAGTCCGGCCAGGGAGCCATTTCAACGGATAGTGGAGTATTGAAGGAAACGCAGTATTCGTTCAGCACGCGGTTTGAGAACGGCGTGGGCACAAATCCGGAGGAATTGCTGGCTGCGGCGCACGCGGGCTGCTTCACCATGGCGCTTTCGGCGCAACTGGGCAACGCGGGGTTAACCGCAACGAAGCTGGAAACCACCTGCACGATCACATTGGAAAAATTGGCCGATGGATTTGCGATCACCAAGAGCCATCTGGACCTGGTGGCGCACGTGCCCAACGCGGATAAAGCGAAGTTCGATGTGGCGGTGAAGGCCGCGGAATCGGGTTGCCCAGTTTCGAAGCTGTACAAGGCGGAAATCAGCGTGAGCTCACAGCTGGTGACGTCGAAGTCGGCGTAAATCCAACAAAAGAAGCAAAGCGAGTACAATGCTGCGCATGATCCCCGCTCCGGGTGTCTTTATTGCTGGTGTCGTGACGTTTCTTGTGGTCCTGTGGGACGCTTTCGAGGCGATCATCTTGCCAAGGCGGGTGACGCGGCGCTTCCGCTTCACGCGCTTTTACTACCGGTTTACCTGGTGGACGTGGAAGGCGTATGCGCGGCTCATTCCCGACCGGAAAGCGCGAGAGACCTTTTTCGGATTTTATGGACCGATTTCACTGTTATTCCTGATCGGGGTTTGGGCAGTCGGCCTGGTTATTTCATTTGGAATGATGCAATATGGCGCGGGCTCGGCGGTGAATGTTTCGGGAATGAGTCCGAGCTTCTACACCGATGTGTATTTAAGTGGCACGACGTTTTTCACGCTAGGGCTAGGAGATGTGGTCCCGAAGTCAGGTTTGGCGCGCTTTCTGGTGGTGGCGGAGGCCGGGTTCGGATTCGGATTTCTGGCAGCGGTGATCGGGTACCTGCCGTTTATTTACGGGGCCTTCGGGAATCGGGAGACGAATATTGCTTTGCTGGACGCCCGTGCCGGAACGCCACCGACCGCGGGAGAATTGCTTCGACGGCACGCCTACGAAGGCGGCGAGGAAGCGTTACAGAAATTGCTCGGCGAATGGGAACGCTGGTGCGCACAATTGCTGGAATCCCACCTTTCTTACCCAGTCCTTGCGTACTTCCGCTCGCAACATGACAACCAGTCGTGGATTGCATCATTGACGGCAATTCTGGATACGTGCGCGATTGTGGTGGCGGGAGTGCAAGATGCGCGCTCGAAACAGGCGGAACTGACGTTTGCGATCGCGCGGCACGCAGTCGTCGACCTGTGCCAGGTGTTTAGCGCAGCGCCCCGGCCGCTGGCGACCAGCCGACTCGCGCCAGAAACGTTTGCGAAACTGAGCATGAAGCTCGCTAAACACGGAACGGTGCTGCTTACCACTCCTGAGGCCGAGCAAAAGCTGACAGAACTGCGGGAGATGTATGAACCCTACTCGGCCGCGCTGGCGCGGCATCTGAACCATTCCTTGCCGGGTTGGATTCCCGAGAAAAAAGGAAGAGACAACTGGGAGACAACCGCCTGGGCGAAGACCAGCGGAGTGGTGGACGAAAATGCGGCACATCTATTGCATGACGATCATTTCTAGGGATGTTGCTGAAGTGGCTCAAGCGGATGGGAGAAAACGCGCATGAAGGCAATTCAAGTTCACAAATTTGGCGGACCTGAAGTCTTGGAAGTTCACGAGATTCCGACGCCCAAGCCGGGACCGGGACAAATCCTGGTCCGAGTTCACGCGGCGGGGGTGAATCCGTACGACACCTACATGCGGGCTGGAACGTACGCGGTCAAGCCACCGCTGCCGTATACCCCGGGATCGGACGCCGCGGGAACCGTGGAAGCGCTAGGCGAGGGCGTGAAGAAATTCAGGGGCGGCGAGCGCGTTTACACCGCGAAGACGCTGACCGGGGCTTATGCGGAGTATGCGTTGGCGGATGAGTCGCAGCTTTACCCGCTACCGGAGAAGATTTCGTTCGCGCAGGGTGCGGGATTGTGGGTGCCGTACGGAACGGCGTACACCGCGTTGTATCACCATGCGAAGGCCCGCGCCGGCGAGACGCTGCTGGTACACGGCGCGAGCGGGGGAGTAGGAACGGCGGCGGTGCAAATTGCTGGCGCGATGGGTATGACGGTAATCGGAACGGCCGGGAGTGCGCGGGGAACCGAGCTGGTGAAGAAGGAAGGGGCGGATTACGTTTTCGATCACACGAAACCGGGATACGCCGATGAGATTCTGAAGGCGACTGGCGGTCGTGGAATCGACGTGGTGCTGGAGATGCTGGCCAACGTGAACCTGGCTACCGATATGCGACTGATGGCGATGGAGGGGCGGACTATCGTGATCGGAAATCGCGGTGAAATTACCATCAATCCGCGTGAACTGATGGCGCGGCGAGCGTCTGTGCGGGGCTTCACGCTGTGGGCAGCAACGGAAGTGGAGTCCAAGGAAATTCATGCGGCGATTGCGGCGGGACTGGAGAACGGAACGCTGCGGCCGATTGTAGGGAAGGAACTGCCGCTGAAGGAGGCGCCGCAAGCGCATCAGGATGTACTGGCGCCGGGAGCTTACGGAAAGATTGTGCTGGTGTCCTAGACCAGCTGTCAGATTTTGCCGAAGGTGTGGAGCAGGATGCCAAGGATCGCGCCGCCCAAAACGAGCCAGGTGGAATTCACCTTGTAGCGAAAGATGAGGAAGGCAGCCGCGATGGCGATCGCGACCAAGGGCAAGCTGATGAGGGACGCGCGGGCGAATTGGTAGCCGACGAAGGCCATCAGGGCGACGGCCGAAGCGTTCACACCATCGAGAAACGCGGCGGCGATAGGCGATTTGCGCAGTTGAGGAAGGAAGTGCGCGGTGGCTGCTACGTAGACGAAAGCCGGCAAGAACATTCCTACGGTTGCAAGAGCAGCCCCTCTCCAGCCAGCTAGCAGATAACCGATAAATGTTGAGACGGTGAAAAACGGGCCGGGAGTGGCCTGACTCACGGCGATGGCGTCGAGCAGTTGCGCGTCGGTGAGCCAGTGCAGACGGAGCACGAGATCCGCACGAAGCACCGCGAGAAGCACGTAACCGCTGCCGAAAAGAATGGCGCCGATTTTCAGAAAGTAAAAAAAAGCCGCGGCGATGCCGACCGAGCTCCCTGCCACAGGAACGGAAGTCCAGAGGAGACCGACCGCGCTGTTTGGCGATTTGACTAGCGCTGTTCCCTGGCGGATCAAAATCCAGAGGACGCCCGCACCGATCAAGAGTGCGAGAACCGGCAGTCCGAACGACGCGAGCACGATGACCGTGACCGCCAGTACCGCCAGGGGAATACTCTTGACTGCCGTGCGGGCGAGATTCCAAACCGCCTGGAGAATCAAAGCTACGACCACTGGCTTGATGCCAATGAGAAGGCCGGCAACCTGCGGAACAGCTCCATAGGTTTGGTAAGCCCAGGCCAAGGCAACGACAAAGACGGCGGCGGGCAGGATGAAGCAAGCGCCGGAGACCAGCAGGCCAGGGAAACCAGCGCGAATTTCGCCAAGATAGATAGCCAGTTCCGTGGAGCTGGGGCCGGGAAGCAGATTGACGGCGCCCAGCAGGTCGACGAAACGCTCGCGTGTCAGCCAGTGTAGCCGGCGAACGAAGCGTTCTTCCATCAGAGCGATGTGCGCGGCCGGGCCGCCAAAAGCAATGAAGCCGAGACGGAGGAATTCCTTCGCGAGCTCCGACAGGGACCCTTTTGATGAGGATGCAGATTGTTCTAATTCCGGCATGGAAGCGGCCATTATGTCTCAGAGACGACCGCAGGGGTGTTAACAGACTTTGAGATGTTTTGCTGGGAACGCCGGCGCTGCCAGATCCAATGCGCAATTAACACGCCGTAAAAGGGAGCGTAAACCAGCCACTGAAGGAATGGATCGAATTGGAAGACGCCCAGGATGCCGTAGCCGATCAGGACGTTGTAGGAGAGGAATTGCAGGACGGTCAGCAAGAGCCAGGCAGGGTTCGGGAAGAAACAGAGCAGAGGAACGATCCAGGTGAAATACCAGGAATAACCATTGGGGCCGAATAGCAAGATGGTGCCGATGAGGAGATAAGCGGCGCGGGCGGGTTCGGCGCGTTTCCAGGCGAGGTAGAAAGTGAGTCCCCACGAGGTCAGAATGCCGACGAGTGCTGGAATCTTGGTATGGCCGCCCGTGAGCCAGTCGATGACTGTGTAGAGGCTGGCGTGATAGTTCTTCCAGGTCGCTTCGTAGTAGGTGAGATTGGCCCGGAACATGTATAGGCCGTTCCAGTAGGGCGCGAGGACAGAAGCGGCTACGAGTGCAGCAAGGACCGTGGCCCACCACGCAGATTTCTTTTGCGGCCAACCCAGGCGGCGAATCCACACAGGCAGCAAAACCGCGGGAAAGACCTTGGCCATGGTAGCGAGCGCTGCGGGGATGACCGAAATCGCCGGCCATTTCTTGAACATGGCAAGGCCACAGACAATGCCGAGGACCGCGAGGACGTCGTTATGGCTGCTGCCGGCAAATTCCACGATGACGAGCGGGTTCCAGGCATAAACAGCCAGGCGGAAGTTGCGTTCGGGATTATCGCGAAAAATCCAAGCCAACAACAAAATGACCAGCACATCCGCCAGTTCGAAGGGAATTTTGAATGCGACGGTGCCAGGGAAGATCTTCCAATCCGCCCGAAATAACAACTCCGAAACAGGGGGATAGATTGCGGGAATTTCGCGGCCCGGTATTATCTCCCAGTGACGGTCGCGGAGCGCCACGAGGCGAGGATCTTTCGGAGCCACAGAGTAAGGATTCCATCCATAGGCCTGGACTTTCCCTTCCCACCGGTAGCGAAAGATATCATCGGAGAGAGTGGGCTCCATGGTCCAAAGGGGCGCGCGGAATGCAATCGCGAGAAAAATCAGTAAAATGGTAGCGGCGCGAGTGGAGTGGGTGCGGGTAAAGCCGTACAGGGCGATGAGGTAAATGAGGCCTGCCGCGAGCGCGAGTTCGATGAAGCTGACCGCATGGTTCTTCAAGTAAAACAAGTTATGCATGCGCAGGAAGATCAGTTCCAGGGGCAGGCCTGCCAGAACCAGCGTGATCCAGAAGACTCGATTTTGTTTTTTTGTGGAATCCATTCGGAGAAACTTCAGAATTGCCGACTCTTGCTCCATTTCTGATCGCCGCCCAGCAAAGTCCGCTCCGGCATTACTGGCACAAGATCACAGACAGAACGTTCAGCGGCGTTTATCACGCCAACGCATTCGATCTGGCGATGATGATTCCGTATTTTATCGTGCTGTTCATCCTGGCGATGTACGGACTGCACCGGTACGTGTTGCTCTACGATTATTTCGCGTATCGCAAGAATGTGCCCGGGCCGCCGCAGCCCGTCGCCAACTGGCCAAAGGTTACCATACAGCTTCCGATCTTCAACGAGCGGTATGTGATCGAGAGACTGGTGGACGCGGTATCGCAGTTCGACTATCCGAAGGAACTGCTGGATATTCAGGTGCTGGACGATTCGACGGACGAGACGCGAGAGGTGGCGCGCAACTGCGTGGAACGCCACGCGGCGAAGGGATTGCCGATTGTCTATATCCACCGCACGAATCGCGAGGGATTTAAGGCCGGCGCACTGGAAAACGGACTGCAGACGGCATGTGGCGAGTTCGTGGCGATTTTTGACGCGGACTTTATTCCGCCGTCGGATTTTCTGCGACGCACGATTCCGTACTTTCTGAATGGCGAGAACGGCAAGAACATCGGGATGGTGCAGGCCCGGTGGACGTACTTGAACAGCGACTATTCGCTGCTGACGCGGGTCGAAACGATTCTGCTGGACGGGCATTTCGTCATCGAGCATGGGGGACGCTCGCGCCGCGGGACATTCTTCAACTTCAACGGGACGGCGGGAGTATGGCGGCGAGCGGCGATTGATGCCGCGGGTGGCTGGGAACACGACACCCTGACAGAAGACACCGACCTTTCGTATCGCGCACAGCTCAAGGGGTGGAAATTCTTGTATTTGCCGCAGATCGAGTGCGCTTCGGAGTTACCGGTGGATATGAACGGGTTCAAGGCGCAGCAGGCACGCTGGGCAAAGGGATTGATGCAGACGGCGAAGAAAATCCTGCCGAAGGTGTTCCGGTCGGATGTGCCATTGCACGTCAAATCGGAAGCGTTCTTTCATTTGACGGCGAACATTTCGTACCCGTTGATGGTGCTGCTGTCGACGATGTTGCTGCCGGCCATGATCGTGCGGTTCTATCAGGGCTGGTTCCAGATGATCGTGATCGACCTGCCACTGTTTCTCGCTTCGACGTGCTCCATCTCGAGTTTTTATCTGGCGGCACAGAAAGAGTTGCGGCCGAAGACGTGGCTGACTACGTTTTTGTACATGCCGTTCGTGATGGCGACGGGCATCGGGTTGAGCGTGAGGAACGCGCAAGCGGTGATTGAAGCGATCGTGGGGAAGAAATCGGAATTCGCGCGCACGCCGAAGTTCAAGATTGAAGGAAAGTCGGGGACGTTTGCCGCGAAGAAGTACAAAAACAAGTCGGGTTGGATGCCGTACTTTGAACTGGCGCTGGGGCTGTACTTCGCGCTGGCGGTGTTGTATACGATTCGGAATGAGAATTATGCGACGGTGCCGTTTCTGCTGCTCTTCGTGTGGGGCTATCTGTATACGGGATTCATGTCGTTGAGCCAATCGTGGTTCGCGCGGTTGCGGTTCGACGTGAATGCCCCGGAGATGCGGCCAGCGTCAACGGGCGCGCCGGGATTCTAGTCTAGGAAGGGCGCGCGCCAAAAAATTCCGGCTGTGACTTTTGTCTCTTCCCTTCCGGGTCCGCGGGTATAGAATTCCCTCACGTCAGGTCCTTCCCACCCTGGAGGTTCTATGAACTTTCGTTTGTGCTTCCTCGCTTGTGCGCTGGCGATTGCGCCTGCGTTGTTTGCGGATAGCCCGCAAGTCTCAGAAGAGGGGAAAGCCTGCCTGGAATGTCACAAGGATTCGACGCCGGGAATTGTGGAGCAATGGCAGTCCAGCGCGCACGCGAAGAAAGGCGTGGATTGCTATTCGTGCCATAAGGCGAATGAGGGCGATCCAGCGACATTCGACCACTACGGCCACAAGATCGCGGTGATTGTCACGCCCAACTACTGTGGCCGCTGCCACGCGGACGAGGTGAAGCAATTTGAGAAAAGTCATCACGCCGCGGCAGCCAAGTTCATCGGATCGCTGGACAACATGCTGGGCGAAATCGTGGAAGGCGGCCCGGCGGCGAATAATGGCTGCCGCCAGTGTCATGGAAGCGAAGTGAAGTACCTGGGAGAGGGAAAGTTCGAGGCGACGACATGGCCAAACAGCGGGATAGGACGAATCAATCCCGACGGCAGCAAAGGAACATGCGCGGCGTGCCACGGGCGGCACACCTTCAGTTCCGCAACGGCGCGCATGCCGGAGAATTGCGGGAAATGCCATTTGGGACCGGATCACCCGCAGATCGAGATCTACAACGAATCGAAGCATGGAATTCAATACCGGGCGAATATGGCGAAGATGAATCTGGACTCCAAGACGTGGGTGGTTGGAAAGGACTACTTCGCAGCGCCGACTTGCGCGACTTGCCACATGTCCGCGACCAGCAACCAGGCTGTGACACACGACGTGGGAGACCGGATCAGCTACACGTTACGCCCGGCGATTTCCATCAAGCTGGAGAACTGGGAGAAACGGCGGCTGAGCATGATGGATGTTTGTTCGAATTGCCACGCGTCAGGCTGGATCGACAACTTCTACAAGCAATATGAGGGCACGATCGACTTGTACAACGAAAAGTTCGCGAAACCGGCGAAATCCATCATGGACAAGTTGTATGCCGCGAAGAAGCTCACGCCGACTCCGTTTGACGAGAAGATTGAGTGGACGTACTACGAGATGTGGCACCACCAGGGGCGTCGAGCGCGGATGGGCACGGCGATGATGGGCCCGGATTACACACAGTGGCATGGATTCTTTGAAGTGGCCAAGACGTTCTATACGGAATTCATTCCGGAGGCAGAGCAGTTGATGCCGGGCGTGACTGCGGACGTGATGAAGTCCGACTATCACAAGTGGACGGCGGGTTTGACGAAAGAAGAGTTGCAGCAGCAGATTGATTTTTACAAGGAGCGTTACAAGCAATAAGCCTTTTCGGGAAATGAAGCTTGTGCGAAATGGGCTGGTGCGAAAGAATATTCTCGTGAGTGTGGATCGAGCAAAGCGCGCGCGGCTCAGCGCTGAGGAAATTGCGAACAGCGTTACGCACGGTATCGGATTGGTGCTGAGCATCGCAGGTTTTGTGGTATTGCTGGTGCTGGCGATTTTGCGCGGCACGGCCTGGCATATCGTGGCGTGCTCGGTGTACGGCGCGAGCCTGGTTTGCTTGTATGCCGCGTCGACGCTCTATCACGTGGCGATATCACCAAAGCTGAAGCGCGCGTTGAAGATTTTCGATCACAGCGCGATCTACCTGCTGATCGCAGGGACGTATACGCCATTCCTATTGCTGAATCTCCGCGGACCCTGGGGATGGTCGCTGTTCGGAGTGGTATGGGGCCTGGCGTTCGCGGGGATTCTTTTCAAGCTATGGTTTATGGACCACTTCGAGCATGCATCCACGGGAGTTTATGTGGCAATGGGCTGGCTGGTGATTGTGGCGGCAAAACCGGTTCTCGCGCATGTGCCGCTGGCAACGCTGATCTGGCTGATTGCCGGCGGAATCCTGTATTCAACTGGCGTGGTGTTCTATGTGTGGAAGCGTCTGCCCTATAGCCACGCGGTTTGGCACGTGTTTGTGTTGGGCGGAAGCATTTGCCATTACTTTGCAGTATTGCGCTCGTTCGTTACCCCTCGCGTGTAAATCCCGGTCTCCTCTGGTGTATTATCCGGGCATTCCAACCCGCTGAGGTCATCCCTAATGAAACCACTTCGGTTTTTGATTGTGCCGTTGTTTGCAGCCGTGCTTTTGATCGCAGCGCACGGATGGGGGCAGCAGGCGCCGCACTACGACTTCATTTTGGCTGGCGCGCACGTTGTGGATGGCACGGGCGCGCCGTGGTTCGTGGCAGACATAGGGATTGTAGGCGATCGCATCGCGGCCATCGGAGATTTGGGCGAGGCTGCCGCGACGAAGAGGGTCAACGCGCAGGGATTGATTGCGGCGCCGGGCTTCATCGATGTCCAGGGGCAGTCGGAATTTAGCGTATTGATCGACACTCGCGCGGCGAGCAAGATCACACAGGGCGTAACGACGGAAATCACCGGCGAAGGGACGGCGATCGCACCGGTGAACGATCGTATGCGCAAAGACAGCGAGGAGATGGCAAAGAAATATGGAGTTGCGCTCGATTGGCACTCATTGGCGGAATATTTCCAGCACTTTGAGCGCAGCAGGTCCACGATCAATCTGGGGACGTTCGTGGGAGCAGGAGGCTTGCGAAATTACGTGATCGGGGCAGACAACCGAGCGGCGACCTCCGAAGAACTGGAGAAGATGCGTCAATTGGTAGCGGAAGCGATGCAACAGGGCGCGTTCGGGCTGAGCACCGCATTGCAATATGTTCCGGACACGTTCGCCTCGACGGACGAAGTGGTGGAACTGGCGAAAGTGGCGCGACAGTATGGCGGCGTGTACTTCACGCACCAACGCTCGGAGGCGGATCAGATCGACCAGTCACTCGAGGAAGTGTTCGCCATCGCGCAACGCGCAAATATTTCGGCGACTATCTGGCACCTGAAGACGGCGTACAGCGAAAACTGGGGCAAGATGCCGGAAGTGATCCACAAGATCGAAGAGGCGCGCGCCCGCGGCATCGACGTGGCGGCAAGCGTTTACCCCTACACGAGGGGCTCAAACAGCCTGATCGCCTGTTTTCCGAGTTGGGTATCGGAGGGCGGCACAGAAAAGATGCTAGCGCGATTGCGCGACCCGGCGCAACGTGAGCGCATCCAGAAAGAAATGGAGGAACCGAGCGACCAATGGCAGAACCAGTGGCGCGGGTCTGGCGGCGCCTCGGGAGTGATGCTGATTCAAGTGTTGAATCCAGAACTGGCGAAATATGAGGGCATGACGCTCGAGGAGATCGGTCGCGCGTTGAACAAAGATCCGCGGGATGCCGCGATGGACATTGCGATCGCGGACCGCGGCAATAGCGGCGTGGTGATTGCGATCATGGAAGAGAACGATGTGCGCACCGCGGTATCGAATCCCATGGTGACCTTCGGTTCCGACTCGGAGGCGCAGGCGGAAGATGGGCCGCTGAGCAAGACCAAGGCGCATCCGCGCGCGTTTGGAACGTTTCCGAGAGTTCTCGACCTGTATGTGCGCCAGCAACACACCATGCGGATGGAAGAGGCAGTGCGGAAGATGACTTCTCTGGCGGCGAGCCGGGTGGGATTGATGGATCGCGGGATTCTGCGGCCAGGAATGATGGCGGATATCACGGTGTTCGATCCGAAAAATGTCAAAGACGTTGCGACTTACAGCGACTCCCTGCGGTATTCGTCGGGCGTAAGATTCGTATTCGTGAACGGAAGACCGGTGGTGTGGGAGGGGACCATCACGGAGGAGCGGCCGGGACGGGCGTTGCGAGGGCCGGGCTACAAGGTGGCGGGCAACCGCTAATTGTTGGCGGATTCTTCCATCCAGCGCTGGAGCATGTACTCGTATTTGGGCTCGACGTCGAGGAAGGTGACGCCGGCGCCGACGTTCGAGGTGGAGTAGATAACCCGGGCTTTGGATTGGAAGGTAAGGTCGCCCGAGATGATTTTCAGCAGGATGATGGTGCCCGGCGGAAAGGGATTCATCATATCGAGATAGCAGCCGTGGAGGCTGAGCTCGCTGAGACGCGAGGCAACGCGCACGTCGGACTTTTCCTCATAGAGCTCCGCGCTAGCGATGAAAATGTGCCTGGGAGAGCGGCGGCGTTCTCGTTCCATTAGACCCTCCGGTATTCGGGCCGGACCTTTGGTCCATGCTACTGCCGGACAATCCAGCGGAAGGTATATTTCGGCGGTGGTGTCCTTCTGCTAAGCATATTCAGCTGGTCAATCTTAACTGCGAGCTAATCGGGCTGGCCGTTCGTACAGTGGGCGTTTGTGGGGGCGAGTGGCCCGGCATATTGCGGTTACGTTACAATTCGGGATTCGGTTCAGGGCGAAGAAGCAGGTTGAGGTGAATGGATGAGTGGTCAGGGGCAGACAGGTGGTCGTGTCGGTGCCGGTGGGAGCGTTTGCGTATCGCGATGCGCGTTTACGTTGGCGCTCCTAGCGG
>Ga0207761_1000256_pt1 | contig 18571 bp, 19 predicted proteins | sample LuqExpMetageno34_FD_187792 | JGI IMG/M metagenome (GOLD analysis project Ga0207761, IMG submission 187792) | Tropical forest soil microbial communities from Luquillo Experimental Forest, Puerto Rico - Sample 34 (SPAdes) | ecosystem: Environmental > Terrestrial > Soil > Tropical forest ... | reverse complement strand
GCACGCTGACTTAGCGCTCAAAGATCAGCATGTCGGCGACAAGCCGCCGCGGCGGCTCTACAACGCGCCCGATTTCCCCCTCACATTGCCGCAAGCGCGAACCCGCAGCGGGGCTGCGCAGACCACACGCGATCTTACTGAGCATCCCTGGGCCGGCGCCGATGTCTCGATGACGCTTGTCGCGCGCGATGAGGCCGGCAATGAGGGCCGCAGCGAAACACGTGATCTGCAACTGCCACAACGCATCTTCGTCAAGCCGATCGCGCGCGCGTTGATCGAACAACGCCGCAATCTGGCGCTCAATGCGGAGATGCGACCCATTGTACTCGCCGCACTCGATGCGCTCACCATCGCTCCCGAGCGGTTTACGCCCGAGCTGGGTATCTATCTCGGCCTGCGCTCGATCTATTACGACTTGGAGCACGCCAAGGACGACGAGGCGCTGCGAGAAGTGGTGGCGCGGATGTGGGACATGGCGCTGCAGATCGAGGACGGCAACGTTTCTCAGGCTGAGCAGGCACTGCGCCAGGCACAAGACGCGCTGCGTCAGGCGCTCGAACGCGGTGCCAGCGACGAAGAGATCAAGAAGCTGATGGAGCAGTTGCGCGCGGCGATGGACAAGTTCCTGCAGGCGTTGGCAGAGGAGATGCGCCGCAACCCGCAGCAGGCGAGCCCGCTCGACCGCAATACGCGGATGCTCAGTCAGCAGGATCTCAACAGCATGCTCGACAGGCTTGAAGCGATGGCGCGCTCCGGCAACAAAGACGCCGCCCGCCAACTGCTTGATCAACTGCAGTCAATGCTAGAGAACCTGCAGATGGCGCGCCCAGGCGCGCAGGGCGATCAGGGCGATGACGACATGATGTCGGCGCTCGATGAACTCGGCGACATGATCCGCAAGCAACAGCAGTTGCGTGACAAAACCTTCAAGCAAGGACAGAACTCGCGGGGCGACGGCCAGAAAAGCCAGCAGCAATTCGGCGACCTGCGGCAGGATCAACAGGGTCTGAAGGATCGCCTCAATAAACTGCTGGAGCAATTGCGCCAGCGAGGTCTCGGCAATGCGGGTCAGAACCAGAACGGCCAAGGTGAAAAGGGCCAGGGCCAGAATGAGCTAGACCAGCTCGGCAGCGCCGGCGATGCGATGGGTGACGCCGAAAGCCAACTCGGCGAGGGCGATGCCGATAGCGCGGTCGACAGCCAGGGACGCGCGCTGGAGGCCATGCGCAAAGGTGCACAGGGGCTGGCGCAGTCGATGCAGCAGAATGGCATGATGGGCCAGGGCCTCGGCCAGCCGGGTCGCAACGGTCGCGCGCGTGCCAATCAAAACACCGACCCGCTCGGGCGGCCGCTGCGCGGCCGCGACTACGGCGACGACGTCACAGTGAAAGTGCCGGGCGAGATAGACGCGCAGCGCGCGCGCCGCATCTTGGAGGAACTGCGCAAGCGCTTCGGGGAAAGCTCGCGGCCGCAGCTCGAGCTGGATTACATCGAGCGGCTACTGAAGGATTTCTGATGAGCGCTCGATCAGCGCTTCGCGCACGGAGCCTTTGATCTGCTCGACCGAGAATGGCTTGCCGATCACGTCGTGCACCAGCGCGTGGAGCCCATGCGCGCGTTCGCGCTGATCGGCATATCCGGTCATCAGCATGATCGTGATGTCCGGATGCCCGCGTCCGGCCGCCATCGCGAGCGCGATGCCGTCCATCACAGGCATTTTTACATCGGTCAGCAGCAGGTCGAAATCGCCATTGTGCCGATTGAGTGCATCGAGCGCTGCGACGCCATCGGGGTAGCTGTCAGCTCATGACCTTCCTCGCCGAGCACGCGTACCACCAGGTCGCGAACGGCGTTGCCGTCTTCGGCGATCAGGATCTTGTCCATGAGCTATTTTGCTTCGGCGGCCGCATCCTGCGCGTTGAAGAAACGAACCACCACGTCACTGGTTTCGACCGGCGGTGAGGGGAGCCGACTGCTGAATTCGACGCGTTCGCCCGGCTGCAGGATGCTGCGGCTCGGCAGCGCGGTCCAGGTATAGACTTCCAGGCCATTCGCGTTGCGCGCGGCGTAACGAAGGCGCGGTACTTCGACCGGCTTACTGGCTGTGCTTACGACATTGCCTTCGATAATCAGGATGTTGACGCCGGACTGCTCTTCCTTGGAAATCCGGACAGTCTCGAATTTCAGGTTGCGCAGATTGACCGGCAGCCCGATAGCGGAAAACAGTGAGGCGGTCTGTGGCAGAGAGCGCACGACCTCATTGCGTGCACCTATCAGTGCGACGTTGAGGGCGAACAGGATGAGCACGAGCGCGGTCCAGCGCGACGAGCGGCGCTTCTTCTGGCGAGGCATCTTCAAACGTTGGCGGCGTGCGACGAAGGTCTCGGCGTCAACGCAGTCATGCTCGGCGTTGGCAATATCCGGCAAGGGCGCCTGCTCGATCGGCGGTACCAGCGAGGGTGCATCGGGTATGACGACCGGCTCGGCCATTGGCGCAAGCGTAGTATTGGGCGTGGCGCATTCGACAGGCTGCGCCAGGTGGGGCACTGCCGTGGCCGGCATGGGAGCGGGCGGCTCGACGCTGAATTCGTCTGCGGCCTGAGGCGTGCTGATGGGCGCCGGAGCAGGGGGCGCGTCCGGCTTAAGGATCCCGGTCATTTCGGTTTCGGCTTCCGCGATTGAGGGCATTTGGACGCCCGGAAACCTACCATCCGTCCGTTAACGGATCGGAAACCATAGCTGTCCCCAGTGATGGAGCAGAATACCTGCGGATAGCACCTTCTACCGCACTGGCGGCGCCGTGATATTGCTGTAAAAGCGCTGTTTCTGGCTAATCGGGGCCGGAGAAGCGGCCTTGAGCGGAGGGGCGGCCGGGGCCTGCCAGGCTCGCCGCGCGGTGCTCCAACCAGGATCGAGCGGAGGCGAGCGTGGTCCGATTCGAGAATGTCGGCTTGCGCTACGGTCTTGGGCCGGAGGTCCTGCGCGACCTCACGTTCCGCATAGAGCCGCATTCTTTTCAGTTTCTGACAGGGCCATCCGGCGCAGGCAAAACTTCGCTCCTGCGCCTGCTGTTCCTGTCGCTCAAGCCGACACGCGGTCTGATTACTCAGTTCGGGCACGACGTGGCCACCCTGTCGCGGGACGCCGTGGCGACGCTGCGCCGCCGCATCGGAATCGTCTTCCAAGATTTCCGCTTACTCGACCACATGACCACGTACGAGAACGTCGCACTGCCCCTGCGCGTAATGGGGCGGCCGGAGGAGACCTACCGCGACGAGGTGATCGAATTGCTACGCTGGGTTGATCTTGGCGAGCGGATGTGGGCGCTGCCGCCGGTGCTGTCGGGCGGCGAGAAGCAACGCGCGGCGATCGCGCGCGCCGTGATCGCGCGGCCGCAATTGCTGCTCGCCGACGAGCCGACTGGCAACGTCGATCCCAACCTGGCGCGCCGGTTGCTGCGGCTGTTCATCGAGCTCAACAAGTCGGGCACTTCGGTGGTGATCGCTACCCACGACATAGCCTTAATGGACCAATACGATGCACGGAGGCTCGTCCTGCATGATGGGCGGATGCATATCTACGATTAGTGCATGATTCGGAAATGATCTTGTGCAAAGGAAGCTAACATTATGTCGGATTTCATCCCGAGCGTTTTGACCGCGTCACCGAGCATGCCGGATGATCTGCGGCCGCGTTTCGATACGCCGCTGGTGCCGCGCAACTCGATCTCCGGTCGCGCCCTCATTGCCGTCGTCGCCATCATGACCTTCCTGGCGTCGATCACCACCGGCGCAGTAATCCTGGTGATGGGGGCGGCGAGTGAATGGCAGTCGGATGTTGCGCGTGAAGTCACCATTCAGGTGATCCCAGCGCCGGGGCGCGATCTCGACGCATCGGCCGACAAAGCTGCGGCTACTGCGCGCGCTTTCGCCGGTATCGCCGATGTACGCGCCTACTCGAAGGAGGAATCGAGCAAGTTGCTGGAGCCCTGGCTCGGCAGCGGCCTCACGCTCAACGCCTTGCCGGTGCCGCGGCTGATCGTGGTCAAGATCGCGCCCGGCGCCGCGCCCGATATTCCGCAACTTCGCCGCATGCTCGCAGACCAGGTGCCGGGCGCTATGCTCGACGATCATCGCGGCTGGATCGACCGAATGCGCGCTATGACCGGTACCGCGGTCGCCGCCGGCATCGGCATCCTGATCTTGATGATCGCCGCTACCGTTTTGTCGGTCAGCTTCGCTACCCGTGGCGCGATGGCGACCAACAAGACCGTTATTGAGGTTCTGCATTTCGTCGGCGCTAAGAACGGGTTCATTGCTGGGCATTTCCAGCAGCATTTTCTTATGCTCGGCCTGCAGGGCGGCGCCATAGGCGGCGGCGCGGCCATCCTGCTGTTTGCGCTGGCTGGTACGATCACTCGCCTGCTTGCTGGTACAACCGGCGGCGATCAGACCGCCGCGTTGTTCGGGTCGTTTTCTATCGGCACTTTGGGTTATTTCTCCGTGCTTGGACAGGTCGTGCTGATCGCGGCGGTCACGGCGCTGACCTCTCGTCAGACGGTCAATCGAACGCTGGAGGCGATCGACTAGCGCATGATCCCGAAGAGTGAGTACCAGTTTTCGGATAAGACCGTCCGCAAGCGGAAGTGTTATTAAGAAGACGACGACTCAGCGTGAACGGATCCAATTTTAAATGTTAGCAGGTCTCGCTCGCTGGATTGGCTATGCGACCATGTTCGTCGTCGTGGTCGGTTCAGTGCTGCTCGCAGGCGGCTTCTTCTGGTTCGTCTGGCATATTCCCGGCGAGGACATTTCGAGCGACCGCAAGGCCGACGGCATCGTAGTGCTAACGGGGGCCGCCTCCCGCATTCCGGACGCGATCGAATTACTAGCGGCGGGGCGCGGCAGGCGGCTACTGATCACGGGGGTGTATCGCGACACCAATGCACGCGAGATCGCGCGTTTGACGCCGCTCTATTCCAAATTCTTCACCTGCTGCGTCGATCTCGACAAAGCGGCGCTCAACACCCTCGGTAATGCGCTGGAATCCAAGCGCTGGGCACGCGAGCACAACTTCAACTCGCTGATCGTGGTAACCTCCAACTGGCATATGCCGCGCGCCATGGCCGAGCTGGAGCATCAGCTCCCCGATGCTACGCTGATTCCGTTCCCGGTGCTCTCAGAGAAGGTGAAGACCGAGCCATGGTGGTCGAGCCCCGATATGGCGCGTTTTCTGGTTGCCGAATATCTGAAATATCTGTTTGCGCTCACACGAATGCACCTCGATCCCGATACCGCTGCGTAAGGGAGCGCCCGTGCTGACCTTCGTTCGTTCGCTGGCCTTCAACGCGCTGTTCTATTTAAACACCGCGCTCTGGCTAATGATTGCGTTACCAACGTTTTTCTTGCCGTATCGGGCGATCATCGCGGTGGCGAAAGCGTGGGGCCGCACCAATCTGTTTCTGTTGCGTGTGGTCGCCGGCATCAACTACGAAATCCGCGGTCGCGAAAAGATCCCGCATGGTCCGATTATCGTCGCCGCCAAACATCAGTCGGCATGGGAAACCTTCTCGCTGCTGCCGCTATTCGACAATCCGGTATTCATCCTCAAGCGCGAACTACAATGGATCCCCATCTTCGGCTGGCTTGCGATTAAGGGCCGCATGGTGCCGGTTGACCGCCGCGGCGGCTCGCAGGCGCTTTCCGCTATGGCCGCGCGCGCGCGTATCGAGCTCGCCGATAATCGTCAGTTGATTATTTTTCCCGAAGGCACGCGGCGACCGGTCGGGGCCGAGCCGGGCTACAAATACGGCGTGGCCTATCTTTACGCCGCCGAAGGGGTGCCCTGCGTGCCTATTGCGCTTAATTCCGGCCTGTTCTGGCCGCGGCGCTCGATCACCCGCATGCGGCCCGGCACAGTGTTAGTGGAGGTTCTCGATCCCATTCCTCCCGGTCTCGGCCCGGATGAGTTCTTCGAGCGCCTACAGAACAGGATCGAGACATCGACCGAGCGCCTGCTCGCCGAAGCTAATGCAACTCTGTGAGGTGGCCGCGCGGTTATTTCTTGCCTTCCTCGTCCAGCGTGTTGAGGCGCTTCCGCGCATTGTCCTGAGCCCACTGCTCGACAGGATTGATGGCCGGCACAGCGAGCGCAGTATTGTATTCGCCGCATGTCTTGCTGAAGTCGTCCTCCTTCTCGAAAATCAGCGCGCGACTGTAATCGGCTGCCGGGCGGATCGATGTGCGGGGCATGGTCCTAGTTCTCGAGCGCCCGGTCGAGATTGCCCTGCTGCTGAAAGACATCCGTGCGGTAGGCATAACTTTCGACGTTTTCCGGCTCGACGCGGATCGAGATACCGCAGTCGGCAAGCCAGGGATCAAGCTCGCCCTTTTTCTGCTTCCAGCTGCCGCGCGCGCAAGAGATCGCGGTCAGTGCAGCAGGCGATGTATCGGAGCCTCCCATAGCCAATGTGCGGCGGATGATAATTCGACTGCTGCGAAGCGTCGAGGCGCTTCAATCCTTGGCAGTCTCGTGCGTGCCTTTAAGGCGCTCGCCCAGCATATGCAACTCTGCGTCGCGGCAACCGAGCGCCTCCAATTCCTTCACCGCCGCCAGCACATATTCGCGGCAGGCGCCGGAGCGTCCATGGCCTTGGCGGGCAAGTCGCAGCTGCTCGGCCATAGTGAGGCGGCCGGCATATTGGTGGTGGCCGCGGTCGACGATGTAGCATAGCGCATGCACGCTCAGCTGCGGGTCGTCGTCGAGCCAGACCCGGCGCCAGCTCTCGCGATAGACCATGGTCACCTGCTCGCGCTCGCGCAGATAGTCGACCGTATCGCTGCGCTTGGCCCCAGCGACCCGGTAGGCGATGCCGCGGCAATTGCCACCGCGGTCGAGCCCGAGCACCAGGCCGGGACGGTCGGGCGTGCCGCGGTGCACGAACGAATAAACACACAGCGCGCGGTGAGCGCCCACCAGGCGCGCATGGCGGCGTTCCTCAAAGGCGAATCCCGGCTGCCACATCAGCGATCCGTAGGCGAAAACCCATAGGTCCTCGCCGGTTTGATCGATTTTTGTGTTCATCGTTGCTGGATTTAGTCTACGCCGTTGACAGGGGCCGGCGACTGGGGTTCGCGTACCAAGACGTAAGTCCCGACGCAACCCGCCATTCCGGGCCCAAGTTGATGGCGTAGAAACGCCGTATTCGGCAGGTGTCTAACTCCTAGATGGCAAGTTTGAGATCTGAGCTCTGGCGCAACCGGCGCTATATCACCCTGTTGATCCTGTTCGTCGGTCTCGTCGGCGGGTGGAGCTTGCTTTGGTACTTCGCCGCCGGCAAGACGGAGGCTACTATCAACGGTTGGCGCGAGCGCGAAGCGAAGTCCGGCCGCGTTTATTCCTGCGGCTCGCAGTCGATCGGCGGATACCCGTTTCGTATTGAGGTGTCCTGCGATCGCGCCACCGCGGTGTTTCGAAGCAACTATTCGCCGCTCGAGATAAAATCCACCAGCATCCTAGTCGCCGCACAAATCTACCAGCCTACGCTGCTGGTCAGCGAATTCCACGGACCGCTCACCATCGCCGATCCCGGCAAGCCGCCGGATTTTGTGCTGAACTGGAAACTTGCGCAGTCGAGCGTGCGTGGCACGCCGGCCGCGCCGGAGCGGGTGTCGCTGGTGTTCGACCGCCCAGTGCTCGATCGCATGAACGACAACAATGCGCAGCATTTGCTGCAAGCCAGGCACATCGAAATCCATGGCCGCATCGCCGAGGGGTCCGCCGCCAGCCGGCCGGTGATTGAGATTGTGCTACGGCTCGATCATGCCTCGGCGCCGATCGTGCAACCCGCCGCCGAGCAGCCGCTCGATGCCGAAATCACCGGCGTGCTGCGCGGCTTGCACGATTTCACGCCCAAACCTTGGCCGATGCGTTTACGCGAAATGCAGGCGGCCGGCGGGCAAATCGACATCACACAGGCGCGGGTGCAGCAGGGCGAGACCATCGCAGTCGGCGCCGGCAGCCTGTCGCTCAATCCGAGCGGCCGGCTGGAAGGCCAATTGCGCGTCACCGTCGCCGGCATCGAGTCGTTTCTCAATTCGATTGGCGCGCAGCAAATTGTGCAGGCTTCGCCGACGGTGGACAAGCTTGCCGGCGCACTCGATCGGCTGGCGCCCGGGCTCGGCAGCGCTGCGCGCCAGCAGGCCAGCGCTAATATCGCGGCCGGGATCAACCTGCTCGGCGAGCAGACTACGCTCGAAGGCCGCCGTGCGGTTACCTTGCCGCTGCGCTTCAATGATGGCGCGGTGTTCCTCGGGCCGGTGCCAATCGGTGTTACGCCCGCGCTGTTCTAATCGCCTTCCGCCGCGTAAGGCTTCGGCAGCGGTTCGTGCGGCAGGTCGGGATGCGGGCGGCCGAAATCCGGCGCCGGAGAATCCTGACCGATGTCGACAATGCCCTTGCGGATTGCGCGGGTGCGCGTGAAGTGCTCGAACAGCGCGTTACCGTCGCCGCGCCGGATCGCCTTGGTCAGCGCCGCCACGTCCTCGTTGAACCGGCCGAGCATTTCCAGCACCGCATCCTTGTTGGCGAGGAAAACGTCGCGCCACATGGTCGGGTCGGACGCGGCGATGCGGGTGAAATCGCGGAAGCCGCCGGCGGAGAATTTCAGCACTTCTGAGCGCGTCACCGCCTCGAGTTCGTCGGCGGTGCCGACGATGGTGTAGGCGATCAGATGCGGCAGATGGCTGGTAACGGCCAGCACCAGATCGTGGTGATCGGGCGTCATGGTCTCGACATTGGCGCCGAGCAGGCGCCAGAACGCGGCGAGTTTGTCGAGCGCCTGCGGGTCGGTACCTTCCGGCGGCGTCAGGATGCACCAGCGGTTGACGAACAACTCGGCGAAGCCCGCGTCCGGACCGGAATATTCGGTGCCGGCCACGGGATGGGCGGGCACGAAATGCACGGACTTCGGCAGATGTGGGCCCATGTCGCGCACGATTGAGCCTTTGACCGATCCTACATCGGAGACGATCGCGCCGGGTGCGAGATGCGGGCTGATCTCGGCCGCCACCGCTCCGCAGGCTCCCACCGGAATGCTGACGATGACCAGGTCGGCGCCTTCGACCGCGGCGGCATTGCTCTCCACCACCTGATCGGCCAGCCCGAGTTCGGCGACGCGGCGGCGCGTTTCCGGCGAGCGCGCCGTGGCCACAATCGAGCCGGCGGCGCCTTGCGCGCGCGCAGAGCGCGCAATCGAGGAGCCGATCAGCCCGACGCCGATGAGGGCGAGACGGTTGAACAGGGTGGCCGGTTTGCTCAAGCCTCGTTCCCCAGGAACTCCGCCAGCGCCTGCACCATCAGGCGGTTGGCCTCTTCGGTGCCGACGCTCATGCGCAGCGCGTTCGGCAGCTTGTAGCCGCTGACCTGGCGCAGAATCAGCCCGTGCTTGGTGAGGAAGGCGTCGGCCTCCTTGGCGGTGTGGCCATTGGTCTCCGGGAAATGGATCAGCAGAAAGTTCCCCACACTCGGCGTGACCGTCAGGCCGAGCTTGCCGATCTCCTCGGTGAGCCAGGCCAGCCATCGAGTGTTGTGTGCGCGCGAGCGCTCGACATGGTCGCTGTCGCGGATCGCGGCGACGCCGGCCGCGATCGCTGCGGCGTTCACGTTGAACGGCCCGCGGATACGGTTAATCGCATCCACAACGTGCGGAGGCCCATACATCCAGCCAAGCCGCAGCGCCGCCAGCGCGTAGATCTTCGAGAAGGTGCGGCACATGACGACATTTTCGGAGGTCGCCACCAGTTCGATGCCGGACTCGTAATCGTTGCGCTGGACGTATTCCGCATAGGCCGCATCGAGCACGAGCAGCACGTGCGGCGGCAAGCTCTGATGTAGCCGCTTGACCTCGTCGAATGGGATGTAGGTTCCGGTCGGGTTATTGGGATTGGCCAGGAACACAACCTTGGTCTTCGGGGTCACCGCATTGAGCATGGCATCGACATCGACGGTGTAATTCGTTTCCGGCGCTACGATCGGCTTCGCGCCTGCTGCGAGCGTCGCGATTGGATAGACCAGGAAGCCGTGGGTAGCGTGGATCGCCTCGTCGCCGTCGGTGAGATAGGCGCGTGCGAGCAGATTGAGAAGATCGTCGGAGCCGGCGCCGCAGACGATGCGCGCCGGATCTAGCCCGAATACTGCTCCGATCGCCTCGCGCAATTCGGAAACTGAACCGTCCGGATAATCCTCCAGGTGCTCGCCGACTGCGCGGTAGGCGGCGATGGCCTTTGGGCTCGGGCCCAGCGGGCTCTCGTTCGAGGACAGCTTGAACACTTTGGCGACGCCAGGAGCCGTACTCTTGCCCGGGATATATGGGGCGATATCCAGCACGCCGGGGCGCGGTTGCGGGCGGGGAGCGGTCATACTCGGCCTCAAAGTTTCGGCAGGCCCCACCTGACGCAGGGCACCGGTCTCGTCGCCGACCTCAGGGATTATTTCTCGGCGGCAACCGTATAGCGGGTTGCGTGGCTCCCGACGAGGGCCGAGGAACGCACCGTGGCGCCGGCGTTAACCAGGGTTTCGCTGATCGATTGCAGGGCCATCCCCTTCGGCAGGGTCACGAGCAGGGCGGCGCCATCGAAGGCACGGTCGGGTACCGCAATGAAATCGGCCTTTGTCGACAGGGCCTGCGCTGGACCAGCTCCCCAGCCGGACACCCGGATGCTCCACACCTCGGCTTCGGTGGCCATGGCGTCGCCCGCTACCCGCGACAGCACGAATACAGGCAAGCCGGCGGGGTGGTCGGCACGTTCGACGAACGGCAGGCGGGCGATGATCTTCGGCGCGGCGTCAAATTCGAGTGCGCTCCACCAAGCGCCCGCACTGGTGACCGGCACGGCCGGCACCAGGCCGAGATCACCTTTCGAAGCGGACACCGCGGCAACCACGCCAGCAGCACCCATATGGGGCACGAACGGCACCGTGAAGCCGAAATGGAAGCGGGCGGAATCCCGCATTAAGGCGTCGCCCGCTGACAAATCGGCATGCACCGAAAACGGTGCTTGCACGTAGGTGAAGGTCGCTATGATCACGCGCCAGATGCTCTCGGCGGTGTCGAGCGGCAGGATGCCTTTGTGCCGCTTGACCAGGCGGCGCATCATCTCCGCCTCACGTATCGGGCGGAACGCCGAGCCGGTTTCCTGGCTTTTCTTGACCGCGATCAGCCGGTCGATGATCTCGCCGCGTTCCATCAGAAGCTGGTGCATCGCCTCGTCGATCCGGTCGATTTCCTTGCGCAGATCGTCCAGCGTGGGCGCGTCGGGGAGCTTGGCCATGGCGGCATTGATAGGAGGGCCGGGGCTTGAAATCAAAGAAAACATTGACAGCATGGTCATGGGTTCCTAAACGGCCCGCGATCTGGCAGGAGTACTTTCCCAGAAGCGCGGTGTGCAGGAAGTGCTAACAACATTATGGTTGAAGTCACACGGAGCAGCGCGGTCGAAGCGACGGATGCGCCACGCGAGGCGGACTTCCCGCGGGACTCGCTGGTAGCGCATTTTGGCGTCGACAGACCGCTCAAACTCGACGCCGGCGTCGAGCTAAGGCCGTTCCAGATCGCCTATAAAACCTACGGTACGCTCAATGCCGATCGCAGCAATGCGGTGTTGGTGTGCCATGCGCTCACGGGCGACCAGCACGTGGCGAACGTGCATCCGGTTACAAAGAAGCCAGGCTGGTGGGAAACCATGGTCGGTTCCCGCAAACCGATCGATACCGAGCGCTATTTCGTGATCTGCCCGAACGTGATCGGCGCCTGCATGGGGACTACCGGTCCATCCTCGACCAACCCGAACACCGGCAAGCCGTGGGGTCTAGATTTTCCGGTTATCACTATCCGCGATATGGTGCGCGCGCAGGCCCTACTGCTCGATCATCTCGGTATTGAGCAACTATTTTCGGTGGCGGGCGGCTCGATGGGTGGCATGCAGGTGCTGCAATGGGCGACAAGTTATCCGGAGCGAGTATTCTCCGCACTGCCGATCGCCTGCGCTACCCGCCATTCAGCTCAGAACATCGCATTCCACGAAGTCGGCCGGCAGGCGATCATGGCCGATCCGGACTGGCGCGGCGGTCGTTATCATCTAGAAGGCACCAACCCGCACCGCGGGCTGGCGGTCGCACGCATGGGCGCGCACATCACTTATTTGTCAGACGCTGCGCTGCATCGGAAATTCGGTCGTAAGTTTCAGGATCGCGATACTCCGACATTCTCATTCGACGCGGATTTTGAAGTGGAATCCTATCTGCGCTACCAGGGCAGCTCATTCGTCGAACGTTTTGATGCCAACTCTTATCTCTACCTGACGCGCGCTATGGATTATTTTGATTTGGCGGCGGATTCCGGCGGTGTTCTGGCCAATAGCTTCAAGAGCACGCCGACTCGTTTCTGCGTAATTTCTTTCACTAGCGATTGGCTTTTTCCGACCTCCGATTCGCGCGCCATCGTGCACGCGCTCAATGCCTCGAGCGCCCGCGTGTCATTCGCCGAGATCGTCACCGATAAGGGGCACGATGCCTTCCTGCTCGACGAGCCAGAACTGTTTGCCATCGTGCGCGGGTTCCTCGACGGCGCCGGCAAGGCGCGCGGCCTTACGGCCAAGAGTTGAATCATGAAACATCTTACCGCCGCGAATCTTGCGCGTACGCCAACTGGCGCCCGCATCGACCTGGTAATGGTCGCCGAGATGGTGGAACGCGGTGTCAAGGTGCTCGACGTCGGTTGCGGCGACGGTGAGCTGTTACGGCTCTTGAGCGAAACCCGCGACGTTGATGGCCGCGGCATCGAGCTGTCGCGCGAGGGCGTGAACGAATGCGTGGCCAAGGGTCTGGCGGTGATCCAGGGCGACGCCGATACCGACCTCGCCGACTATCCCGACGACGCCTTCGACTATGTCATCCTGTCGCAGACGCTGCAGGCTACCCGCCATCCGCGCGTCGTGCTCGAACACATGCTGCGCATCGGGCGGCATGCCATCGTGTCCTTTCCGAATTTTGGCCACTGGACGGTGCGACTGCAATTGCTGTTCGCCGGCCATATGCCGCGCACCGACATCCTGCCCTACAGCTGGTACGATACCCCCAATATACACCACTGCACCATCAAGGATTTCCGCCAGCTCTGCACCGAAATCGGGGTCAAACTGGAAAAGGCCGTGGCGCTCAACGCCTGGGGCAGCCCATTGCGGCTGAATGCGCCTTGGTGGTTTTGGAATCTTTTCGGCGAACAAGCGGTTTTTCTTCTCAGCCGCAAGGGCTGAATAATCTCAAGCTTCGGCGCCTTTGTTGCACTGCAACTTAACTGTGTTGCACGCGTCAGATAACTTAATGCCAAAGTATTAATGACATCAAATACTGTATTAATTAAGAAATATAAGTACGTATACAATAAATCATCGTATAGTTTATTTGCTATGCGTATTAATGCATTTGTTGTAGCATAACTGCATAGAATGACTTTCCGAAGATCACGATTTCGCCACGGTTAGACTGTGTGTATGTTCTGCGCTCGGTTATAATTCTATTTTAGCTGGGTGCATTGCTTAGATGAAAGGGGACTCCACGTTATGACTCTGAAGAATCCACGGCGGGGGGTGGCTTTGCTGGGATCGATAGCGTTCGTTGCGCTCGCCGGTCCGGCTCTTGCCCAGCCTAGCCACCACCACTCCCGCCACCATGTGTCCGCGCATGCGGCCGTTCCGGTGGCAACGCAAGATGTTGGGGCTAATCGTAATTATCGCCGCGCTGGCATTGCCGGCCGGCCCAATCTGACGATTGCCAATCACCACTATGCGGCAGCTGTCGACGAACCCTCAACAGGTGAAGCCACCCAAAGCCGTCGCCGCGCCGCCCAGGCGCACGCGAATTCCGCTTTTGGCGGCTTCACCAATGAGGCGTTGGTGACTGAAGCGCGCAAATATATCGGCACCAACCCGACCGGCCGCGGCAGTCTGTGGTGCGGCGCGTTCATGGACCTGGTGCTTAAGCGCACTGGCCATCCCAGTGGTGGCAACCTGGCCAGCGCCTATGCGCATTACGGGGCTCGGATCGCCGGACCGCAGGTAGGCGCCATCGCGGTCATGGGACGCCACGGTGGCGGCCATGTCGGGGTCGTCAGCGGCGTCGATCCGAATGGCAACCCGATCGTCGTGTCGGGCAACCACAACCACACGGTCGCGGAATCGGTGTATCCGCGCGGCCGGATCTACGCCTATGTGATGCCCTAACCGATCGTTCGGGCTGCGTTTGCGTAAATGATCGCGCCCCGCTCGGCGAGAGTGGGGCGCGGTTTTTTATTCTGGCGTTGGCCGCGGTCGACAACGCGAGAACGGTCTGCGCTGAGCACTAGCCTGCGGTAACCGCATCGCCAACAGCAATATCGCCGGCCTCGACCACCTCGGCATAGATCCCGCAATCCGTGTGGCCGAAGCTGTGCATCAATTCGCGCGGAAGGGTCAGGTTACGGATACCAGTGTCGGGATCGACGTCGGTGGCCGCACAGCGTTCGATGCGCTTGATCGCCCTCAGGCGTGCGCTCTTACCAACGTTTAGCTCGCGGCCGATAACGTCGAACTCCCACCAGGCCGGCCAATTGGCGACATAAAGGTTTCCGCGAAAGCGCAACGGGTGCACAGGCGCGCCCACCAAGCTTTCGAGTGCGGCGAGGGATGCTAGATTGATTATGGAGACTACTTTCCTGGCCACGTCCGAAAAACTGTGACCCTGCCCGTAAAGGACCTTAGGCGGCCCGCGCAATTCATTGGCGCAATAATCAGCGAAAAACTGCTCGATGGCGGCGCGGCCTGTCGGACTGCGCAGGTCGCCGCGTACGGCCTCCCGTCCATCGGTGCGAACGACCAGGGTATGGCTCGCCTCATCGAAGTCCGTGCGCAGGGCGGCTAGTCGCTCGTTGCGCATGAGCATCAGGAAGCGGATTTTGGGGAAATAGGCGGGGGCGGCGGGATCGAACCCGGACGGGCCGTTTTCAATGGCATAGAGCCGGTCGGCGGGCAGGGTGGCACCGATCGCCAGATGGGTATGGGCGAGCGGCTGCGGCGACAACCCCTTAACTGGGTAGCGATAAATCGCATCGATCCTGGGTGGCTGGCTCATGTTAACGTTTTGCCGCGTTTCCCGGCCCGAAGAGCGGCCCTGGCTGACCTATATCAGGTGGAAGCCCTCTTCAAACCGGAACGGGCGGCACCCACATAGGAACCGGCGGGCCGCCTTAAGGGACCCGCTAATTTTCCGGCGCCGCCATGGGCCGAGGGAGTTGAGACATGAACTTCGAGAAATACACCGACCGCGCCCGCGGTTTCGTGCAATCTGCCCAGTCTATCGCCCATCGCGAAGGCCACCAACAATTCGCCCCCGAGCATCTGCTCAAGGTCCTGCTCGACGATCCGGAAGGATTGGCGGCCGGTCTGATCGATCGCTCTGGCGGCAATTCCCGGCAGGCGCTGCAGGCGGTTGAAGCTGCGCTTGCCAAGCGGCCGAAAGTATCTGGCGGCGGCGCTGGCCAGGTCTACCTCGATCCCACACTCGCGCGGGTCTTCGACGCCGCCGAAAAGGCTGGCGAGAAAGCCGGCGATAGTTTCGTCACCGTCGAGCGGCTGTTGCTCGCCTTGGCAGTCGAGAAGAACGGTGAGGCCGGCAGGATCCTGAAATCGGCTGGCGTCACACCGCAAAACCTCAATGTCGCCATCAACGCGCTGCGCAAGGGCCGCACGGCGGATTCCGCGTCCGCCGAGAACGCCTATGACGCGTTGAAGAAATATGCCCGTGATCTGACGCAGGCCGCCCGCGACGGCAAGCTCGACCCGGTAATCGGGCGCGACGAGGAAATTCGCCGTACCATTCAGGTGCTGTCGCGTAGGACCAAGAACAATCCGGTGTTGATCGGCGAACCCGGCGTCGGCAAGACCGCAATCGTCGAGGGCCTGGCGCTACGTATCGTCAATGGCGACGTGCCGGAGAGCCTCGCCGACAAGAAGCTGCTCGCGCTCGATCTCGGTGCCATGATCGCGGGCGCCAAATATCGCGGTGAGTTCGAGGAACGCCTGAAGGCCGTGCTGAACGAAGTCACCTCTTCGGACGGCGGCATCGTATTATTCATCGACGAGATGCACACGCTAATCGGCGCCGGCAAGGCCGACGGTGCGATGGATGCGTCGAACCTACTTAAGCCGGCGCTGGCGCGCGGTGAGCTACACTGCATCGGCGCCACCACGCTCGACGAATACAAGAAGCATGTCGAGAAGGACGCCGCCTTGGCGCGGCGATTTCAGCCGGTGTTCGTGTCGGAGCCGAGCGTGGAAGATACTGTTTCGATTCTGCGTGGGTTGAAGGACAAATACGAGCAGCACCACGGCATTCGCATCGCCGATTCGGCGCTGGTCGCCGCCACCACGCTATCGAACCGTTACATCACCGACCGCTTCTTGCCCGACAAGGCCATCGACCTGGTCGACGAAGCGGCAGCGCGGCTGAAGATGCAGGTTGATTCCAAGCCGGAAGAGCTCGACAGCATCGACCGCGAAATCGTGCGGCTAAAGATCGAACAGGAGGCCTTGAAGAAGGAAAGCGATCCTGGCTCGAAGGACCGCCTCAAACGTCTCGAAAGCGAATTGACGGAGCTGGAGAAGCGGTCGGCTGACATCACCAGCCGCTGGAAGGCAGAAAAGGAAAAGCTCTCGGAAGCGCAGAAGCTCAAGAACGCTCTCGATCAGCTGCGGGGTGAGCTCGCTAATGCGCAGCGCAAGGGCGACTATCAACGTGCCGGCGAGCTAGCCTATGGCCGCATTCCGGAGCTGGAGAAGAACCTCAAGGCTATCGAGGCTTCCGACACTCAGCGCGGCGCCATGGTCGAGGAGACCGTCACTGCGGACCATGTGGCGCAGGTAGTCTCGCGTTGGACCGGCGTGCCGGTCGACAAGATGCTCGAGGGCGAAAAGGAAAAGCTCCTGCGCATGGAGGACGAACTCGCCAAGCGCGTGATCGGGCAACAAGAAGCAGTGCACGCGGTGTCGACCGCGGTGCGGCGCGCGCGCGCCGGGCTGCAGGATCCACACCGGCCGATCGGTTCTTTCATATTCTTGGGACCCACCGGCGTCGGCAAGACCGAGCTCACCAAGACACTCGCAGAATATCTGTTCGACGACGAGAACGCGTTGATCCGCGTCGACATGTCGGAATACATGGAGAAGCACGCGGTGGCGCGGTTGATCGGCGCGCCTCCGGGCTATGTCGGGTATGAGGAAGGTGGCGCGCTCACTGAAGCGGTGCGCCGGCGACCCTATCAGGTGGTGCTGTTCGACGAGATCGAGAAGGCGCACCCGGACGTGTTCAACATTCTCTTGCAAGTACTCGACGACGGCCGGCTTACTGACGGGCAGGGCCACACGGTCGATTTCCGCAATACCTTGATTGTGATGACGTCGAATCTCGGCGCCGAGTTCCTGGTAAACCAGCCGGAAGGCCAGGACTCCGACGCAGTGCGCGATCAGGTCATGGCGGTGGTGCGCTCGGCGTTCCGGCCCGAATTCCTCAATCGCGTGGACGAGATCATCCTGTTCCACCGTCTGAAGAAGACGGAGATGGGCCGCATCGTCGATATCCAGATCAAGCGGTTGCAGAAGCTGTTGGACGATCGCAAGATCACCATCGTGCTAGACGCCAGCGCGCGCGACTGGCTGGCGGCCAAGGGCTGGGACCCCGCTTATGGGGCGCGGCCTCTCAAGCGCGTAATCCAGAAATCGGTACAGGATCCGCTCGCCGAAATGATCCTCGCTGGCAACATCAAGGACGGCGAATCGGTCACTGTCCTAGGCGACAAGCTGGGGCTCACCTTCAACGGCAAGGTAGCGCAGGCGGCCTAAGCGCTCTTTGGCGATAGGCGATACTGTCCTGCCCCGCGCAAGCGGGGCATCAGAATTCGCGATCCTTCATGCAAAGAGACGATGGTGGCGATTGTATCGCCCGCTTCCGCGGGCGACGACATCGGCCTGCTACCGTACCGCTGGCAGGCTCGAGGCCACGCGCGCCGGCTTGCGCGCCATAATGCTTTCGAGCCGTTCGCGTTCCTGCTCAAAGCTCGCCAGTGCCGCGCCTTCCAGCTCTCGACCACGAGGCAGCTTAATACGCATTGGATCGATAAAGCGACCGTTCACCAGGATCTCGTAATGCACGTGCGTGCCGGTCGAAAGGCCAGTGGATCCGACGAACCCAATCACCTGGCCTTGGCGTACGCGCTTGCCTTCCTCGATGCCGCGCGCATACGCGCTCATGTGGCCATAAGCGGTTTCGTAGCCATTGGTGTGGCGGATGCGGATGTATTTACCGTAGCCGGATTCCCAGCCTTCCTTTTCGATCACGCCGTTGCCGGAGGCATAGACTGGCGTGCCGGCCGGCGCCGCCCAGTCTACGCCGGTATGCATCTTGGTGTAGCCGAGAATCGGATGGCGACGGATGCCGAACGGCGAGCGCATAATACCCTCCGCCACCGGCTTGCGGACCAGGA
>Ga0207761_1000254_pt1 | contig 18588 bp, 18 predicted proteins | sample LuqExpMetageno34_FD_187792 | JGI IMG/M metagenome (GOLD analysis project Ga0207761, IMG submission 187792) | Tropical forest soil microbial communities from Luquillo Experimental Forest, Puerto Rico - Sample 34 (SPAdes) | ecosystem: Environmental > Terrestrial > Soil > Tropical forest ... | reverse complement strand
GGTGCGCCGGCTTAGGCCGTCGCCCATCCCACGGTTCGCAAAGCGGCGCAGGTTAAACGCGAGAAACTTGGGATTTACGTTCGGCTTGGCACGCATCGGTCTCTTTGCGTCCGCCTCGAATGCGTGCTCGAGACAGGGCCTGACCTTGTCACTCATCGTTGCAGTGCCCCTTCGCTTCCGTTGACGACCCGGTACAACGCGCACACCAACCCCTTATTGTTTTATTATCGCGTTACTTATCGATAGCAAAGAAAAACGCGCACTAGACTTATCATATGTTATCGAAATACATGCTGGAAACTTTGCGCGGATATTTTTTCGCGCCTTACTCTGCTATTGTTGTATCGATCGACAACGGTGCCGAAAGCTATGTCCCAGAGTGAACAGCTGGTTTGCTCGATTTGCGGCGAGCCATTTCAGAACGATGACGTCGTGGTGAAATATCGAAGCTGGCCGGAGGCCGAGAAACTCTGCCATGTTGCTTGCGCCATGACGCTTGCAAAAAAGAACGAGGCGTCTCATCGCCCGCATATTGGAAGCGACTAGCTTCGACTTAAGTTTGCAGGACGCGGTCCGGGTTCCCATAACGCAGTAAAGGCGCTGCGGCTGCCGATCCGCCTCAAAAGGGTCGGCGAAATACCTTGCGGAACCCGTGCCGCGATTTTTGAAAATTGAAAAAAGCGATGCCTCTTTGGCTGGCCTGAGCACGTTATCGCTTAGCAACAGAGAGCGTAGGGGGGTGACGCACGGCCAAGAACACCGTCGATGACCAATACCAAGCTTGCCTTGATAATCCTTTTGGCCCTCAACGAAATACGCGGGATCATTGTCACAGCACCGGCCTGGGCTTGGCTCTGGCAGCATTGGCATGCACTGCTCTTTACGCGCGAGGTCCTGTTCCATCGCTAGCGCTGATACAAGGCCCTTGCCTGCCATCAATCTGGGCTTCCAAATCGGAAACGATGGCTTAAGAGGGCGCTGGCAGATGCCAGCAGACGACAAATTTAGATTTATTTCCAATATTTTGTGCGTTAGTAAACTGCGCGGCTGAGGACCTGAAATTGGACCTCTAGGCCAGAGACATTGCGCGGTGCTTTGGTATTTTCCGGGTGGTGTCCTTTGGCCTGCGAGGTGTCCTCCGGACTACAATCGACTCGGCTTTGCCTGGGAGCATCAGTCCAGCCCCTTCGGGCGGGCAAACTAAAGTAGGATCTGATGTTCACGACACGCGCCGATTTCGATGCGTTTTTCTCTGCTCTGCCGGAGCCGAACGCGGCTATGCGGGAGGCCGCGCGCGCACGGCAGCAGACGCTGACCAAGCCTCCCGGGTCCCTCGGCGAGCTTGAAGCTGTCGCGGTGTTCTTGGCCGGCTGGCAGGAGCCCAAAATCCGCGCTGAGCATATTCAGGTCGTTCTGTTTGCCGGCAATCACGGTGTGACGAAACAGGGGGTCTCGCCCTATCCATCCGAAGTTACCGCCCAAATGGTTGCGAATTTTCAGCGCGGCGGCGCGGCCATCAATGCGATCGCAAATGCATTCGGACTCAGACTTGCCGTCCATCCACTGTCGCTCGACACGCCGACAGGTGACATCAGCATCGAAGATGCGCTGACCGGCGAAGAGACGCTCGCAGCGTTGAACGCCGGTGCGCAGGCGGTCGACGACACGGCCGATCTTGTCGTGGTGGGCGAGATGGGCATCGGCAATACGACCGTCGCCGCAGCCCTTTGCGCCGCTGCGTTGGGCGGCAATGGCCTCGATTGGGCGGGAGCCGGCACAGGGCTTGATACCGCGGGCGTTCAGCACAAGGCGAAGATCATCGATCGCGCGCTCGTGCGAGCGGGGGCACCGTGCGACGCATTCGACATTCTGAAACGTCTTGGCGGCCGCGAGCTCTGCGCGATTGCGGGAGCCATTTGCGCAGCGCGGCTGAAGCGCATTCCGGTCGTGCTGGATGGCTTCGTTGCGTGCGCCGCTGCGGCGCCTTTGTTTGCACGGCAGCCGACAATTCTCTGCCATTGTCTTGCCGGCCACCGCTCGGCCGAGCGTGGGCATGGCCGGCTCCTGGAGCGCTTTCAGCTTCGGCCGCTGCTCGATCTCGGCATGCGGTTGGGCGAAGGCAGCGGGGGCGCAATCGCAAGCGTTGTCGTTCGTGCTGCGGTCGCAACGCACACAGCGATGGCGACGTTCGAAGGTGCCGGCGTGAGCGACAGACCCGCGTGAACATTTCACTTCGGAGCCGGTGGGACGATCTGCGGCTGGCTATGATGGTCCTCACGCGCGTACCTATGGACAGCAGCTCGCTGCGGCAAGATGCGACGCCGGCGCGCGCCCTGTGGGCCTATCCGCTCGCCGGAGCCTTGGTCTGCGCGATCGGCGCAATGGCCTTTTGGCTGGCCGTACTCGCGCGTCTGCCTGTGAGCGTCGCGGCTGCACTTGCCATAATCGCCAGCCTTTTCGCCTCCGGCGCACTGCACGAAGACGGACTTGCGGATTTCTGCGACGGTCTTGGCGGAGGACGCGATCGCGAACGCAAGCTCGCGATCATGCGCGACAGCCGGGTCGGGACGTATGGCGCGCTCGGGCTCCTGCTGTCCGTGCTTCTGCGGTGGTCGGCATTGTCGGCGCTTGGGGAACCGAAATTCGTTCTGGCTGCTTGGATCGCGGCCGGAGCGCTGTCCCGCGGTGCAATCGCGTTGCCGCTCGCACTCCTACCGCCGGCACGGCCAGATGGGCTTGGCAATCGCGCGGCCTCGCCGCCAACCTGGTCAGCTATCCTGGCACTGTCGTTTGCGATCGGCATTGCTGCGGGCGTTTTGGGGATCGGCGCGTTGCCGCTCATCGCGGCGGCGGGGATCTCTGCGATTATGGTGACCTGGCTGGCGCGATCGCAACTTGGCGGCCAGACTGGAGACGTTCTTGGCGCCTGCGCACTGAGTGCGGAGTGCCTCGCTCTCGTCGCAGCAAGCGGGAGATGGCTGTGAGCCGCGATGTTTGGCTGATCCTCGGCGGGGCGCGATCGGGCAAGACACGGCGCGGCCTCGCACTCTCGAGCGGCTATGCGGCACGTATCTTTATCGCCACCGCGGAAGCGCGCGACGGCGAAATGCAAGAGCGCATTGCCCATCATCGCACCGAACGGGGCGGTGGCTGGAGAACCATCGAAGCGCCGCTCGATCTCTGTGGTGCATTGCGAAACGCCGACAGCGCAGGCACAGCGATCCTCGTCGATTGCCTGACGCTTTGGCTTTCCAACCTCATGGAACGCGGGCGGTCGATCGAGACCGAAACCGCCTTGCTTTCCGAGACACTCTCGACGTTGTCGACCACCGTCATTTTGATTTCGAACGAGGTTGGATGGGGGATCGTGCCGGACAATGCACTAGCCCGCAGATTTCGGGACGCGCAGGGACGCCTTAATCAGGCGATCGCGGCGTTGGCCGATCACGTCGAGCTGATGGTGGCGGGTTTGCCGCTCAAGATCAAATAGACAGGCGCAAGAAACGGAAATCACGCAAACCCGCACCATGATCCCTAACGTTGTCTAACGGTGCAAAACGAACGCCTCCGGAATCCGCCGCGTTTCCCATCCGTCGTGCATCAGCGTCGGCATCTCGGTTTCTGCCAATGGATAACCAAGACAAAGATAAGCCACGAATGTCCAGTTCGACGGGACGTCGAGTATCGATGACACCGTTGCAGGTTCCAATATCGAGACCCAGCCCAGACCTATGCCTTCCGCGCGCGCTGCTAGCCAAAGCGTATGGATCGCCATTGCGGCGGAATATGCGATGGTCTCCGGCATCGTCTGCCGCCCCAAGCCGTGTCCTTGCGAAGTCGAGCTGTCCGCAAAGACGGCAATTTGGCACGGTGCATCGTCGAGTCCCGCCAATTTCAGGCGGGCGTACAAGGACGCGCGGTTCTCGGTCTGGGATGTCAAGGCGTCGGCATTGCATCTTTCAAAGCAGGCGCGGACGGCCTCGCGTCGCGACGGCTCGCTTACGATAACGAAACGCCATGGTTCGCTCAGGCCGACCGATGGCGCCAGACAGGCCGTTGCCAGAAGGCGATTGCGTGTGGTGTCCGCCAGCGGATCGCGCCGGAAGCGGCGGACGTCACGGCGCCATCGAAACAATGCGATAAGCTGCTCGCGAAAATCCAAAGAAAAATCTGGCGACGGATTTTCGTCCATGTGTTGCGGCCTCGTGCAATGCGCTCAAGCTATTCAAATTCATATATATTCCGTGTCGATACTGGCGTCATCATCGCGGCTCGGCCGGGCTGCGGCGCCGGAACGCAAGGCGACGGATTGACCGCCGCGTCAAGCCGGGTATGTTCCGCCATACGCGCAAGGTTCCCGCAAGGGATTGAATGGGAACGCGGTGCAAGACCGCGGCTGCCCCCGCAACTGTAACCGGCGAGCCATCGTCCGATATGCCACTGAGGCTCCGGCCTTGGGAAGGCGGACGAAGGCGACAGAGCCGGGAGCCAGGAGACTTGCCTCGCGCCGTCGTCCTGTTTCCGGTCGGGGATGGCCGGGAGCTGCGGGGGAAACCGTCGCGACGACATGTTGGAGTCGTCGTCGCGGGGTCTCGGTTGGACATGTCTCTCAAGAATAACCGTACGCCTTTGCGTGCCGGCTCCTGGACCCAAACCAGGAGAATGTCATGCGCACATCCCTTCTTATTTCCGCAGCGGCATTGATCGTCTTTGGTGCTGCGAGAGCGGCATCGGCGGACGATAACAGCGAAACGATAGTCGTCACGGCCACGCGCATTCCGACACCGCAGGCGCAGGTGGCAAGCAGCATCACAGTCATCACCGCCGCGGATATCGAAGCGAAGGACCTGCAAACTCTGCCGGATGCGCTTCAATATGTTCCGGGTATGAACATCGTTCAAACGGGTGGACCCGGCGGTCAGACCTCGGTGTTCATGCGCGGAACGAATTCAAACCACGTTAAAGTGATTGTGGACGGGATCGATGTCAGCGACCCCAGCAATTCAGATGACTCGTTCGACTTTGGTCAATTCCTCACGCCCGATATCGAACGGATCGAAGTCCTCCGAGGGCCGCAGAGCGGCCTTTACGGGTCGGATGCAATCGGCGGCGTGATCAATATCATCACGAAAAGCGGCGAGGGGCCGGCCCAATTCACCGCCGGCGTCGAGGGCGGCTCGTTCGATACCTTCAATCAAATGGGTGAGGTGAGCGGCTCGGAAGGCGGCTTGCACTACGCGGCCAACCTCGAACATTTTTACGCGGGCGCCACGCCTGTCACACCGCCCGAACTTCTCGCTCCAGGCGAGGCGCGCAACGACGACCGCTACGACAACATCACGGCGTCGACCAAACTTGGCTACGAATTCACCGACAATTTCGACCTCGGGCTGGTCGCTCGCTACACGGACTCGATCTTGAATTTCACGGGTAACAACTTCAACACCGGGTTTCCCGACGCGACCCAGAGCGAGAACGACGTTATCGAGTATCACGCACGGGGAACTGCCCATCTCACTCTATTCGATGGGTTCTTCGAACAAACGCTGGGCTTAGCCTACAGCAGCACCAGCTCGACCGATGCGAATCCGGACGGGCCCACGAGCTATTTTTCCGGCGACCGGGTCAAGATCGATTGGCAAGGCCTGCTGCATTTTTCCACGAATGAAATTCTCATTTTTGGCGCGGAGAACGAGCGCGACGAAATCCGCTTGCCCGTTTCCGCTAACGCCGAAATCGACTCTGGGTACGCCGAGCTGCAGTCCACATTCACGGAGAACTTCTTCAATACCCTTAGTGTTCGTTTCGATAGCAATGACAGTTTCGGAAGTAAGGTCACATATCGCGTGGCGCCCGCCTATTGGATTACCAGCACCGGCACGAAGCTCAAGGCAAGTATCGGCACCGGCTTCAAGGCGCCGACATTGTCCGAGATGTTCGAAAACTTTCCGTCCTTCGGTTTTTCCGGAAACCCGGACCTTAAGCCGGAAACCAGCACCGGATTCGATGCGGGTTTTGAGCAGTCCCTTTTGACGGACACGGTGCAATTGGGAGCCACCTATTATCAGATCGACATCAAGGATCTGATCGATCCGAATACGGCGTTCACCAAAGATGTGAATGTCGGCAAGGCCAAGACGGACGGTGTGGAGGCATTCATTGCCTACCGGCCGTTCGAGTCCGTCAATCTGCGTGCGGACTACACCTATACCGAAGCAAACGACGAAACCGCCCATTTGGAGCTGGAGCGGCGTCCCAAGAACAAGCTGTCGGTCGACGCGAAGTGGCAGGCAACAACGGCGCTGTCGTTTGATGCGGATGTCCTCTACGTCAGCGCCTGGACCGATACGGATCGCGAAGGGTTCGTCCAGAACCAGCGGTGGCCCGGGTTCACCACAGCCGACGTGGCTGTCAATTACGACATAAACGACATATTCACCGTCGATGGCCGCATCTCCAACCTTTTCGACCAGGACTATCAAGACCCTCGCGGGTTCTTGCGGCCCGGACGCGGATTCTATGCCGGCATCAAGGCCAGGATCTAAGACGCTGCGCCGCGTCGTGACGGGGCTGGTTGCTGCGGCTTTTGCCCTCGGCGGGGCTGCAGCCGCCACGCCACCGCGGCATATCATGTCGATAAACCTCTGCACCGACGATCTTCTTCTCGATCTTGTGCCCCCAGATCGGATCGCGTCGGTAACCTATATGGCGCGTTCGCCGAGCTACTCCTACCTGCAAGCCGAGGCCGCGCGCGTTCCCATCAATCACGCACTGGCGGAAGAAGTGCTGGCTGAGAATCCGGACCTGGTGTTGGCAGGCACGTATACGGGGATGGCCACCCGCCTATTGATCAAGAAGGTCGGAACACGTTTGGTGGACGTGCCGCCGGCCAATACGTTCGACGAAATTCGCGCCGCCACCCGCCTGGTCGCCCATGCCGTCGGCGAGGACGCGCGCGGCGAAGAGTTGATCGGCCGCATGGGCGCAAAGCTGCAAGCGCTGGCAATGACGAAGCCAAAATATACGATCCGTGTCGCCGCGTGGGATGGCGCCGGCGGCGTGCCGGGCCGCGGAACGCTGTTCGACGCCATTTTGACGGCGGCAGGAGGCATCAACATCGCCTCTGCAAGCGGCGAGGCGGACGCCCGCTTCGGCATCGAGCGCCTGCTGATTGCGCGGCCGGACGTGCTCCTCTATGGCGCCGGAGAACGCACCACACCCGCATTGCGAACGGACGCCGACCAGCATCCCATATTGCTGCATACGTTCGGCGCGCGGCGCATCACCTACCCGGAAGTGCTTTACGGTTGCGGCGCACCGGAAAGTGCCGATGCGGCGATGGCTTTGCGGGCCAGCCTTTTGCATGCGATGCACGCTCCGATGGGCGCACGCCAATGAAGCACCCGGTTCTTCTCATTGCCGGTCTGTCCGTCTTTCTGGTGGTGATGTTCGCGATCTCGCTGCTTGTTGGCGAAGTGTGGCTCAATCCTTTCAAGGTCTGGCAAGAATTGTTTCTGCCGCAACCGCATCTCGCGGCCTTGATTGTTACGGAATTGCGTCTGCCGCGCGCGATTCTAGCCTGCCTCATCGGCGCCTCGCTCGGACTATCCGGCGCGGTTCTCCAGGGCATGACGCGCAATCCGCTGGCAGAGCCTGGATTGTTGGGGGTCTCGGCAGGGGCTGCATTGGGTGCTGTAATCGCGATCTATTTCGGTTTGTCGATGCTGTTCGAATTCACTGGCCCAATCCTGGGAATAATTGGCGGTCTTGCGGCAAGCGCTCTCACATTCGCGCTTGCGCGCGGGGGGAGTGCAGTGATGCTGGTGCTTGCGGGCGCGGCCGTATCGAGCCTTGCCGCCGCCTGCATTTCGCTCGCGCTGAACTTAGCCCCCAATCCTTACGCAGCCTATGAGATCTCGCGCTGGCTCATGGGATCGCTGACAGACCGCAGCTGGAACCACGTTCTGCTGATCCTTCCCTTCGTCTTGTCCGGTTGCGCCGCCCTCGCAATGACCGGAAAAGCCCTGGACGCATTGGCGCTCGGCGACATGCAAGCGCAAAGTCTCGGCATCGATCTTGGTCGGCTGAGAACCCTAATCATCGCCGGCACGGCGCTCTCCGTGGGCGCCGCGACCGCCGTGACAGGTGCAATCGGTTTTGTCGGTCTGATCGCGCCGCATATGGTCCGGCCTTTCGTCGGCCACCAGCCGAGCAAGGTTCTGCTTCCCGCAACATTGCTGGGCGCGGTGCTGCTTCTCGCGGCAGACATTGCGACGCGGTTGATCGGCACAGGCCAGGAAATCGAAATCGGCGTGTTTACAAGCCTCGTGGGCACGCCCTTTTTCTTCTGGCTCGTTGTACGCATGCGCAGGACAACGACATGACGGACTTGCACGCTTCGCTTTTGCGCGTCGTCCGGAGCAATCGGATCATCCTGAATGAGGTGACGGTGCGTGCCGTTGCCGGCGAGTTCATCGCCGTGATCGGCGCGAACGGGGCCGGAAAATCGACGCTGTTGTCCGCTCTGGCCGGGTTGCTGGCAGCCGATGGCGGAATTGTGCAGCTGAACGGCCGCGAATTATCGGCGTATGGCGGGCGCGAACTTGCGCGGCGCAGGGCCTATCTTCCGCAGAACCCGCGGTGCGAATGGCCAATCTCGGTGGAGCGCTTGGTAGGCCTCGGCTTGACGCCGGCCTTGCCTGCCTTCGGCGGCTGGAGCGACGCCGAACGGATCAGAATCGATCTCATGTTGTCGCAATTCGATCTTGTTGAACACCGCGATCAGTCTGCCACGACGTTGTCGGGCGGCGAACTGGCGCGCGCGATGCTCGCGCGAGCCTTCGTTGGCGATCCCAACGTTCTGATTGTGGACGAGCCTATTGCCGGTCTTGATCCCCGGCACGCGCTCGATTCCATGCGGCGGCTGAGGTCGTTTGCGCAAAGCGGAAAGCTCGTCGTCTCGTCGCTGCACGACCTTACTCTGGCCGGCCGCTATGCGACGCGTATCGTGGCGCTGCGCGAAGGGCGGATGGAAATCGAAGGTCCGCCAGCAGATGTTCTGACGCCGCCGATCATTCGGGCCGTGTTCGATGCGCAGAGCATCGTCCAAACCGGCCCTGGCGGCCTTTATGTCGATTTCATCGATGCACAGTAATTGGCGGATGGGGTGGGATTCGAACCCACGAGGCCCTTGCGAGCCTGCCGGTTTTCAAGACCGGTGCCTTCAACCGCTCGACCACCCATCCAACCGTTTGAATTATATGGGATTCGGGTGTTAGCGAATGTACCAAATATTCGCGATGCTACCGAAATTGCTACCGAATCCCTATCAGGTCGCCGTTGAGGCGGCGGTTTTAGCACGCTGGAACGCCTCGTCGAGCCTCTGTGCTGCCTCCGACTGGAGCGTCGGCATCACATGGCTATAGAGGTCCATCGTCGTGGTGACCGTCGAGTGACCGAGCCGCTCCTGGGCAACCTTGGGATGGACGCCGGCGCTCAGCAACTGAGTAGCGTGCGTATGCCTCAGATCATGGAAGCGGATGCGGGGTAGGTCCTTTCTGCTCGCCATGAACGCTGCGAACTCATGGGTCAGACTCCGCGGTTGATGAGGTTCCCCGTCGGCGCGGCCACACACCAATGTCTCGCCCGTCTGGCGGACGCCGAGCGCCAGCAGGGCCTCAGCTTGTTCTTTCTTGAGCCGCTTCAACTCTCGGACCGCGTACGAAGGGAGGACAATCGACCGAAATCTATCGGTCTTTGGAGTCTTGAATCTGAGAGTCTTTTTTGTCTGCTCCAAGCTCTCGACCACTCGAACCGTTTCCTGGTCAAAATCAACGTGCTTCCAGCGCAGCGCCAGTATTTCGCCTCGTCGCATCCCGGCTGCGACCGCAATCAGGCACGGCCAGTACAGCCGTGAGTCTGATAGAATGCCGAGAAGAGAGTTTGTCTGATCGTCTGAAAGGGTCTTCATCTCCCGACGTTCAACCTTTGGAAGCGTCTTTCGGAGCGGGTCTGAAGGATTCCGAGCTATGATTTGCAGCTCCACTGCCCTAGTGAGCGCCGATCTCAGCACGCGGTGTATGTGCCGCCGGGTGAGGGGAGAAAGACCGCCAGGTTTTCCGTCGCGGCGACCCTCCATGCTCCACTTCGCATAGGATGCCTGTATTTGCGCGGGAGTGAGCCTCGAGAGCCGAACTTGGCCGAACTCCGGAATCAGAAAATTGTTCGCTAGCTCAGCATAGCGCTCATACGTTTTCCCGCTGACCGAGTCCCGTATCAAGCCAAGCCACTGATTGAGCCATTGCGCGGCGGTCATTCGTGTTGGGTCGACGTGTTCACCGGTGTCTTGTGTGCGCAGCAAACGCCGCAACTCGCGCTCGGCGTCTTTGCGCGTTCCTCTGACAGTCACCGTGGCTACTCGTCGCCGTCCTGTTTCAGAGCTACGGCCGATTGAATAGCGAAGCTCCCATGATCCGCACGACCTCTGACGAATGTGACCTACCGGACGCATTAGCCCCTCCTTTTGCGTGCCATGCTGTGAAACGCGATCTTGTGCTCCTCCGAGCAAAACTTAGCGTCCAGCCGGCGACCCCAGCCCGGTCCGGCCTCAAACAAGGCGCTACATTGGCCGCACCGCCTGATTTTCAAGCCACCTGCCGCAGCCTGTCCGAATTGAATCCAAATCCCGGTGAGTAGGTCTCTCGGGGCGAACCTCATCTCGGGTCGGCTTTGATGCACGCGCGGAACTAGGGTGACGTCGATCGTTCCCAGCGCCTCACCCGGCGGCGGAAGCATGTCCTTCAGAGCTGGCTTGCCGCGCGACCCAGCTTCGATAAAGCGCCGCATGAGCCAAGCCTGGCGAACGATTTCGCCGACGGATTCACCCTCTCCGTACAAGCCCTTGTCGGTCAGCGGCCCAAAGCGCTCCACAAACGAAAGCGCGCCCTCGGCATCGGACACCGTCACGAACTCCCTACAAAGGAGCCCGTCGAAGTTCTTGAGGGGCTCCACCTCGAGCAACATTCCCTGTCCGACGAGGTATTCCTCTTCCCATTCGCCGCGGGTACCGGAAATAGCAACTCTCATGTGAGTGCGTTTCAGCACCACGGCGTACCCGCCCTCATGCACTCGCCAGGGAAGATCGAGGCCAATAGCGCTCATAGGACGCCGTCACGGATTGTCACCGATAAAAAACTAGCTGTTACGTACTGGGGAAGCAAGGTGCAAATTGGTGTCCTTGCGGATTGGTGAAACCGACTGAGGACATTCCAACATGAGCGATGCGAACGAGAAGACCCTGGACGTACCGACAGCCGGTCGTCGTTACTTTGGACTGGGCAAGAACGCTTCCTATGACGCCGCTCGCCGTGGCGAAATTCCGACGATCAAAATCGGATCGAGACTGCGCGTCCCCATTGTCGCACTGGAGCGCATGCTCACCCACCCCAATCAGCGGGGCGAACCGCAACAGCCCATCTTGGTCGCGACAAACTTGACATAGGCGATCGGCGGCGGCGTCCCGTGACAACCACGTCGCGCCGCACGCCGTTTCGAGGGCGCGGCACCCAGCTATTGCTGATCGAGTGCACGTCCTTTCGCATTCGGAGAGGGTGGGTCTGATAACTGTTCCCTCTTCCGTTCTCGCTGAGCCGTATGGTCGCAGCGCGTGCGAGATGAGTTATCAGGGGTTGCCGGTTCCTCGCAACAAAGCCGGAGTAGAGCGGGCGAACTTCATGCTGGTTAGAACCAGCATCTTCCGAGCCCCTGAATGCTAGAGGTCGTGCTGAAGGATAGCCGCGGCTACGAATGCCCAAAGTGGTTTACCTAGGGCTGACGATCGACCACGGACTCTGCGAAGCGGAGGGCACGTGGGACTAGGTAGGCAGCAGTGTGGCTACTGTGGGTTCTAGGTAACGAAGCCCAGGATAAGCACCACGGGTAACTGCTCTAAAGACCTCCCCAGTGTCCGCTCGCCTTCCTATCGGCAGGCAGGGTAGCGGAAGGCGAACTATGGCGAATCGCGACCGGATTGGATGAGCAACGACCCAAATTTAGCCCCGCGTCAGGACTCAACGTGCCTTTGGTGCGATCGACCTCTGATGCGCCGGCGCGCACGCGGAAGCACACAACGTTTTTGTAGCGCTGCTCATCGCAGCGCGTTCTGGAGCGCCACACGCCGCTGGGCGCTCCGCGAACTTCAGGAGGGGCGGGTTGTCAGTGCCCGACTTGAAGGCCATTGAGGGAGGCGTGCACGCTTTCAGGACGCCGCCTTGAGGTCAGCCCTTCGTGCTCTCACTGCTTTGCAAGGTTGCTCTTTCGCTTCCTGCGTGATTCGCATTCAGCGATCTTCGCGACGAATAGGAAGCATTTTACGGCAAAATTCATTCGCTTAGTTTTCGCCGATCGTCCTACAAGGGCGCCTCGAAAGCGCCAATCTTGTTTCGCGATGGTCTCTTCGTTCGAAGTGTCCGACGCCACGCGACATAATTTCCACCAAGCACAACCGCAAAAGATCGGCCGCGCGATACGGAACATGTTCCGCGGCGCCTATCACAAATAGATTATCGGCCGATGTTACGCTGGAGGGATGAAGACCGCTCTCGAATTGACGCCTCAAGAGGCCCGGGACTTGTTGCTGGGTATGCTCTGGGGTGAGGGATCGTCGGCGCTGCCGAAGCTCCTGCAGCTCGCGCCTCTGACGTCGCTCAAGATTGGCGGTGTCGACTTTTCTGTTGTAACCCTCCCCCGAGAAAATCGGGGCGCGTACATCGCCTTCACGAAGGCGGCCGCCGATGGCGAGAAGGTCAGCCCTCGATTCAAGAATCTCGTGCATGACGAAGCGCTCATCGCGCGCATCTTCCACGCGGCGGGCGGTTGGAGGAGCGAGTTCGAGGCGTTACGCCCGCTCATCGGGATGCACCAAATAATGGCACTCAAGGTCGAATTCTGGCGCCAAGTGGCATCGTCAGCAATGTCACGGCCGAAGAGTTGGGCTGGAAGGGCCTAACGCGAACCAGCAACTATTCCTCGTATTCGTAATCACTGCCGAAGTCGCCGGGCAAACGAAAGCGGTATAGATGTTCCGCAGAACATCGATAGATTGACCGCTGCGTTAATGACGAGGTTTCGCAATTACTTAGCAACCATCGCCATGGGATAAAAGGCGGAATTTGGATCACTCTGGATCAAGCGCTTCCGCCGTCCCCGGGGAACGCCTGGCTAGCCCGGAGAGTGCGCTCCCGCAAGCCCCGCTGAGACCCCGAAGATTTTCCACGCGCCTACTCGCGCGTATTGCAAAGCCGGTGCAAAATATGCCCTGACGGACCCGCCGGCAAAGCGACGCAAATACGATGCAAATGACAATCCCGCTTGCCATCGCGCTCCGCCACGCAGCGGCAAGCTTGCCGGTCCGCCGGCATTGTGTTTGTGCGCCGTGTTTGTGTGACACGTCTCGCCGCGTCGAGAGCGAAGCCGAACGATGGTCGAAGAGGATGGGAACGGGAGTGACACATTGAAGGGAACCGTCGAGACGCCTGGCGATCTTCTTAAGCCTGCGCTCTACCGCCGCGAAGGGAGCACGGCTGCGCCCGCGCGCCCCGCGCTCCTGGGCGGGAAATGCGTTTGCGGCTACGTCTTCTTTCCCATGCAGCACTATGGCTGCGAACGCTGCGGCAGCACGGAACTCTCGCCATTGGCGCTGACGGGGCGCGGACGCTTGCTCGCCTCGGCGCGTGTGCATCTGGACACCGGCAAACATCGCAAGGCGCCGTTCACGGTCGGATCGATCAAGCTTGAAGACGGCCCCATCGTTCGCACGATTCTTCTTGATAATACAAAGCCGTTTCATGCGGACGATCCCGTTGCGACCGTGCTCGTAGACGTACTCGATCCGGAAGGTGTCATTAAGCGCGATCTGCGCTTTCAAAGAGACGCCTGAGATGCCGCGTTCGCTCAAGGATATGCGGCCCGTCTACGTCGTGGGAATTGGACTGCATCGCTATCAATTTCTCAGCCAAACAAGTTACGTCGAGCTGGGGCTGACTGCTGCGCGCGCGGCGCTTTCCGATGCGAAGATTGCCTGGCCATGCGTGGAATCGGCATATGTTGCGCGCGCGTTCCTGCCGATGGCCTGCGGCCGTCCGATCCTGCGCCATCTCGGCGCCACGGGAATTCCGCTCGTCCACGTAGAAAATGCTTCGGCCTCGGGCTCTGCCGCCTTCCGGCACGCCTGCATCGAAGTGGGCTCGGGCATTCACGACGTCAGCCTCGTGCTCGGCGTCGACAAGCCAATGCCGATCCCGCGCGAAGAATCCCTCACCGGCATCGGCAATTTGGCGGACGATGCGATTGCTCCCTTCACGCATTTTGCGATGCTGGGCGCTCGGTATGCGTCGCAACATGGCGTCAAAACCGAGGACTTCGCACTTGTCGCGGTGAAAAACCATCTCAACGGTGCGCGCAACCCCTTTGCACAACACCAGAAGGAACGTTCGCTGGACGAAATCCTCGCCGGCAAACGCATAGCGGGTACATTGACGTCTTTGCAGTGCACACCTGTGGGCGAGGGCGCAGCCGCTGTCATCGTCGCGTCCGAAGATGCTATTCGCGCCTTGGGGATCGAGGCAACACGCGCGGTCCGCGTAACGGCGTCTGCCGCGCGGAGCCAGCGCGCTTACGAGAATGCCGATCGCTACGACGCGATATTGACGGAAGAGACGACACGCATGGCGCTGGCGGCGGCCGGGCGCGTGCCATCCGATTTGGATGTCGTCGAATTGCACGACGCCTTCAGCGTCGAAGAAGTGGAGTATGTGGAAGCGATGGGGCTCTGTCCAAGCGGCCGCGCGATCGACGCGCTAAAGGAAGGCGTCTTTGATATTGGCGGACGTTGTGCCGTGAGCCCGTCCGGCGGGCTCATCGCCATGGGGCACCCGATCGGTCCAACAGGCACGGGCCAGATCGTCGAGATTGTGCGCCAATTGCGCGGCGAAGCGGGAGCGCGCCAACAGCCGGATGCGAAGGTCGGGTTGGCCCACATGGTTGGCTTGGGTGCGGTTTGCTACGTGCATATTCTGGAAACCTAAGAAAAGCCGGCAAGGCATTGCTGTCGCCACAATAATCTTCGATGCATGTGCGATGATGGCAATTCCATCGTCATGTTTTGACGGCAGTCGAGCGTGAAGGCTGCTCGACGACGACAGGACAAGGTAGGATTTGACATAAATTTGTGACGGGTTTCCCATCCGGGCGCGCAAGACGGCTTGGGGGAACCTCACACTTCGTCTAATCTTTCCGCTCTACAATTTTGTGATTCGCGGATGATGTTGCGCGTGCGAGACGGGGTGGCAGCGGCGCTGTTGGCGGCAGCGTTGGCCGGCTGTTCGACGGGCCCTTCGACATACGGTCCGGTTACCGTCCCGCCCAATGCGGGGGTCTACAAAGTCGGCCAGCCTTATCAGATCGACGGCACTTGGTATTACCCGCACGAGCAGCCCGATTATGACGAAACCGGCATTGCTTCCTGGTATGGGCCGTCCTTTCACGGTCAACATACGGCAAACGGGGAGATTTTCGACGCCACGGGGATTTCCGCCGCGCATCGGACGCTGCCGATGCCGGTCAATGTCCGCGTCACCAATCTCGAAAACGGCAAGTCGCTTATGGTCCGCGTGAACGATCGCGGGCCGTTTGCGCGCGGGCGTATCATCGATTTGTCGGTCGGCGCTGCGAAACTTCTGGGGTTTTACGGCAAGGGTACAGCGCGTGTGCGCGTGACCTATATGGGCCGCGCAAATCTTCCCGGTGCATCGACACCCGCAGGTTCCGAGACGCCCGCGGCGGTGGCCGAGGCGCTTCCTGCCGCGCCTGCAAACAAGGTGCAAGTCGCGGCGCTCGATCCGCTCCCGGGCCTGCCGCAGGAGGCCCCGCTCGATGTCCATCCGCTTCCGGCGCCTTCGCCGGCAACGACGGACCCCTTGGCCGAAGTTCAACCTTACGGTGTCGTCACGCATGTGTCCGTGCCGGCGCAAACGCATCTTTATGTGCAGCTCGGCGCCTTCGGCACTTTCGCCAATGCGCAACGCCTCAAGGCGCGGCTTGCAGCCGCGCGGGGCGTCTACATTTCGCCAATCGACAGACGCGGCCAGCGGCTTTATAGGGTGCGCATCGGGCCGTTCGACGATGTGGGAGAAGCCGATTCTGCTTTGACGAACGCGGTCAGATCGGGCGGCACGGACGCAAAGATTGTCGTCGACCAATAATCATTGAGGAGTCTCTGCATGCAACGCTTGCGCAATCTCGTTCTGCTGGTGAGCTTGGCGTTGGCCGTGGCGACGCCGGTATCGGCAGATGTCGCAACATCGGCCGAGCATGCCGTCATCATGGATGGCGAGACCGGGCAGGTCTTGTGGGCGAAGGACGCCGATACGGCGACGCCGCCCGCATCGATGAGCAAGCTGATGACGCTCGAACTCCTTTTCAAGGAGCTAAAGGATGGGCGCCTCAAGCTGACGGACACGCTGCCGGTCTCGCAACGCGCCTGGAGCACGCAAGGCTCGAAGATGTTTGTCGAACTGGGCGCACAGATCTCCGTGGAAAACTTGATCCGCGGCATCATTATTACCTCGGGCAACGACGCCTGCATTGTCGTTGCGGAAGGCCTTGGCGGCACCGTCGAAGGCTTTGTCGACATGATGAACAAGCGGGCGAAACAGCTGGGCCTGACGCAGTCGCAATTCGTCAATCCGAACGGTTTGCCCGATCCTCCCGGGCAAATGATGTCCGTCCACGACCTGGCGAGACTTGCCCGTCATCTGGTCTATGATTACCCGCAATATTACCACTTCTTTTCGGAACAGAGTTTCACCTGGCACGGCATCCAGCAGCAAAACCGGGATGCCGTCATCGGTCTGCTGCCGGGCACCGACGGACTTAAGACGGGGCACACCGACGCGGCCGGGTATGGCATCGTGGTTTCGACCGTGCGCAACGGGCAGCGTCTGATCTTGGTGCTCAACGGCCTGCGCTATCCGCAGCTCGACAAGATGACGCCCTCCGCACAGGACTGGCATGGCGTCAGATTGCGCGCGGAAGAAGCGGCGCGTGTTATGAGCCTCGCCTTCCATGAATTCCGCCAATATCCGCTCTTCAAAGGCGGGCAAACGATCGGCACTGCGGAAGTCTGGCAAGGCGCGCATGATACCGTGCCGATCGTGACGGCCGCTCCCGTTAATGTGACGATGATGGTCGACTCCCATGCGGACATGAAAGTGGTGTTCACCTATGAAGGCCCGGTTCAGGCGCCGATCGCCAAAGGCCAGCAAATCGGCACACTCGACATCACAGCGCCCAATTTTCCGGACCTGAAAGTCCCGGTCTATGCAGGCGAGAGCGTGGACAGCGCTGGTGTCGCGGGAAAGATGTTCTTGGCAATCCGGGCTTTGATTGAGGGACACTCCAAGACCCAATGAGGCCATCTGCGCGCTTTATCACGCTGGAAGGCGGGGAGGGCGCCGGAAAATCGACCCAAGCGCGGCTGCTGGCCGGCGCGCTCCAAAGCCGTGGGCTGGACGCCATTGTCACGCGCGAGCCAGGCGGTTCGCCGGGCGCCGAGGACATTCGCAAACTCCTCGTCGAGGGCGAGCCTGGGCGCTGGGAACCGCTCGTCGAAACGCTGATGATGTTTGCGGCTCGCGCCGATCATGCGGCACACACGATCAAGCCGGCGCTCGCCCGCGGGACGTTCGTGATCTGCGATCGCTTCACGGATTCGACCTATGCCTATCAAGGTGCGGGCCGCGGCCTGCCGCGCGAAACCATTCGCCGCGTGGAATCGATCGCCGTTCCCGACGTGAAGCCGGATCTGACGTTTGTCCTCGATCTTCCCGCCGATGCGGGCCTGCAAAGAACCCAAAACCGCCATCATGGCGAGACGCGTTTCGAGCGCTTCGATCTCAACTTTCACGAACGCTTGCGGGTCGCTTTTCGCGAGATCGCAGACAAGAACCCGGACCGCTGCGTTCTCATCGATGCGACCCGCGAAAAAGAACAGGTGGCTGCCGAGATTATCAAGATTGCGGGGCAACGCTTTGGCATTTAGGAAAATGCTCTCTGTCGGCCGGGAATGACTTCGTGAATTTGATGAGACTCTGAATCATGTCTCCGCGCCGCGCAAAATCCGAAGAGGCTCCGGTCGAAACCGATCGCATCGCCGGCCAGGTCACGATCTTCGAATCGAAGGACATCTATCGCGCGCGGCGCGCGGTCCGGGCGCTTACCGCACTCGCCTACATCCTGCCGGTGCTGGTGTTCGCGTGTTTCGGCGGCGCCATCTACCTGTCGGCGAACCGCCGGCACGGGTTCGTCGCCGCGGCAATCGCGTTCACGTTGGGTGCCGCAGTGCTCGCGGTCGCGCTGCGCATCGGGCGCGGTATCTACCTCGACGCGACGGCCAACACGGAGCTCCCGCGCGATGCGGCCGCGGCCGTCTACGACAACCTCGTGCGGTTCCTGCAGACCTCAGCACGCGACGTGCTGCTGTTCAGCGTCGCCGTGGTGGTCGCGGCCGTGTTCAGCGGACCCTCACGGCTC
>Ga0207761_1000253_pt1 | contig 18618 bp, 13 predicted proteins | sample LuqExpMetageno34_FD_187792 | JGI IMG/M metagenome (GOLD analysis project Ga0207761, IMG submission 187792) | Tropical forest soil microbial communities from Luquillo Experimental Forest, Puerto Rico - Sample 34 (SPAdes) | ecosystem: Environmental > Terrestrial > Soil > Tropical forest ... | reverse complement strand
TGCCGCCCGGCAAGACCGGAATTGAACACGGTGCTCCAGCCCGCAAGCGCGCCTTAGCCGTTCCTACCGCCGCCTGCGCTCGCCGATCTCTTAATCTGCCAGCTTCTCGACGGATCATGCCTGCCCGTCTCGAAATTTCAGGGCTTCGCATTTGTCTCGCCGGCCGGTGATCGCTGCTCGGATCGCTGCAAAGCGCGTCTCCCGGGCAAGCCGGAGACGGCGCCATGGCGATTCCCATTTGCAACCCTGGCGGCGTAGAATCGGTGCCAAAGCATGCGATGCACTTCCCTCGTCAGCACCGAGCGCGCCGGCGGTTTCGAGAAACAACGAGCACCGGCAAACGACGATGACACTTGCGTAATATCGTAACCGCTTAGAACTATGAACGGGACGCCGATTGCGCGCAGCCGATGCGCGATCGGCTCGGAGGTGTGATCGCCAAGGTGCACGTCCAAGATAGCGGCGTCACAACTTTCGCGGTCCAGAAGCTCAAGCCCCTCTTCGACTGTTAGAACCGGCCCCAACACGCCGAAGCCCGCGTCGGTGAGAGCCTGCGAAGTCTCCAGGGCAATAAGCACTTCGTCTTCCACGACCAAGACGCGCGCCGCTTCGCCCGCGTTGCCGGCCGGTTTTTTTTTGTTGTTGGCAAGCCCATTGTTTGCAGGCCGGCGCGTGCCGTTCAAAGCGCGCGCTGCGGGGCAAACCAGCTGCCATCGCAAGCCCTCGGGCCGATACGCAAGATCAACCTGCCCGCCCAATGCGGCCGAAACGATCTCTTCGAGAACCTTTGAGCCAAATCCTTTCGTTGCCGGCGGAGCCACAGGCGGCCCGCCCTCTTCGCGCCATGTCAGCACCAGATTCGCATCCTGGGCGCGCGAATTCTCGACCTGCCAGACGATATGCACGCGACCAGTCGGGCTGGAAAGCGCACCATACTTTACTGCATTGGTCGCAAGCTCATGGATGGCCATTGCTATGTCCTGAGCGGCCTCCGACACAAGATGCGTGTCTTCGCCCTGCAAAAGAACTCTTGTGCCGATCAAATCCGCCACGCCGCTGAGCTGGGCACAGATCACGTCGCGCAAAAACACTTCGCGCCATTCGCTTTTGACCAAGAGATCCTGGGCGGCCGCCAGACCTTGCAAACGTCTGTTGAATTTCGCGAGGAATTCGCCCGGGCTGGTTTTGGCGGTCATCTGGGCAATCGCCTGGATCACCGCCAGCATGTTTTTCGATCGATGATTGACTTCCTTGAGCAGCAAGGCGGCCTGCTGCTCCGATTGCTTCTGGGCGGTAATGTCTCGCGTATGCCCCACCATGCGAACCGCTTCGCCGGTTTCGTCATAGTAAAATCGCCCTCGCGCATCGCGCCAGCGGATCGAGCCATCCCGGCCTATCGCCCGAAACTGTTTAACATAATCCGCTTGCGACACCCGGGCAGCGTTCAGCGCGGCAAGTACGGATGGACGGTCTTTGGGATGAACGCTGGTCACCCATGTCTCAATCGTAGGTTTGAGTTCGCCCGGCACATATCCCTGCAAGCTATAGTATCCTTCCGACCACACCACCTTTCCCGTCCTGACATCCCAATCCCAAGTGCCGAGCTGGCCAATTTGCATTGCCAAGCGAAGCCGCTCTTCGCTTTCGCGGAGCGCTTCGTCGACTCGGAACCGTTCGATAAAATGTCCGGCTTGATGGACATAGAAATCGAACAGCTCAAGATCATCGGTCGTAAACTTATGCCGTTGCGAAAAATGCGTGGAAACGACACCGATCGGGGCGCCGTCCGCATTGTAAAGAGGCGTGGACTGGACGGCACGAAAGGGCGACACAGAGAGGTGTGGAGCGAATTCCGTGTCTTCGCGTATATCTTCGATGATAATCCGATCACGCGCCAGCAAGGCCCGTCCGCACGCCACGCCGTCGCGGGCACTGACGATCGCGAAATGATCGAGGCACGCCGCATCGAAGCCGCGATGCGCAGCGATGCGCAATGTACCGGTCTCGTCGTCGACAAGATGAATGCTGCCCTTGTCGGCATTCAAAAGTTCAATCGAGGCACGAAGAATTTCCTGGAGACCTTCTTGGAGATCGCGAATTTGCCAAAGGCGCGAACTATGCGCCGTCAGGCGCCGAAGCTCTTGGCGCTCGCGCAAACCTGCCCTTCCAGGCGCAATCCGGCTTCTCTTCATCGAGTCCCCCTTCAGAACCGAAGAACGCCCGTTCAGAGGTCGCGATTTCAGACCAACGCCTGTAAGACGAGGGCCGGCAGCGCAACACTGCCCATTTCCCTTCGGGGCGGCCGGCAGCACGACGCTAATTTGTCGACGCCTTTGCATCAAGGGCTGTCATCACTTCGACTAACAAATGTTTGCCGTCGTGAATGCCCACCCAAATGCATGGGGCACCAGGCAGGTGGACTATCCGCCGGTCGGCAGTTGGTCCGATGCGATTGCGTGCTACACAAGTTGGAACGATCACTGCTCGAGCCGACGCGAATTGTCTCGTAATTCGACCTCGGCCCTCCGGAGCGGACGCTCTTCGCATGGGCAGTCGTGCGAAGCGTGCAATTCGCGATTGGGCGGCGTTTCGATACTGCCCGGGAACGAGCCCGAGCGCGCGGCCATTTTCGCGCTTCTGCGTTTTGCGAGTCGGGAGCAACGCAAATGCGTTCCCCGTGGTCCAGCGCAGGGTGATGAACATGGAAACCAAACCGCAGCCGGATTCGCCACAAGAAGAACAAATCCGCGCGGCTCTGGAAGCACATTGGCGCGCGTCGGCAGCCAGAGATGCAACCGCCGAGCACGCCATTTATGACGACGAGGTTATCTGCGATTACCCGCAGTCGGCAGAACGTATCTTCGGGCGAAACAACTTACAGGCTCTGCGGAGTCATCATCCCGGAAAGCCATCGGGTTTCGAGGTCGACCGGATCCTCGGGTGCGGAAATCTCTGGATCACGGAATACACGATCGTTTACCAGAATCGTCAGGCCTACACCGTCAGCATCATGGAGTTTTGCAACGGCAAAGTCATCCACGAAACGCAATATTTTGCGGACCCATTCGAAGCGCCGGGCTGGCGGAAGCAATGGGTTCAGAAGATTGTGCGCCATACTGGGGAAGCGGCCGGCGTTTCATCGCAAGCATGGCCGGTCGATCATGAAAAAAGACTTTGATGCTATTGTCATCGGAACCGGGCAGTCGGGACCGTTCCTGGCCGTACGACTGGCTGCTACCGGGCAACGCGTTGCCATAATCGAACGCCATCGCTTCGGCGGAACTTGCGTGAACACGGGCTGCGTTCCGACGAAAACGTTGGTCGCCTCCGCCTACAACGCGCACATGGTGGCCCGGGCCGCAGATTTCGGGATCCAACTAGCCGGAACAGCGCGGGTCGATATTAAGCGAGTCAAAGCCCGCAAAGATGAAATTGTCGAAAAATCGCGGAACGGCCTAGAGGCATGGCTCGAAAACACGCCCAATTGCACGGTCTATTGCGGGCACGCACGTTTCGAATCGCCGCGGGAAGTTTCGGTCGGCGAGGACCTGCTCGCCGCGCCACAGATTTTCATCAATGTGGGAGGGCGCGCAGCCATACCGTCCATGCCGGGGGTGGAAAACACGCCCTATCTCACCAATTCGACGTTATTGGACCTCGACGTCCTGCCACGCCATCTCATCATTATCGGCGGCGGTTATGTGGGCCTGGAATTCGGCCAGATTTTCCGGCGCTTTGGCAGCGATGTAACGATCATAGAACGGGCATCGCGTCTGATTGCTCACGAAGATGAAGATGTATCTGCAGAGATTGAAGCCATTCTTAGGCGTGAAAGCATAGGGGTTCGGCTCAATGCGGCGTGCATTGCGTTGACGAGGCGCGAAAACGAAGACGTCGGCGTGCGCTTGAATTGCACCGAGGGGCCGCCGGAAGTGAGAGGCTCTCACGTCTTGCTGGCGATGGGCCGCAGACCGAATACCGCCGATCTCAATTTGGAAAAATCCGGTGTGGCACGCGACGCTCGTGGATACGTTCTCGTCGACAATCAGCTGCGAACCAATGTCCCCGGCATCTGGGCGCTTGGCGACTGCAACGGACGCGGTGCGTTTACGCACACGTCTTACAATGATTTCGAGATCGTAGCGGCCAATCTTTTGGACCACGAGGCGCGTAGCGTTGCCGATACCATCACTGCGTACAATCTCTATATCGATCCGCCACTCGGGCGCGCGGGCATGACCGAGCGTGATGCACGCCAATCTGGCCGGCGTTTACTGAAGGGCTCGCGGGCCATGACGCGTGTCGGGCGGGCTGTGGAGAAGGGCGAAAGCCAGGGCTTTATGAAAGTACTGGTAGATGCGGATTCAAAAAAGATCCTCGGGGCAGCCATTCTCGGTACCGGCGGCGACGAGGCCATCCATTGTGTCTTGGACATGATGTATGCCGACGTCCCCTACACCGTGATGCAGAGAGCCATGCACATTCATCCGACGGTGTCGGAATTGATCCCCACTATCCTCGGCGAACTGCAGCCCGTTTAGCAGACGACGGCGTGCCTTTATTGTTTACGATGTAATCATTCTTTGATTAGCCCTTGCCGGGGTCGCGAGCGCTTCTGACCGGCCGCATACAAACGCCACGAGAGTACGGAATGCGCAACATTTGGCCGGGTCTCTTTGTGGCGAGCTTTTTCGATGCTAGAATGTCTTTTGGGTAATGGGCTTTCCGCATGGGATGGGGTTTTTCGAGGACCCTGCCGTGCGCGCTTTGGGTGGTGTCGTCATGTTTTCAAGAAAAGAACCTTCGAGACCGCCTGCCGAGGCAAAAGCGCCTCTGCCGGCCGATGTAAAAAATGCGGCGCAGTCAGCTCCGATGAAGCGGCCAAACCGAGGGTCGATTCCTTCGATCATCGGCAGCGATATCGTGGTGAATGGGACGCTTACATCCACCGGCCATGTGCAAATCGATGGCCGGGTCAAAGGCGATGTGCGCTGCGCCATTCTTGTGATCGGCGAGCCGGCCCTCATCGAAGGCGACATCACGGCCGAAGACGTGACCATCCGCGGCCGTCTGAAAGGCAACGTGTTGGCCCACAAGGTTCACCTTGCTTCGACCTGCCGTGTTGAAGGGGATATCCACCGGCAGTCTATGTCTATCGAGTCGGGTGCGTTCTTCGAGGGCAACAGCCGCCATTCGGATGATCCGCTGTCGGGCGGTAACGCGTCGCAGAGAACGGCCTCGGAAAGTATCGTCAAACTGGCTCGATGACTGCACGGCGATCCTAGGCGCAGTGGCGGCGCGGCATGCTCTTCTGGTCGCGGTTGCAGTCACGCTCCACGGGCCGCCGCAGCGGCGCGAGTTTCGATTGCTCCGGCTGCTTATCATTCCTACGAATTCGGCTTCCGCAGGTGTTGGTCGGACTCACTCGCGCACAAAAGAATATGACTGATTGCAACGCCGGGTTCGCCGAGAGGAAGGCAAAGCGTCTCATGAATCAACGTGCCCCAGGGCGTAGGGCTCCCATCCGGGGATAGCTGCGCCGAGCCGCGCAATGCGATCGGTTCTTGCGATTTGGCGACATGGAGAAATACGCGTCGCAATGCCAAAGAAAATCCCGGATGCTCCTGTTCGAAACTCTCCAACGCGTTGTCGGACGATGCACCGTGGCGGTGGACGAAAAAATCCCCGATGATGCGAGGCTCAAATTGCGCCCCATTTTCCAGCGCGGCGAATATCGCCACATTGCGCAATATCGGCGCCATTTCCCGCGGGCTTATTTCCGAGCGTCGCGGATAAGGTCTTCCGGCGCGCAGCAGCGACCAATAATTCCAACAGTACTGGACGGGCTCGGTGCGAAGCTCTTCCGTCGAGATCGCGCGCCGTTCCCATATCGGTGCCGAAATCGGCGGCTTGCCGGCCGTCGCACCATCTTCAATCATCGAAATCGTCCGGCTCGCTGAGATCGACTTATAAGAATGCGCGCGGGTTCTTGACTTTCTCTCAACGAGTGCCGGGACGCTGCCGAAAAAAATATGGCCGGCTGAGGGTCCATGCCCGCTGCCGCCGCGCCCGATACCGTTGCGATAGACCGCAGGCGAAAGCGCCGCAATTCATCGGCTTTAGCCCGATTGTCTCATCGCCACATCATACGACGCGCCGCGAACCACACCCGGAACCTATCGCAGGTGTTCCCAGAGTTCCCGCTCGTCGTCGAGTTGACCAAGTTCCTCGCCGTTGAAATCGCTTCGCGAAACGCAGGCGATGATCTTGTCCCCGTCTACGATGGGAAGATGCCGAAATCCGCCGTCCCACATGAGGCGCAACGCGTCGATTGCGGACTTGTCGGGGCTCATAGTGACGGGGTGCCGAGTCATGACTTCCGACAACGGCGTTGCGGACGCGCGTTTGGCCTGCGCAAGAACGGAACAGACCGCATCGCGCCCAGTGAAGATGCCGATAAGATGCCCCGTCTGGTCTGTAACTAAGACCGATCCGGCCCGGCGCGCGCCCATATGCCGACAGGCAACCTCAACTGTCGCGGTCTCTGGCAAGATCAACGGCGTTTGATCACAGACAATTGCCGAAAGCTGGCGCATGCGACGTTTCGCCTTCTGTGTACCGCAGACTTCTCTTGCGGGAGGCACTTTGCATTGACCTGCATCAAACTCGTCGAAACTCCCGCCGTTCCACGCCGACTGCCAATTTGTCGTTGATCATTCCCGTCTCTTGTCCTTGTCATCCTTCGTGCATGTTGAGCAGGGGGATCTCCGTTAGGGTTGCCTAAAGAACCTCAGATAAAAAGCCCCGAACACCAAGACGATGCCGAGATTGGCCATCAAACGTTCCCAGAACCGGCTTCTGAAGAACGCGAAATCTACGCCGACAATCAGCGCCGCCATCGCCACCACGTAAAGTACAACGACTGCTTGTCTGTTCATTGCAATACGTCACAGCATCCCAATTGCGTCTTCGCCTTTACGCGGCGTGCCGTCGTTGCGCCTCCCTCTCGGGCAAAATTTCTGGGGTCAAACCTATCCATAACCGCGCGCCATCGCAGCGGCAAAAGCCGGTATGAGGAGGAATAGGACGGCCTCCGCATAAAGAAAGTTTCTGACATTTCGAACATCGCGCATCTCCGGAACGAATGCCGGGTTGTCCGCGACTGCACGACGCCAGCGAATGAAAGCAATTGTCGGGACGATCGAGAGGAGACCGACCAAAGCGAACGTGCCGATCTTCGCCCAAAAGAATGCATTGGTCGAATAATAGGCCCAGCCTTTCGCGGCAAAAATCGCGCGCGAGAATCCGACAATGAGGATCAGTGCTGCGAGAATCCCATACCAAATATCGACCCGTGCGATTCTTCGAATATCGAGGTCCGTCACCCTTGGCCGCACCGCACCGAGTTCGAATGCAAGCACACCAGCCAGCGAAAACACGAGAACATGATGCGCGATCGCCAGGTGCAAATCTCTCGTCGCGAAATCCGACATGACCTTCTCCCCGCTGAATCGTCAGCCGGCCCTTGCAAATTCGGATCATAACATTCTCACACAAATCGCGGAATCGGTCCACGTTGCGGTGTCCGGCGGTCGGCGAGATCGAACATCACCTTGTCCACGTAACACCATCCCCAGCCTTCCGGAGGATCATAGCCTTCGATAATCGGATGTTCGGTGCGGTGAAAATGCTTCGTCGCGTGCTTGTTGGGTGAGGAATCGCAGCAGCCGACATGGCCGCAGCTCCGGCAAACCCGCAAGTGGACCCAAGGAGAACCCGTTTTAAGGCATTCTTCGCAGCCGAGCGCGCTCGGCGTCACGTCGCGGATCGACTGAAGGTGGGTGCAAGTCTCAGGCATGCGCGATATCTTTTGACGATGCGGCTCTATTAGCGCTGGCGGCCAGAAAGGCGTGCAGCGTCGCGACGACTTGGGCCCCCTCGCCCACAGCGGCGGCGACACGCTTAACGGAACCCGCACGCACGTCGCCGATTGCGAAAATGCCGCCCTGGCTCGTCTCGAAGGGACGACGCTGAGCGCTCGCGAATGCCTCGGCCCGCACGAAGCCTTTCGCATCCACATCTATTCCCGCATTGGCGAGCCATGACGTGTTGGGCTCGGCACCGATGAGGAGGAAGAGATGCCGGATCGCGCGGGCCGTTTCTTCGCCGGTGTGCTTGTTTTTCCAAGACACGCGCTCGAGCGAACCGGAATCGCCATCGAGCGCCGTGATTTCTGTTTCCGTAAGGACCTCGATGTTTTGCTGCGCGGCGATACGATCGCACAAATAACGGGACATGGTCGCATCGAGGCTCTTTCCGCGCGCGATCATCCAAACTCGCTTCGTCTGGCCCGAAAGATAGACGGCCGCCTGACCTGCGGAATTTCCGGCGCCGACCAGCGCCACCTCGGTGCCCGAACAAAGACGCGCCTCGACTGGCGAGGCCCAATAATGAACATGCGAGCCCTCATACTCCGAAAGGTTCGCAAGACCGAGTCGGCGGTATTGTGCGCCGCTTGCAACGATTACGGCCCGGGCGCGCACAATTTCACTACTTTTCAGTTTGAGGACAAATCCATCATCGTAGCCGAGGTGCGTCACCTCCTCGGGAATCGCCATTTCGGCGCCGAATTTCTGCGCCTGGTTGTAGGCGCGCGCCATCAACGCCATGCCGGAAATCCCCGTCGGAAAACCGAGATAATTTTCTATGCGCGCTGAGGCGCCGGCCTGGCCACCGAAGGCTCGAGAATCAATAACGAGCACCGACAAGCCTTCCGACGTCGCGTAGACGGCAGCGGCGAGTCCGGCGGGTCCAGCTCCGACAATCGCCGCGTCATAGACGGTCGACGCATCGATGGCACGCAAGAATCCCAAGCAGCGGGCAAGCTGGCTCTCACTGGGATTGTGCAGAAGCGACCCGTTGGGACAGAGGACGGTGGGAAGGTCCGCGCGTTGTAGATGAAAGCGCTCGACCAATGTCTTCGCGCAATCGTCCCTGTCGGGATCGAGTTGCTGATGCGGATAACCGTTGCGGCGCAGAAAGTTCTCAAGTCGCAATACGTCCCTGTCTTCCGCGCGCCCGACAATGATGGGGCCGCCAATATTGCGTTCGATGAGCCCGACGCGGCGCAGGATCAAAGCACGCATGATGCTTTCGCCGAGTTCGGCTTCCTCGACCATGAGATCGCGGATGCGCCGCGGAGGAATAATAATGACGTCGACCTCGCCTTCCGCGATCCCATCCACGAGCGATGGCCGCCCCGAGAGTTGCGCAAGCTCGCCCAGAATTCCCCCCGGCCCATGCGCAACGATCACTGCATCGGGCGCTTGATGCGGTACGACGCGAACGCAGCCTTTGAGGATCAGCATGAGGCCGTCCGTGGGCGCGCCTTCGGAGATGAGCGTTTCACCCGATTTGTAACGATGCTCGGCGCCAAAGCGCTTAAGCCGATTAACGGCTTCCGCTTCGAGCACGGGAAACATCTGCTCACGGCGGGAGACGGTGGCAAACGGCTGCGACATGAACGACCTCCGATACGGCAACATAGTCATGTCTCTCAGGTTTCAAGAGGCTGCCAGATGATTGCATGGCAGGTTTTCCTTTGCGCGCCTTCCGATCGCACGGAACCTTAAGGCCGGTATCGCTTTTCCGTGTTGAATGTCAGGGGTTACGGTTTGGCCCCCGGGAGAACGCGTCTCTGCGCCTCCGGCGTCGCAGTAGGCGCAGAACTGCCGTGCTGTGTTTCTGTGGCGTGCGAGATTGCAATTGCGACATGATCAACAGTGGGGGACACCATGACCTCACGGCGACGGCTACGGCCAGCCCGCAGCGACGATCACTTCGGCGCTGCTTGGTCGTACGATCAATGGGCACTCCGATTGGGAAAATCACCTCAACCTCTACCTGGCAGCGGACGTGTCCATACCGGCGGCGGTGAGCGTTTTTCCAGGGGAGAACTACGAAGCCCCGCGGAGTTGGGCGGAGCGGACATACCACAACCTCATTTATTACAACAAGGCCGACAGAGGCGGACATTTCGCGGCCTGGGAGCAGCCGCAACTTTTTTCACAAGAGGTTCGCGCGGGTTTCCGATCGCTGCGCACATAACGGCTCGGATGCAGAAGGAAAATTTGTATGGCGAGATTCGCGAGCGTCGTGACCATTGAAGTCGCACAAGGACGGAAGCAGCAGCTCTTAGCGTCCCTGATCGCGCACAGAGCCAGGTGTCTGAAAGACGAGCCTGGAACGCTCGAGATAGAAATCCTGCTGCCTCACGGCGACGAATCAAAAGTTCTAACGTACGAAGTCTACCAAGACGCCGCTGCATTCGACGTCCATCGGAACGGACCGTCCTTCGCACAATGGCAAGAAGAGACTGCTGGAGTCGTAACGAAGATTTATGCGACGAGGTGCGCGGTCCTGGATTAGACCTTTGATCTCGCTTTGGGGGCTGTTGGGGCAGCGTGACCGAAATCTGCCGCGCCGTGCGCGTCATGTCATGTGGATGGCGTCAATACCCGACCGGCCGCATTCCAGCCGAGGGTGCGGATTCATCGATTTGGACAATCAATCTTTGTAAATCCGTATCCGGCGAACTGCGCACGAACTGATCCAGCGGATTTCCGGCGACTTGCTCGCCATCGCCAGGCGTGTCGTAGACGCAGGCGCGCTCCTCTGCGGCGTAGGTATCGGCAAGGGTCTGCTTCAGCGAACCGCCATGGAAAACCACGCGAAGGTCGCGTTGTACCCAGAGCGCCGAAACTTTCGAAAGATCGGCATAAAGATTGGCGAAGCCGCTTTTGACGCGTGCGTCGGCTTCCTTCGTGCCGGCCTTCGCGTCGCGGCAGAGCGAGCCCATGGTAACTTCGAGCTCGTAAACGGGATTGAACGCGAAGCCGCCATTCGACATCGAGGCGCGTGCGTATTCATACAAATCGAGCGGCACGTTGTTGTAACGGAACTGCGTGTTTGGATCGCTTTCTTTGGCATCCGGAGCATTGCCGCGATACTGCTCAAGCGAGAAATCCGCAATCGCATCGTTTGCAGCCAAAACCACACGACCGCCGACGTAACTGCCATCCGGTCGCAGCTCGGCGTCCACAAGCTTGAGCGGGCGGAAATTCTTGAAGCCCCCGCCAAGCGCTGCGGAACTTTGCGGAATTTGGGGGCCATACATGCCATGTGTCACGAATTCGCCGGGATGAGCGTCCATGTACAGGATGCTCCCGTCGGAGGTGACGTCGTAGACAATCATCACGTGCCCGTTGATATCGTAGATCGCGGTGCCGGCGCGGATCGAGCCGGGCTGTATCTTCGGCGAATAAAAGTCCTGCAGCACCGGCGCCTGCGCCGCGGCATCCATGCGATAGGTGGCCGTCCAGACCTTGTCGTGCAACTCGTTCAACACGCTGACCGTGTCTATGCCGGTCCCGCTGTCGACGATGTCGCGGCGCTCCAAGGCCAGATTCGACGTACTGGTGTACCGCAGATCGTCGCCGGCACCGGTGATGAGGTCGACATAGGAAAAGGGCAGCCCGTTTTTCGAAGCATAATAGGCGCGCAACATGTAGGCCCACTTGGCGCAATCGGCATGAAAAAGGAACGATGGCGGGTCGCTGTCATGATAGAAGTTAGCGGCGCTCTGCATGCACGAAATGGTGGTATCGCAGCCGCTTTCGGCGATCCTGCGAACGAATTCGCCAAATCCGTCTTCGTCCGTCTTGCCCCATTCGGTTTTCGTGATGCGCCACGGACCGGGCTGGGCCGGCTGAAGGTTTGGGCGCGGCGCGACGATATCGGGCGGCGGTGGCGCGGGCGGTTTTGAATCGCTCACCTTGACCGTCGTGCAGCCGGACAACGCCACGCCGAGCGCGGCTATCAAGGCCATTGCCCTCATTCGTTACCCACCTCCGCCCAGGGCAGGATGTTACGTGGATCGCCGGCCGGCAACAATCCCGCAAGCCCCCGAACCCAGCCAGGCCGCGCTTCGATTTGTTCAGCCAATCTCGAAAATCCCCGCCAAATCGCGGCTTTGTGCCGTGCGAAAAACTGGTGCTTAAGCGGGCCACCCTCTGGCTTTTGCAATAGTTCGGCGAAGATGTGACCCGCCCCGTCGCGCCGACAACCTCGGAAAACATCCCGCGATGGTCACCCCGCCGCTCGAACAATTTTGCGTATTATTGGAAGAGTTTCTGGAAAAAAGCCTAGGCTTGTTCAAGTCGGCACTTTTTCCGATTTTTCGCATTGTCTGTCCAGCCAATGGGCGACGGCGGGGGACTTCTGGCTCGATTTCGTCACATCATGCCATTTTGAACTGCGCACAAAAATGACAGGGCAGGCGTCAATTACAAATAAATCTCGATCCACCCCGACCCAGCTACCAAGATACAAGTCGTTCGCTTTGTCATAGACGAGGACGTACGCGCCATTGCCCGCAGATTTTGGTTGGCTGTTGTCGTACGAAATCGAAATCACGCCCGGTGGGCGATAATTTCCTGTCCAAGTCCAGTGACGCTCGCCCAGAACATTCGCTCTGGTTTCATCCCCGCTCAGCTCCGTGCCCGACTGCGTCATATGAACATCGTCAATGAAGGTTTGATAGGTTCCTGCTTCGCTGCCGCAGCCTGCACCGCAATACTCTTTGGACATGAGCTTCCAATCGCCGGCCAATGGCGGAGTATACCGATCGCGGCTATCGGCAGGGCTCCATTTGACCGTAACCCAAGAACCGCTGCTGTTGGCCTGTGCCGGGTCATTGATGAGGACATGGAGGCCGCTCCCGCCGAGGAAGACGCTCAAAAAAGCGCATCCTATTCCCAAGAGCCAGCTCAAAAGCGAAAAAGCAATCACCTGAAAGATTTGGGATCGCCACCATTTCAACATTTCGCTACCCCATAATACCGACGTTCGAAATTTCCCGGACAGGACAATGACGCGAATAGGACTGGCGAAGATAAAGGCCAACATTGCGCCGGAATTGCCGTTTTGACAACAATTTGGCGGCCTCAGTTTTTCCGAAGCGCGAGGATTGCCTTTACGGAAGTGCCGAATGGCTTCGCACGCCGCAGCAAGATTGAGCGATGCCGTGGTGCGAAGCATAAAGGCATAATTATAAACAGTGCCCTATCGACGGCGTGCGGGCCGCACAAGGAGCCGCTCGGTGGATTGGGACGAAATCAACATTGCGGCATCGTATGGATTATGACCCATCCCCTCCATTTTGATCGCGTGCTGGATTATGGCTGATTGGCTGGCGCCGCGGATAAGTAGCGATTGCGAAAACTCACCTCGTTCGTCTTAACCCCGTCAGCCGCAAACGGCGCAATTCGCCCGGCAGCCGCTCCGACGCCCAGATGCCGAATTCGCGGCTGAGCACATAGAAGCTGGGCGTGAACAAGAGCCCGAACAATGTCACTCCGATCATTCCGAAGAACACCGCAATGCCAAGCGCCTGACGCATCTCGGAACCGGGGCCGGTGTCGATGACGAGGGGCAGCGTTCCCAAAATAAAAGCGACGGAAGTCATCAGGATCGGCCGCAGGCGCTGACGGGCGGCAAGTTCTGCGGCGCCGCGCCTGTCGAGCTTGTTCAGCTGTTCGCCGCGTTTCGCAAACTCCACAATCAGAATCGCGTTTTTGGCGGCTAGGCCCACCAGCACCACGAGCCCGATTTGCGTGAGGATGTTGTTGTCGCGCCCCATGAGGTTCACGCCCAGAATGGCAGCGAGCAAACACATCGGGACGATAAGTATGACGGCCAGGGGCAGCACCAGGCTTTCGTAGTTCGCCGCAAGCAGCAAGAACACGAACACTACCGAAAGCCCGAACACGAAGGTGCCGGTATTGCCCGCCTGCTCCTGCTGAAATGCAAGTTCGGTCCATTCCGTGGCAAAGCCTTGCGGCAGGATTTTCCCCGCAAGGCGCTGCATGGTCGCGAGCGATTGTCCGCTGGAGTAACCGGGCGCCGTATCGCCCTGCACTTCCACCGACGGGTAGAGATTGTAGCGTACCGCTCGCCAAGGACCGCTGGTGTTTTTGAGCGTCATGATCGAATCGAGCGGGACCATCGCCCCCGAGGCAGAACGCGTCTTGAGAAGACCGATATCGCCGACCTCGGCCCGGTGCGGCGCGTCGGCCTGCGCGGTCACCCGCCAGGTTCGGCCGAGGAAATTGAAGTCGTTGATATAGGTCGAGCCGAGATAGGTACCGAGCGTCGAAAAGACGTTCTGCACCGGCACGCCCAGCTGCTCTGCGCGCTCGCGGTCGATGTCTGCATATAGTCTGGGAGTGTGCGTACTGAAGGTGGTGAAGACGCGCTGAAGGCCCGGCTCTGCATTCGCCGCCGCGATCAGCCTCGTACTCACATCTTCCAGCGCGCGCCAATCCGGGGCGTTTCTGTCCTCAACGATCATCTTGTATCCACCACCCGTTCCGATGCCGCGCACGGGCGGCGGCGGAATAACGATAATCAGGCCAGCAGTGATGGAACCGAGCGCACGTTGCAGCTCTGCGGTTATCTTGGGCGCCGCTTCGCGTTCTCCGCTTTCTTTTAGCGGGACGAACATCGCCGCCGCATTCGGCGCAGTCGTAAACGTCGCGCCGTCGAAACCGGCGAAGGCGACCGTCGCGCGCGCTCCGGGGTTCTTCAGCGCAATCGCCTGCGCCCGTCTCAACACTTCGTCGGTGCGTTGCAACGAGGCGCCCGGTGGCATCTGAATGACGCCGATCAAATAGCCTTGGTCCTGCGCGGGAATGAAACCCGTCGGCGTTGCGGAGAGGCGCCAACCCGCCAGCACGATCAGCGCCACGTAAACCATCCCGACGACGGCAAGCGTGCGGATCGCACGCGCGGTAAACACGCCGTAGCGCTGCGAGAGATCGGCAAGGCCTGCGTTGAAGGTATGGGAAAATCTTACAAAGAATCCCGAGGCGGCGGCCCGCGGCTCGTCTTTGTGCGGCTTAAGGATTAGGGCGGCAACGGCGGGCGAGAGCGTCAGTGAGACCCAGCACGAGATTGCCGTCGCGGCCACGATGGTGAGCGCAAACTGCTTATAAAAGGCGCCGGAGATGCCGGGGATCAGCGCGGTGGGAATGAACACGCCCATCAAGACGAGCGCTATGGCAATCAGTGCGCCCGAAACCTCGTCCATGGTGCGATGCGCGGCCTCGCGGGGCGAAAGCGCGTCCTCGCGCATCACGCGCTCGATGTTCTCAACCACCACGATTGCGTCGTCGACCACGATGCCGATTGCCAGCACCATGCCGAAAAGCGAAAGATTGTTCAGCGAAAATCCGAAAGCCGCCAGCGCCGCAAATGAGCCGACGATCGAAACCGGAATGGCGACAATCGGCACCAGTGCAGCGCGCCAGCTTTGCAAAAACAGCAGCACCACCAGCCCGACAAGCACGATCGCTTCCACCAGCGTGCGCTCGACCGCAAAAATCGACTTGGCAATGTACTCGGTCGGATTATACGGCACCTCATAGGTCATCCCTGGCGGAAACGTTTTTGAGGCCACCGCAAGTTCCGCGAGCACCGCCTGGGCCGTCGAAAGCGCGTTCGAACCGGGCAGCTGGAAAATGCCGATGGCGACGGTCGGGTCACCCGAGAAATAGGCGTTTTCCGTATAGTCCTGCGCGCCGAGTTCGACCCGTGCCACATCGCGCAGGCGCGTGAGCCGGCCAAGGGTATCGGTCTTTAGGATGATGTCGCGGAATTCCTCGGGCGTGCGCAAGCGCCCCTTCACTTCAATGCCGAGTTGAAAGGCCGTACCACCGCGATTGAACGGCGGCGCACCGACTGCACCCGCAGTTACCTGCACGTTCTGCGCCTGGATCGCCGCAACGATTTCATCGACCGTGAGATTTAACTCCGCCGCGCGGTCGGGATCGATCCAAATGCGCATGCTATATTGACGAGCACCGAAAACGTTCACATTGCCGACGCCACGCACGCGCGAAAGCCGATCCACAAGCTGAATTGTCGCGTAGTTCGAGAGATATTGTTGCGTTAGGCTGTGGTCCGGCGAGATGAGCGTAGCAACGAGAAGCAGATCCGGCGAAGACTTCTGAGTGACCACGCCGATCTGCTGCACCTCGGCCGGCAGCCGCGGCAGGGCTGTGGCCACGCGGTTCTGCACCAGCACCTGATCTTCATTGATGTCCGAGCCCGGCGCGAAGGTAATGGTTATGGTGAGCGTGCCATCGCCCTGCGAGGACGACGAGACGTAGAGCATTTTCTCCACGCCGTTGATCTGTTCTTCGAGCGGCGTTGCGACGGTCTCCGCAATGGTCTCCGCCGTAGCACCCGGATAAGTCGCGGTGACGGTGACCGTCGGCGGCGCTATCTCGGGATATTGGGCGACCGGGAGTGTGGGATAGGAGACGACCCCGAAGAGCACGATCAGAATCGCCACGACGGCCGCAAAGATCGGCCGTTCGATAAAGAAATGCGGCAAGCGCATTGTCCGCGCTACCTCGGCGTCGCCTGGGACGAAGGCGGTGCCAAGAGGGGCTCGGATTGCGGCGCCGTGTCGGCCGCGCGGGGCGCGAGCTTTATCATCGTCGCTTCGACTTTCATCCCTGGCGCGAGACGCGCGAGACCATCGAGGACGACCTTGTCGCCCGCCTTAAGGCCGCTCCTGATGACGCGCAGACCGATGACGAGCGGACCGGTCTCAAGTTCGCGCGCCGCGACCTTTCCACCCTTTTCCACGACGTAGGCGAGTCGGCGCGTTTGGTCGGTGATGATGGATTCATCCGGAATCAGCGTGGCTTGGTAGGCGCCGGAAGCGAGCAGGCGTGCGCGACCGAACATGCCTGGCGTCAGGAAATGATCCGGGTTCGAAAATTCGGCTTTGGCGCGAATCGTGCCCGACTGCGGATCGATGGCGTTGTCGACGAACACCATATGCCCTCGATGCGGATAGCCGTTTTCGTCGGCGAGCTGAATTTCCAGCGGATTTGGCACGACGCGCGACGAAACGCGTTGTCCCAGCTTTTCCTCGCGTTGGTATTTCAAAAGAAAGGTTTCCGCGCCTTCGAACGTGAACCATATGGGATCGAGTGTGACGACGGTTGTCAGCTGGGTGCTGTTCGCCGTGACGATGTCGCCGATGCTGACCTTGCGATCGGAGGCACGGCCGTCCACCGGCGACTTGATCGTCGTAAACTCGAGATTAAGACGCGCGGTTTCGGCCGCCGCCTTGTCGGATTCCACTTGCGCCACGGCCTGCTCCTCGGCGGCGCGGCGCGTCTCGTACAATTCGCGGCTCAAGGCATCGGCCTCGATCAACTCCTTTCCGCGTTCGTAATTTGCCCTGGCAAGGGACTCGGCCGCCTTCGCGTTGTCGAGATCGCCTACGGCCTGTTGGTAGGCGGCGCGGAAGGGACGCGGATCGATGATGAAAAGCGGCTGCCCCGCCTTTACGTCCTGACCATTCTTGAACAGCACCGAGACGATCGCACCGGAGACGCGCGGCGTGACGGTCACGTTCTGGATGGCTTCGAAGCGGCCGATGAAATCGTCCCAATCGATGATCTTCTTGACGATCGGATAGGCGGCACTGACATGCGGCGCGGGCGGCGCTTCGGGTGGATTTGGGCCGCATGCCGCAAGCACCATCGCGCCCAGCGCGAGCGAAGAACAATTCCGCAAAGTTCCGCCGCGCTCGCTAAAGGCTTTGGAGAACATGAGCCCCTGCGTTCAAATTCCGACCCGGATTGAAAAGGGCTCAGTCGCGCAATTCGTTCCAAGGACTCGCGCGCGAAATAATAAATGTGGCCGCTTTTTTCGAGGCATTGTGTCGCGACCGCCATCGCATGATGCGGACCGGCGAATCGCGTTCAGGAGCAGCATCAGTAATTTTGTTTCCTAAGAAATGTTAAGTGACCGCGGCGGCTCCGGTGCAGCGAAACCCGGAACATGCGCTGCGGCGTCGTATGCGTTTGAACCCCGATTTCGACTCGACACGAAGCGCACTTGATACCTTCGTCCAATGGATGGTCTCGCGATCGGGTTCCATGATCCTTTAGCCGCGCCGCTCAGCCGGCCGAAGAAGCAATGAGCCAATTATGATGAAAGAATATCTCGACACTTCCGTCGAGGCCTTAAGCGTGCCGATAAGCCGCCGCCGCGGCCTCAAGCTCGGCACAGCGGGCTTTTTGGCATCTCTGCTGCCGGGGTCCGCGCAATCCACGCTGCAAGCGCAATCGCCGACGAAGGAGAACACTATGGCCGGCAACACCGCTATTCGCCCGTTTCATTTCGAGGCCCATCAGGCCGACCTCGCCGATTTGCATAAGCGTATCGGCGCCACGAAGTGGCCGGAACGAGAGACCGTGCCCAATGACACCCAAGGTGTGCAGCTCGCGACGATTCAAAAGCTCGCGCAGTATTGGGCGAACCAGCACGATTGGCGCAAATGCGAGGCGAAGATCAACGCGCTGCCGAATTACGTCACGGAGATCGACGGACTCGACATTCACTTTATTCACGCCCGCTCGAAGCATGAAAGCGCCTTGCCGATGATTGTTACGCACGGCTGGCCCGGCTCGGTCATCGAGCAATTGAAGATCATCGACCCGCTCACAAATCCGACAGCGCATGGCGGGGCAGCGG